>Ga0116223_10000215_pt1 | contig 74914 bp, 58 predicted proteins | sample Sb_taG_3_FD_90092 | JGI IMG/M metagenome (GOLD analysis project Ga0116223, IMG submission 90092) | Peat soil microbial communities from Weissenstadt, Germany - Sb_50d_a_PC metaG | ecosystem: Environmental > Terrestrial > Soil > Wetlands > Peat | place: Germany: Weissenstadt | collected 2010-09-21 | reverse complement strand
GATCTTTGCATAACTTTACGAACCATAACCTCGACTTGGGAGCGAACGACAGCGTCAACAAAACTTTACAGTTCATGGCGGAAGGGAGCGGTATGATCCGAACAAGTGTGGCCGATTAGGATGGCGAAAAATGTCTGCTCAACGCTGTTAAGAAGTCCCAGCCCTCGATTTCTCGCGATCAAGGACAGGCTGCGCCCTGAGTTTGTTTTCCAGTTCCTCCTCCTGCTTCAAGTTGTGGTGATTAATACGCACGCGTCGCGAGCACAAGATGCCCCACCGGCTGCAGTGCGAACTATTCACGGTGTGGTGAAGTCAGGAAATATGCTGATTCCGGGCGCCGGAGTTTCTGCCGCGAATGTGGCTACCAAGGAACAAGTCAATGCGTGGACGGATGTGGATGGCAGTTACCGGTTGCAGGTCCCGGCCGATGGGCATTATTCCGTGCGAGTGCAGATGTCGGCGTTTGCCGCAAGCACACAGGAAGTAGTATTGGACGCCGCGCATGAGGACGCGCAGACGAATTTTGATCTGATTCTGCTTTCGCGAGCACGCGAGGCTCGCGACGAACAGCAGCAGCGACGGGCGAACGCGGGCGGGCGCGGGTTTCAGAGTCTTTCCATGTCGCAGAGTGGAGCGGGTCAGGACGCCGGCGGCGGGGCCATGAGCGACGTAGTGCCTTCCGGTATGCCCGTTCCAGGGATTGCACCCGACAGCGCGACGGAATCTGTGGCGGTTTCGGGCAATACTACCAATTCGTTCAATGCGATGAGCCCTGACGAACTGCAGCAACGCTTCAACGACGCCCGCCAACAAGGCGGAGGTTTCGGTGGTGGGGGCGGATTTGGCGGTCCTGGTGGTGGAGGCTTCGGCGGCGGTGGTGGGCCGATGAATTTTGGCCGGCGGGGGTTTGACATCAATCACCCGCACGGATCGTTATATTACGGAATCGGCGATTCCGCACTCAACGCCTCGCCGTTTTCGCTCACCGGCCAGCCCACGGTGAAACCGGGGTACCTGCAGAATAGTTTCGGCGGTTCCGTGGGCGGGCCGTTGAACATTCCGCACATCTACCACGGCGGAAGCAAGACTTTTTATTTCATCAACTACAACGGCAAGCGCGGGGAGAACCCTTTCGATCAGTTTTCAACGGTGCCGACACTACTGGAGCGGGACGGAAACTTCTCCCAAACCACATACACTTCGGGGCTAGAGTCCGGGAAGCCCGTACAGATTTTCAATCCGGTGACAAACACCGCTTACTCCAACGCGACGATTCCGCAAATCAATGCTGCAGCAAAAGGACTGCTGCCGTTTATTCCGTTGCCGAACTTGCCCGGCAGTTTTCAAAACTTCCACTTCGTGACTTCCGCCAACAGCGACAGCGACGACTTGAACATACGTTTGAACCACACTTTCGGCGCTGCGCCCGCGGGCGGACGTCGTGGCGGAGGCCGAAATGCTCCGCGCAACAACCTGACCTTTGGCTTTCACTATCACGGGTCGAGCGCCAACCTGACGAATCCGTTCCCGAGCGTAGGCGGCAGCACCACGGTCCGCAGCTTTGACGTGCCGGTGTCCTACACGCGCAGCATTGGAAAGTTGACCACCATTGTGCGCGCAGACTTCAACCGCAGCCGAACTCGCACGCAGAATCTTTACGCCTTCGACGACGACATTACGGGAGCGCTGGGAATCGCGGGAGTCTCGCAGAATCCATTTGACTGGGGCTTGCCAAACCTTTCCTTCACGAATTTTGCCAGTCTTTCGGACACAACTCCGCAGCTCACGCGAAACCAGACCTACACCTTTTCCGACAACGTGATCTGGAATCACGGCAAGCACACATGGCGCTGGGGCGGAGACTTCCGGCGAGTGCAGGTGAATACAGAGACCGACAGCAATCCGCGCGGTTCTTTCGTCTTCACTGGCCTCAATACTTCGCAGTTGAGTGGCGGCCAGCCCATCGCGGGCACGGGATATGATTTTGCCGATTTTCTGCTGGGATTGCCGCAGCAGACTTCCGAGCAGTTCGGCCAGAACGATCACTTTCGCGGCAACTTCTGGGATTTGTATGCTCAGGATGAATGGAAGATGCGCGGAAATCTGACGATCAACGCCGGGGTGCGCTACGAGTACGTTTCGCCGCTTACGGAAGTGAACAAGCGCATTGCAAACCTCGATCTTTCCCCCGGCGTGCTGGTCCTGAATCCCGCACTGCCGCCGGCGGTGGCGCCGATTCAGCCGGGGCAACCAGGGCCCTTCAGTGGCAGCCTGCCCGCCAGCCTGGTGAGACCAGATCGCAATAACTTCGCTCCGCGGGTCGGCTTTGCCTGGAAGCCGTTTTCGAAGACCGTAGTGCGCGGCGGATATGGCATCAATTACAACACTGGAGCGTATCAAAGCATCGCGCAGCAACTTGCCTTTCAACCACCGTTTTCCACCACGGCGACTAACATTCAGACCGTTCCTGGAGAGCTGACGCTGCAAAACGGATTCCCAGCGGCTACCGGCATCACCAATAGCTATGCGGTGAATCCGAACTATCGCCTCGGTTATGTGCAGATTCGCAACCTGGACATTCAACAACAAATTCGCCCCACCCTGCTGTTGAATATTGACTACACAGGCACGAAGGGAACCGATCTCGACATTCTGGAAGCGCCAAACCGAACCGCGACCGGCATTCGTATTCCCGGAGTTCAGGCTTTCACTTACGAAAACTCGGTGGCGGATTCGGAAGCGAATGCTGGATCGGTACGCCTGCGCAAGCGCTTGGCGAAAGGATTCTCGATCGGCGGCATTTACACATTTTCCAAGGCGCTGGATGACGCGTCTTCTATTGGCGCCGGAGCGACTTCGGGGGCGAACACGCCCGGCCTGGGTGCGGGCGGTACCGGAGGCGGTGGGGGCGGCGGTTCATCAGGCGGAGGTGCGGCCAACGTGGCGCAGAATGCTTTCGATTTGTCTGCGGAGCGTGGACTTTCGAGCTTCAACCAAACCCACAAGTTCACCGCCGACTATTTATGGGAACTTCCCTTCGGGCACGACAAGCGTTGGTTTACCGGAAATACGCCACTGCGTGCCATTCTTGGCGACTGGCAATGGAGCGGCGATTGGACGATCGCATCTGGTCTGCCCTTCACGCCGCGACTGCTGGGCAACATCACTGACGTGAACCGGGGGACGAACGGCACGCTGCGGCCGAACTTAGTTTCGGCGCAATCGATGAGCCTAGCAAATCCGTCGATCGCGGAGTGGTTCAATACCGCCGTATTCGTCGCGCCGCCCACAGGCCAATTCGGCGATGCGCGGCGCAACAGCATTATCGGCCCGGGCAGCAAGGTGTTCGACATGGCATTTACCAAGACGTTTCCTCTGAAGGAAGCACGAGTGCTCGAGTTCAGGGCGCAGGCTACCAACATCTTTAACATCCCGAACTACTCCTCGATTGACACGAACGTGACCTCGCCCACTTTTGGCCGGGTTATCGCGGTTGGCGCTATGCGGCAGTTCACGATGACGTCACGCTTTCGTTTCTGAGGAGGATGCCGCTGCAAGAGAGTTGTTAGACAGAATATGACTTCTACGTCAAAGCGATTCGTCGACAAAGCCGCGGCTGTGCTGCTGGCCCTTGTGCTGCTCTGCGCGCCTTTGCCCTCACAGGAGCCATCGGAATATGTGTTTCACGCGCAGACGGATCTCGTCCTGGTGAATGTAACGGTGCGTGACAAGAGCGGGAAGTTTCTGCCGGGATTGAAACCGGGAGACTTTACGATCCTCGAAGACAACAAACCGCAGAAGGTCGTTTCCTTTGATGTGCAGAACATTGACGCGGTGCCGGCGTTGGATGTGGCCCAGGCGAAACCGCTGCCGGGAGCCGAGGCACCCCCAGCAGCCTCGGCCACGTCTGCGGCAGATGCGGCGAACGAGTTCAAAGACCGGCGTCTGATTGTTTTGTTTTTTGATCTCTCGGCCATGGAGCCGGACGAAATCGATCATGCGGTTACTTCGGCTGAAAACTACGTTGACAAACAAATGGCGCCTGCAGACCTGGTCTCGATTGTTTCGCTGGGAAGTTCCCTGCTGGTGAATCAGGACTTCACCACCGATCGCGCATTGCTAAAAAAGCAGTTGCAGGCATTCAGCTCGGGCAGCGGCCAAGGTTTCGAGGAAGGCACCACGGGCACGACCGAGGGGACGCCCGACACGGGCCAGCCATTTACCGCCGACGACACGGAATACAACATCTTCAATACCGACCGGCGGCTGGAGGCCCTGCGATCGGTTGCGGAGAAGCTTTCTCAGGTTCAGCAAAAGAAGTCGCTCATTTATTTTTCCAGCGGCATGGACCGCACCGGTATCGAGAATCAATCGGAACTGCGCGCCGCTGTGAACGCTGCTGTGCGTTCCAACCTGGCGATCTACACCATGGACATGCGCGGCTTGCAGGCGCTGGTGGCAGGCGGTGAGGCACAGAACGCCAGCCTGCGTGGCGTTTCGGCGTATTCGGGACAGTCGACGCTCAATGCCTTGAATTCCAATTTCACCACCCAGGAAACGCTGGTGACGCTGGCCAGCGATACCGGTGGGCGCGCTTTTCTCGATTCCAACGATTTCAGCAAGATTTTCAAAGGAGTTCAGCAGGACACGTCGACGTACTACCTGCTCGGCTATCACAGCACGAACCTCGCTCGCGACGGCCGTTACCGGCGCATCGTTGTGAAGGTCAATATTCCGGGAGCAAAGATCGACTACCGCCGCGGATACTACGCGCCCGCGGACTATCAGCATTCCACTAGTGATGACAAGGAACGGCAGCTTGAGGAGGAACTGGCGTCTGAGCTGCCGTCCACGGATTTGCCGCTGTACCTGGGCGTCGCCTACTTTCGCCTTGAGGGCAACAAGTTTTTCGTCCCCATTTCGCTGGTGGTGCCGGGATCGCAGATCCCATTCGTTCGCAGTAGCGATCGCGACAAGGCAACGCTCGATGTGATTGGAATGGTGCTCGATAGCGAACAGCACCCCCTGAATCGAATTCGTGACACTGTGAAACTCGCGGTCAACACTTCGACTGAAGTGCAAAAGAAGAATGTGCAGTATGACACGGGGATGAGCCTGTTGAGCGGCAGGTATCACTTGAAATTTGTGGTGCGGGAGAATCAGACTGGGCGCATGGGATCGTTTGAAACGGACATCGAAGTACCGGATTTGAAGTCACAGCCGTTGAAAATGAGTTCGGTAGTGCTCGCGAGCCAGGTTCAAACCGTAAAGAAAGCTGCGAACCTGAACCCGCTGGTTCACGACGGCTCTGAGATCATCCCCAACATCACGCATGTTTTCTCGGCCGCGCAGCACCTGCTTCTCTATTACGAGGTGTACGATCCTGCGCATCCGGCGGCCGCAGATTCTGAAAGAAACGGAGAAAACAAACCTGGAATCCGGCTTTTGACCAACGTCGCGTTCTTCCAGGGTAAAGCGAAAACCTACGAAAGTTCGCTGGTCGAGCTGACGGAATTGAATGCGCGAGAGCGAAAGGCTGCGGTCTTCCAGCTAGACGTGCCACTCACATCGCTCAAGCCCGGCTTTTACACCTGCCAGGTAAATGTGATCGATGACGCAGCCGGTCGCTTCCTGTTTCCGCGGCTGGTTTTGCTGATCCGGCAAGACAGTTCAAATCCTACACACTGACATCAGGCGCCCGCTTAGACCCTCCGCGCGAACTTACTGCACCGTCAGAACTATGGAGGTGCTGTTCTGAGTTGCCCCGGACGTTCCTGTGATTGTGATGTTGTAGCTGCCAGCGGGAGTACCTCCCGTGCCGGTGCCGCTAGTCTGTCCAGCTGCACTCTGGCCACCTCCGCAAGCAACCTGACCGAGCGAAAGCCCCAGCAACAGGAAGACCACACACCAACTGAACAGCTTTCTACGGCGGGGTGCAGCCACGCCCACCGACCCCAGGACAATCGCCGGTATCAGCAGCCAGATCGCGTACATGCCCGAAGCGTGCCGCATGAGAGCTGCAGTAGGCCCGGCGGTAGTAATCGTTAAGGTGGAAGCTGCTCCTGGCGTGACCGACGGCGAGGAGAACCGGCAAGTCGACATCGGTGGCAGACCCGACGCGCACGCCAGCACTATTGTCTGCGAGAAACCATTCTCGGGAGTCGCGCTAACTGTGGCGCTCGCACTTGCACCGGCCGTTACACCGAGCTTCGCGGGATTTACACCGAGAGCGAAACCGGGCGTACCCATTACTTTCTGGCTGACCATCGGCGACGTGCTGCTGTCGAATGTGACGTCGCCGGAATAAACCCCTGTGATGCTGTGCGCTCCCACTGCCAGCGCAGAGGTTGGGAAGTTTGCCACGCCGCTGTCATTCAAAGTCGCAGAGCCTAGCAGTGTGGTGGCATCCATAAAATTCACCGTACCGGTAGGGACACCAGTTGTGTTCGAAGCTACTGTGGCTCTCAGGCTGACAGTTTGCTTCAGAGTAGAAGGATTCGGCGAAGAAGAAATCGAGATGCTCGTCCCCGCTTGCTGAATTGTCTGCGCGTAACCCACGGTGCGGGGCTCGAAGTTGGCATCGCCCGAGTACACGGCCAAAAGCGTATTCTTCCCGGTCGGCAGGCTGCTCGTTTTGGTGGAGAATTGGCCTTGCACGAGCGGTCCGGAGCCGATGACCGCGCTCCCGCTTTTCAGCGTTACCGTTCCCGTTGGCACACCGACTCCCCGCAGGCCCTCGGCGACGGTCACCGTAACTTGCACACTTTCTCCAAAAGGCGCAGGGTTGCTGGAAGATCGAACCTTCATTAACACACCGCGGCTATTGAGCAATACACTCACCGAGTTGCTGGTCGAGTTTGCAGACACCACGTCAGCGAGTCCGTCGTCGTTGAAGTCACCAACCTGTACCGACGCGGGGCCTGACCCGACCGAGAACAGGGTCGGCGATCCAAACGTGCCGTCGCCGTTCCCCAACAGCACGGTCGCCGTGTTGCCCGCGGAACTGGCAAGTACCAGGTCAAACTTCTTGCGGTCATTGAGGTCGGTGGCGGCAAGTGAGACGGGATTGTTGCCGGTGGGGTAATCGACGGGCTTACTAAAAGTACCGTCGCCGTTCCCCAGAAAAATCGATACCGTCTTGAGGAGGAGATCGGCAACCGCAAAATCTGGTTTGGAATCACCGTTGAAGTCTGCGACCGCCACGGCAGCTGGATTTCCGCCCGCTCCGGTCGAGTAGAACGTAGGAGGTTGAAATGTACCGTTCCCGTTCCCGAGCATCACGCCTGCACTGTTATCGCTTTCATTCACCACGACCAAATCTAGCTTGCCGTCCTGGTTGAAATCCGCGACCGCGACCGAGATGGGCTTGTTCCCCGTCTGGTAATCTGCGTGTGTTCTGAAGGTGCCGTCACCATTCCCGAGCAGCACACTCACCGTGTTGCTATTGAAATCGGTTACCACCAGGTCAAGCTTACCGTCGCCGTTGAAATCGCCCACGGCGACCGAACAGGGGTTGGCTGCGACTGGTAGATAAGTTGGCGGCTGGAATGTTCCATCCCCGTTTCCGAGGAGAATAGCGACGGTGTTGTTGTTGTAGTCTGCCACGGCCAGATCGGGCTTGCCATCCCCATTGAAGTCGCCCGTCGCGATGGCATAGGGGCTGGTTTGTTCGCCTGTGTTGTAATCAACAGCGGCTTGGAAGGAGCCGTCGCCTTTGCCCAAGAAAATCGAGATCGTGTTTTCTCCGTAGTTGACGACCGCAAGGTCCGGCTTGCCATCGCCGTTGAAGTCCTGCACAGCAACCGCGTGGGGGTTGCTGTTATTGCTCACGGGATAGTCAATGCGCGTTTGAAAAGAACCGCCGCCATTGCCCAATAGCGCGCTAACGCTATTCCCTACAGAATTGGTAACCGCGAGATCGGGTATTCCATCCCCATTGAAGTCGGCCACCACCAGCGCGGAGGGGATGTTCCCAGTCCCAAAATCCACTCGCGGGCGGAAAGTGCCATCTCCTCTGCCCATAAGCACGCCGACCGTGTTGCCGTTTCCGTTGGTTACGACAAGGTCGAAGCCGCCATCGCCCTGAAGGTCGACAACCGCGACCGCGGTCGGAGACATTCCCGCGTTGTAGTCCGTGTGGACCGGGAACGACCCATCGCCTTTGCCTAGCAGTACGCTCACGGCACGACCGGCCTGGTCCGCGGTGGCGATGTCCAAGATGCCGTCGCCGTTGAAGTCGCCCACTGTAACCGAGACGGGAGTGTCACCTGTGGCGTAGCCAATCTGATTCTGAAAACTCCCATCCCCATTGCCCAGGAGAATACTCACGACATTATTGTTGTTGCCATTCGCCACCGCCAGGTCCAGCTTGCCGTCTCCATTGAAATCGCCAACCACCACTGATACAGGGTTCACCCCGGTGAGATACTCTTTCTCCGTCTTGAAAGTGCCGTCACCGTTACCCAGAAAAACTCCCACCGAGTTGCTCAAGGTGTTGGTCACGACCAGATCGATTTTTCCGTCTCCGTTCAAATCACCCGCGGCCAGGCCTTGGGGCTGTGTGCCGGTGGGATAGTCCACCTTCGCACTAAAGGTTCCGTCTCCCTTGCCCAGCAAAACGCTGATCGTGTTGCTGCCCAAATTGGTGAGCGCGAGATCCAGGTATCCGTCGCCGTTGAAGTCTCCCACCGCAATGCCCGAGGGCGTGGAACCCGTCACGTAATCCTGCTTGGCGGAGAATGTGCCGTCTCCGTTTCCCAGAAGGATACTGACGGTGTTGCTGTTTGCGTTTGCAATCGCGAGGTCTGTCTTGCCATCCCGGTTGAAGTCGCCCGCGACCACCGCCTGCGGATTGAGACCAGTTGGGAATTGACGAGCGGCGAGGAATTGTCCGGAACGTGCTGCCGACACACCGCAGCACAAGCAAACCACCATGGTCAATAAAGCGGACCTGGACATGATCATGACAAGCTCCCAAGAAAATGTGCGCCTTGCCTCGCATCACATCTTCGATCTCACGCGTCCAAATGCGACTGTCCGGGAAGTACCGGGGCCGCAGCTTGGTGCGAACCGGAGGTGCTTGTGCACTTTCGGCTTACTGGGTCGTCGGAGTTTCGTGCAACCTCGGAGCGCGACACTTTGGGAGAAGTCGCCCCGACCTGCGGCTGCATTGGGGGAGGTTCTTGCTCACAACTAAAACGCACAGACTGACACAGACCTTCGGCCAAGCCAAGTGGACTTTCGTACTACCCCGAAAGGCGGAGCACAAAAAGGGGTACGCCGAAATACCCCGCCCGCGCCAAAAACCAAAAACGAAAGGCCCAAGCAATGCCTGAGCCTTTCGGGGGAGGGCTTTGCTTCAACGACTAGCCGCAATGGTGGAGTCTCGAGGCGAGACCTCGATCTGCTGCTCGACGATCTGACGCAATGCTACGTAGTCCAAGGCGCCGCTGTAGAAATGACCGTTGACGAAGAAGCTTGGCGTACCGCTGAGTCCAAGCTTTACCCCTTCCTCCCGGTCACGTTGTACGTCGGCCGACTCTTCTCCGGAATCAAGGCATTTTGCGAACTGGCTCCCATCCAGATGGAGCGCCACCGCATCATCCTTTAGCCGTTCGACGTCTAGCTCCTTGCTTCTGAACAACTCGTCATGAAATTCCCAGAATTTGCCCTGTTTGCCGGCGCAGCGGGCAGCTTCGGCGGCCTTCTGCGAATGCGCATGCATCGGAAGCGGGAAATCTTTGTAGACAAACGTCAGCTTGTCTCCAAAGTCGCCCTGAAGCTTTCTCAGGTCGGACGCTACTTTCTGGCAATAAGGGCACTCGTAATCAGCGAATTCGACGAGTGTGACGACTGGGTGCTTCGAGCCCGAGCTATAGGCATTCTCGACATTCACGTTGGCGCTTGGGGATGCGAGTTCGACGATTACATTGCTCTGCGCTCGCAATACCCTCACATAGGCGGCACGAGCCTTGTCAACGCGCAGCTGTCGAATTTTCTCGAGGATCTTCGGTCGTACTGTCTCGTAGGGCTGCTCGGTTTCCAGGCCTTCGTAGTAGACCTTCATCTGGTCGTCAGTAGGATCCTGCAGCTGCGACTTGATATCGCGGTCGATTAACTGGTCTACCGTGAGGCCGTCGTGCTTGGCCTTCTGTTCGAGAAGCCGCTTCTCGATCAGATCTTCCAGCGCCTTTTTTTCCGACTGATAATACTGGTTGTGGGCCTGCAGCAGCTTCGCGGACTCTTCCTGCTCCAGATCCGCAACCGTCAGCTTGACCCCGTTCACTTCCGCTACAACAGTTGTATCGGTTTGCGCAAGCGCATTTCCGGCGCTGAGGAATACCGCCGCGCCCAACACAACCCCTGCAAGTTTTCGCAAATGCAACATAACTTTTTCCCCCGTTCCCCGACTACCAACTAAATTACAGAACAAGAAAACGCCAGACAGCAATTTCTGCACCGCCTGGCGAGCCCAACCGTCGTTTGGGCTCCCTGTCGGCAGCCCAAACAGACGGTGCGCATAAGTGTTGAAAACTAGTCACCAGTGCCGCAAGTGCAGATGCCCGACCCGCTGCCATCCAGTTCGATTGCGCTGCATTCCTTATCGAGGGCTGCAGTTTCACCGGAACTCAGACCCGCGTCCTGCGATTCCCCTTCAGTAATCGAGAAGTTGGAATTCTGGATGTGGGTTGCCCATGACCTTAAGGTAGGTGTGGCGGCAATCTTTGCCGGATCTCCGCAAGTGGACGAAACGACTTTGAGTGCTCCGTGGGAGAGGATCTTGCCGGTCAGCGGATTGCTGGTCAAGTCGGTGTTCACGGAAATTGTGCGGATGCTGTTCGGCGAGAGCGAGCAGCTGCAGCATTCGGACATTTCCTGGGAATCATCGAACACATAGATATCCGCGCAGAGAGTCTCATAGGTTGTGCCCGGATTGACGATGTGCACGGTGCCGTCAGGCGCACCGGACGTGTTGGCGTTAGAGAAGTAGTCGACCTTCAAAGTGTCGGCGACTGCTGGTTTTTCTGCTGCCATTGCCGCGCCCGTTACCAAAAGCAACGAGGCGACCATGGTACACACTACGACTAACAGTTGAATCTTGCGCATTTGTTCCTCCTTTTGAGTTGCGCCGCCGGGCAGGGGGAGGAGGATCTAGCTCGGAGCAGTGGCGCTGTCGGCACTGTAGTCTATTATTATGCGTTTACAATTCCCCCGGTGCACTAACCCGTATTCCGTAACCGAAAAAGCTAGCCGATCGGATTAGAAAGGTCATTCGCTAGCCCTCTGTCGCAACCAGTTTCCCCGCGATTCCGGAGCGCGTGGAGACGCCCATCTTAATCATCACCAGCCGAACGAAGGCTTTCACCGTATTCGCACTGATCCCCATCCGCCCGGCAATTTCCTTACTCGTCAGGCCCTGAAGGAGCAGTCTTACCGTTTCCTGCTCACGATGCGTCAAGCCAAATCGTTCCGTGAGCGTGGCAATAGTCGACGCACCATTCGATCTTCTTTCCAGCGTCAGCACTGCCGTAGGCGGATTGGCGGAGGAGCCGTTTGTATGGACGTTCAGGACAAAAGAACTGCAAGAGTAGGTGCGCCGGGCGGAGGCAAATTCTCTCACGAACGTGGTTCGCGAGCGAGCATGACGCTCTACCAGCCGGGCACGGATTTTGCCGCCAAGCCAAATATCCACCTGCCGGATCTCTTCGACCCGCTCTGGGAACGCCAGGATGCGGATGGCTTCGGCATTGGAGGCAATCGGATTCAAAGAAGCATCGACAAGAACGAGCCCTGGTTCGCTCGCGATACGTTTCATGCGCGGAATCCCCCTGCAGCAGGCCCAGCCCCCTCAGTCTGGTACGACTGCTACATTATCTTGTCCACGACTGTTCACAGTTGGATCCCGAGTTTCACGAGACGAATCGCCACCTTGCAGAGCCACTTGCCATGCAGCACGGTACGGCGAATTGCTCAATGCTCAGGAGTGAAAGGCGCACGCTACACCCAGGAAGCGCGAACCTAACTAATCAGGGAGGGCGATGCCATTCTGGTGCCTAGCGGGTTCCCGTGTCAAGTGCTGAACTACTTATTTTTTGTTGCTCCTTATTTGCTACTCCAAATGGATTAGTTCGTCTGCAGTCTGCCGAAGCCTGATTCTGAGCCGATCTCTGCCTCGCCGGTCAAGGAAACGCCAGCATCGTCTTCCGACTCGTGAATGATCGAAAGCCCTTCGATTTGGTCTTGCTCGAGAACAGAAGACTGATCCGCGGACCCGGCGGCAGCGCTTGCTAGGGGTTTGGAAAGACGGGACTGCGCACCGACCCTCAACGCTCTGGCAAATCGAGCGATGGTCTGACTCGACGAAATCACAGCCGAAATGATCTGACGCCAAGCCGTGCGAATTCTGCTGGAGTGCGACTCTCTCACCGCAGTCGCGTCCATAGCATCGCGATACTTCTCGATCCAGTCTCGCTCTTCATCCGGAAGGATCATTTTGTCGACGACCGTTTGCTGGCCAATTTCACTTGTGAGAAACAGGGCAAAAGCAATACCGCTGTCGGCAGTCCAAGGCAATTCCCCAAACGGGCTAGCACGACGGGTGAGAGGTGCGAATGTGGTCGGCGAACCAAGTGGAACGGCTTGAAAAGGCGTCTGGTCGCGGCAATCCCCGATGAACCGGACTGGCTCCTCCGGTGTTAGAATTTTGGCGGCATCGTCGGCTGAACACTTCGAGCCTACGGAGATCTCGAATTGCATCGCATTCCTGTAAGTTGTCTCTGCGTCCTGCCCGCCGTCCTTATGTTTTTCCAGAGCAGCGGGAAACCATCCCCATACCTGAAGCAAGCGGTCATTGCGCAGACAGAAAAAGGGTTGCACATCACGGCCAACAGCCCGCGTCCTTTGGCACAGGTGCTGGACGCCCTGCAAAGAAAATACGGATGGCAGATCAACTATGAGGATCCGCAAGATGTCTATAGTGGCGATCTGGCGCCTTTGCCTCCTGCGCACGCGCAGCCGTCAGACCCTGCTTCTCAGGTTCGACTTCCCAATGGTGGAGCGTTCACTCTGGATTTGCCAGTTGCCCTCGCGCCAGCGCTGCCGGACGAAGCCAAGGCGCTGAGCGCCGTGGTGGACGCATACAACCAGAGCGGCAATCCCGGCCGGTTCGAGTTGCGGAAAGAATCAGAACAGAACTTCGATGTAGTGGGCACCAGTGCGCGCGACGAAAAAGGCCGAATGTCCGAGCAGACGGTCGTCCTTGACGTGCCGATCACGCTGGCGGAGCAACCTCGGAGCGCCGTGGATACAATCGATCTGATTTTCCAACAAGTCTCTCAGGCAAGCCACATCGAGGTAGCACGTGGAGTTTCTCCGAGGAGCCTACTGGCAGGAAGCAAGGTCACTGTCGGCGGGACGAAAGTTGCGGCTCGCGTGCTTTTGGCGCGCACACTGGCGGGCACAAATCGGACCCTTTATTGGCGCATGCTGTTTAACCCGGAATCGAAAGGCTACCTTCTCAGCCTGCACTTGCAACCCCATGCATAGCTCACTCGTAAATCTCAGTTACGGCGTGGCCAGCCCATCGCATCGCGTCGATCTCCGCCGTCTTGGTCTGTCGTTCCGAAGGCTTTGACTTGAGGGCTAATTTTCTGTTTACTCAATGTGCAACCAGCCGGCGCGTCTATGGTCGTTAAGTTCGACTGCAGGCGGAGAACGCCATCTCGGCGCGACATTGCGGCGGGATGCCGGTCATAGCTCTTCTCGGTGAAGAGATGGAGTCCGAAGCATTCGACGCCTTTGATGGCTCGCCCATCTAAGATCGCTTACGCTGGAATTTGGTGTCCGGACTTGGTGCTGCCGTCTTCGTAACCATCGGGATCAATTGCGCCATTGGAATCTCTCGGCCATTTTCGCAGGCTCACCGCAGTGCAGCGCAATACGTTCGTCGCCTGCTTTCTAGGCTGGTCTCTCGACGCCTTTGATTTCTTCATCCTCATCTTTTGCGTGAACGCGCTCGCCACCCAGTTTCAGACACAAGTTTCGGCCATCACGGAAGCAATTTTTCTCACCCTGGCCATGCGTCCGGTCGGCGCATTTCTGTTCGGATTGATGGCCGACCGTTTTGGCCGCCGTCCCACGCTGATGGTCGACATCATTGCGTATTCGGTGTTTGAGCTCGGTTCCGCCTTTGCTCCTTCGCTGAAGTTTTTTCTAACCATGCGGGCGCTGTTTGGAATCGCGATGGGAGGAGAATGGGGTGTTGGTGCGGCATTGGCTTTTGAAACGCTCCCCGCCGAAGGACGCGGCTTCTTCTCCGGCCTGTTGCAAGAAGGATACGTGGTCGGCTATCTGATGGCCGCTTTCGTGTACGGCACATTGTTCACACTCGTCGGATGGCGGGGTATGTTCGTGATTGGAGCCCTGCCCGCATTCCTGGTGATTTACATTCGCAGCAAAGTCGACGAATCGCCGGCATGGCTTCAGGGACGGGTGTCGCGCGACGCGGAGCAGCATTTGGGGAAGGATATTCTGACTCACGTCGGCAGCTTTATTTTTCTGGTCGTCCTGATGTTCGCTTTTAATTCCTTTAGCCACGGCACGCAAGATCTGTATCCGACCTTCCTGCAGAGGAACCGTCAATTCTCCCCGCAAACCGTGGGACTGATCGCCATCGTCTACAATATTGGCGCCCTGCTGGGCGGAATTTTGTTTGGCACGTGGTCAGAGCGAATCGGCCGCCGCCGGGCTATCGTGATCGCAGCGATTCTCGCCATCCCGGTGATTCCCCTGTGGGCTTATTCCCATACCGTTCCCATGCTGGCTCTGGGGGGATTCCTGATGCAATTCATGGTGCAAGGCGCGTGGGGCGTGATTCCGGCCCATCTGAACGAACTTTCCCCGCCCGCAGTGCGCGCCACGTTTCCGGGCTTCGCATATCAGTTGGGCAATTTTTTCTCATCGCGCAACGCGGTAATTCAGGCCCGATTGGTCGAACGGCGATACGGCGGGAGCTATCCGCCGATGCTGGCAGGGACAGTCGTAATTGTGGCCTCGCTGGTTGCCGTCGTGACTTGGAGCGGGTCTGAAAAAAGGGGTGCGGATTTATCGAATACAAACTAGGAGACCTCGCGGAGCCCCGCCCTCAACCGGCTTCCAAATAAGACTCGGCCTCAGTTCTCGTTGAATTTGAAGCGTGCGGCGCCAGTCAGATATTCACCGGTACCACTGCTCCCACCTTCACCACTTAAACATAGAGCTTAACCGTAAGGAGTTAATCCAAATGGATTATGTTGTTAGGTGAAATGAAAAATGCAGGAACCATGTTGACAAATGATGGGAAGCAGTCAAGAATGTGTGCCGACCTTCCCCAGAGGGCGCTGACCTTCCTTCGTGGATGTTTTGAGTTGCGGAGGATGTATTGATCGAGGCAAGTGCCTGCTTCCGAAATAAACGAAGCGGATCAGACGTTTTGATTGCTGCGCGGAATCACGCGCGGGAGTGTTGATTCCGCTAAAAGCACGCAGATACAGACTCGATCTAGAGATCGAAAATAACCCTCAGGAGAGATTGCATATGAGTATCGCTAATTTCTTTCGCAAGATGTGGTCGGACGACGAAGGCCAGGACATTGCTGAATACGCGGTGATGCTGGCGGTGATCCTGGTGATCGTTGTGGGAACGATCCGGCTCATTGGAGCAAACGCAAACAACGTGTTCTCAAGTGTCGCCAGCTCGATTGGCCAATAGCGCAGGCTGTCAGAAATAGAATTTCAGGGCAAATTGTACGAACCGTGGATCCCGCGCGCCTTGCGCAAATCCAAATTGCGGAGTTCCGAATTCAACCGGCTGTGGCTCTTCTCCCAACAAGCCCACTGGCTCGAATACCGGATTCACATGGTTCCAGATGTTGAAGAATTCTGAGCGAAACTCGAGGCGCATCTGCTCGCGAATCGGGAACATTTTGAAGACGGAGAAATCCCAGTTCTGCAATCCGGGACCGCGAACAATATTGCGTCCCGCGTTGCCAAAGGTGAATGGGATCGTGTTGTCCACAAAGGCGCAGGTGTTGAACAGTGTTCCCGGAACGCACGGTTTTCCATTCGGATTGGCAACCACGTTCGGCCTCACCTCAAAAAAACCCACACCGCCTCCGCCGTCGCTGCTCGAGACATTGGTAAGCGAGTCAGTGACCGTGAACCAATTGCCCGTCTGTGCGGTTACGATCCCGGCGAGTTGCCAGTTTCCGATGATCTGGTTGATCACACCGGTCGCACCCCCGCCAAAAGCCTTACCGTTGCCAAAGGGAAGCTGGTAGATGTAGCTCAGCACGAAACGATGACGCACATCGAAGTCGGAGTTTCCATATTCGAGATAGGGAAATCTCTGATCACGAAAGTCGCCGTTGTTGAGGGATCCCAGGTTCGCGCTCGAAGCGTCATCCAGAGCGTGCGCGTAAGTATAAGAAGCCTGAAACTGCAGGCCATGGGTAAAGGTTTTTTGCCAGCTCACTTGCAATGAACTGTAGTTTGAGTAGCCGTCAGAGCGCAGCTCGCTGATGGCGGTATCGAACACCCCATTGCAGTTCGGCGGAAACACTGAGTTGTCGCAAACCTTAGCTGGGCGACGCGGCGCGGTCGGACAATTGCCCGCTGTGTTCGGTGAAGTGGTGCAGAACACAGAATCCGGAACCGCTTGGTTGCCGTTGTAATAGTTGTAGAGGTCATTGCCGCGAGATCCGCCGTAAGAGATGTCCAGCATGCTTTGCGCCGGCAATTGATACTGGAATCCGAAATGCCATTGCTGGGTGTATGGCGTCCGAAGGTTCGGACTGACTGCAAAGAGCAATGGAGTGTTGGGATCAGTCAGAGCGTTCGCCGGGAAGCCTTGGGAGAGCTTGCTTAGGCCGGAAATTGCACAATCATTCGGGCCCAGAGCCGGATTCGCAGATGATAAGAAACATGGAACTGAGTATGACTGAGTCACGAAGAAGGGGGGATTGAACCCGGGGCTGGGATTCGAATACGGTCCGTTTTCGTCGCCGCCATAGAAGATGCCGTATCCGGCGCGCATCACCAGCTTATTGCTTACCTGATAGGCCATGCCCACGCGCGGTGCGAAATTGTTCAGGTCCGGCGGAATCAGTCCACTAGACGCGCTTCTTTGAATAGGGATATTCGCGGCAAGGAATGGCGTAAGGTTCGCTGTCTGCCCGGAGGGAACGATCAATGAATGGGTAGCAAAATCGAAATTCGCCTGCTGATTGCTCCTGGCTTTCACGGTGTCGAATAGGTCGTAGCGCAATCCCAGATTGAGCGTCAGCCGCGGCGTTGCTTTGATGTCATCCTGGGCGTAGAAGCCATAGACCGGGCGGTGATAGTCCACCGTGTGCAGGCTCGTGATCTCCGCACTGTCCGTAATGCCGAGCAAGAAAGTCGCGTAGGCTTCACCACCTGAAGTAGGGGAAGCCGGGTTGTCCGTGAAATCGCTGCCGAAACTTAGTGTTCCCCGGGGCGCGGCAGGTTCAAGCAAAGTGAATTCTTCGTGCCGGATTTCAGCGCCGAATTTGAGGGAATGCCGCCCGCGAACCAGCGTTAGGTTGTCCGTCAGGATGTAGCTGTTCTGCTTCTCGATCGCGGGAAGAAAGCCGGCGCTTCCCAAAGTCGTCGTGCCATCATTGATGCTGATCTGCGGCAGCCCGCCAATGTTTGGTCCGAAAGGAACCCCCGGAAATCCAAGCTGCTCGGAGACGTTGGTGTTGGAATTCAGTTGATAGCGATGGGTGTTGATGCGGTTGTAGCCCAGACGGAATTCGTTGACGAGGTTTGGTGAAAAGACGTGCGTTTCGCTCAACGCAACGCTGCGAAAAGAGTCGTTCTCATAGCCATCGGAGAACGCGCCGCCATCGAGCTCGTTCTGAAAGGGCGACGGCGTGAAACTGGGTTGATTCTCATAGCTGAACGTTCCGAACAGATTGTCTCGATCGGAGATCTTCTGATCGATGCGCACGTCAGCATTGTTTCGGCTATAGGTTTTTTCAGGCTCCGAAAGAAAGTTGGAACCATTGATGTTGACGTTCGGCGCGGGAAACAAGGCGGAAAGACGAGCCGCGAGTGGGTCAATGAGAACTTTAGGAAAAATGTTCGTAGGGTTTCCGGCTCCATCGACGCCGATGGGCACACCACAATACCCGCTCGCGTTCGCATTGGACGCCTGAGTCAATCGCGAATTGAAAATCTCTCCGAAATAGGTGGCGTGCCCGTTGCAATCAACCGCCGTGGTGCCCTTCAAAACGTTTCCGTTCATATCCACTTGTGGCGCTACCGTGGTAGTCAGGAAAGAAGAAAAATCACCGCCGATCTCAGCCGGCGTTGGAATGGCTGAGAGCTGCGGGAGCGACTGCACCACGCGGAAACCCTCGTAGTCCACGAAAAAAAAAGTTCGATCCTTGACAATCGGACCGCCGAAAGTAGCACCGAATTGATTCTGATGATAGGGCTGCCTGCCGAAGGTGTCGAAAGCATTGCGCGCATCCAGATCATCGTTGCGGAAAAACTCGTACAAATCCCCATGAAACCTATTGGTGCCGGATTTGAGCACGGCATTGAGAATGGCGCCATTGCCGCGGCCGAATTCTGCGCTGTAGGCGTTGGTTTGGACTTTGAATTCCTGAATCGCATCGATCGATGGTTGAATGACGTATGCCTGGCCGGTAAGAACGTCGCCTAGATTGGAATTGTTGTCGATACCGTCGAGGAGAAAGTCGTTTTGCAGAGAACGCGCGCCGTTCGAGCTGAAACCGTAACTCGTTTCTACTCGAGAGCCGGGTTCGCTGGGGGCAATTCCGGCGCCAAGCAGCGCAAGCTGCGCGTAGTTGCGTCCATTGAGCGGAAGCGTCTCTGCCTGGCGGCTATCCACGAGATGGCCCAGATCGGATGTTTCCGTTTCCAGCAGCGGGGGCTGAGTGTTGACGTTCACCACTTCGTGAAAATCGCCAACCGAGAGAGTGATATTTACCGCCGGGCGCTCATCGACGTTGATGACAATCGGTCCAGCGACTGTTTTTTTGAATCCAGTTTTTTCCACAGTCACTTGATAGCGACCAATTTTAAGCGGGCTGAAAACGAACTCGCCCTCTCCGTTCGTAGTCGTGCCAAGTTCCGCACCGCGTTCGGTGTCGACAATCCTGACCTTTGCTCCGGGGATGACCGCTCCGCTTGGGTCTTTGACCAGGCCGGCTAGGCCGCCGGTATCTTTCTGGGCGATCGCGCCGCTGCAGGCGAGAATCAAGACCCCAACTATCCAGAGTAAAGTTCGAAGCCGGACGAGGTGTCCTGCCTGTTGCGAAGAGGTCCAGCGCGTTAATCGATTCATCTCAGGGTCCCTACTTTGACTGAGAAATTGCGATCGGGCGGCTTTCGTATTATTACGATTCGATATTATTAGTTGTGATCTGGATGGAAAGTCAATAGAAAAATTCAGTCTCAGTTAAATAACGCTAAAGTATCGAATCCGCACGCGTATCTGCTTGGTGCCACTATCGCCGGACCAAGCGAGACAATTTACGGTTTGACATCGATCGCACTCGCGGTGTATTACGAATGATTATGTTTGCTTTCGTTTCACCACGAGCCATTCGTCGACGGCCGCGGCGCCTGGCCAAGGCTATGAGCCTACCTCTCAGGCTTGTTTCCACTGCGTTGCTCCTGACCGCAACGGCCCAAAGTTCGGATGCAAGCGCTCCAACCCCGGCGCAAATCGAGAACCCGCAGCTTGCCGTTGAAGTGAATCAGCAAGACGGTACCTACACGATCCGCTCGAAGGAAAACCCACGCGTCGCGATCACGGCCGGGGTTGCGGCCGAGGTCAATCACCGCTGGCTGTCTTCCAGTACGTACCCCCGTCATGAAGTGCAAGCGTCTTCGGTCACTGATGATTTGGGCGAAGGCTCGCAGCTCACCGTCACGCACACAGGAAGGTCCGGTGACCCAGATCTGGTCTGCTTCATCCGGCTTCGCTCACAGTCTGAATTCGCCGAGATCGAAGTGCAGGTCCGCAATTCTACAGCCGTGCCGATCACGGTACAGAGCATCCGCGTACTCGAAGCGGTGGCGCCGTTCGTCGATCTTGACGGGCCGCCAGCGTCTGATCGCGTCCTGTCTGACAGCTTCAGCGAAGACCGCCCGGAAATGCAGATTCACGATCTCGCGCCCGCCAAAGGCGGGTTGCATCTGGCGGTGGGCAGCCAGCTCATCTACAACCGGCGGAGCCGCCAGAGCTTTTTCCTCGGAGCTCTGACTTCAGAGCGATGGCTTACCGTGTTGCATCTTCATGTGGATGAGAAGCAAGCGAGGATTACAAGCTACGAGGTGGATTCCACTGGAACCACCGAGCTCGCCATGCAGAACTCGATCATGAAATCTCCCAAGGAAGACCAGATCGAGCTCAGTTTGCCTCTCGATCCGGGCCAGAGTCTCGCTTCGGAGCGGGTCGTAGCCAGTTTGTCGTCCAACTATCACGCGCAACTTGAGTCCTATGGCGAAATCATCCGCACGCTTCATCATGCGAGAGTCAGCGCGCCTACGCCCATCGGCTGGTGGAGTTGGACGGCGTACTACTTCGGCATAACGGAAGGCAGCGCGCTCACCAACGCGGAGTTCCTCGCCGCACACCTCAAAGATTCTGGCTACAACTTCTTTCATATTGACGAAGGCTACCAATACGCGCGTGGCGACTATATTTCGCCGGTCGCTTACAAATTCCCCCACGGCGTGAAAAAGCTGGAGGACCAGGTACGTGCGCTAGGGTTGACCCCGGGTATCTGGACTGCGCCCTTCGAAGTGTCCGAGCGCTCGTCTGTGTTCGCCAACCACAAAGACTGGCTGGTGCACAACGCCAAGGGACAGCCCATCCACGCGGGCTTCGTTACCGAAGCTCCCGATACCAAAACCGATCTGGATTCGCTTTACGTGCTCGACGGCACGAACCCCGGGGCACAGCAGTATCTGCGTGACACATACACAACTCTGACCAAGGATTGGGGCGTTCGCTATATCAAGCTCGACTTCATGGACGACACGGCCATCGAGGGGAACTACTATCGTCCAAATACCACGGCACTCGAGGCGCAACGCATTGGCCTGCAGATCATTCGTGACGCAGTCGGAGACGATGTGCTCCTCGACAAGGATGGCAGTCCGATGCTGAATCCGGTCGGCATCGTCGACGCCGGCCGCATTTCCTGTGATACCGGCCACTCGTTCGAAGCCAGCCGCACTTCGGCTCCCGGCATCGCCGCCCGCTACTACATGAATCGAAACTTTTTTGTGAGCGACCCCGACGCGTTCACGGTTTCCCGGCAGATCGTTGCCGAAAGCCAGAATCACGGAGTGATACGTCCTCTGACTCTCGAGGACGCAAAAGTTTCGATTGCACTGGCGGCGGTGTCCGGGGGAATGTATGAGATCGGCGACGATCTGCCCACTTTGTTTTCGGACGCCGACCGCATGTCCATGGTCAAGAATCGCGATCTCCTTAATATGTCCCGCTATGCGCACGCCGCCACCCCTCTCGACCTGATGAGCTACGCACCCGAGGACGAAATGCCCAGCATTTTCCTGCTGCGGGAAAGCAAGCGGCAGTCGATTCTCGCAATATTCAACTGGACCAAGAAAGAACGGAACCATAAGTTGCCGCTGTCCGATCTCGGGCTGGCTGCGGGCCACAACCAGGTGCTTGACGTTTTTGCTTCGGGCTCGCCAATTGCCGAAAATGTCGATTCCCTTTCGCTGAACCTGCCGCCGCAGTCCGTGCAAATAGTGAAGATCCTCGACACGTCGATTCCCGCCGCGGCCCCGGCGGTAAAGGTGACGATCCCAGCGAAAATCGAAACGGGCAAGCCCGCGTCATTCTCCGTGCAACCTGCTGCTGACGGCGTACCCGCGCTCGCGTATCACTGGGACTTCGGGGACGGAACCAGCGAAGATGGCGCTTCCATCGCGCACACTTACACGCGCGCCGCCACTTACACCGTGCACTTGAACGTGGAGGGTATCGAAAGTGTTCCTTTCGAAAAGGACTTCCCGGTCACAGCAACGGGAACGATTGACACCATCTTTCGCCCCGAGCTTTATCGGCGCTACCAGGAGAAGCCGTGAGAAGTGCTGATCGATGCTGTCCCACTGGACATCAACTATGAATCCCCTGTCTCATCTATTGGCGCTGCCCGAGAGAGAGAAATCCGACAGAGGACTCGTTCATACTCCAGCGGAGATTGCACAACAGCCGGAGACATGGCAATCCACATTAGAGCTCTTCGTTGAGCGGCGCACCGAGATCAGCGCCTTTCTACGATCCGCAGGCCTACACCAAGATGTGAACTCGCGTCCCACGGTATTTCTGGTGGGCGCCGGCACTTCGGACTACGTCGGGAGGTCGGTGACGCAACTGCTGCGGCGTCTCTGGCAATGCGAGGTGCTCGCGGTTCCGAGCACCGACCTGCTCACTGATCTCAACGATTGGCTGTTGCCCGCTCGCCGCTATCTGTGGATTTCGTTCTCCAGGTCAGGGGAAAGTGCTGAAGGAGTCGCAGTACTGCAACAAGCCTTGCAAACTCGTCCTGACATTCATCATCTCGTTGTGTGCTGTAACACCCAGGGACGCATGCTGCGCGAAACCGCTGGCTGCAAGCAGGTTCTGGGAGTTGCCCTACCGGACGCGGTCCACGATCGTGGGCTGGCCATGACCAGCTCTTTCTCGAACATGGTGGTCTTTGGCCAATGCCTGGCAAACATCGAAAATCTGACGCCTTTTCGGGGCATCCTCAATCGACTGGTGGAGTTGGGAAAAAGCTTTCTGGAAATAGCTGCGGAAAGCGCGGCGGAACTTGCGGCCGGTCCCTTCCACAAAGTGTGCTTCGTAGGTTCCGGACCGCTTAAGGCGGTAGCCAAAGAATCAGCCTTAAAAGTTCTGGAGCTAACCTCGGGCAAGACGACAACCATGTCCGAGTCAGCGCTCGGGCTGCGTCACGGTCCAATGGCAGCGTTGGATGAGGAAACCTTATTCGTGTGCTTCTTGTCCGGGGAGCAGACGGTGCAGAATTATGAAATCATGCTGCTGGAGGAAATCGGCAGAAAGCGGTTGGTCAGGACGCGAGTCGTGGTGCACCAGAATCCGAACCTGGACTTTCACACTCGGGCAGAGCAGACTCTTGTGCTCAATGCTACAGATCCGTTGCTCGATGATTATCGGGTTCCGCTCGATGTGATCTTTGGACAGTTGCTGGGCTTGTTTTTCTCGATCCGCTGGAACCTCAAACCTGACGTTCCCAGCCCCAGCGGCGCCATCAGCCGGGTCGTGCAAAACGTCCTGACTCTTTCTGATTGAGTTGGGCAGGCTCGGGAGCCGTGCCAGCCATAAATCGCAGCCAGCGACAACGTATTAGTATTTTGTTGTTGCTCTCCGGGATCGGAGTAAGAGTCAATGCCACGGGATGTCGTCAATTCAAGAATCGGCACGCAGGTGGTGTGGGCCGGAGAAGAAGAATCGCTGGCGCAGGGGGCGACCCAGGTTCCCATCGTGCAAAGTGTGGCTTTCGGATACGACGACCTCGAAGCCTGGCAGGACGTCGCTCTGGGTCGCAAACCAGGTCACATTTATAGCCGGAATACCAATCCGACGGTCAGCGCTCTCGAGGAGAAACTTCGAGTGCTGGAAAGGGCCGAAGCGGCGACCAGCATGGCTTCCGGGATGGCGGCTATAAGCAATTCGCTTTTTGCTCTGCTGCGGCCCGGCGACCGAATTGTAGCCGTCAAAGACACCTATGGCGGAACAAACCAGCTATTTCGTGAATTTTTTCCGAAGATGAATCTGCTGGTGCAGCTTTGCGACACGACCGACTTCCAGCAGATCGAAGCTGAGATCGCGAAAGGCTGCAAAATCGTTTACTTGGAAACGCCTACCAACCCCACTCTCAAGGTAATGGACATCGCGCGTCTGGCCAAAGCCGGCCACCGGGTTGGCGCCACGGTTTTGACCGACAACACTTTTGCCACTCCAATCAATCAGCGGCCGTTGGAACTGGGGTCCGATCTTGTGCTACACAGCGCCTCGAAGTTCCTCGGCGGTCACGCTGACGCTTTAGGCGGGATCGTCTGCGGGCGCAAGGAATTGATCGAGCCCATATTTCATTTTCGCGAGATCACGGGCGCAGCGCTTGATCCCTTTGCCGCGTATTTGTTGTTGCGAGGTTTGAAGACCTTGGAAATTCGGGTCGAGCGGCAGAATGCCAGCGCCCTGAAAGTCGCTCGCTACCTCCAAGGACATGAACGCGTCGCCGAGGTGCATTATCCTGGCCTTGAGTCTCACCCGCAACACGACATCGCAAGAAGACAGATGCCGGGCGGCTTTGGTGGCATGCTCAGTTTCGTTCTCCGCGGCGACTATGGGGCGGTGAAGGAATTCCTTCCCCGGCTCAAGTTTGCACATCGCGCGGCAAACCTGGGCGCCGTGGAAACCATCGTCGGACCTCCGGCCACGACCAGTCACGTTGAGGTCAGTGCAAAAGATCGCGCGACCATGGGCATCCCGGAGGCGCTGATCCGCTACTCGACTGGAATCGAGCACGTGGATGACCTTATTGCGGATCTCGCGCAGGCACTGTCCACAGTTAGCCCCGCCTCGTAAGCCTGAGTTGCACCCCTGCGCTTGCGAGGCAACAGCCCGAAGTTATCTTTTCGCCTGCAGCGACTCAACATAGTCAGTCAGGTTCTTGAGCCGCAACAGAGTCCAACTGTTAGCGTTGTCCACAGACTCGAACAGTCTTCCCCAGACCGGCATTTCCTTGGAACCGTGCGCGGAAACCGCGGCTTGTCCATTGATCGTCGCGTACACGCGGTCGCGAGGAAAGACGCCATTATTGCGCTGGGCAAGAGTTGTGAGATCCGGTGGCGCGACCTTAAGGGCAGACGCGGCCGGACCACCGCCTTTGCCGTCTTTACCGTGGCATGCAGCGCAATAAGCAACGTACATCTGCTGCGCCGAGGCAGGCGAAGTATGCCCGATCGGCACTTCCTCGACGGTGGCTTGCTGGCTCAAACAAAATCCGCACAACACAATGCCTGAGGCAATAGCCAGAATGGTGCTACGAACAGCCATAGTCCCTCCTTCTGCATCTCCCGATGGGTCCTGTAGTCAACACTAGTTCTGCCCAGGTCGTGAAGGCGGTGAGCCTGATCACGAATCTCGGTGATGGGGCTTACTGCTTGAGAGTTGGAAGACCAAAGAGCTTCGCGGTGGTGTCGTGAAAGTAGTCACGTGCAATCTCCAGGGCTTTGGCTTCCGATATCTCACCTTCTGCCACCATTTCCGCTAATGCGGCTGCGGTTGCGGTGCGCGCGGTATGAATGGCCAGCCAGTAGGTCTCAGGCACGGCAACTTCCCTTGTGTAAGGAAACGCATCCGAGCCAAAGACAATTTTTTCGGGATAAATCTCGAACCAATTCTTCAAGATGCGGCTGTACTCTGCGGGATAGGTGAGCAGTACGAACTCCGACGAATCCAAATACACATTCGGCAAAGCCGCCAACCAGATGGACTCGCGGTCGTAGGGATAGCCGCCGTGAATCATCACGAAGATGGTGTCCTTATAACGCGTGTCTCGAAGGATGTTTTCGAGGTCCATCGCATTGCCTTCCCTCAGGTAGTAATAGTTGCCGGCACCGACTGCGCTGTGGACGTGAACCTCCAGATGGCGTGGGCCGGCTTGCCCGATCAGATAGCGGAGGACGTAGTCCTGGAATAACAGGTATTCTTCCGCCGAGGGAACTCCGCCCGAAGAGTATTTCCGGTAGATTGCTTCGGCCTTTTCGCGGGGTGGATCGGAAATGTTCACCAGTGACCGGAAGTAGGGCGCCTCAAACTTCATGGCAACCGCGCCCTGTTGTTTGTCCTCTTCAAGAACCCGGTTTATGAGCGCTTCGTAACCAGCCAAGTCCGCCGGCAACTGTGCCACGCCGGCTTGGGTCATGTAGCGATGAAGAGCCTTTTCCTGGATAGGGAAATAAACGGCGCGGTCGGGATTGATGGCGAGATCGTGATTGCTGAAGGGGAACATGAAGGGATCAACGAAAACCACCCAACGAAAGCGCGGATTGCCTTCGAGGTAGTCCATGGCTACGCGATTCGCCACTCCGACCTGAATGCCGACCATGTCGAGAATCTTCGTAAAATAATCCTTGCCCCACTGCTTCCGCAGTTCATCATCCTTCTTATCCAGCCAGGCCGCGTGCTCGCGGGAAAGGTCCGAATATGGATAACCAAACAGGGCCTTCGCCGCCGCAGCCCATTCCGGGTTCGTGTCGCGAGTGCGAAACGGATCCAGGTCGGTTACGGTCACTGCCATCGCGTCTACGTCGCTGTCATCCCAGTATCCCGGGTGCGCGTGCATATCCACGATGGGAATTTTCTCGATCTGCGGCAGCAATCGCTTGTAGATCGCGGAGACATCCTGCGTTGGAAGAGGCGTTGACTGAGCCCAACTGCTGACCGCCGAACTGAACAAAATCGCTAGGCAGATCGCTGCTCTGAACCATCTCGATGCCAGATTCATTGATCGTATCCTTCTGAGCCGCTGTGGGGCTCGATGAGTTTCGAAGCCTACGCTCGCTTCCGGGAGAGCATTTTACCGCTCTCGCCGGTCAGAATGACCACATCAGCGAGAACTGGATGATCCGCGGATTGTTTTCCGTGGAGATAATCTGTCCAAAGGCAGAAGGGTTCTCCACGTCAGTAAATGCCGGACTGCTGAACACCGGGTGATTCCAGAGATCGAAGAAGTCGGCGGTGAACCGAAGCTTCTGACGCTCAGTAAGCGAGAAATTCTTGATCAGGGAGAAATCCCAGTTCTGTTGGAACGGGCCACGATAGATGTTTCGTCCCAAATCACCGAAGCCGGTGGCTATGCCGTCGTCTCCAACAATAGGAGCTTTTTGAAAGGCATTGATGTTGACGTAACCGTTGAGCCGAGACTCAATGCTTCCTGAGGTCAGACCACTGCCAAGTGTGGCCCCAGGAGCGAGACTGGCGGTGGTGCCGGGGACCGTTGTGAGCCCTACGTACGCAGAGCCCGCCCCCGAATCAAAGATGGAGAACGGTGTGCCTGATTGAAAGACCGTCACTCCAGAGGCGCTCCAGCCGCCCAGCAATTTGCCCTTCCAATCCGTGGAGTGAGTGAAGAAGGGCAGCTGTTGCAAATAACTTATCGCCAGCCGTTGCGGACGATCGAAATCGGACGGGCCGTACGAATCGCGCAGGTCGAGCTGGTTGTTGAACAAGGTGTTGAAAGCCGTATTGGAGCTGGACCCGACATCGGTTGAGCGTGAGAAGGTGTACGCCGCCTGGAAGTAACTGCTGGCGAATCGGCGAGAGAGCGTGGTCTGGAGGGAATTGTAGTGGGCGTAGGCGTCATCCACAAATGCCTCGAATGCAGAATATCCATCCACTCCCTGGTAGGGACTGCGGGCGATGGCGTTGGCGAGCGTGTTTTTGGTGATGACGAACTGCTGGCCACCGGCGCCAGTCACCGTCAGCGGATTCTGCGGGCTGACAAGCACCGATTGCAGCGAGTCGTGGACCTCGCGCAGATGCACTGTATGGCTGCCCACATAGCCGACTTCGAGCACGAACTGGCGTCCCAAAGACTGCTGGATCGTCAGGTTGTACTGCTGCACGCTCGGCACCCGGTAATTGCGCGGCACCTGCAACGTAAAAAGGTTCACGCCGTTGTTGTCATAAACCGGGGTTTGCGAAGTGTCAGTCGTCTGGACGCCACTTGCGTTCACGAACTTTGTGATTTGCGAGAGAACCGGAACGAACGCCGGAGAAATGACCCCGGGTGGAGGCAGTGCGTTCGGGTTGGGATTGGGACAGCCAGCCGGAGTTACAGGTTCGAAATAGTTGGCCAGACATCCGGGAGGGCCACCGGAGGAAACGACGTCTAGCAGTGGCGCCTGGAACGCCAGATTGTCGACCGCCCCGACGTCTTGCTGCACGTAGTAAATCCCATAGCCGGCGCGCAAGGTGGTGGTGTGATGGCCGAAGACGTCATACGCCAACCCAATTCGCGGGCCCCAGCCGGTCGCATAGGTGTTGTTCAAAGTCGTGGAATTAGCGGTTCCGTGCAGGCCCGCCACGTTGAATTGATTCACGCAGTCCGGATAAATGTAGGGGTACTGACCCTTCAGGAGCAGCGAAGAATCAAAATTGCCGATGTGGCATGAGTCATCGTGCCACGCGCCGAAGGACTCCAATCGCAGTCCAAGGTTTAGAGTGAGATTCCTCGTTGCCTTCCAATCATCCTGGGCGAAGCCAGCGATGTTGTTGTGGCGATACTGGTGAGTGTACGCGCCGCTTTGACCAAAGACGAATTGCGGGGAGCCCAGAAGGAAGTTCTGAAAATCGGTAAGCGCAGGCAAGGTTGCACTAGCCGGAGTGTTGGAGAAATACATTTGCCCGTTGAACACCTGTGGGAACGACTTGTCGAGCTGCAGGCGGTCGAATTCGCCGCCGAAGCGGAACTGGTGATTTCCCCGCACCCAGCTGAATACATCGCCGTAGGTAAAATTGTTCTGCACCTGGGAATTGTCTCCTGGACTCGGGCCAATCTGGAATCCAGAACTGGTAAGGGTGAATTTGTAGATGGCATCCGTAATGGTACTAGTGGGCCGGTTTATCCCCAGTTGATCGGCAGTCACAATGGGCACATTGGTGAAAGAGTTGTTGATACGGACGTAACCGAAGGTGAACGCGTTGACCTTGTTGTTGGAGAACAAGTGAGTCCAGGTGCCGCTCAGGAAACGAGTGTTCACCGGGATATCCAGCGGGAAGTTCAAGTCGGTCTTGCTAGGCGGGGTTCCATAGGTTGACAACAGACCACCTGCGCCGAAAGGCTTGAGCGCATCCGAGTTGCTGAAGAAGAAGCGCGCGCCAAGTTTGTCCTTGTGGTCATGAAATTCGCGATCCCAGTTGGTGGTGAACTGGTCATCGGTAAACCGTCCGGGGTTGCTGCACGTGAAACTGCCGGTTGTCCCCGGCGTACCGGAAATAGAAGGAATCAGAAATCCGCCCGGTCCGCTGCAAAACTGGTTCCCCGTCAAGTTCAGCAGCTTGAGCACGACCGGGTCAATCTGCGCGTTGGGCACATTTGGCAAGAAAGTCTGTACCAGCGAAGGGTTCGACCGATCTGTTGGCAGGACGGGAATGGTGGTGCTGATCACCGTACCTAAATCCGCACCGCTACGCTGACGCGTCCCCTGGTAATTGCCGAAGATGTACCCAAACTTACCCTCTGAGCCCAACGGACCACCGATGCTGCCACCGAAAATGTTCTGCTTGAGCTCGGGACGCGCCTGTCCATTGCGCTCCAGGAAGTAATCGTTGGCGTTGAGGGCATCGTTGCGGAAGAATTCAAAGGCGTCGCCGTGCCACTGGTTTGTTCCGGTCCTGAAGACTGCGCTGACCATGCCTCCGCCGTTGCGTCCTGAACTCGCGTCGTACAGGCTGGTCTGAACTTTGAACTCCTGGATCACGTCCGGGCTGGGAAGCGGCGTGTTGGTCAACTTGCCGACGTTGTAGTCAGTAGCGCTAACGCCTTCGATGAGATAGTTGTTGTTGTCTTCGCGCTGTCCATTCACGTCGATGGCAACCGTGCCCCGACCCAGTTGTTCGGAGTTGTTGAGGCTGCTCGAAGCTCCGGTGGACAACGTCAGAAGCTGCTGGAAATTGCGGGTAGCCAGAGGCAATCCGCCCACCTCTGCGCGTTCGATAGTTTGACCGGTCGTCGCATTCTCAGTGTTAACGCTCACGACTTGAGCAGTCACTTCCACTTTCTGGGCGAGCCCAGCCGGCTTCAACGTTACTTTCAAGGTTGTGGTTTCGGTCACCCGAACCGCTATGCTCTCGGCACGAGACTCGCCGAAGTTCGGCGCATTCACCACCACCGTATACAGGCCGGGCGGAAGCAACGTGGCCCTGAAACTGCCGCTGGAACCGGTGGTCAGGTTGCGCACCGGCTGACCCGTAGCCGCATCGATGACTTGCACCGCTGCGTTGGGAATCATGGCGCCGCTGCTGTCGAGTACTGCGCCCGCGATCGCCCCCGTGGCGCCGCCCTGTGCCCATCCTGTTTGGGAGCTGGTCAAGAGCAGCAACACGATGACAATTGAAAAAACCGCTGTGTTTGCGAGTTTCATAAACGTCATGTCCCCCTCCGTGAAGTTCGAATTCAGATGTGGTCACCCTCCGGTCGTAAGCTGACAAGCACTTTTGTGAGGAAGCCTAGCGGGCTCGAGTAAACGAACAGCCTTGAGCGCTGCAATCCGTTCTTCCGCTAGACGATCGGCGGCAGCGTAACAGGGAATCTTGTCACGCTGCGCTATGCGGAACACTTCCTCAATCCGTTCGTAGATCTTGCGCACGTTTGCCATAGCCCGTTCGGGTTGAAATCCGCCTTTGCGAAGCCGGTCCGTGTCGTAAATCGTTCCACCAGAGTTGGCGATATAGTCCACCGCATAGACAATGCCGCGCCGCTCCAGTTCGTCTCCATGGCGTTCTTCGGCGAGAATATTGTTCGCCGAACCTGCAATAACCTTGGCTCGCAGTTGCGGAATGGTTTCGTCGTTGATCACCGCCCCCAGTGCGTAGGGCGCAAATATGTCGACATCTTGCTTGTAAATATCCTCGGGCGCTACCGCCGGGACCCCGAACTCAGCGATGGCTGCGTCAACCTTCTGCGGATCCACGTCTGCTACGATAACGACGGCTCCTTCCTCGACCAGCATGCGAAGCGCTTTGTAACCCACAGCCCCCAGGCCCTGCAGCGCGATTTTGCGGCCCTTGAGTTTGTCCGTGCCCCAGACGCGCTTCGCACAAGCCTTGGTTGCCGCCACGGTTCCGAGTGCGGTCGCGGGAGCGATATCCCCGGCTCCTCCACAGTGTGTAGGCAAGGTCACAACATGATTGGTTTCGCTGAAGATGACCTCCATGTCGGCCAAGGTCGTGCCCACGTCTTCACCGGTGAGGTACTCACCGCCGAGCTGATCGATGAACCGCCCTAAGGCACGTAAGAGTGCCTCACTCTTGTCGCGCTTGGGGTCGCCGACGATGACCGCCTTGCCGCCTCCCAGGTTTACTCCCGCCGCAGCGTACTTGTAGGTCATGCCGCGGGCTAGGCGCAAAGCATCGAAAATTGCCTCTTCCTCACTTGCATACGGCCACATTCGCAGGCCGCCCGTCGCCGGGCCCAGGCTCGTCGAGTGGATGGCAATAATTGCGCGGAGGCCACTCGACGCGTCGTTGCAGAAGACGAGTTTCTTGTAGTCATAACGACGCATGTAGTCGAGGATTCGTTCAGACATGAGGCATATCCTTTTCTTGAGAACCTGTTACTCCGAACCGATTCGCACCCCCACTACTACTGCGCGGTGTAGCCCCCATCCACGAAGAGAACGGCGCCTGTTACGTATGACGAAGCGCTGGAGGCCAGAAAAATCACGGGGCCGATCAATTCTTCGGGACGTCCCCGCCTCGCCATCGGCGTGAAAGTGATGACTTGCTTCTGCTTTTCCGAGCGTGCGTGCTCATCGGCAGCACCCTGCATCACGTTTTCGAAATATCCCGGCGCTATAGCATTCACTCGGATACCGCACTGCGCCCACTCGACGGCCATGACGCGAGTGAGTTGATTGACCCCGCCCTTGGCCGCGGAATAGACCGTAAGGCCATGAACTCCGATGATGGAGCAGATGGAAGAATTATTTATGATCGAGCCGCCAGTTCCTTGGCGTAGCATTTGCCGGGCAGCCAGTTGAGAGCAAAGAAAATATCCTTTGAGGTTCGTGCCGATCACTCGTTCCCAGCCTTCGTCCGTGAGCTCTTCCGCCGGGGCTATGACATCAATGCCGGCATTGTTCACTAGAACGTCTACGCGGCCAAAGCGAGCCACCGTTTCGTCGATCAGGCGCTGACAACTCTTGCGATCGTTCGTGTCAACCACGGTAGCGGCAGCTTTTCCTCCGCTTCGATTGATGTCCGCCGCCATCTGATCTACCTCTGCCCGTGTTCGAGAACAGATCATCACTGAAGCTCCGGCCTCGGCCAGGCCTCGGGCCATCGCGGCGCCCAAGCCTCGTCCGGAGCCGGTGACGATGGCAACCTGGTTCGATAAGTCAAATAACTTCGCAGTTGAAGTATCAGCGAGCATTCATGCCACCTCCCTTGTCTTCAGAGAAAATAAGGGAGTCCGACAGCGACTCTGTCAGGGTGTCGAGAAAAGCCGCAAGGTGAACGCCATCGTGGACGCGATGATCGGTGGCCGCTGAGATCGGCAGAACTGGGCAAACGGCGGGAGCGCCGTCAACCGCCAGAACAGCTTCCTGGATCCTGCCGAAACCCACGATAGCGACCTCCGGTGCGCGGATGATCGGCGTTCCCAGCCATGTTCCGTAACTGCCGAAGTTTGTAATGGTGAAGCTTCCTCCGTCCAAGTCGCTCGGCATCGATGCCTGCTTCCGGGCGCGATCAACGAGCTGGTCAAGAGCAAGTGCGATTTCCGACGTCGAAAGATTTTCGACGTTGCGTAATACCGGCACAATTAGACCGGCCTCCGTAGCCGTGGCGATACCAATGTTGCAATGGCGGCTTTGGTGGATTTCCCCGCGGTCCATATCAAGGCGAGCATTAAAAGTCGGATGCCGCGCCAGCGCCGCGGCTACGGCCTTTGCGAAGAACGGCAAAACGGTAAGACGCCCGCCTTGGTGTTTGGCACTCGAGCGATAGGCCTCCAGGGCTCGTTTTAGTTGTGTCGCATCGATTTGGCGGAACTCGACGATATGCGGCACATCGCGCCAGGACGCCGTCGTTGCTCGCGCGATGGCGAGCCGAGTTCGGCTCAACGGGATAGCTATGGCGTCCCCTTGTTCCAAGTGCGAACCTCCTGAAGATTGTCGGGGCACGTTTGCACCAGAACCAATCCCCGCCGCCTTCCGAACGTCGTCGTCAAGGATGCGTCCATTGGGGCCAGACCCGGAAAGACGCCCCAAGTCAACTTTAAGTTGACGCGCTAGAAGCCGGGTGCTCGGGGCTGCGGCCACGCCAGGAATCCGCGCCGTAATCTTGGACGCAGGCTCAGTCCGTGACTTAGTGAAACTTGAACTCAGCCTTTCAGCTGCCGCCTCGGAAGCCTCGATCCGAGCCAGCAGCGAGCCGACGGTCACGGTCGCGCCGATCCGTACCGCTTGCTCGCGAAGGATTCCTGCGGTTGGCGCAGGTAACTCGACTGCGGCCTTGTCTGTGGAGATCAAAACGATGGACTGGTCCTCAGAAACGGCCTGGCCAGGAGCAACGAGCCACTCGACAATCTGTGCTTCCGCAATTCCCTCTCCAACATCAGGAAGCGTAACGTCGACCATGGCTGTGGCGCTCATTGCACCTCCAACGTCCGCCTTGCGGCCGCGACCACGCGCTCGACACCAGGAATAAACATCTGCTCCGCGGCCGCCAGCGGGTACGGCGCATCCGGTGCAGTGACGCGTTCGATCGGGGCTTGTAACGAATAGAACGCATCTCGGGAGATAGTGGCTGCGACTTCAGCGCCGAAACCTGCGGTAAGCGAAGCCTCGTGGATGATGACACAGCGCCCTGTTTTTTCTGTCGCTGTCACCACGCCGTCAACATCTAGCGGAAGCAGGGAGCGAATATCAAGAACGTGGGCGCGGATGCCCTCGGTGGAGAGCGCATCCGCCGCTCGCAACGCAAGATCGACGGCCGCACTCCAGGCGATCAACGTGACATCACTTCCCTCGCGAACCACATTGGCTTTCCCGGTGTCGATCGTGTAAGCCGACAACGGGACTTCGCCCTTGATAAACCGGTAGCCGTGCAACGGCTCACAAAACAAGACCGGATCGGGATCGCGTATGGCGGAGAGCAGCATTCCCTTCGCATCGTACGGATTCGACGGCGCGATGACTTTCAGACCCTGCGCTTGTGCGAATTGACACTCAATCGCGTCGCAGTGCAGTTCCGGCGTCTTCACTCCACCTCCAAACGGCGCGCGAATGACCAGGCTCGCGGCGAAACGCCCACGCGAGCGGTATCGCATTCGAGCCACCTGTGGGACGATCTGATGAAATGCCTGCTGGGCGAATCCCAGAAACTGTATTTCGGCGACTGGCCTCAATCCCGACAGTGCTAAACCCAGCGCGGACCCAACGATTGCACCTTCTGCCAGCGGCATATCGAAGACTCGCTTGTCGCCAAATTTCGCAAACAGGCCATCCGTGGCGCGGAAAATGCCGCCGAATTTCCCAACGTCCTGACCCAAGAGGATCACGCGATCGTCGGCGGCCATCTCCGTACCGAGCGCATCTCGTATTGCCTCAAGCATGTTCATCTGGCCCATAGTTGCCAATTCGTTGCAGCCAATCCTCGGCGTCATCAGAGCGCATGCTCGCGCAGTTGTCGGGCCTGGCGCTGGGTTAACTCCGCATAGGTGTGCTCAAAAAGATCCTCAGCTGTGGGGGGCGGCACAGCGCGAGCGGTTGCCAGCGCTTCATCTATGGTTCGAGAAATATCGTCGCGAAACTCGGACGCGGTACGGTCGCTCCAACATCCGTGGGCCGAAAGGTAGCGTTGAACTCGCAGGATGGGATCGCGGTCGCTCCACGCATTGAGCGCCTCTTGCGAAACGTAGCGCGTGGGGTCGTCGGCCGTGTTATGCGCTCCAAGCCGATATGTCTGGGACTCGATCAACGTCGGCCCCATGCCAGCACAGGCGCGCTCAACCGCTGCCAAGGTTACCGCGTAGACTGCAAGCAGATCGTTTCCATCAACGACAATACCGTCAAATCCATAACCCGGCGCACGTTCAGCAAAAGTTCGCGCCGCAGACTGCCGCGAACGCGGGGTTGAGATGGCCCACCCATTGTTCTGCAGAAAGAAAACAACTGGCGCTTTCACAACACCTGCCAAGTTACAGGCCTCATGGAAATCACCTTCCGAAGACGCGCCATCGCCGAAGTAGGTCAGCACAACTCCATCAATCTCCTGTAGCCGCAGGCCCCATGCCAGGCCGACTGCGTGCGGCAACTGCGCTGCCAAAGAAATCTGAATCGGGAGGAGTCGAACTCCCTCGGGGATGTGGCCTCCGGCGGGATGCCCGTTGAAATAGAGAATGAAATTCTCTAACGGCAGACCGTGGTGGAGAAGCGCCGGCAGCTCTCGATATTGCGGAACGATCCAGTCACGGCTTGGGTCGAGCGCGAAAGCTGAACCGACGACGGACGCTTCCTGACCCTGCACCGGAGAAAACGTCCCAAAGCGTCCCTGACGCTGCAAGCTGATCCCCTTGGCGTCAAACGCCCGCGAAAGCATCATCAGGCGCAACGCGCGAAGCACCTGCTCGTCATCCATGGGCGAGACGCTGCCCTCGGCCAACGTGCCGTCCGGTTCCAACAGTCGCAACGGAACGACGGGATCATTGTGATAAAGGAACTGCGGTGTCGACGGATTGCCCACGATAAGTGCCCTTGTCAAAGACGGCTAGACATGTCGCATGCAATATAATAGGCTGCACTGTATACAAAGACGCATACTAAGTCAAGGCTTCGTTATTGAGACTTCTACGAGTTTCGGACTTCACCAGACCCGGCTGGCAATCGGTCAGTAAGTGCGGTTTTCATAGTGCGCGTGCCGAACTGAAGGGAACCATGCGAACCAGCAAGCAATACATTGAAAGTCTGCGCGATGGCCGTGAGGTGTACTTCAAGGGACAGCGTGTCCCTGATGTCACTACCCATGCCGAGATTCGCCTCGCAATTGATCATGCGGCCATCGACTTCGACGTGGCTGAAAGCACGGAATACCGCTCCCTGGCGGTTTACCACGACAACGGCAACGAATTCAGCCGCTACTTCAAGTTGCCCCGTACCTCTGAGGATCTCTTATTGCGCAGCCAACTGATCGAAGCTGCGACCGCCCTCGGGGGCACGCTGGTCGTGCTGGTCAAAGAAATTGGCACTGATGCGCTGTTCGCTCTTCATGTAGTGGCTCACGAGATAGATCGGCGCAAGGGAACCGCATATCTCGATCGCGTGCGTAAGTTCTACGAATATGTCCGCGGCAAGGACCTTGCCCTTTCGGTCGCTCAAACCGATGTAAAGGGTGATCGAAGCAAATCACCGCTGGAGCAGGAACACCCCGACTACTACCTTCGAATAGTCGGAGAAACACAGGATGGAATCATCGTACGGGGAGCCAAGGCGCACACCTCCGTTTCCGTGAACGCAAACGAACTCATCGTTCTTCCTACACGTGCGGTAAAACAGGATGAGTCGGCATACGCAGTGGCTTTTGCGATTCCCTTGCACACCAAAGGGCTAAAGCTCATTTCCAGTTCCTATGGAGCACACCACGGAGATAGCAAGTCTGATTTTCCCTTGGCGTCCCAACACCGCATGATAGAAACGCTCACCGTCTTCGACGACGTGCTGGTGCCGCACGACCGTGTGTTTCTCAAAGGAGACTGGGAATTTGCCGGAGAAGTTGCAAAAACATTTGTGGAGTTCCATCGATTTACTGCCATTTCCTACAAGCTTCCCCTGGTGGATGCGCTGGTCGGAGCCGCCCTTCTCATGGCGGAATACAATGGACTGGAACGAGCCAAGCATATTCAAGACAAACTCTCCAGACTTATCAGCTATGCCGAAACATTGCGCGCCCTGGTAAGGTTAGCTGCGCTCGACTGTGAATCGGGGCCGCTCGGGATTGCGATTCCCCGAACGCTCATCGTGAATATGGCAAAACTCCACTTCGCAACCAATTTTCATCAGATGCTGGCATACGTGCAAGACATTGCGGGTGGTCTCGTCGTGACAGGCCCAAGCGAAGCCGATCTGCAAAGTCCTGATGTCGGTAAATACATCCGCAGGTATCTCGGAGGACCGAAGGGCGTGCCGGTGGACCATCGCTTGAAGGCCATAAACCTTGTGAAAGAACTTACCGCGACCGACTTCTCTGGCTATCAGGCTGTTTTGGCCATTCACGCCGAGGGTTCCATCGAAGCCGAGAAACTGGCGATGGTGCGCGAACACGACTCGCTTCGATGTAAGCAATTTGCGAAGCGGTTGGCGGGAATTGCGAACCTGCCGTAGCACTTCTACGATTCGTTATTCGAGAAGGTGACAACTGCTTACGGATCAAATATGCGCAATCAAACGTCCGGGAACAACCGCAGGATGAAAACGGAGGAAATTGGCAATGTCCGCTTTGCAACTGGAGAAAGCTGTAGGCGCTTTGCGTTCTGACAACGTCTACGAGCGTCTCCGCGAGGCTATCGTAACTGGCCGCGCGCGACCGAACGAAAGGCTGATCGAAGTCGAACTTGCGCACCGCCTGCAGGTAAGCAGAACTCCCATACGGGAAAGTCTTCAGCGGCTGGCGGCTGAAGGCCTGGTGGTAAGCCGGCGACGCGGTTGGGTTGTCCTGGAGCATACCAGTGTTGAGATCCGTGAAATTTACGAAGCACGGGCTGCTCTGGAAGGCTACTGTGCCCGTCTGGCGGCCGAGCGGGCCACCGAAGGCCAACTCAAGGAAATTGCCTCGCTCCACCACGGTGGTCCCAAGCGTATTTTGAAATCTTCCCGGCAGCACCTGGTGGAGGTCAACGATCACTTTCATGATGCGATTATTGCCGCAGCCAAGAATGAACGATTGGCCCACATGATCCGCAGGAATCGAGCCTACTATTTCAACTTCCGAATTGCCCAGCTTTACAGCGACGAGGAAGCCAAAGCATCGATCGCGGGCCATCAGGCAATCGCGCGCGCCCTGCTCCATCGCGACCCGAATCGTGCTGAACGCGAAATGCACGCACACATCGAACTTGCTCTCAGTGTAATTCTCGCGAAGTTACGCTGAATCGAGATTGTGTCGAAAGCAACAGTAAATCGCTTCTCATGGAGACACCCATGCTCAGGAGTTTGGCGACGTCAGTGCTCCCGATTCTGTTGCCGGCGGTCTGGGTGTGCTCGACGGCGCTGTCACCAATGCCGTAGTGGCTACATTCAACGACCTCGACAGCGTCGAACTGCGCTTTAAGCAGAACCAAGATAAAATCGCGGCGGTCATTCTTGAGCCGGTGATGATGAATCTTGGCGTCTGTCTGCCACAGCCGGGATTTCTGCGAGGCTTGCGCGAACTGTGCACGCGCAACGGCGCGCTGTTAATTTTCGACGAGGTGAAGATGTGGCGCCCTCACTCGCCAAAGCACAACAGGAACGCACTACCAAAGTGGTGGCGCACTGACCGGTCACACAAATTCACGAATTGCCTTCGACTATTTCTTTCTGGCTTGCTGAGGTCGTTGTTGCGGCGACGCGACCGGCAAACGAACTCCAAATCAAAAAGTGCTACGATTCTCGTGATGCCTATCTTAGGGAACACTATGCCCAGATCAACACGCTTGACCCAAGCGCTGGTGCGCGAGAACGGTTCGCATCGCCCCGCTACCTGGGATGAAGCCATGAACCGCGTCGCTGCAGCGTTCCGCAAATCGATCGCGAAGAATGATCCGCGCGACTTTGGCATGTTCAGTTGCTCCAAGACTACTAACGAACTGAATTACGCGGCGCAAAAATTCGTTCGCAGCGTCATAGGCACGAACAATATTGACAGCTGCAACCGGACTTGACATGCCCCTAGCGTCGCCGGTCTGGCGGCGGTATTCGGAGCAGGCGGGGGGACCAGCTCGTATCGCGAAATAGAAGACACGAACGTGATCTTGCTGTGGGGATCGAACGCTCGGGAAACGCATCCGATTTTCTTTCATCATTTGTTAAAAGGCGTACGCAACGGCGCTGAACTTTACGTGGTGGATCCTCGGCGTACGAGCTCCGCGCGCTGGGCTCATCTCTGGCTGGGACTGGACGTGGGTTCTGACATTTCACTTGCCAATGCTGTCGGCCGCGAAATTATCGCCTCCGGTCTGGCCAACGAAGAGTTCATTCAGCACGCTACCAGCGGATTTGAAGCCTACAAAGCGCACGTTGAGAAGTACACCCTGGAGCGGGCGGAACGTGAGACTGGCGTGCCCGCTCAAGCGATCCGACAGATGGCCCACGCTTATGCCAGCGCTCCACATGCCCAGCTATGCTGGACCCTGGGCATCACGGAGCATCACAACGCCGTGGACAACGTAGTTGCCCTTATCAACCTTGCGCTGCTCACCGGACACGTGGGCCGGTACGGCAGCGGAGTGAATCCCCTGCGCGGACAGAACAACGTCCAGGGCGGTGGCGACATGGGTGCGATTCCCGATCGCCTTCCCGGCTTCCAGCATGTTGAGAACAACCAATTGCGCGCCAAGTTTGAAAACGCCTGGGGCGCGAAGATTCAGCCCAAACGCGGCTGGCACCTGAGTGACATGTTTGAGGCAATGGACCACGGTCACCTCACGACGCTCTACGTGCTGGGCGAAAACCCCGCTGACTCCGAAGCTGACCGGCATCGCGCTCTGAAGCGCTTGGGTGGGCTGGAGTTCCTTTTGGTGCAGGACCTTTTCTACACCAAGACTGCAGAGCTGGCTGACGTTGTGCTGCCAGCTGCCGCTGGCGCCTTTGAAACTGAAGGCACTGTAACCTCGAGCGAGCGCAGGGTGCAGCGCGTCCGCCGCACTGTACCATCTCCCATCGGCGTTCGCGATGATCTTGAGATCATTTTTGATCTGGCTCGCCGGCTCGGCCATGACTGGGGCACGCCTGATCCAGAAGCGATTTGGAATGAATTGCGCACGTTGAGTCCGATGCACGGCGGCATGAGTTACCGTCGCCTCGAAGAGATGGGCGGCATTCAGTGGCCGTGCTACGACGAGTCGCACCCCGGAGAAATGTTTCTTCACGGACGGCTGTGGAGTGAACCGCTGATTGGGCCGCGTGCGCCGTTTAGTGTGGTGGAATTTGAGCCGCCCGTGGACCGGCTTGATGAGCAATATCCAATTCGCCTGACCACCGGCCGCCGGCTCGACGATTACAACACCGGAGTTCAAACCAGAAATTATTCGTCCCCGTTGCGGCGCAAAGAATCGCTGCAGGTTTCTCCCGAGGACGGTCAACACTACAAGTTGCGGGAAGGCGAAAATGTGCGCGTGACGTCGAGGCGTGGTTCGCTATTCGCACCAGTGCGTTTCGATTCGGCATTGCGTCCGGGCCTCGCGTTCTTATCAGTCCACGCCCACGATCAGATAGCCACAAACGAGCTGACGATTGACGCAGTGGACCCTAAGTCTGGCACTGCGGAGTTCAAGGCAACAGCCATTCGTATCGAAAAGGTATAAGAGGCCTCGATTGGATCTTCACCTCACCAACGCGCAACCGACTGCAGAAGAGTGCGCCGCCGTTGATTCCGAGCTAGGCACACCCGAACGAAGCTGGCAGGGCGGCCGGCCGTCAATCGGCGACACGCGCGCGGCCTTCAACGGCGATGCGCATGAGCGGCATCGCCTTCTACCTGTCCTCCATGCGATCCAAAACCGCATCGGCTGGATTAGCCCCGGCGCTCTTAACTATGTCGCGTTGCGGTTGGATGTTGCTCCCGCGGAACTTCATGGCGTGGCGTCTTTCTATGGAATGTTTTCTCTGCGGCCTCGTCCTCAGGTCGTGGCCCACGTCTGCGATGACATTGCGTGCGTCACCCAGGGCTCGGAGAAAGTTTGTGCCGAACTGGAGGGCGCGCTTGGTCCCGCGGGTTCTCCTTGTTCCGGCGGACGTGCCGTCTGGTTTCGCAGCCAGTGTCTGGGCCTGTGCGAGCGGGCCCCCGCAGTGCTGGTCAGTGCGGCGGGAGAGAAATATCGTGAGCGCGTGTTGGCACCCTCGTCGGCGGAAGCCGTGCAGTTTTTGGTGAGTGATGCTGTCCAGGGTTGCCTGCCCGCCGAGCCGGACGTGCTCGACATTCAAAAGAGCGTTCCCCAGAATAATGAGCCCTCGCGATTACGGCTTCTCCGTCGCATTGCGCACGGAGGCGCTCTAACTCTGGAAACGTATCAGGGACTTGGCGGCTACGCAGGTCTGAGCAAAGCTCTGGAGCTTGGCCCGGAAGGCACGCTCCGTGAGCTGTCAGCTTCAAAACTGTTGGGCCGTGGCGGCGCGGCGTTTCCCACCGTAAGAAAATGGGAAGCGCTCTTCCTGCAAAAGCATTTGTTGCAGCAAGACCCCGGCCGCGCGCACTACGTTGTCTGCAACGCCGATGAATCCGAGCCTGGCACCTTTAAGGACCGCATCCTCATGGAAGGCGATCCTTTCGCTGTTCTTGAGGGTTTAACGATCGCTGGTTTCGTGACCGGCGCACGGCGAGGCTATATCTACCTGCGCGGCGAGTATCCTTTGGCCGCTGAGCGCATGCAACAAGCGATCGGGTCGGCTCAGGAAAACGGGTTTCTTGGCAACAACGTTCTTGGCAGCGGCCTGCAATTCGACGTTGAAATTCGCCGAGGCGCCGGTGCGTATATCTGCGGTGAAGAGACGGCACTGTTCAACTCGATTGAAGGCTATCGCGGCGAGCCGCGTAATAAGCCGCCGTTTCCCACACAGTCCGGACTCTTTCGCCAGCCGACGGTTGTCAACAATGTGGAAACGCTGGTCAACGTTCCTGGCATCCTCGTCGATGGCGGCGCCAATTATGCCAGACTCGGCACGGAAAATTCCGCCGGAACCCGGCTATTTTGTCTTTGCGGACACGTGGCGCACCCCGGCGTCTACGAAATCGCCATGGGAACTTCACTCCGCCAACTTATCGATCTTGCTGGAGGAGTTGCAGGCAGTGGCAAACTACAGGCGGTTCTTCTGGGTGGCGCGGCCGGAACTTTTGTTGGGCCGCAGGAACTGGATACGCCGCTCACCTTTGAAGGCGCGCGGGCCATCGGAGCTACCCTTGGTTCCGGAGTGGTCATGCTCTTTGACGACACGGTGGATCTCCGCCAAATCCTGCTGCGTATTGCCAGTTTCTTCCGCCATGAAACTTGCGGGCAATGCGTTCCCTGTCGCGTCGGTGTTGTTCGTCAACAAGAAGCCCTGCAGCGCCTGGTGAACGGCAAGCCGCTTGGCTCGGCAGCTCAGGAAATCGCTATGTTGCGCGAGATGGGCCAGGCTATGCGCGACGCCTCGATTTGCGGCCTGGGCCAGACCGCCTCCAGCGCACTGGAATCCGCGATGCAACGATGGAGTCTGTTCTCGTGAGCCAATTTCTCACAGACGCCTCGAAACCCGGCGACGCGCCCGAGCCTACAGTTCCGCTTCCGCGCGGTCCCGTCCCGCAAACACCGCCGGACCGCGAACGCCGCTCCATCGAAATCAAGATCGACGGCGAGCCCGTTTCAGTGCCCGAGGGATCGACCATCCTCGACGCCGCAAAGAAACTCGGCATTGCTACTCCCACGCTCTGCTTCCTCGAGAGCCTCACTCCTGTCAACGTGTGCCGCGTGTGTGTGGTCGAGTTGGAAGGCTCGCGCACGCTCGTGCCCGCCTGCTCGCGCACGGTCGAACCCAACATGTCCATCAAGACGGATTCTGAGCGCGTGCGGCTGAGCCGGCGGCTGGTGCTGGAATTTCTGGCTTCGTCTGTAGACCTTTCCACGGCACCCGCGATGCAAAGGTATATGGAGGGCTATGACGCGCACCCCGAGCGCTTCGGCACCGTTCCCGCAACCGTCGCGCAGCCAGTGAAAATTGACAACGATCTTTACGTTCGCGACTACTCCAAATGCGTGCTCTGCTATAAGTGCGTGGAGGCCTGCGGCGTGGACGCGCAGAATACTTTTGCTATCGCCGTGGCCGGCCGCGGTTTCTCTGCCCACATCGCCACGGAGTTTGACGTTCCCCTGCCCGACTCAGCTTGCGTCTATTGCGGCAACTGCATCGGCGTCTGCCCGACTGGTGCTCTCATGTTCAAGAGCGAATATGACATGCGCCAGGCAGGCACATGGGACGAGAGCCGACAGGCTCAGACTGACACCATCTGTCCTTACTGCGGCGTTGGCTGCGACCTCACTGTGCATCAGCAGGAAGGCCAGATCGTTCGCGTGATGTCTCCGCTAGATCACAGCGTCACTCACGGCAATCTTTGCATCAAAGGTCGGTTCGGATGGCAGTTTGTACAAATTCAGCCTGCCCCACAAGAAAATTAATTCCGCTGCCAGCCTTTCTGTTTTTCCGCTACTTCTTCACCGCGTCAGGATAGATACCGTCCAGTGGTTTGGCACGCTGCTCATCCATTTCGGGCCGAGGCAGCGGTTTGCGCGGAAGCATCCCATCGCGTTGCGCCGTGTTGTACACGAAAGTAGCCATAATGACGGCCGCCTGTTTCAAGTCAGGCTCAGAAAGGCGTTCGTAGGTATCCTGGTTGGTGTGGGCGCTGCGGGTTTCGTAGTCGCGCGGGTCCTGGATGAATTGGAAGCCAGGCAGACCAACCTGATCGAAAGATACGTGATCGGTAGAGCCGTTGTTGCGCAGCGTGACCGTGGTAAAACCGAGATCGTTAAGAGGAACGGCCCACTGCTGAAAGATCGCGGCAACGCTGGAGTTGCCTTCGGCGAAGATGCCCAAAAACCTCCCGGTACCATTGTCGGTGTTGAAGTAGGCATCGAACTTTGCGTGGTCGGGCTTAATCGTAACGGGGCCAGTCTGTTGCCGCACGAACTCAGGAACAACCTGTTCCTCGGGTTTGGTGGAATAGGAGCGCGTGCCGAAGTGGCTGCTGACGTAGCCGGCCGAACCAAAAAGGCCTTGCTCTTCCCCGCCCCACAGCCCAACACGGATAGTGCGGCGCGGCTGAATGTTAAGAGAGCGAAGAATACGCATGGCTTCGAGCGCGACGATGGCACCCGCGCCATCGTCGGTGGCGCCGGTGCCGGCGATCCAACAATCGAGATGGCCACCGAGCATCACGACCTGATCTTTGAGCGCAGGGTCGGCGCCAGGAATTTCCGCGATCACGTTGTTGCCAGGCTCGTGGTCTCCATAGAACTGTGTCGCAATATTAAGGCGCACAGAGACAGGAACACCGTGCGAGACGAGACGATGCATGCGGCCGAAAGCCTCACTGGCAACAACGGCCGAAGGAATTGCTTGTTTGTGCTCGGGGCGGTAGACGAACCATCCGAGAGAAGAACCGGTGTCATCGTGGATGACTCCGCCGGAGCCTCCGGGAACAATCACGGCGAGAGCATGTTCATCAGCGAAAAAGTGACCGACCTTCTCGAGGAACGCCATCTCTTTGAATGCTTTTTCCCATAAGGCGGGGTCAGTCGGCAGCACGTGGCTGTCGTTCTGATCGCCATTGAGCGGGTAGGAATGGAAATGTTCAAGTTTGGCGTCGTCGTAATGTTCCAACATATTGGGTGCGTCGGGATGGATCTTCGGGGCGTCGCCATAGAGGATGACCTTCCCGGCAACCTTCCCCTTCCATTGGTCAAAGTCTTTCTCCTCTTTGAGAGCACCGACCGCAATGACTTCAGCGGTGACTGCGCCGGACGTCGCAGGAGACCACGGAGTCGCCTGCGCGAGAAAGGTCGCAGTGGAGGGTGCGGTCATCAGCAGCGAAGTTCCAATCTGTCGCCATCCCATCCCAAACTCACCCCAGGATTCAGCGTGGACGTTCGAGGCGCCCATCCGGCGGAGTTGATCGAGAGACCACTCCTGTGCTTTCACAAAATCTGGCGAGCCAGTGAGACGAGGACCGATGCCATCGAATAGCCCGCTGGCATATTCCATGATGTGCGAGTGATTGATTCCCTCGTCGCGAATACGCGCGATTGTGTCGAGGTCGAGGGTTTCAATTGCGGGCTGGCTTGAAACCGTTACGACTTTCGGCTTCTCCGTGGCGAACACCGATAGGGACAAGGTCAGAACAAACGCGATGGCAATTTTCATGGCCTTTAGACGATACGGTAGACAAAAGGTGAGTCACAAGCGTCTATGGTGGCCCTGGACTGCTTGTCTCCGGCATCGATTCTGAAGTACATGCTTGGCGTGGTTCCCAACGCCTTCCGGAACATAGAAACGAATGCGCTTGGCGTGCTGTAACCCGACTCCAGGGCCGCGTGCGTGACTTTCGCTCCTTCCGCCAACAATCGCATGGCCTGCATGAGACGAAGTTGCTGCCGCCACTTCCCCAGGGTCATGCCCACGTCTTCCTGGAAAAGCCTCTCCAGAGTCCTCTTGCTGGCCCCTGCTGACTTGGAGATATGCGCCAGCGGCCGGCGGTCGCTCGGGTCAGCCAACAGTACGGCAGCGACGCGGATCGCCCTGGGGTCGGATAGATTAGGAAGCTGCAAAGGAACTACCTGGATCGCTTCCAATTGGTCCAACAGCACCAATATTAAGTGGTTTTGCCACTTAACGGTCTTCTTCAGAGCAGCAAAGGTACATGCGCGGAGAATGAGTTCCTTCAGCAGTGGAGACACGTTTACTACGCAACACTCTCGCGGCAGGGCTCGCGCCAGCCGCCGCTTTAGATAGAGAGTTCGCATGGCCACCACGCCTGACATGGTGATGGTGTGTGGAACAGCCGCCGGTATCCAGACTGCCCGGTGGGTCGGCACAACCCATGTTCCATCGCTGGTGCGCACGGTCATTACTCCCCGAGAGGCGTAGACGAGCTGATCCCGATCGTGAAAATGTGTCGGGATGACGTATCCAGCGGCGTAATCGTGCGTGAGGGTCGTGATCTGGGAGCGACGATCTGCCAGAGGATCGAAAATTGCGCTTTGTCGTTTGTGAGACATTTATTGTCATAATATCGGAAGTATGCAATCGACGCGAACTCTAAACTGAGTCAGTCGGAAGGTTGACTATGAAAGGGGACGCGTGAACCGCTTGCACCACTGGTTGTGCCATTCTGCCCGATGGCGAAAAACCATTCAGCAGCGAGTGCCATGGGTGCTCTCCGGCGCTAATCTCGGAGAGAACGTGGTTGAGCTTGGACCGGGTCCGGGTCTGACAACGGATCTACTGCGGCTCGCGGTGCAGCGCCTCACTGCTCTCGAAATTGACGCAAAGCTAGCCGAGTCCCTGAGTTCGCGCCTTCGCGGCAGCAACGTCGAGGTAGTTACGGGCGACGCCACGGCCATGCCCTTTTCAGACGCCCAGTTTTCGGCGGGAGTTTCATTCACCATGCTCCATCATGTGCCTTCTCCACAATTGCAGGACAAACTGCTCCGCGAAGTGTGGCGTGTGCTCAAACCGGGAGGAGTCTTTGTGGGTGCGGACAGCCTCCAAAGCATGCTCATGCGACTGATCCACATCGGCGACACGCTTGTGCCGGTTGATCCTGAGACGTTCGCCGTACGCCTTGAGGCCGCGGGGTTCGAGGTTCTGGAACTGGAGAGGAACGCTGACGCATTTCGGTTCCACGCACGACGACCGGCAACAGGTTAGAAACAAGAATTTTCAGGAGGATACAAATTTGCAGCAAACCAGATCTGCTCGAAGCTCAATGTGGTTGAAAAGCCTTCTCCTCGCTATTGCTGTCGGAGGATGGTTGTGCCTTGGCGCGAGTTCCGCCGTTGCTGCGGTTGACTCGGGAAGCTGTTCCGCAAACTCGCAGAGCCGGCAGTTGGACTTCTGGCTCGGCGATTGGACTGTGACGTATCCCGGCCTGCCGGGTAGCGCTGCCAGCAAAGTCGATCTCGAACTCGATCAGTGCCTCGTCGTCGAAAAGTGGGATGGCGGCAAGGGCCACAAGGGCGAGAACTTTCTCGCCTACAGTTCCGACGACAAAAGCTGGCACGGTATGTTCGCGGATAATCAGGGTCGCGTACACATATTTGAAGGAAAAGTTGCAGGCGGCTCTGCGGAATTTACCGGGCCCAGCCGAGGCTCCAACGGAGAAACAGTCCTGAACCGTATCAAGGTAGTGCGCGTGGCTGCGAACAAGGTTCACCAGTCGTGGGAAAAATCGACGGACAACGGCGCCACCTGGACTATGGAATTTAACGGAGAATACTCGCGCAAGAATCCATAGTCGGAAGCTTGCCGAGTTGTGAGAGGTTTCAGCGCGACAATTGGTTCTCGCCCAATCGGAACGGCTTTATAATATATGCGATGAAGACTGGGCCAACCAACGTGTCCCTACGAAAGATGGCGCTGGCCCTCGTCTTTATCTGTGCAACATTTGCGCTAGATCGGGCGGCGGCTGAGACATGCGAGAATCTGATCTCTCTCAAGCTGCCGGAGACCACGATTACGGCGGCGCAGTCGATACCGGCCGGAACCTACACGGCACCCGACGGTCAGGTGTTCACCAACATGCCAGCATTCTGCCGCGTGGCGGCGACCCTGACCCCGACCAGCGATTCCGACATCGGCATCGAAGTATGGATGCCGGCGTCCACTTGGAGCGGAAAGTTTGAGGGCGTCGGCAACGGCGGATTTGCCGGATCGATCGACTACAGCGAACTGGCGGCCGGCGTGAGGCTTGGATACGCCACCGTCAGCACCGACACCGGCCACACCGGGTCCTCTTACGATGGATCTTTCGCGCTTGGGCACCCACAAAAGATCATTGACTTTGGATATCGCGCGATCCATCTGATGACCGTCAGGGGGAAACAGATTTCGGTAGCTCTCTATGGAAGCAATCCGCAGCATTCATACTTCGACGGCTGCTCAACCGGCGGGCGACAGGCGCTGATGGAGGCGCAACGCTTCGCCAACGACTATGACGGGATCGTCGCTGGTGATCCCGTCGCCTACTACACGCACCATCACGTTGGCGGCAACCTGTGGGTAGTGCGGCAGATGTTCAACAAGTCCGCGAGCACTGTTTTCACGACTCAAGATACGCTGCTCGGGGACGCAGTCAACGCGGCTTGCGACGGGCTCGATGGCGTCTTGGATGGCGTCCTGAACGATCCCCGACGCTGCCATTTCAATCCTGAGAAGCTTCTGTGCCAGGGATCGCACACGCCCCCGAGTTGCCTTAGTGCGGCGGAGGTGGAAGCAGTCAAGAATATATGGACTGGCCCCGACCAAATCGTGCATGAGCACGATTACTACCCGCCGTTCGAGCGGGGCGGCGAAGCCGATGGGTGGCCTTTCAGTATTTCTCCACAACCGCCGCCGGCGCAGCAAACCGACCATCACGCGGAGATCGGCATTCCCTTCTTTGAATATTTCGTCTTCGATAATCCGAACTGGGACTTCCGAACTTTCAATTGGATCTCCGACCCAGCTTATGTGGACAACAAAGTTGTGGTTCCCGGTCAGACCCTGTCGTCGGTTCTGAACTCGGTTGATCCCGACCTGAAGCAGTTCCGAGCGCACGGAGGCAAACTCGTCCAGTACCACGGGTTTAGCGATCCCGAAGTTCCGCCCCTGACCAGCATCAATTATTTTGAGAGCGTCGTGAATTTGCCGGGCGAGTCGAGTCCAGAAGAATCAATGGAGCTGACGCAGGAGTTTTACCGGCTCTTCATGGTGCCCGGAATGAACCACTGCAGCGGCGGCCCAGGTGCAAACGTGTTCGACATCCTCACACCGCTCGTCCAATGGGTTGAGCAGAAGGTCGCGCCAGATCGCGTGATTGCGACGCATTATGTCAATAACGACCCAAGTCAAGGTGTCGCGTTTACGCGTCCCCTGTGTTCCTACCCGCAGGAGGCGGAGTATAAGGGTAGCGGCGACCCTAACGATGCGGCCAATTTTGCCTGCAAATAATCCTGATCTGAGAGTTGCTCTCTCTGCGGATTCCTAACCACAGCGGACTTCACCACACGCGGCAGTAGTTTTTCGGCATCATCGGCTGTCCCACCTTGCACCCGAACGCCTGGCCGAACTCCGGCATGTTTTGTATCGCGCCGTCCAGGCGAAATTGCCGGGGCGAATGTGGATCGGTTTGCACCTGCACTCGAAGCTGTTCGGGACGCGTGGCTCCGCACCAGTTCTGGCCATATCCGAGGAAGAATTGCTGCACCGGAGTGTAGCCGTCCTGTTTCTGCGTGAGGTCGATGTTCTTGCGCTTGGCGTCTGCCAGAAAAGCGATATAAGCGAGGCGCAGCCCACCGTTATCCGCTGTGTTCTCACCCAAGGTCAGCTTGCCATTCACCTTGACGTCGTCGACTGCGACAAAGTTGCTGTACTCTTTCACTTCACAGTCGGCTTTTTCCTCAAACTTCTTACCGTCTTCTGCGGTCCACCAGTCAGAAAGATTTCCGTTAGCGTCGAACTTGCGCCCCTGATCGTCAAAGCCGTGGGTAAGTTCGTGGCCCACAATTGCACCGATGTGACCATAGTCTTCCGCATCAGTCGCGCGAGGATCGTAAAACGGAGGCTCAAGGATGCCGGCTGGAAAATTTATGTCGTTCATGCTGGCGTTGTAATAGGCGTTTACTGTCGGCGGACTCATGCCAAATTCCCCACGATCCACGGGCATGCCAATCTTTGCCAGTTCCCGACGATTCTCAAATTCGGTTGCACGTGCTGCGTTTCCGTAGGCATCCCCGCGCACGACGACAAGCTTGGAATAATCTCGCCAGTGGTCGGGGTAACCGATTTTGTCAGCGATGGCCCGCAACTTCTCCTTGGCGCGCACCTTAGTGCCTGGGCTCATCCAGTCCAAGGTATCGATGTCCTGGTCCATCGCTGTCTCAATGTCATGCACCATTTGAAGCGTGGCCTGCTTGCTCGACGGGGGAAATTCCTGCGCTACGTAAACCTGGCCCAACGCTTCGCCCAGCGCTCCGTCTGTGGCTTGCACGCATCTTTTCCAGCGGGCACGTTGTTCTGGCTGCCCTCTCAGCTTGTGGCCGTAGAAGTCAAAGTGTTCATCGTCGAATGCTTTGGGCAAAACCTCGCTTGGAGTTGAGTTGATCAATTGCCATCGCAGGTAGGTCCTGATTACCGGCAAGCTGGTCGATGCGAGCACCGTGTTCAAGCCCTTGAAGAAGTCGGGATTCGCGACATTCAATTCACTGATGGGCGGAGTGCCCGTGTCCTTCAAGAACTGGGTCCACGCAAGGTCCGGGGTCAAATCGGCAAGCTCGGTCACCGGCATCAAGTGATACACATTTTTCGGATCGCGCTGCGAGGTGATGTCCATGGAGACTTTCGCTAACGCCGTCTCGAGTTGCATGATCGCTTGAGCATCGCTTGCAGCCTGGCTTTCCGGCTCATTCATGAGTTTCAACACGTTCGTAATGTGCCGCACATACTCCTGCCGAGTTTTCTGCGCCGCGTCGCCGTCGCGGAAGTAATAATCGCGTTCCGGCAATCCCAGCCCGCCTTGGTCAACTACCGCGATCTGCTTTCTTGCGTCCTTGAAATCCTGCTGCTCGCCATAATTCAAGAAAGAGTTGACGCCAATCAATTGATCATGCGCCAGAAGCGATGTCAGATCATCCTTATTGAGGGCCGCGATACGATCGAGTTCCGGCTGCAAGGGTGCAAGCCCTTTGCGGTCGATGGCATCCTGATCCATACACGAGGCGTAATAGTCGCCGATTTTCTGCTCGTTTGCACTACGATTCGAACCCGCTTCGGCGGCCTTTTCCAGCATCCCATGGAGCACACGCTGGTTGTATTCTGCAACCATCGCGCCCGGACCAAACCCTGAGCGGTCGTTCGGAATGGGGTACAGTTTGCTGAAATTTCCGCATGCATACTGAGAGAAATCCGCGCATGGGTCCGCGGTCGTGTCGATGAGTTGTTTGTCCAATCCCGGCAAGCGGTCGTAGGCTTTTTCACTGTCAGGAGATCCCTTGGTTTGCGTCTGCGCCATAAGGGTTGTGCAAATCGCCGATGCTATCAATGCGTTCGCTACACGTGCCCAAAGTCCAGTCATCAGATTATCCTCTCGACCGCAACGCGTTCTCTCAGGGTGACGCTACATTCTAGCCGAAACATTGGCGTCATGCCTTTGAACCAGCCGACAACGACTGGAACCGCCCCGGGTAAGCAGGACACTGCCTTCACAACCCGAGTCCGTGCGATGCGTCAGAAACAATCATTTGTACGATCTGCTCGGCAATAGGAATTGAAGCCCGAAATAACCGACGAAGTAGGACTGATTGGAGTGGGTAGGTTCGAGGCTGCGTCCGGCCATAAGGAGGATGATCACGGGGCTATGGATTTTATAGCGGGCGCCGAAGTCAATCGTGGGTTGGTTTTCGGAGGGATGGAAGGTGCCTTGATTATAGAGCTCCATATCCATTTCGAATTTCGACGTGAACTCGTGGCCGACGACGAGTCCGGTGAGCCAGCCGTCCGGTCCCTTGTGGACAAACTGATAGCCGATTTCGTAGTCCACATCGACCGGACCAACCTTCTTTGAAAATTCGACCGGCAAGAGGAATGAATCGCTGGCGGGAGTGATGCCACGGCGGACCGCATCATCGGGATTGTTGAGAAAGAACTGGGGGAAAGTCGAAATGGAGAGGCCAGACTCTCCAGCATCGTAGAAACGCCACTTGACCCCAGGGTTGGATTGGCCCACCCCAAACTTAGCCGCGGAAGATGGATCTTGCACGCGCAACCAGGCATTTTCGTACGTGAGTTGGATGCGATCGCCAATGCCAAAATTAATATCGAGGTCGGGAGTGTGGGAAATGGACTGATTGCTAAAGAAGAATGGCATATAACCGAGATTAATTTCCCAATTGAACGGGCCAGGCGTGCCGGGATCGTTGGTGTAATAGGGCGGGCCGCCCTGGGCAAATGCCGAGGATGCCGCAACCAGCATGCAGGAGAGAGTAATCAGGATCCGCAGGGCGGCTGCGGTTGAGTCTGAGAGAAACCGTTTTGAAGCGCTCATTAACTTAGGCCGTAGCAATATTAGAATAGCAAACCGCCCTGACGATCTTTTCGCGCGGTGGCGAGGCAGTGAGCGGAAGGCGAGCGAGAGGTTCTTGGGTATACTTTCCGAGAGGACGACGGTATGAGGAAACTCTGGTTAGTCGCGTCAATCTTTCTTTTAGCTGGAACCCTGCTTGGCCAGCAGCAGACTGATTGGACCAACGCGTCGAACAATCCGGACATACAGTACCGTTCCCAGGTATTTGATCGCGCCAAAGCGTGCTACCTCGAATTCCGGGACCAAAAGCAGGAAGCGGGATACACCACTTTCGACGTGGCTGTGGACTACAAACCAACAGATTCAAACCCGGCCGACGAGGAGAAGACGACGAAAACGGATAGTGAGCACATCGTAACCGCCCCCACCCACACGGGCAGTTCGCGCATCTCCGATTGTTCCGGGGTCGTCGAAGCTCGTGTCAGCGTTATCCAGCGCCACTGAGGGGAAACTTTGACGTTGGCTTCAGCCTCAGATGTTCTTGTGCAGGAGGAGCGCGAAGCCATGTATATTCGCGGATGCTGGCGAGGTGATTATGGTGGACTTATCTATTACCGATGGCAATCTGGTGCTGCACGTCCGCGGCGCCGATAAGCTGTGGACCCTGAAGAGCTCTTTGGAAATCCCGCTGGCGCATGTTACAGAGGTCAGGGCAGACCCAGCCATAGCGCATGGCTGGTGGCACGGAATCAGAATGCCCGGCACAAATATTCCCGGAGTGCTCACGGCTGGCACCTTTTATCACGATGGCAAGCGGGTTTTCTGGGATGTTCACAATCCCGATAACACGATTGTGATTGGATTGAGGGACGAACCCTATAACGAGATCATTGTCGAGGTTTCTGACCCGAAAGCTGCCCTGGATCTACTCAAGGCCGTACTGCCCCGCTAGAACCAAAACGAAATACCAGATCGCACCAAGAATAGCGCTGGAGTATGATTAAGCGATGAACGATCTCCAACAAGAACTCTTCAAAGCGCGTCTCGTGCTGATAGGCGTGGCCCTCGTAGTCGCCGGCTTGGCGGTGGGTTTGAACAGATTGATCCGGTAGCGCGCCTTTCAGGATCGGGAACCAGAAACGCAGGCCATGATAATCAGCCTGCCTATGTCAGCTCCAATTCAATTTTCTTTGCAGCCGGATCCAGCTTCGCAATCCGAAAGCTGCGAATCTGTCCGATTCGGACAGCTTCCGGTTTACTTTCGCCAGCGACAGCCCCACCCTTCCAGTGTGCCTTCAGCATGGAGCTTAGCGATCCTAAATCCACTTTGGTTTCCGCCGGCGTCTTTTCCTTCGCCGGACGGTCTGCAGCGATTCGACAGATGCCCTGGATGCCTTCGCCGAGTTCCACGCGTGCTTGCTCACCCGAAATCTCCATCACGCGTCCTGAGACGACGTTGCCTACCTGGCGTTCTGCAATGTACTCCTCGATGCTGGTCGGAACCAGTTGCTTGATCCCCAGTTTCACCCGCCGCTTCTCGGTATCAACTTCGAGAACCTGCGCCTTCACCGATTGACCAAGCTTTAGCATGTCCTGCGGGTGATTGATGCGCTTTTCGGCGCTGATGTCACTGATGTGAATCATGCCCTCGATGCCTTCGGAAAGCTGCACGAAGGCGCCAAACTTTGTGAGGCTGGTGACCGGACCTTCGACCACGGAACCCACGGCAAACTTCTGCGCTGCATCCGCCCACGGATCGCCCAGCGTCTGCTTCAGACCCAACGAGATGCGGCGCTCGCCCATGCTCACGCCCAGAATAACGGCCTCGACGGTGTCGCCTGGCTTAACCACGTCGCCAGGAGTTCTCACCTTCTTTGCCCAAGACATTTCCGAAACATGAATCAGGCCCTCAATCCCGGGCTCGAGTTCTACAAACGCGCCAAAATCCATTACCCGCGTCACCGTGCCGCGAGCGCGCTCACCCGGCATGTACTTTGCGGCCACCGAATCCCAGGGATCCGGCTCAAGCTGCTTCATGCCGACGGAAATGCGGTGCTTCTCGGAATCAATCTTGAGCACCTTGACTTCGACCTCCTGCCCCACCGAAAGCACGTCCGCCGGTTTGCTGACGCGGCTTCGGGAAATGTCACTGACGTGCAGCAGCGCGTCCACTCCACCAATATCGACGAAAGCACCGTAATCAGTCAGGCTGCGAACCGTGCCGTGCACCGTCGAACCTTCCTGGACCTCCGAATAACGACGCCCTTTCGCTGCGCGCTCTTCCTCTTCGAGAACCACGCGGCGGTCCACGACTACGTCTTCTTCTGTCTCGTCGAGCTTCGTAATCCGGCAACGGATCTCCTGCTCCACTAACTTTGCCATCTCGGCGGCATCGCGCGCTCCGGTTCGAGAAGCAGGCATGAAAGCCCGCACTCCTACGTCGACGCTCAATCCACCTTTGATTACGCTCGTCACTCGGCCAACAATCGTCGTCTTCTCGGCAAATGCCTTAGCCAGTGAGGCCCAATCCTTTGGCTGCTCGATCCTGCCAAGAGCCAGATCGTAGTAGCCCTCCGGATCACGACCTTTAATCGAAACCAGTAGCTTGTCGCCAGCCTTCACTTTTTCGGCCGCACTTTGAAACGCTGCCAGCGGCAGAATGCCTTCGGTCTTGAAACCGATGTCGACCAGAACCGAATCGGCGGTGACGGCAATCACGGTACCTTCGCGCCCTTTTCCAGCGTCCGCAGGCTTGCGCGATTTGCTCTGCTCGAACTGGGTGAGAATGTCTTTGAACGACTCGTCAGATGCCTCGACAGGTCGCGATTCCGCACTGTCTGGATTGGACATAATTGGATTGGACATGAAAGGTTGCAGCCTCTCGTAGCACCGCCTCGACTAGGATAACACCGCGCCACGGGCGGTTGCCGACCGGAGTGTGTGATCCCGGGCAATGCCCGAGGGCGAACATCCTCGGTATTCAACGATAGAGCTGCTCCGGGTCGGGACAACAACTGAATCACGGAAACTTTCCGCGAGCCCATTCTGCCCTTGAATCCAAAGCGTCAGGCATGCCATCTACGTGGACATGGCAACCGTCGAGGAATTCCATTTGGCCGAGACCATCGCAGTTCTCACACGCACCCCCGCAACCCTGAATGCCCTGTTGCGCGGGCTGCCCACCATTTGGGTGCACCGCAACGAAGGAAACGATACCTGGAGCGCGTTCGACATCGTGGGCCACCTGATTTTCGGTGAGCGCACCGACTGGATGCCGCGGTTGCGGATCATTATCGAGAACGGCGAAACGCGGCCGTTTGATCCCTTTGACCGCCTTGCCCAGTTGAATGAGAATCAGGAAAAGTCGATGGAGCAGCTCCTGGACGATTTCGCCCGGCTGCGAAAGGAGAATCTGGCTGCTCTGCAGGAGCTGAATTTGCAGCCGGAGGACCTGAAGCGGCGAGGGAAGCATCCCGCGCTGGGAGTCGTGACGCTGTCCGAACTTCTGGCGACTTGGGCCGTCCACGACCTCACGCACATACATCAACTATCCCGCGTGATGGCTCACCAATATCGTGAAGCGGTCGGGCCGTGGCGCGCCTATCTGGGCGTCCTGCAATGCGCTGGTCATAGCGCTCCGTAGGCGATCGATTCCGGTCGTGCCTGCATCGCGGAGTTCCGCGTCGCGGACCAGCAGCGCAACATTCATTTCGCTCATTGAGCTGAACCTCCAGCACATCCTATCTGTTCAGATCGAGCATCAAAGGTTTCATACGGGATCCGAAAAACTGGAGCAATTCCTTCTATGCATAGCAATGAAAGCGCGTGGGACGACTAGCCGTTCGGTTTGGCCACACGAGAGTCGGGCTTGGTCACTTTAGTGATTTGAATAGAAAGTTCGGGAAAGATAGAGTTACGTTATTGATGGCTTTTCAATTCAAGTCTGCACTCATAGTTTTGGGTTTTGTCATTCTGGGTTGGCCGTTGTCCTGCTGGGGACAGAGTCCGCCGCAAACGCCTGTGCCTGGTCCTGATCCCGGAGGGACCACCACAGTTGGGACGCCGCTGCCCGGTCCTGCATTATCCGGAACCATCAGCGGAACCGTAATTGATCAAAGTGGCGCTCTCGTCGCTGGAGCCCGAGTACGGCTCACGCGTCAAGATCAATCTCCGAGCCGAGAGGCGCTGTCAGCTGCAGACGGACAATTCTCCTTTGCCAACATCGCTCCCGGAACTTTCCAGCTGACAATTGTATCGGCGGGCTTCGCGACGCAGACATTCTCTGGAATTCTGCATTCGGGAGAGATGGACTCGGTTCCGCCAATCGCTCTGGAAGTTGCGACCGCCGTTACTGAAGTGCAGGTCGGAGTTTCGCCGGTCGAGGTGGCGGAGGAGCAAATTAGGGTTGAAGAGAAGCAGCGGGTGCTCGGCGTCCTGCCAAATTTCTACGTCAGCTACGTTCCCGATGCAGTTCCACTTACCTCGAAGCAAAAATACAAGCTGGCTTGGAAGACGGTGGTGGATCCCTTCACGTTGGTATTTGTGGGAGGAGCCGCGGGAGTTGAGCAGGCGCAAAATCACTTCGACGAATATGGGCAGGGCGCGGAAGGTTATGGAAAGCGCTTCGGTGCCGGTTATGCGGACACGGTTTCAGGCACGTTCATCGGAAGCGCCGTGCTGGCATCGCTTCTGAAACAGGATCCCCGCTATTTCTACAAGGGTACGGGCAGCACGGGATCGCGGATTCTGTACGCGATTGCCAATTCCGTGATCTGCAAGGGCGACAATCGACGCTGGCAGGCGAACTACTCAGGGATTCTCGGAAGCCTGGCCGCGGGCGGGATTTCCAATATCTATTATCCGGCCAACGATCGCAATGGCGCGGAATTAACTTTCGAAAACGCGGGAATCGGTATTGGCGAAACCGCGGTCACGAACCTGTTTCAGGAATTTATCATCCGGAAGTTGACGCCGAAACTTCCTAAGAACGATCCATCCAAACCTTAAAGGACGAAGAATCCGATTCCGCATTCCGCATTCCGGGCCGGGCATTTCCCCGCGGCGGAGTTCAGTGTGCTTTCTCGGTTTCGTCGTTTGCCCGAGTGTAGGTGTTGATCCAGTTGACTTCCCATGTTTTGCCACCGTCGTCCGAAAACGCCTGCTCGAAACGGCATGAGCTCGGAGTGATCTCCGACCAGACCCATCGAACGAAGATGTCGCGGCCATTCAATGGTTCCTGATCGAAAAACTCGCCGCGTCCGTTTTTGAACTCTCCGACCATGGGCTGACTCAGCGTGCCATCGTTGCTGGTAGACCAATTATTACTCCACTGGTGCGATTGAGGATTGTATAGACGCAGAGTCAGACCCTCGATGTGACCGGTTGGACCGTCGGCATCGAACTCCTCGAGATTGGCGCGGCCATTCCAAACCTTGCGGACGACGGATGTACCCACATATTCGACCCATGTAGCGGAACCAGTTAAGGGATGTTGGAGGCGTGTTAGGTGAGTCTTCCAGGCACCAATTGCGAAGTCAAAATCGTGTTGCCCGTCTCGCTCCGCGGGTCTTCCGGCATCTAAATTCTGCTGTGCGAATCCCTGGAGGGGCTGCAAAACGGCACCCAGGCTTCCCATCAAGAGCCAAATCTGAATATGTTTGAGCGCGTTCATCATTTGTCACCTTCGTGATTCGTAGTCCTCAGGCCTCCGTTATGTGATCGAGTTCAGCGTGCTTTATCAGATTCACCTTTCAGCCGTGTGTCTTTTGCGATCCAGTTGACTTCCCAGGTTTTGCCCCCATCGTCCGAAAATGACTGCTCAAAACGGCACGAATCCGCGGTGATGTCCGACCAGATATTTCGCACCAAAATGCTCCTGCCGTTGATAGGCTCGGTATCGAAAAACTCGCCAATGCCATTTTTGAATTCGCCAACCGTTGGTACACTCATGGTTCCGACTCTACTGTTCGCAGTGTTGAGGCTCCACTGGTGCGCCTGCGGATCGTACAGACGCAGAGACAGAACCTCTAAATGGCCGCTTGGACCATCAACCTCGAGCTCCGCGAGATTGGCACGGCCATCCCAAACCTTGCGAACGACGGTGGTGCCTTCGTATTCGACCCAGGAGGTGGATCCGGTTAGCGGATGCTGAAGACGCGAAACGTAAGTTTTCCAGTTGCCTATGTCGAAGTCAAAATCGTGTTGCCCGTCGCGTTCGGCGGAAGCCGGTTGAAGGCTAGTTTTCGGCGGCTCTGAATTCTGCTGTGCGAGTCCCTGAAGAGGCAGCAAGATGGAGGTCAAGCTGCACATCAAAATATAAGTCTGAATTTGCTTGAAAGTATTCACCATTGTTCTCCAATTCGTATGTCTTGACCTATAAACAGCAAAATTTCCGAAATCGCCGTGCTGATCCGTCTTGAAAATCATCGGACGATGTTGATTGCTACCGCCGGAGTGATCGAGGCATGCGTATTGTGTGCAGCCGGAATCACCCGAGTGCCGAGAAGGATACCCAGCTTGGACTTCCAGCTGTATTCGATCGCAGGCGCGAAGCTGAGCACTTCGCTCGAACCGGAGTTCAACTGGAAGCGGGACGCACTTGTCGAACTGCTTGCGGCTAAAGCGTTATATCCGGTCACGAGCGTGTTCCAGTTATGGCGGTAGGTGGCATCGAGCGCGAGCACCCAGCTCCGGGTCAGGCTGTATTCCCAGGACGAGTCGGCAAGGAATGAGTCACCAGGTTTGGCATGCCCCCGGAACCCTGCCGACGTGCCGTAGACGCTGACGTCCTCTATGTCCACATTGTTGGAGAAAGCCTGCGACGCGTCAAAGCGCGTGCGCAGAATGCGGCCGTTCGGAAGCCAGAAGTAGGTCTGGGAATAAATCGCCAACGTCGTCGTGTAAGCGCCGCTACCGAGGCCATCACTCGGCCGTTCGCCCAGCCGATCATACTTCCCGGTCGGAAACGTTTCCTGCACCACCGCAGAGGTTCCGGGAATCCAATGGCCCTCTTGAAACTTCGTGAGCCGGTACTCACTCTGCACCGTAAGATCGCCCAGCCCGACGCCGGAACTGCTCGGGCCGTCGTTGACCACGTTTAAGCCTGCAGTCGGGATCAGCCCGACCGTAAGACGATCTGCGAGTCCGTAGTTAATGTATGTCAGCGAGCCGAACCCGTTCGAGTGAGCCGAGTTCACATCGTAGAGATAAGGCTCAATCAACAAATGTCCACGTGGCAGCGTCGCCGCTGAAGGCGCCAGCATCGGGCCAGTCCACCAGGCATCATCGAGAGACTGGCGGTCAACAGTGGAGGGAGGCGTGGCATCCTGTTGGGCTTCCGTAGCTCCAACGAATAATCCCAAGATCATCAGCGCTGCAACCTCGACAAATCTCCGCATGACCTGCGAGTCTCCTTGTTTGCGCCAGGTCCCCCGGTCAAGGCAACCAGCGCAAACGCGAGCGGTGAGTGGGATTGAGAACGATCAACTCCGGCGTTCCTCTGAGCAAGCCGGTCGCGGAAAGCGACTGAACAGAGCGATCGGCCAGCGGGGTGAAGTCGTTTTCTAATATCTGATTGTCCTTAAGAATGCCGAGCCAAACCAGAAAAGGGCCATCGCTTCGGACGGGCAGCTGCGGATAGTTATTGGGCACGTCGAGGGTTACCAGGACGCCCGCTTCACGCACGCCCGCAGCACGATAGCTGGCAAATGTCGTCTCCGCCTCCTTCGCGAAGGCTTCTACGCTGTTCGCTTTTATGGCAAATATTTGAGCGACCACGATGCCTTGGGCCCCATTCACTTCGACAACCGGATCAACAGCCGGCAGAATCGTGAGGCCTCGCTCCGGGCTCAGCGGACGAAGCAACATCACGTTGTCGGTGTCGATCATGAGGTCGTTCATGGTTTTCTTATGTTCCTTCCAAACAGAACCGCCATAGAATGCCGCGTTCGCGGTGGCGCGATCTTCAATCGTGTGGAAGCCTCTGATCCAGGTGAATCCGGATTGATTCTTGCGCTCGAGGAAAGAACCGGCCGCGATTGCTCCGACCTGCTGAAAGGACTCGGGAAAATAGGTGTCGAAATATTGGGCGAACTGTTCGCGCTCCTGGCCAGTTTCTTTGATGGTGTATCGGCGGAATTCAATGGCCTGAAAGTCACTCAGGTGGGCCGCAGGTTCCATGAATGCTTTCGCGGTGGGTTGAGCAGACTGCGCCCCTGTCAAGTTGCAAACCGCAATGACCGTGGCAAGTCCGAGTAAGCATCGCATGCGCATGATCCCCCAGTTCTGTTTTGCGTTACAACTCTGGCTAACGATCGAATGAATGGTTGTCTCCGCCATCAAGTCGGGCGTCGCAGCGCCGGAAGAATGCATGCTTCATCTCGTCGACGCACGCTTCACTTCGCACTGTCGTCTTGCCTTAGTCATTTGTCAGAGCGGGACAGCGTCCATGTCCAATTCGTTTCCCAAGTTTTACCTCCGTCCACGGAGAATGCCTGTTCCCAGCTTGGAGCTTCCGGAGAACTGATCCACGTATAGCGTACGAAGATGTTCTTTCCGTTGTTGTCTTCCTGGTCATAGAACTGACCTCGTCCATTTTCAAATTGCCCGACGGTAGCCGGAAGGCTGAAATTTCCATCTGCCTGGTTCGCCCAGTAGATGCTCCATTGGCGTGACTTGAGGTTGTAGATCCGCACCGTCATGCCTTCGATGTGACCGGAAGGGCTGTCTGCCTCGAATTCTTCCAGTTGGGCGCGACCATTCCAGATCGGCCGATCGATTGCTATTCCATCGAAGTCAACCCAAGTGTTCGAGCCGGTCAAAGGATGCAGCAAACGACGACTGTGGACCTTCCAGCTCCCGAATAAGAAATCGAAATCGTGTTGCCCATCCCGCTGCTGGCCGCTGGTAATTCCCTCCCCACCGCTGGAATCTTGAGGCTGGATAAGCTTCGCTGCTTGCTGCGAACTTGACTGTGCATAGCCTTGTTGAGGCTGGCAAACCAAAATCAGAGCGCAAAATACGCAGAGGATCCAAATGATTTCGCATCCCTGCTTAGGGACACTCCGGTCTCGACTACGCGGACAATCCGTCGTCATGTAATAAACACTAGCCCGCATAGTGGTCCATCACAATAGCCACTATGATGTGTTACGATATAGCCACTTAAAGTCGTTGCGAATGAAACGAGTTCCTACCAGCTTCCTCCCGCCGATTGCGCTCGATTACCGCAGAAAGACTCCGATGTATCGCCAGTTGTATGAGTGGTTTCGGAGGGCCATCCTCGCGGGCCAAATGCGGCATGGCCAACGAGTGCCGTCAACCAGAGGCTTAGCCGCTGAGCTGAAGATTTCACGCATACCGGTCTTGAGCGCATACGAGCAATTGCTTGCCGAGGGCTACTTCGAAACCTTCGTTGGAGCCGGCACGTGCGTGGCTAGATCCATCCCCGAGGACACGTTGAGTCCCCACGCCGCGAAGGCACGGAAAGGACTTTCAGAGATAGCGCAGAAGCGGGGCCCGCGCAGAATGTCACAACGCGGAACGGCGTTGACGCATCTGCCCGCGCAATCGTGGCTGGACAATCTGGGTGCGTTTCGAATAAGCCTGCCCGCCCTTGACCACTTTCCCATCGGTATCTGGTCGAAGCTGGTGGCCCGGCATTCGCGAAAGCCGCCAAAGGGCATCATGGCCTACGGCAATGCCATGGGATATCTGCCTTTCCGTGAAGCCATTGCGGAGTATCTGGGTGCGGTTCGCGGGGTACGATGCGACGTATCCCAGGTTCTGGTGACAACCGGCTCGCAGCAGGCCCTGCAGATTTCCGCACAGGTTCTGTTGGATCCCAAAGACCGCGTGTGGATGGAAGAACCGGGCTATCCCGGCGCATGCCAGGCGTTCATGATGGCCGGAGCTCAATTGATTCCAGTTCCGGTGGATCACGACGGCATGAATGTAGCGGAGATTATCTCTCGCGAGCGCCGCACAGGTCGCGGCGCGCGTGCGGTGTATGTCACGCCGTCGCACCAATACCCTCTAGGCATGACGATGGGTGCTACGCGCCGGATGCTTCTCCTGAATTGGGCAGCGCGCACCGGCGCGTGGATCGTTGAAGACGATTACGACAGCGAGTACAGGTTTGGGAGCCGTCCCATCGCCTCGCTGCAAGGTCTCGACGCCGACGCCCGAGTCATTTATGTCGGGACCTTCAGCAAAGTTCTGTTTCCGGCTTTGCGCCTGGGTTACGTAGTTGTTCCCAAGGATTTAGTGCCCGCATTCTCCGCCGCCCGGGATGCCGCCGACGTTTTCTCATCAACTCTCTACCAGGCTGTGTTGACCGATTTCATAAGAGAGGGACACTTCGCTCGCCATATACGGCGGATGCGAATGCTCTATCTGGAACGCCGAACGGCGCTGGTCACAGCGATCCGCACTCAGATGAGAGACTTGCTCGAAGTGATTGGCGATGAAGCGGGGATGCACCTCGTCGCACTGCTGCCGCCCGGAATTAACGATATAGAAGTTTCGAGAGCGGCTGCGAGGCAGGGTATTTCGGCCATGCCTTTGTCCTCATGCTACGCGAAGCCACCGACAAGGGGCGGCCTGATTCTTGGTTACGGAGGCACAGACGCGCATCAGATTCATGAAGGCATACACAAACTCAGGATGAGCGTACCAGGGTGAGATCGTATAGTGCCATGGGTGCGCAATCAGAACTTGCGAAGCAGACTGCTGCGCTGACAAGGACTCTGGCTGGATCCCAGGCAAACCGGAAACTACACCAGCGGCTTCCGGTTTGCCCGATCCACAATCGAGTTGGATAGCTCTTGTCTCGCGGCTTCTTTCAGTTCTTTAGTTTCTGCCGCTCACAGGCCTCCACGGTTTTCGTCGGATCGACGGCCGCATCATCCACTTGCTCGTTGATGATTTTCCCTGACTTGTCGATGAGGAAAGTGGCGCGCCTCGCGGTCTCCAGCGGAACGCCCTCGATGTCAAACTTCTGAGTCAATCCATAACGGCTCGTGACCGGCCCTCCCCAGTCGCCGAGGATGGGAAAGCTGATTCCGTTTTGTTGAGCGAAGGCAAAGTTCGAGAAGGGACTGTCCATGCTTACACCCAGGACCTGGGTGTCGGCACCCTCCAGCTTGGTGAGGTTCTGCTGGAGAGCTTTCATTTCACGGGTTCAACCACCGGTAAAGGCGAAGACGAAGAACGCCAGGGCAACATTCTTTTTTCCTCGGTAGTCCTGCAACGATACTTTCTTTAGCTCCTTACCATCGAAGCTAAGCAGGGTGAAATCCGGAGCGGTATCACCCACTTTCAGCTTCATGGGCGCGGCTTCCTTTTCTTTCTCCTTATTTTGGGCCTGCAGCGGAGGTGACGACAGCGGCACCAAAATAAAATTCAGCAGCCCCAGACAGACAACTTGTTTCCACTCTTGCTTCATTGACGAACTCCTTAAACTGCGATTTATCGCGTTGTTATTCTAAAGCAGCAGGGCCGCTAGTTTGCTTTTCCTGCAGATTGAACCTGAATTGGAGTTTCGACAGGCTTGAGCACATTGGCCTCATCACTGATCGTCACATTCAGATTTTCAACATTTGGGTCTCTGAACCAAATGAATCCCTCGCCTGCAAAATGGACGGAATAGTCGCCCTGGGGGATCTGAATTCCGGCGGGGCAGCCGGGGTTAATCGGAGTAAAACTCACGGGGGTCGTGCAATTGCCATCTCCATAGAACTTTCCTGAACCCGTTCCCGTTGCAGTTAAGTATGTGTTGGCCAAAACGTCGGAGGGATCCCCGCTGGAATCCACACTATGAATCTCAAATTTCGCGCACGATCCTGCTTCAATGGACGTCTTCCCCAACATTTGCAGTGTCGACGGTGAACCAACTTGCAGAAAAAATGTCCCGGTTCTGGTCACGCTCTTGCCGTCGGTTGCGGTTACGGTAAGAGGGTAAAAACCATTGGGCGTCGCAGAGGTTGTCGCGAGCGTCAAAGTGCTCGGGATTGCTGTCAAGGGATAACTCGGAGAAAGCGGCAAACTTTGCGGACTGAAAGTTCCGGTAACCCCGCTGACGGGAGATCCCCCCGCTTGCGTTGCATCGAAACTTAGCGAAACCTCGCCAGTGAAGCCCAAGGAGACCAGATAAAGCGAAATCTGCAAAGCTGGCCCTCCGGCTTCCCGGACGATCGCGGCTGCTCCCGCGCGAGGCCCGAGTACGAGCCAGAAATCGGGGATGTCTACTTTCGGAAGTGCGCATTCCTGAGGGGCCGAACTTGCGGGGACAAATTGCGAACTTGTATCCTGGCCAATCCCCTGCGGAGGAGGACTTTGCCAGGTGGAGAGAGGAACTGTACCGTTCAAGACGGCAGCAGCAAAAAATGGATATGAAGGACTTACGGCCGCCGTATCGCCCCAAATATTGGACTGCGACGAAAATTTGCTGGCAAAAGTCTGCCACATGTCCGTGATCGGGACGCTGCAGGATGGCTCATCCTTATAAGAAGTGTTGAATCCCTGCTGGCCCGCGGTTCCAATAAAGGTGTTTTTTGTTTCGGTGAGGGATTGATTAAATCGAACCAGGGGAACCGTCGGCTGCTCCCAATTCGTACCCGCTCGCCCGTTGCCCAGAATGTAAACCTGTCTGAGCCCGTTGTAAGCCGTATTCCCAGTCAAAGTGACCGCGGACGAATCATCAACGGTGATGTTCCCTGCCCGGCTCGTCGAACTGAAAGCATTGCTGCAAAAGCTGCTGTTTTGGACGAGGAACGGGCCTTCGCTGGCTTCAATGGCAAGGCCCTCAAGATTGTTCGCGCTTGATTGCATGCCTGTGATTTGATCGGTCGCGTTATCAGTATCAAAATGCACACCCACGCCCTCGTTGTAGAAGGAGCTGTATCCATTGAAATTGCTGTTGTGGTAGAGGAAAAAATACGAACCGTCGAAGCCGACTTGATAGAACGCACCCTCTGCCCCACGCCAGCTGTTATAAGAGCTTTGGTCATTTTGGTAGAGGAGGTATTTCGCCTTATAGCCGCCGAATCCAATTTCTCCGTTGTGATTGGCGACACTGTTTTGAACGGTGATATTCTCGGCAGAGCCAGTATCGGCGTAAACGCCAAATCCCATCGAGTTGTTCCAGAGAAACTGGTCGTTGTCGATCAACACATTCGTTCCATTGTTGACGCGAGGCCCCAGTTGGGTGCAGGAGTTGTCATATTCAAACGTCAAACCCCGAATCACAAAGTTATTGACTCCATTTGTGTTCATAAGAGGACTGCGCGTGGCCGTCGATACTTCAATGTCGGCGTCGGGCATGTTCGTGCCCGCCGGCGGCCAGATATAAATTTGATTGCTTCCGCCGGCGTCAGCCCAAAACGTGCCCGGCTGCAATTCGTTCGAGAAGACTACCTGATTCAGTCTGATTCCATTGATGAAGACCATCTCTCGTCTTGAGACGACAGCTGGAACTGGAGGCCAACCACCCGGCGCGGGGCATGCGGGAAAAATGTAAGCGGACGTCGCCGAATCAGTGTAAGTGTCGGGTCCATACGACGAGGCGGCCCACATGTTTCCCGGAAGAGAATCGGCGCCGGAAACGAAAACAGTTCCCGGCGTCGTTGCCTGAAGCGTGAAAGGCAAAGACGTTTGAGAGGCCGGGAATATAAGCTGCTCTCGATAAATGCCGGGATTGACGTTAATCTGCGTGCCGAGGCTTTTTTGATTGTTCCCGCCAGCAACGAGCAGAGCCTGATTGATCGTCTTAAAAGGAGCGCTCTTGGATCCGCTATTGTTGTCGTTTCCCGTTGCTCCATCGACGTAGACAAAAACGGTCTCCAGGCTTTCGTTAACATTGGCTCCGACGGGAGGCGGCGAAGGCGGCGTGGACGTGCCAGAATCGGAACTTCCGCTGCCAGAACCACCACCGCAGCCTAGAGCCAATAAAACAACGCCTGCCAAAAAGGTCGAAATAAAAAGCCGGTATTCCAAATTCGTCTTACCCATTGATTCATCCTAGGTGTTGCGCGAATTCAAGAGCAAAATAGCTGGTGCCAGGTATTATGATGCGAACGCTTGCCACAACCGTGGCTGCCGGATCGCGTAAGACTGTCGAAAAACGTTTTGGATTAGAGTGCGTCTGAATGACGGGTGGTTGCTTGCTGTTTAGCTTGTATTCGGAAGGTCCCGGCAGGTCGCGTGATCCCAGCGTTCGGTGCTAAGGCGACTGCTCGTACGCGCCGATGTTGATCTGCCCATTTTGCACGCGTGGATTGCCAGCGAAATCTACAGCTCCCACTACCTTGTCTCCGAGGTTGGTACCAGCGTTCACTGCGGGCGATGTCGGTTGGATGTCCAGGTTGGGCGGGTTGTTGGTGCTGATGAATTGGGGATCGGAAAATGGCGGAGAATCGGAGTCCAGACCGGTCTCTTTCCGGTAGTCATCGTATCCGGCATAGTTTTTGCCTTCCCACATCCAATTCCCGTTCGAGGCTCCTGCCTTCGAATAGTAAAGGTTATAGTCGATAACGGCTGGATCAAGAGGCTTGAAGGTGAAATTGTTCAGGAACAATGCCTGCGTGTTCGCATAAGCGATGTTGTTCTCGTAAATATTGTTTGTGGCATGGTATTGAATCTGGAACTCGCCGCTATTGTTGTTGGCTCCCTTGGTACCGTTTTGAAAAAGCGTGTTGTTGACGATCGTGCAGTGATCGGTGCCCCCGACGCCGCTTGCGTATCCTCCAATTGAAATCCCGTTGCTGTTGTCGAAGTAAACCAGATTGTTGCGGGCGATCACGTAGCTGGCGACGTGATCGTGATGCTCACTGGCGATCTCGATGCCCAGATCTACGCGATAGATCAGGTTCTGCTCGATCACGATCCGCGTGCCGCCATCTATATACACTCCGTCGGCGGCGTATTGTTTCCCATAGTCGGGATTCCCGTAAGACGTGATGTTATAGACCGTGTTGCCCCGAATCTCCCCGTCCCTGGCCTGGTCAGTTTTCGGATCGGGAGACACCTTCTCAAATCCGATGCCGTCGATGCCGATGTTGTCGTTGTCGTGTACCAGGTTGCTCGAGATGACAAAGTTTTCCACGTTGCCATCGACGGAGAGAGTCTCGCTGCAGCCGGTCTTCAGGTGGTCGATCTCGTTGCCGCTGATCACCAGCGAATTGATCGACTTGTGTCCCACCGTGCCATACACCGTAAGGCCAAAGGCGTTGGTGTTGCAGCTCTGGTTCCCCGGCGCATTCGTCTCGATATTGTGGATGTGGTTATTCACGATCTGCAAGTTGCTGCCTTGGCCAAAGATCCAAATCCCGATTGGTGTATCCGAGACTTTATTAGTCTTGTAATTGCGAATTTCAAAGCCATTGATCACGATGTAACTCTGACTCGGAATGCTGAACAATCCCCACTGTCCACCGTTGATTGGCTTGCCCGTTCCATCCAGAATCGCAACTTCTCCCGGATAACTGGAAAAGGTGATGAATCCTGCCGCGGCGGATCCGGACGACCTAACGGTCACGACTTCGTTGTAAACCCCCCGGCGCGCATACACGGTGTCCCCAGCGCGTACCGTGTTGGCGGCATGTTGAACAGTGCGCCAAGGCTGGCTGAAAGTGCCTGGATTTGAATCTTTGCCGGACGGCGACACGTAGTAGATATGGCCGGTTGCAGGTTGCGTCACCAGCGTGATCACCGCCGTCGCGGACTTGCTCGGATCAGCCTGCGAGACCGCGGTCACCGTTGCCGATGCCACGTTGAGTAGAGTGGAAGGCGCAGTGTATACCCCTGTCGTCGAAATTGTTCCGGCGGTCGAGTTACCGCCGTTCGCGTTATCCACCTGCCAGGTCACCGCAGTATTTCCGATGCCTGTTACTGTGGCTGTGAATGTCTGTTGCTGGCCGAGCTGAACCACCACGTACGTCGGGGAAATGGAAACTTGGGCATTCTGGGTTTCCGCAAAAGCCACGCAGGAAAACAGGAGCAACGCCGCCGTGCACCAGCAAGCTCGCGGAAGCGCTGACTTCAATGGGCTGCGAGGAAATTCCTTAAGCACGAACCAACCTTCTAATCCAAAACGAAACCGATCCTACACCCATTCCCCGGCTTGCCGCCAGATGAAACAATTTTCATCCTCAACAGCCCGGCAAAGCCTCCAAGCCGAACTTCTGACGAATTCCACAGCGCATTATATTGCCGTTATTTTCTAATGGATTGACTCATCGCGCCGAAAGAGTAACTAGGAACGGTGACGCTTGGCTACAGTCCACTCCAACCGGTGTTCACTCCGTGGACCGACGATTTGTCGGACCTGAAGCGGACCACCCAACCTGAAAGTCTTGCAGCCCAGCGACACACATGAGACTTGAATGACGAAGCGATTACTCACTATCTGGATGCTTCTGAGCTGCGGACTTAGTTTCAGCTTTGCGCAGGGGATTCATGGCAAGGTGAAACTCACTGGCAAGGCGACGGTTGTCATCACCGGGCATTCGATCTTGCTCGCTTGGAATGCCAGTCAAGGCGCCACGAGTTATTGCGTCTACCGCGGAACTGCCCACGGCGAGTACACCAAAATTGCATCGCAAATCAAAGGCACTACCTACACCGATATACAGGTAACGCATAGTCAAACGTTCTATTACGTAGCTACCGAAGTTAGCGACGGCATTGAGAGTGGGTACAGCAACGAGATTGTAGCTGTGCTCCCATAAAGATTCGGGAGATGAAATGAAACCCTATTTACTGATCGGCGTGCTGATTCTGTTGCCTGGCATGTCATGGGCACAGTGCACGACTGGCAATCCAGGCACGACCTGCAGTGGGCCCTTGAGCGTGCAGCCGCAGCCGGAAAACAATTTGCAATCTGCGATCACTTTAATTGATCTTGGCCTGCCCGGGCCGGTGCCGACAGCAGGTCAGTACACCCTGTCCATCGCCAGCGGAATGCTCGTGGAATCGGACAACGGAAACAATTATCACTCCCTGATGGGACCGCAGGGACCGATGGGAGCAACGGGATCGACTGGATCGCAAGGAGCGGCCGGGCCACCGGGCGCGCAAGGCGCTACGGGACCGCAAGGACAGGTGGGAGCTGCGGGACCCGTCGGAGGACCAGGGCCGGCGGGTGCTCAAGGCCCCCAGGGACCTGCCGGACCAGCTGGTCCGCAAGGACCTCAGGGACCGCAGGGTGCGGCCGGAACTACGGCCGCTCCACCCGACTACGGCTTCTATTACGGAACTGGGTTCAAAGCGCCCGTTGGCCAAACTGAAGTAGGGGGTACATTGGACCGCGATCAGATTGACATGGCCAATGCGACCTCAGTCCGCCTCGTTATCACGATCGGAGTGGCGGCTCTGCCGAGCGGAAGCTACGCTCAAGCTGAGTACACGCCTGACGGAATGAACTGGTACCCTCTGTCGGGAGAAGCGCCTGCGACAACGCCCAGTGGACTCTACACGAGTGGCTGGCAAGGCCTGCCGACGGGATCAAATGGCGATTACGTAGTGCGCGTTATCGTATTTAACGCTGGCACTGTCGCTACAAACATCGGACTTCGCCAGCTGCATGTACAGTTCAAGTAGCGTGTGCGAACGGCATATTTGAATACAACCTGCCAGAGGCCGACCTTCAGACTTAGCTGACGCCTTCGGGTTCGCCTGGGCGTCTCCGATTGGCCCGCATAAGTTGGGCCTGTCGACGATGCAATGCAGAATGAACCAGTGCCAGACTTCACGTCTATATTCCTAGCAGCGACCTCGCAAGACAAAGATCTCGCAAGACGCGGTCATCGCGACTTCCTCTCATTTCATTGCGCTGCACGAGCCGCTCCGATCGCCACTCATACAGAAATTATTTGCACTCGACGATAATTAGGTGTAATTCTCGCAAGCGAGGTGACGATCCTTGTGTTTTTCAGCAACAGCGAATTTTGTCGGTAGTGGAGTTCTGGGAGCCGTCGGTGTGGTTACGTTGACCAAGGTGAAGCACAGGCGCGAAATACTTTTTGCGGCCCTGCCGACCTTATTCGCCATTCACCAGTTCATCGAAGGATTCGTCTGGCTCGGCTTGGATGGTATTCTCTCGCCGGCGGTGGCGCACGACATGGGCGCGGCATTCATGCTGTATGCGCAAGGGCTTCTGCCCTTCTTGCTGCCGCTAAGTGTGCTTCTGTTCGAGGCTGACGCCAAGAGTCGCAGGCGCATGCTGCCCCTCCTCGTGCTCGGCGGAGCAACTACGCTCTATATACTGTGGGCTTTGACGGCGTATCCGTTGCAGGTATATGTAAGGGCAAATAGCATCGTGTACATCAATCAAGCCACAAACAATACCGCGGTTGCGGTGCTGTATGTAATTGCAACCTGCGGCTCCCTGTTTCTTTCGAAGGTAAGGACGATGGTAATCTTCGGCGTGGCAAACCTTGTGATTCTGTTGCTCGTGATGGAGTACAAGCGCTACGCGTTCACCTCACTGTGGTGTGCATACGCGGCGGTTGCCAGCGTGATTATCCTCGCTTACTTTTGGAGAACGAGTAGGCACCGGCCGTTTCTCTACGCGTAACTCCGTTGAGCATCAACGCGGCACAAGCGGCGAGGCCAGAGCTCTCGCCGTTGCTAACGCGAGAGAATCTTAAATCCTGGCGAGCATTAAGCAATGACCCTAAGAACGGCACCATTGCGAAATCGTCCGCAGAAGAGAACACCGAACTTAGTATCTACGTTCGCTTGTCGACATGCGAGTAGCTGCGTTCCTTGATGTGGTGGTGGTGATTAGGCGGTACCTTGCCGACGTTCAGCGGCGAAAGACTACTTGGTTGTGCCGCAACTTGGACCGAGCCACTTGGCCGTGAATGTTGAATTAGCGTTCATTGTGTGATCCCCACCCGTCGCGACAGATTGAGTCTGCCCCTTGACATTTTCTGAGTCAATCGCTTCGAATTGAACTTTCGCGTCGATTTTCACGTCGTTCTCCACGCACTCCAGCCGCACTTCTACTTTGCTTTTCGTCGAGGAGACAACGGTGGGAGTGCAAGACTTCCGATTTTCCGTGAATGAGTACCCCTTGTCGAGTTGTTCCTTAGTCAAGCAATTCCTCGATACGATCGGTTTCGACGGCTGCATGGATTTGGCATTCATCCGTTCTTGGAATCGGGCGCGCTGTTCCGGAGTCAACTTTTCCAGCACGTCGGGAGGAATGGGCATTTGCCCACTAAGGTTCGTCACGGTTCTGACCTCCCACAGACCAGTTTTGACGTCCAGGGGTTGATATTGGTCGGCTGCCCAAAGGGTAGAGGCCGAGGCGACGATCAACGCGATGAAAAATTTGGCTTGCATTTGGAGCTCCTTTCAAATTCATTTGTCCGTGCTTCTTATGTTGTGGACTTTAGGCCGATCCACTGGCAAATCATGTCTGACCAGCCTCGCGCTGGTCCCGGTCGGTTACTTGATTGATCCAATCAACGATTGCTTGGGTGGGAAAACCGGCGTATGCGGGGTCCCCGGGTGGAATGAAGGCGTTGTAACGGGCTTCGGCCGCGGAAGCACCGCCGGCTTCATGATCGGATGCGCCTTCTGCTCCTGTTTCCGGGCTTCCACGCGGGCTGCAAGTTGATCGGACTCTTGCTTCATGTGGGCGAAGTCCTGGGTGACATCCTGCATGCGAACTTTCTCGAAGCCTTTACGGCGCGCCATGATGCGGTAGTCAAAGGCAACGTTCGAGTGTCCGCCGTGCAGTTCATGCACTTCGAATCCCTGGGCGCCTTTCTTGGTTACGTACAGGCCTTCGCAATCGCCATTGGGAGTGAGGAAGACATGGTAGTCGACGTCTCCATTCACAGTCTGCGCGAACACCTGGTCGAGGGATATTGTGGTTGAGCCGTTGGCTAATTGGCCCGAGCCTGCATCTTCAAACCAGTTGTCAGCGGCTTCGACCGCGTACATGTTCACCATGCGGCTTCCGCCAACCACTACTGCGCCGTTAATCGACCCGGTACAGTCCAAGTCACCGGTGCCATTGTCGGCTAGGTCTCTCACGATGGAGCAGTAGGTGGAAGAGCCCGGTCCGGCAAAGCGAGCCGCGTAGGGCGTGAAGCCGCCGCTGAAGCCGGAGTCATTTTCGATATAAAGGGTTTCATGGTTGACGGTGTTGTTTTTTCCGAAGAAAGAATTCCCGTTGTCGGTCGTGCCCGCCACGCCAAAGCTGTTGTTCCCGCCGCTATCTCCCCATACACCGGCGATACTGAGTCCCTCTCCAGACACGCTGGGAGAGGCCACGACTCCATAGACTCCACTAATGCCGTCTGAGGCGGACGCGCCTCCGGATACGCCAATTCCATAAGTAGTCCCACCGTTTACACCAGCCTCAGCACCGAACCCATCGATCCCAAACGATGCGCCCGAAAATCCGTAGACGCCATCGTTATTGTTTGAAAATGCGTAGACGGCATAGTTATTGTTTGAAACTGCCTCAACGCCATATCCGTTATCCGAGGTACCAAGGACGCCATTGCCACTACTCGAATCGCCCCAAACGCCGATCTCGGAGTAACCCGATCCGATGGAGCTAGCGCTCGTCCAAAATCCATAGACGCCTATTCCAGTGGTGGCGGATGTGGATCCGCGCACCCCAATGCCCGATGTGCTATTCGCGTTGTAGCCGTCTACACCGATGCCGTTGGGTGCGCCGGTGCTTCCGAAGACTCCGTCGGCGGTGGCACCGGACGCGGTTGAGCCGCCGAAGCCAACTACGCCAGCACCGTAGGGGGTCTGGGTGCTTCCGGCGACGCCGTAACCGTCGGTATTAGCGCTACTATTCGTCTCTTCCCCCAACACGCCATATCCATCCACGGCTGACGAGTTTCCCTGCACGCCGATTCCATATGCGTTGGCGCCGTTTGCGGTCCCTTGAATCGCGGGTGTGAAGGCACTCGAATTCGTGGGGACGGTCGCATTGATTGCGGTTCCAGAGCCCGATTGCGTCACATTGACTACTTGCGTGCTGTTGCTCGCGCTGAAGACTCCCGTTTGTCCTGTGATCGAGCCCGTCGCGCTGATGTTCCCGGTATCGCTCACGTTCCCGTTGATGGTCTGGTTGCCGGTGAAAGTGTTGGCAGTTTTTAGCTGCGGTACTTTGGTGGTATCCAAGTTCAAGGTAAGACTACCGCCGGTGCCGCCGCCAGTGAGATCCGTGCCCGCCGCCACTCCGGTAACGACTTTGGTTGTGTCCACATTCAGGGTCACATTGCCGGCGCTGCCGCCGCCGGTCAGATCGGTGCCAGCGATCACGCCGGTGATGGTGCCATTGCCCGTCCCAGGGAATGTCTGCCCTTTGGCGAAAGTAATCTGGCCGTTGCTGGCAATGTTCAATCCGGTTTCGTTGGCTTTGCCCGTACCCTGCGCGAACAGCAGGTTGAGCGATCCGGTGGCGTTGGCGGTATTGTTGCCGACTGGCTCGGCCTGCCATTGAAAAGTCTGTGTAACCGCTGTGCTGGTTCCGCTGTTGAAGACAGAAGCTCCCAGGTCGATGGGCTGTGAGTTAAAGCCCGCTTTCGCTGTCGCGGTCCCAGTTGCGGGCAGACTGAACAAGCCACGAATCGTACCGCCGCCTTTCACGTCCAGCGTGGATGCCGGTTTCGTGGTGCCAATGCCGACCTTGGCCTTTGCTCCGGTGCCCGACTGGAACAATACCGAACTGCCTAAAGTGGTGCTGTTGGTCCAGATGGGCAAATAGTCCGTGGTGCCGGTCCCGCCCAGCGGGGGCGCATTTGGGTCGGAGTTGGAACCCAACGACGATCCTGCCGAGGAACCTGAATTGGGCGATGCGGCCAGCACGAAGGCCGAAGGCGACAATCCCCCGATCGTCTGCGCGTCTCCGGCCTTCAGTGCGTAGGGCACGCTGAGCAGCAACACCCTAGGCTGCTCAGCTTGCCCTTGTGCTTGCACAGCCAACCAGCGCGCCTCCCCCGAAGCGAACAGGCTGGTGGGCAATCCCTCATTCTTGCTGCTACCGAGTGCGACCGTGTAATGCCCAGCTTTGTCAGACTGCACGTTCTGCGTCTCCATCCAGAGCGGCGATCCACCTTGGTCGTCTTTGTACAAATAAAAGGTGACACCGACGGTGCCAGTGAGCGGTTTCCCGCTGGCGTCAGTCAGCGTACCGCTGAAATTCACCAGGGTGGGTACGACTGAGGTCGTTTGCTGTGCATCGGAAGTTGCCCCAAAGCAAGCGATGAGCACCGCCAGAACAACCAGCATTTTCTCGAATGCAGAAGAACTTCGGACTTTCATATCGCCTCCTGGCGTCAGTAAGCTGTGGTCACGGTCGCGGCCAATTTCCGGAGATCGGTGAATTGATCAAAGCTGGTTGCCACACGAGGGCAGATTGAGGGGAAAATCCGATTTCGTCAAAGGACGCGGTGGTGATGTCTTGGTGACCTAACAAGTCATGCGATTTCAATGATTTGGAAAAATGTGTGACTTGGCACCCAAACTTCCGTGTTAAACTCATGCGCCAACGGCGCGGGTGCAGGCTCTTCCTTTATGCCTCTGGCTCAATCCAAACGCAGTTATCGCTTTGGTTTATTTGTAGCAGATATTGCCAGTGGCTCTCTCCTGCGCCAGGGTATGCGCATCCGGCTGCAGGACCAGCCATTTCGTGTTCTTACCATTCTTTTGGAACGAGCAGGCGAGGTCGTGCCGCGTGAAGAGCTGCGCCAAAAGCTCTGGCCGGCCGACACCTATGTGGAATTCGATGGAAGTCTCAATGCAGCCTTGAAGCGCCTGCGCGCAGCCCTCGGAGATCCCGCCGACAACCCAATCTTTATCGAGACTGTACCGAAACGAGGATATCGCTTCATCGCGCCGGTAGCCGTCGAGGAAGCGCCGATTAACACGGCCGGGGAAGCAGCCGTTATCGAGCCATTGAAGGCTGCACCGCCCGTAGTAACTTCAGCGCGGTCCTTACCAGTTGCGCGCCAAGCGAGATTGCAGGTTTACATTGCGGCGGTCGCCGTCCTTCTAGTTGCTGGCCTCGGATGGCATACGTTCCGATATCGTTCAGCGCCAGCCGTCAAATCTCCCG
>Ga0116223_10000212_pt1 | contig 75474 bp, 73 predicted proteins | sample Sb_taG_3_FD_90092 | JGI IMG/M metagenome (GOLD analysis project Ga0116223, IMG submission 90092) | Peat soil microbial communities from Weissenstadt, Germany - Sb_50d_a_PC metaG | ecosystem: Environmental > Terrestrial > Soil > Wetlands > Peat | place: Germany: Weissenstadt | collected 2010-09-21 | reverse complement strand
GTCGTGATTGCCCTGCAGCAGCAGGTGACCAACGACTTCCGCCCCATCTGGGGCACAGACGCGGTATTGAAGATGGTGCCCCAAGGCACGCAACCGCCCGCCGGAACCTGGTGGCTGGTGATACTTGACGACTCCGATCAGGCCGGAGCCCTCGGCTATCACGACCTGACTCCGGATGGCCTGCCGATCGGCAAAGTCTTCGCCGCCAGCGATCTGAAAGCCGGAACCTCCTGGTCGGTCACCGCCAGCCACGAACTGCTGGAGATGCTGGCCGACCCGAATATCAACCTGACCGTGTTGGTGCAGAATGCGGACACGAGCGGAACGCTGTACGCCTATGAAGTGTGCGATTCCTGTGAAGACGACAGCTTCGGCTACCAGATCAGCAACGTCATGGTGTCCAACTTTGTCTATCCGGCATGGTTTGAGAGTTTTCGGCCGGAGGGCAGCACGCAGTTTGACCGCATGAACAGGATTCAGAAGCCCCTGCAGTTGCTGGCGGGCGGCTATATCGGAGTGTTCAACATCACCGACGGCAGCGGTTGGCAGCAGCAGACGGCGGAAAAGAATCCCACCAACCTCAGGCACCGCGGCCATGTGGGCTCGCGCCGCGAGCGCCGCTCGATTAACCGAAACCAGTGGATCACCAGCCTGCCGCAGCGCAAGATCACCAACAACGCACAACAGTACCGACAGAATCTGCAGACGATTCTAAGGCGCAAAGAAGCCGCCTGAGAACGGCAAGTCCTCCCCCTGTCAGCCCCGCGCATGCGGGGCTTTTTTCATGTCATCGTAACCACGAATGCGGAGGTTCAACGCTGCTGTCGGCAGTCGGCCGCCAGCGAGTCCCCGGCAAGAAATGAGGGCAGCCTCTGGGTTGCCCTTCCTCGTTCCGGAGTTCGGGAGCATCAAATGCGGGCGCAGTCCCGAATAACCGCCAAGAATCCCACCTCTCGCGCAGAGAACGGGCGAGAAGTGGAGCACCCGGCTACGGAGCGCCATCGGCTGACATGCGCCAGCTTTCGCGGTATGCTTCCGCCATGCGCGTCAAAGAACTCAAACTACCCCTTCTCTGTGTTGCACTGTTCGCCGTCCCCGCTCTCCTGGCACAGCAACCCAGTACCATAACAGTGACCATCAGTGTGACCGACCCGTCGCGAGCAAGCATCCCCCATGCGCAGGTTCGAATCGTGCCTGCATTCGACGCCGCGCCAAAGATGGAAACGGATGACAAAGGCCGCCTCACGCTTCAGTTGAGACCGCGCGATTACGCCTTGGTGGTGGAGTGTCAGGGATTCAAGAAGTCCGTCACTCACTTCGAAGTGCGGGAATCAAACCAGCCTCAGACCGTTTCCGTGGTCCTGCAAGTGGGAGGTGGCAGCCACGTCGAGGTGGAACCTGCGCCTTCGAAGGACAGCCTGACTCTGCGGACGGACCAGTATCACATCTCGGCAACGCTGTCTTCGGCCGAGTTGAAGGCCATGCCGCACGTCACGCTGACCGTTCACAATTCGCACACGAACGCAGACGAGACATACTCCGGGGTTCGGCTTGCCGATCTTCTTATCAAGATGGGTGCACCCCTGGGCAGCGAACTTCATGGCGGGGCCCTCGCGAGCTACATTGTCGCAACTGGGTCGGACGGCTATCAGGCTGTGCTGGCGCTCGGTGAGGTTGACCCCGGCTTTCATCCGGGAGAAGTTCTAGTCGCCGACGCGATGGATGGCAAACCGCTGGATGCGCATTCCGGACCGTTGAAACTCGTCGTCAGCGAAGACAAGCGGCCGGCGCGATCGGTGAGAAATCTGACGATGATCGAGATCAAGGCAGCGCCTTAGCGAGGTCACATAGAAACTCCTAGAGACGCCGCTGGGAATGCAAGCCGGCATGGGATTCTTCGCTTCGCTCAGAATGACAACAAGGAAGAGCTTTACACGCCCAGCTTCCTGACTTCCTCGTTGTAGTACTTGCGGTAGAGGATGTCCCACTCCTGCGAGCCTTCGAGGATGGTTCGCTTCTGGCTCTCGATTTTCTGGCGGGCGGCTACGTCAATTCTTTCTTCCTGGTTGAGCAGGTCCTCGAGAATCTTGCGGGTTTCCTGGCGGATGGTGTTGGGGTCTTCGATGAACTCGACTTCGTCCATCTGCTTGAGCACATCGGCGACGGCCCGGGCCAGCACGTTGACTTTGTCGCGGCTCAGTCTCACAGCACCGCCTTGTACTTGCGCACCAGTTCGGTCTTCACCTTGCGGAACATTTCCTGGTAGTTGGCGCCTGTCTTGTGCATTTCTTCGGAGTAGGCTTCGAGAATGACGCGCACTTCGTCGTTGATGCGGTCTTCCAGCGAAAGTTCATCCACCAGAGCGGCGTTCACGCGCTCGGTCACGGCGGGAACGGCCGCCGTCTCGATGAACTTACCAGCGATCAGTTTCTTGGTGACTTCGCGGGCCAGGTAGCCCACATATTCTTTGGAAAAAAGCATGCGTAGATCGCGAGTTGCAGGCGCAACCAGTTTTTGTTTTGAATCTGAGAGTGTAACACAGCGGGCGGCGGAGCGCAGGGGCAAGGGCTGCGAGGCCGTCCGCAGGGGCACACCCCTTCCGGGGGACCACCGTTGTCGCAGCCACCCAGCCCGGGGCTTATGAGCGAACCTTATCTCAGCAGGGTGGCGATAGTGGTCTCGAGGATCGCTCCGATCAGAAAGATAAAGACAAAGTACGTGGCCGCACGGCTGGCGGAATCATCTACCTTGGGTTCGGACATGGTTCCTCACAGGGGTTGAGTTTGGGGATCAGCTTCGTCGCACAGAATCCACGGAGCGGGATTATACACGGTTGTCAAACGGAGGCAAGCTTGTGGTTCCGGCCAAGTCACGGGAGGGGTTGGTCAGGAAGGTCGCGAAAATCCGGCGAAAAAACCGCGAAAATGTAAAAAGAATGTCAAATACACCGCCTTTTCCATTGGATGGCATCAGAACGTTGTAAGCTGCTGGCGTTGGAGCCAAAAGGGGGTTCAGTGCTGCGAGTAGCTGAAAATACGACGGGCCGGCCGGTTCTGACGGGCGGGATGCAAGAGAAGGACAGGAGCGCCGGAGCGACGCGCGCCTTAGGGCGGATTCTTGTCATAGAGGATGATCCCGCGGTACAGAAAGCGCTGCGGCGGCTGTTTGAGGCGGAGGGATATCTGGTAGAGGCGCACACCAACGGAGTGTCGGGCCTGGAGAGCTTTCAGAAAACGGTGCCGACGGCGGTGATTCTGGATCTGCGGCTGCCCAAGATGTCGGGCCGCGACGTCTGCCGCCAGATTAAGGCGGTTGCGCCCAAACTGCCCGTCGTGGTGCTGAGCGCGGCCAGCGACGTAGCCGATAAGGTCCTGCTGCTGGAACTGGGCGCGGATGATTACGTGACCAAACCGTTCAGCCCGCGCGAGTTGCTGGCCCGGGTGCGGACGGCGTTGCGGCACAGCGCCCCGGCGGCCAAAGGAACGCTGCTCAGCTTCGACAATATCACCGTGGACGTCGCTCGCATGGAAGTCAAGCGCGACGGCAGGGTGGTTACGCTGACGGCGCAGGAATTCAAGACCCTGCAGTTTCTGCTGCAGAACGCCGAGCGCGTGATCGGCCGCGACGAACTGCTCAACGAAGTCTGGGGATACCAGAATTATCCCTCCACGCGCACCGTGGACAACCACATTCTGAAGCTCCGGCAGAAGCTGGAGCGCGATCCCGCCAGTCCAGTCCACTTCCGGACGGTGCATGGGGTCGGGTATAAGTTTGTGGGCTGACCTCCTTGGCCAAGAACCCCGAATCCGCCGCATCTACAATCCCTTCCTCAAGGCCGGGACTGGTTCCGTCGTTGCGGTTGCGGACCCGGTTTCTGCTGTCCATGCTGGTGATTACGGCGGGCCTGACGACCACCAGTCTGCTGCTGGGCCGGCGCCAGGGTGGAGCAAAGAGCCGCGAGAGTCTTGCCGAAGGCCTGCAGAATTCCGTCGTGACCTTTCAGAACTTTCAGCGGGAGCGGGAATCTCTTTTGACCCGTTCGGCCGAGCTTCTCGCCGACCTGCCCATTACGCGCGCGCTGATGACCACGCACGATCCGGCGACGATTCAGGATGCTTCGCGAGACTTGTGGCAGCTTGCCGGCAGCGACCTGCTGGTGCTGGCGGACCGGCGGGGGGTCGTTGTGGGGCTGCATACCAAGTCGCCGGGCTTCACGCCCCAGACCGCCCAGACATACTTCACCAGGACTCTGGCAGATGAAGAGGCGAACCGCTGGTGGTATGGCGGGAAACATCTTTATCAGACCTTTGTCCAGCCGATTTATTTCGGATCGCGCACCGACGGCCCCGTCCTGGGCTTTCTGCTGATCGGCGATGAGATTGACTCCGGGCTGGCGCGCGAGATCAGCAAAGTGGCGGCCAGCCAGGTGGCGTTTTCCTATAACGGAGAAATTCTGGCCACGACTCTCACCGAGACGCAGGCCGGAAGCACCAGTCTCCGGACGCTGGTATCGGGACCGGCGCAGGCCAGCCCGGCCGACATTTTGCTGGGAACTGAGCACTATCTCGGCACTTCTCTGGAGCTCTCCGCTGCGCAGTCGCCGCCGGTGCGCCTGACCGTGCTGGGCTCCTACGACAAACAGGCGCAGTTCCTCAACAGCCTGAACCGCATGTTGCTCACGCTGGGTTTGGCGGCCGTGCTGATCGGCAGCCTGCTCGTGTTTCTGCTTTCGCATACCTTCACGCGGCCTCTGGCCAACCTGGTAGAAGGCGTGCGGGCGCTCGAGCGGGGAGACTTTCATCATCCCCTGGACTCCCGGGGCACCGACGAAGTTGCGGAACTCACCGGGGCCTTTGACCGCATGCGCACCAGCCTGCTCAAGACGCAACAGGAACTGCTGGAAGCGGAACAGTTGGCAACGATTGGACGGATGGCCAGCTCGATCTCGCACGATCTCAGACATTCCCTGGCAGCCATCACGGCAAACGCGGAATTCCTCTGTGAAAGCGGGCTCTCCCAGGCGCAAAGAGATGAACTGTACGAAGAGGTTCGCGCGGGCGTGAACCGCATGACCGATCTGATTGACTCTTTGCTGGAGTTCGCCCGAACGCGCGAATCTCTGAATCCGGCGTATGGCAGCGTGCGGGAGCCGGTGCGGCGGGCGATCCAAGCCGTGCGCCTGCACCCGCGGCATCAGGAAGCGGTGATCGAGGAAAGCTTCCACAGCTCCGGCATGGCCTGGTTCGACGGCAGGAAGCTGGAGAGGGCGCTCTACAACCTCGTTTTGAATGCCTGCGATGCGGCGCCCGATGCGGGCGGAAAAGTGTCGGTCGAAGTCGGCGAGACGCCCGCGGGCACCACCATTGAAGTGAGCGACAACGGGCCCGGGATCGCAGATCCCATTCGCGACAAACTCTTCCAGCCGTTTGTCAGCTTCGGCAAAGAGAATGGGACGGGTCTGGGGCTCACTGTAGTGCAGAAGATCGTCCACGATCACAACGGAAAAGTGGAGACCGAACGGCGGGACGGCAGGACGGTGTTCCGGGTGGTTCTGCCACCTCCGGCCCAGGGAGAATTGCAGCCGGGGAAAGCGGAAGCGCTGCAGACAGCAGCGAAGGGTCATAAGGGCGCAGCCGATGGTGCAGATGGGTGAAGCGCAGCCGGCTGACCTCGAAACAAGAGCGCGGAGAATCAGAAGGGCGATCCACGAGTTCGGGCAGGAGGAGATCCATGAAGTTTCAACTCATGCGAGGGCTGACGCGGTACTTTGCGCTGGCCTGCATTCTGGCGAACGTTCTGTTGAACGGAGGTTTGGGGCTGGCTCAGGTTACAGCGGCTGACAAGACATCCCCAGCACGGATGGAGGCGCACGCCGCGGGCCGAGAAGACGCCGCTGTGGACATGCAGCAACTGCGCGCCATGATCGAGGAACTGCGCCAGGAAAACCAGGCTTCGCGGGCCGAGATGAAGCAACTCCGAGAGGAACTGCGGAGCACGCGGTCGCTGCTCGAGAATCTTGCAGGAGCCCGCGCCGCTGAAGCGCCCGCAGCAGCCGCGGCCAATCCGCCGGCGGCGTCTCCGCTCGAAGCGCGAGTCGAGAAACTGGAGGAGTCCAGCACGCTGCTCAGCGGAAAGGTGGATGAGCAATACCAGACCAAGGTAGAGGCAGCCAGCAAGTACCGGGTACGCCTGTCGGGCATCGTGCTGATGAATGCGTTCCGGAATCACGGCACTTCGGACAATTTCGACTATCCCGATTTCGCGCAAGCGGCACCGGGATCGCCTCAGTCGGGGTTTGGCGCCACCCTGCGGCAGTCCGAGATCGGGTTGGAGGTCTTCGGTCCGAATCTGGCTGGAGCAAAGACGTCTGCAAATGTCCATCTGGATTTCGCGGGGGGGTTACCCGCGACCCCCAACGGCGTGGATTTCGGCAGCGTGCGCCTGAAAACGGCGAACCTGCGATTTGACTGGGAGCAGACATCGGTCGTGGCCGGGCAGGATTCGTTGTTTATCTCTCCGCTCTCGCCGACTTCGTTCGCGTCGCTGGCCACGCCGGCGTTTGCCTACGCCGGCAACCTGTGGGGGTGGATTCCCCAACTGCGGGTGGAACATCGTTTTGATTTTTCCGATCAGCAGGAGTTCACGGTGCAGGCTGGAATTCTCGACAATCTGACATGGGATTTCCCTTCGGACCCCTTTTACCGCTACGCGGGCGCAGGGGAGCAGTCCGGACAACCCGCATATGCCGTGCGGACCGCGTGGTCGCGGCCGGTGGGCGGAAAGCAACTCAGTTTCGGAACTGCGGGTTATTACGCGCGGCAGAATTGGTCGTCAGGCCGTTTTGTGGACGGCTGGGCCGGAATGGCAGACTGGCAGGTTCCGCTCACACAAAGCTGGACGCTCTCGGGAGAGTTCTATCGCGGACGCGGCGCGGGTGGTCTGGGCGCGGGAATCGGCCGGACGGTGCTTTATGGAACATCTTCAACCTATGCAGCCACGCCGATTCGCGGAGTGGATTCGGCCGGCGGATGGAGCCAGCTGAAATGGCAGATCGCCCCCAAGGTCGAAATGAACGGCGTGTTTGCCGAGGACGACGTCTTCAGCGGCGACGTGCGCGGCTTCGCTACGGACCAGAACAATTTCGGACCGATCCTGGGCCGCAACCGGGGAGCGTCCGGCAATATCATTTTCCGTCCCCGCTCTGATCTGATCCTGGCGGCGGAGTTCCGCAGGCTCAGGAGCTTTCCGATCTACAGCAGCAGTAGTGTGACCAACCAGGTTAACCTGGCGATGGGGATTCTGTTTTGAGGCAAGCGCGCAGAGCGGCGCTAGCGGGTTTGTTGCTCATTGCAAGCAGCTTGTATCTGCATGGGCAGCAATCTGTCCTCAAAGCTCACGTTGAGCTACTGCAGAACGGGCACAAGGTCAAAGATGCATCGAACGTCGTGGTCTGGCTGACGCCGCTGGGCGGAGCCGCGGTGGGTCCGCCGCGTCAAACCACGATTCCCCAGTTGGAGCAGAGGGACAAGAGCTTTCATCCGTCGCTGGTCGTGGTGCCGGTGGGCGGGAAGGTCGAGTTTCCCAATCACGACCCGTTCTTTCACAACGTTTTTTCGCTCTACGAAGGCAAGCGGTTCGATCTGGGCCTCTACGAAAGTGGGACCACGCGTTTTGTTCAATTTGACCGGCCGGGAATTTCCTACATTTTCTGCAATATCCACGCGCAAATGAGCGCTGTGGTGATCGCCCTGGGCACGCCGTATTACGCGGTATCCGACGCGAAGGGCGAGATCGCGCTGCCGAACGTTCCAGCCGGACGCTACCAGATGCAGGTATTCCACGCCTCGGCCCAAGCGGAAGATCTGCAATCCTACAACCGCGAAGTCACGGTGACTGAGAGCACTTTGTCGCTGGGAGCGCTGCGGCTTCGCGAAGCCGACAAGATGGCCAGCCACAAGAACAAGTACGGCCGCGATTACGACCCGCCGAGTCCGGACAGCCCGGTTTACGCCAGGCCCTGAAAGACGAACACCGCAGCCCTCCACGAAGAACCGAGAGGTCTCATGGAAGGCCGCGGGGCGGGGGAGAAGCGCTTCAGAACGGAGGCGTCAAGCCGGTGTAGTCGCCCACCACTTTGGCATCGTAGGGCGCATTGAGCAGGTCAAAGGTGTTTCCGCTCACGGCAACCGTGCCCTGCTGGAAGACGATGTTCCCCATTCCGTCAACCTCGATCACCTGATGGTTGAACTGATCGCTGATCAGAGTGTTGCCGTTGCGGAGTCGCACAGCGCGCGTGGGATTCGGATTGGAAACGCTGCCCGAACGCGCGTTGGTGACGTAGGACCACACCGGGTTCCCGTAAGAGTCTACTTCCAGGATACGGTTGTTGCCCGAGTCGGTGATGAGCGTGTTCCCATTCGGCAGGCGGCTGGCAAACGCAACGATGTTGAGCTGCGTCCCGGTGCATGAGCCGTAGCTCCACACAATCTGCTTGGCGCGCGTCACTTCAATGACGCGGTTGTTGTTTTCGTCAGAGATGAGGATGTGTCCGTTGGGCAGCAGTTCAGCGCTATTGGGATTGTTGAGCTGATTGAAGCCGCATCCCGACGTTCCGGTCATTCCGTATTGCCAGACAATTTTCTTGTCGAGCGTGACTTCAATGATGCGCTCGTTCAGCTGGTCGGTGATCAGAACGTGGCCGTCAGGGATAAACGTGCCCGCACGCGGGCTAGTGTCTCCAATCGGAATCCATGTGTTCTGGACCGGCGTGTTGAGCTGGTTCGGGCCTGATCCGGGGACGCCGGCCTGCCCGTACTGCCAGATAATCCGACCGTCGGGGTTGACCAGCATCACGCGATTGTCCTGGCAGGCGCTGGAGCAGGTAGGTTCCGAACCGGCGGGCGCGCCGGTGCCGGCAACCAGGGTGAACGGTCCCACCCGCTGCGCGTCGTTTACCGCCACCACGGAATGCGGGCCGGCGACGCTGCTGCCGTCCCCGAATGTCCACACGATTCTGTGATTCGCCGGATTCACCTCGAGGACCCGGTTATTGAACTGGTCGGAGATCAGAATGTTCCCCGGACGATTGAAACCATCAGCGTCTTGAGCCCCAGACGCAAGGGAACAGGCCAGAACCACGAGCATCAGAGCCGTGCTCCGGAGAGTGAATGCGCAGTTTTTCTTCATGGTAATTCCCCTTCGTGCAAGATGGGATAGGCCCGCTGCCATCGCAGCTAAAGGCGGGTGCGCTAAGGAGGCGTGAGAGAGTGGTCGTTTCCTGCCAAGCGCACCCTTCGAGAGAGCCCAACCAAGGCTTAGTTTGGCGGGGTTGCTCCGGCCGATTGTCAGAAAGATGTCAAGAGCGTGTCACTTCGCGGAGACCGAAGGCGTAAGACCATTCATCGAGCCGGCGCCGGACCCGACCGCACGTGATAAAATCCATTCTGGATTCCACCGCGCCCGCGCTACGGCACCGGTGACTATAGTTGTTTGAAAACCCAATGTAGGCGCGTAGCTCAGTTGGTTAGAGCGCTACCTTGACACGGTAGAGGTCAGGAGTTCGAGTCTCCTCGTGCCTACCATTTTCTTTTCCCTAGTGTTCGTCCAGATGAAGCAGTCCCCGAACGAATTGGAGGTTGTGCGAATGGAGGCGCGGCGGCAAGCTGAAGGCGCCTCCTGGGACAACGTGTTCTCCGCGGTTTACCGCGCCTACGAAGTGGCTCTGCAGCCGATGGCGCCCCTGGAAAACACGCTCAACATGAAATTGGGCGCGAGCGCAGCAGCGAAAACTTAGGAGCAGCGAATGCCAAGACACGGTCTTACCCTGTTGTTGCTGGGGGCGGTTCTGAGCGCTGGTCCGCGGCCGGCTGCGGCGGCCTCCGACAGTGCTTCGCCGTCTTTCGGTGCTGCGCCGCTCGCGTTGGACGCGGTCGTGGACAATCTCGTGCGTAAAAATGAAGAACGCGCGTGCGCCCTTCAGTCTGCCCAAGCGATCCGCATTTATCATCTCGCCTACCGCGGCTTTCCCGGAGACCGCGAGGCCGAAATGACCGTGCGCGCCAGCTATACCAGTCCCTCGAGCAAGGATTTCGAGGTGATCTCGCAGAAAGGGTCGAAGATTATTCTGGATCGTGTATTTAAGAAGCTGCTGGAGAGCGAAAGAGAAGCCGCAGCCCCGGAGGTTCGCGACCGCACGCTGCTGAACCGCGCCAATTATGAATTTGTCCTGGAAGGCTACGAACCCTCGGACCAAGGCGGGCAGTACGTGCTGAGAGTCACGCCAAAATCGAAGAGCAAGTTCCTCTACCAAGGCAAAGTCTGGGTGGATGGGACCGATTTTGCCGTGACCCAGATCGAAGGCGGGCCGGCGCAGAACCCTTCGTTCTGGACCAAGAAGACTGAAATCCACCACCAGTACACCCGGGTGCAAGGTTTCTGGCTGCCGTCGCGCAATCAGTCGGTCAGCTACATCCGGCTGGGAGGGCGGGCCACACTCACCATCGAGTACAAAGATTACCGCGTGAACAGCGCCACGAATCCCGCTGCCGTTTCGAGTGCAGCAGGCGTGAAGCAGTAGAGTGCACAGCCGGCGCCCCCGCCTGATTCAAACTCCCAAGTAAGTCCTTCGGTTCCCTTCACCAGCCCCCAGGCGTCGAATCTCCGCTACGTCTCTTCGTGACTACGCCTGTCCCTTACCTGGCAAAGGATGTGCATGCTGCCCGGCTGGCTGCCCATCCGCATTAGCCCATTGTTAGATGTGGGCCGCGTCCGCACAACCCACCCGTAGGTGCGTATGCCAAGGTGCTGCCAGCCGCGCCCGAGTCGTAGCGGAGGCGCGTCTTAAAGTTGTGCCCCCTATCGCCGATAGGCAGACAGTCTGAGCGTTTCGAGAAGGGATTCGCCGATGGGCGACGCCGAGATCGTTAGAGAGTTTCTGGTTGAGAGCTACGAGAACCTGGACCGCCTCGACCGGGACCTGATCGCCCTGGAAAAGGATCCTGGCAACCAGGAGACGCTGGCCAGCGTTTTTCGCACGATTCACACCATCAAGGGCACTTCTGGATTCCTGGCCTTCAATCAGCTGGAGGCCGTGACCCACGCCGGAGAGAGCCTGCTGGCGCGGTTGCGCGACGGCCTGCTGACCCTCCGTCCGGAAATCACCACGGCGCTGCTGGCCATGGTGGATGCTGTGCGCCAGATGCTTGGAAATATTGAGGCCACCGGAAACGAAGGGGAACGGAACGATCAGGAACTGATCGCCGGTTTGACGCGGCTGCTGCAGACGGAGACGGCGGTGACCACGCCTCCCGAACCGGAGTCGGCAAAACCGGTGTCCCCGCCGCAGAACGCACCGCAGCCCGCGACGAACGTTGGCGACATCCTGGTGGTTGCGGGCAAGGCCAGGGTCAGCGATGTCTGGGCAGCGGTCGAGCAACAGCACGCAGGCGACCCGCGGCACCTGGGCGAGATTCTGGTCGAAAAGGGAGCGGTCAAGCCGCAGGATGTGCTGGACGCGCTGCATGCCCAGCAACAGGCCCGCGGGCAGAGCGCCAGCGACAGCACCATCCGCGTGGACGTGGGCCAGCTGGACCGGCTGATGAACCGCGTGGGGGAGTTGGTGCTGCTGCGCAATCAGATCGTGCAGTTCACCAACTCGATGGAGGACAGCGCCCTGCAGGGCACCAGCCAGCGGCTGAACCTGCTCACCACCGAACTGCAGGAAGGGGTGATGAAGACGCGCATGCAGCCGATCGGCAACATCTGGAGCAAGTTTCCCCGCACGGTGCGCGACGTGGCCATGGGCTGCAGCAAACGGGTGCGCATCGAGATGGAGGGCAAGGAAACCGAACTCGACAAGACCATCATCGAGGCCATTAAGGATCCGCTCACCCACCTGGTACGCAACGCGGTGGATCACGGCATTGAGCTTCCCGAGGTGCGCCAGGCGACCGGAAAGAATCCAGAAGGCCGCCTGTTCCTGAGGGCTTTTCACGAGGGCGGCCAAGTCAACATCGAAATCTCGGACGACGGCGCCGGACTCGACTACGAGAAAATCAGCAACAAGGCCATTCAGAAGGGCATGATCACCGCCGACCAGGCCGCGCGCATGACCGAGCGCGAGATCGCCAACCTCATCTGGCTGCCGGGCTTCTCCACGGCGGAGAAAGTCACCAACGTTTCCGGACGGGGTGTGGGCATGGACGTGGTCAAGACCAACATCGAAAAAATCGGCGGCACCGTGGACGTACAGTCCAAGCCGGGACAGGGTTCTACCGTACGCATGAAGATTCCGCTGACCCTGGCCATTATTCCCGCCCTGATCGTGACCAGCGCGGGCGACCGCTACGCCATTCCGCAGGTGAGCCTGCTCGAACTGGTGCGGCTGGAAGGCGAACAGATCCGCAGCAGCATTGAACTGGTCAACGGCGCGCCCGGAGTACAAAGAGTTCTGGGCAAGCCTCGCCCAGGGCGTACCGCAAACAGGGGAATACAGGCGGGTGCGCAAAGGAGGCAAGGAGATTTGGCTTGCGTCTACGTATTACCCGATCCTTGACGCCAATGGAAAAGCGTATCGCGTGCTCCAGTTTTCGACTGATGTGACCGAGCAAAAGTTGGCCAGCGCCGACTGTGCCGGCCAGATCGCCGCAATCGGTAAGTCGCAGGCCGTCATCGAGTTCAAGATGGACGGCACCATCGTTGCCGCCAACGACAATTTCCTGAAGACAATGGGGTACACACTGGATGAAATCAAGGGACGCCATCACAGCATGTTTGTGGATGAAGCCTGCCGGCAGAGCGCGGACTACAAGGAGTTCTGGACTAAGCTGAACCGCGGCGAATACCAGGCCGCCGAGTACAAGCGCATCGGCAAGAGGGGCAAGGAAGTCTGGATTCAGGCCTCCTGCAACCCGATCCTGGATTTGAACGGCGAGCCCTTCAAAGTGGTGAAATACGCCACCGACGTCACCCAGAGAGTGAAAACCGCCCAGGAGGTAGAGAAGATTTCGCAGGGTCTGGCCAGCGCGTCGGAAGAGTTGACGGCCACCAGCCAGCAGATGAGCGCCAACGCCGAAGAAACATCGGCGCAAGCGAACCTAGTCTCGGCGACCGCCGAGCAAGTCAACCAGAACCTGCAAACCGTGGCCACCGGCAGCGAGGAAATGAGCGCCAGCATCAAGGAAATCGCCAAGAACGCTCACGAATCGGCCAAGGTGGCCACCGGTGCGGTCAAGGTCGCGGAGGACACCAACCAGATAGTCACCAAGCTGGGAGACTCCAGCACTGAAATCGGCCAGGTCATCAAGGTCATCACCTCCATTGCCCAACAGACCAACCTGCTGGCCCTGAACGCCACCATCGAAGCGGCCCGCGCGGGAGAAGCGGGAAAGGGTTTTGCGGTGGTAGCCAACGAGGTCAAGGAACTGGCTAAGCAGACGGCCAAGGCGACCGAGGACATCAGCCGCAAGATCGAGGCCATTCAGGGCGACACCAAGGGAGCGGTCGGCGCCATCGGCCAGATCAGCGCGGTCATCAAGCAGGTCAACGACATTTCCAACACCATCGCCACCGCCGTGGAAGAGCAGAACGCCACGACCAACGAGATGGCTCGCAATGTGGGCGAGGCGGCGAAGGGCTCGGGCGAGATCACCAGGAACATCGGTGGCGTGGCCGAGGCGGCGAAGAGCACTACCCAGGGAGCCAACGATTCTCTGAAAGCGGCCCAGGCCCTGACCCGGATGTCCGCCGACCTGCGGAATCTGGTGCAGCGGCTGAACAGCAAGTAGGTGGAAATATCTATGCTGCCGGTTCGGGTTCTGGTTGTGGACGATTCCGTGGTAGTGCGCAAGCTGCTGGGCGAAGCCCTAGGCTCCAGCGCGGAAGTGCAAGTGGCGGGGACGGCTTCGAGCGGCGCCATCGCGCTGGCCAAGATCCCGCAACTGAATCCTGACGTGGTCACGCTGGATGTCGAGATGCCCGGGCTCGATGGTATCCAGACGCTCACGGAAATCCGCAGACTGTACCCCAGGTTGCCGGTGATCATGTTCAGCACGCTCACCGAGCGCGGAGCCGCCATCACGCTGGAGGCGCTGTCGCTGGGCGCTTCCGACTACGCCACCAAGCCGAGCAACGGGGAGAGCCTGGCCAGCACGATGGCGCAGGTGCGGCAGGAACTGATCCGGAAGATCGTTTCCCTCGCCGGCCGGAGCTCCGGCAATCCGGCCTCACTTCCCGCCCGGTTTCCGGTCCCCAGAAGGCCGGCCCGCGCGCAAATCGCCGTTCTAGCCATCGGAACCTCTACGGGCGGTCCCAACGCGCTGGCGGAAGTGATTCCCCACCTTCCGCGGGACTTTCCCGTGCCCGTGGTGGTGGTGCAGCACATGCCGTCGCTGTTCACGCGGTTGCTGGCCGAGCGCCTGAACTCACAGTCGCCGCTGGCGGTGCGGGAAGCAGAGGCCGGCCAGGTCCTGGAACCAGGCCAGGTGTGGATCGCACGCGGAGATTTTCACATGACCGTTGAAACAAAGGGAACGCAGGTGGCGCTCGGTCTCAATCAGGATCCGCCGGAAAATTCCTGCCGACCGGCGGTAGATGTCCTGTTCCGTTCGGTGGCCCGGGTCTACGGTGCGAACACGCTGGCCCTGGTAATGACCGGCATGGGCTCGGACGGCGCCCGCGGGGCTCAGCATATACGGGAGGCAGGGGGAGAAATCCTGGTGCAGGACGAAGCTTCCTCGGTGGTGTGGGGAATGCCGGGAGCAGTGGTCAGCGCGGGCGTAGCGGACGGAATTTATGCCTTGCCAGAGATCAGCCAGGAGATCGTCCGCCGCGTTGCAGCCAGCAGGATGCATGCATCCGGCGCATCAGTATCAGTGAGGATGTGAGCGCCCGCAAGTCCAGAACGCTGGAAACAACATGATTGAAACGGGCACGGCCAGTGCGGTCACGGGACCGGGCGCGGAGAACTTGCGCGATCCCGCGTACTTGAAAATCCGCGATGCCATCTACCAGATTTCCGGCATCTACCAGGCGGAGGAAAAGCTGTACCTGCTGGCTTCCCGATGCGCGCGGCGCATGAGCGCGGTGAATGCCAAAACTCCCACCGAATACCTGGAGCACCTCACAGTTCGGACAAACCGGGAAGCGGAGCTGCGCTTGCTTCTCAACGAAATCACGATCGGCGAGACTTACATGTTTCGCAGCCCGCCTCAACTGGCCGCCCTGCGCGACGTGATTCTTCCGCAGATTGTGCAAACCAAGAACGCGATGGGCTTCAAGCGTCTGCACTTGTGGAGCGCCGGCTGCTCCACGGGAGAAGAGCCCTACACCCTGGCCATGTTTCTGCGGGAAGAAAGCGAAAAAATGCTGGCTGGTTGGACCTTTGACATTCTCGCTACTGACCTGAATGACAACTCCCTGACCGCCGCCAAGGCCGGGATCTACGGAGAATATTCCCTTCGCAGCACCACCGAGCCGTTGCGAAGAAGATACTTCAAGCCCCATGATGAGAAGCGTCTCCAGGCCACGGACCAGCTGAAATCGTTGATCCGGTTCTAGCGCGTTAACCTGAATGACGACAGCAAGATGACCTTCCTGAAAGGCATGGACCTGATCTTCTGTTGCAACGTACTGATCTATTTCGACCTGGCCTCGAAGCGCAAGGTCATGCAGCACTTCTATTCGAACCTGCTTCCCGGCGGCTACCTGTTTCTGGGCCACGCCGAGTCCCTCTACCAGGTGGATGACCGCTTTCACCTGGTGCATTTTCCCGGTGCGATTGGCTACTGGAAACCGCCTCTCGGGTACAAGGGCGGAGGCAAGTGATCCCTTGCTGAAAGCCCCGATCAGCTTCGTCCGAAAATCGAGGCTCTGGATGCGGTTCCGATCACAATCTCTTGGCCGCTGCGCTCCTTGCCCTGTCTGCCGCTGGAACGGTTGACTCCCGACCGGCCTACCGCCTAGCATTAGCCGCTTGCAAAACCGTCCCGGCTTCGCCAAGGAGTGTCCCGCACATGCGTCAGTTTGTCCTCCCTCTGTTCTGTTCGCTGCTGTTGATTCAGCCCCTGGGAGCCACCGGGAAGGAGCAGCCCAAGAAGGCTGCTGCCGCGGCTGCCGATTCGTCTGAAAAGGGAGAAAAGAAGGATCTCCCGCTCACGCCAACGCGCACCATCGAGTTCACGACTGACGAAGGCACGTGGCTCTCCCTGGACGTTGCCCCAGACGGCCAGTCCCTGATCTTTGACCTGCTGGGCGATCTCTACACTTTGCCCATCGGCGGCGGCGAAGCCAAGAAGATCACCACCGGAATGGCCTTCAACAGCCAGCCACGCTTCTCGCCCGACGGCAAATTGATCACATTTGTCAGCGATCGCAGCGGCGCAGAAAACGTATGGATCTCCAGCCCCGATGGCAGCAATCCGCAGCAACTCAGCCACGACGAACAAGTGGAGTTCACTTCGCCAGTCTTCAGTCCCGACGGGCAATACGTTCTTGTGAGCCGCGAGAGCCAGTTCCCCTGGGAGAACTACGAGATCTGGATGTACCACATCAAGGGCGGCGCGGGCATTCAGGTCACCAAGGGCAAGGCAAAGCCGGATGCTCCACGCCGTGACTGGGTTTACGCGGTCGGCCCGTCTCTTTCCCGCGATGGCCATTATCTTTATTATGCGGCGCGGACGAAAGGTCTAGCTTACGACGCGCAATTTCCGCTTTCGCAGATCGTGCGCCGCAACCGCATCACCGGCGAAGAAGACACGATCACGGACGCTCCCGAGAGCGCCTTCCGCCCCGAGATTTCACCCGACGGCACCAAGCTTGTGTATGGCACTCGATACGAGACCGAGACCGGCCTGCGCATCCGCGACCTGGCCACGGGCGATGAGCGCTGGCTGAAGTACCCGATCCAGCGCGATGACCAGGAATCGCTCTACACCCGCGATTTTCTTCCCAATTACGCCTTCACCCCCGACAGCAAAGACGTCATCGTCACTTGGGGCGGCAAGATTCATCGCATTACGGTCATCACCGGCGAGGTCCATGACATTCCCTTTTCGGCCAAGGTATCCCGCCAACTCGGCCCACAACTGAGCTTCCCGACGCGCGTAGACGAAGGCCCGGTGGTAGCCCGCATCATTCAGAACCCGGTCCAGTCGCCGGACGGCAAGCGCGTGGCTTTCTCCGCGCTCACCCACATTTATTTGATGGATTTGCCGCAAGGAACACCGCGGCGTGTCACCACGGTTGCTGCCCGGGAGTTTGAGCCGGTGTGGTCGCCCGACGGGCAATGGCTCGCCTACGTCACCTGGTCGGAGGAAGGCGGGCACATCTGGAAGGTTCGGGCAGACGGCTCGGGCACACCCCAGCAACTCACCAAGGTCACGGCTTACTACCGCGACCCGGCCTGGTCGCCCGATGGGCAGCGCATCGTCGCGTTGCGCAGCCCGCGCGGCAGCCACGTAGAAGCCTTCGACGAATGGGGCCACTCCGCTTCTTTCGATCTGGTCTGGCTTCCCGCCGACGGTGGTGACACAAACTTCATCGTTCCTGCCCGCGGAGCGCTGCACCCGCACTTCGGTCCAGAGAAGGACCGGGTATACCTCTACTCCGAAGCCGGGCTTTTCTCCATCCGCTACGACGGCACCGACCGCCGGACTCTGGTCAAGGCTGTGGGCAAGGTCTGGTTTGTTGATCCCAGCAAAGGCGACGGAGAGCCCGCCGAAGAGATCCGGTTGAGCCCGGACGGGCAGTGGGCGCTGGCCCGCATCAGCGGCCAGCTTTACATCTTCGCCGTTCCCCACATGGGCGGCGAGGCGCCGATCGTCAACCTCGACAAGGCGGTGCTGCCCATGCGCAAGCTGGGCGATGTTGGCGCCAACTACCAGGACTGGGGCGAAGGCGGCAAGACCATTACCTGGGCAATTGGTTCCACCTTCTTCCGGCTGCCGCTCGATAAGGTCGTCTTCGAGCCGCCCAAGAAGGACGACGAAAAGAAAAAGGACGAAGACAAGAAGGCTGACGCCAAGGACGAAAAGAAAGACGACAAGAAGCCTGCCAAACTGCCCATTGAGGAGATCGCCGTAAAGGTTGAAGTGCCGCGCCACAAGCCGGTCGGCACCGCCGTGCTGCGGGGCGCGCGCGTCATAACTATGCGGGGCGACGAGATTCTCAACGACGCCGACATTGTGATCAAGGACAACCGCATCGCTGCCGTTGGTCAGCGCGGCTCGGTCACCGTACCCGATGCCGCGAAGGTCTTTGACCTCACCGGAACCACCATCATTCCTGGTTTCGTGGACCTGCACCCTCACTGGACTGAGATCCGTCGAACCGTTCTGGACCTCGAGAACTGGTCCTTCATGATGAATCTCGCCTATGGCGTGACGACCGGGCGTGATCCCCAGACTGACACCGACGATATGTTCGTCTACCAGGACCTCGTGGAGATGGGCGAAATCCTCGGCCCTCGCGCCTACTCCACCGGTCCCGGAGTCTTTCCCGACACTGATTTCCAGTCGCTCGATGACGCCAAGAATCTGGTGGAGCGCTACAAGCGGTACTACCGCACCAACCACCTCAAGTCCTACCTGGTGGGCAATCGCAAGCAGCGGCAATGGATGGTGCAAGCCTGTCTTGCCAACCAGGTCATGCCCACCACCGAAGGCGGGCTCGACTTCAAATTGAATCTCACGCACATTCTCGATGGTTTCAGCGGCAACGAACACAGCCTTCCCATCACTCCAATTTACAAAGACACGGTCGAATTCGTTGCCCGCTCCGGTATCAACTACACCCCCACGCTGATCGTGGCCTACGGCGGCCCCTTCGCCGAAACCTACTTCTTCGAGAACACCGAAGTTCACGACGATCCCAAGGCCCGCCATTTCATGCCGCACAATCTGTTGGATTCCAAAACCCGCCGGCGCGAAGGATGGTTCCGCACCGACGAGCATGTCTTCCCGCGGCTAGCAGCGCAGGACGCAAAGATCATCAAGGCCGGTGGCAAAGTCATGATTGGCAGCCATGGCGAGTTTCAGGGACTGGGCTACCACTGGGAGATGTGGGCGCTCGCTTCCGGCGGCATGGGCAGCATGGAAGTGCTGCGCTCGGCCACCATCCACGGCGCCGAAGCCATCGGCCTGGCGCAGGACTTGGGCAGCATCGAGGCCGGCAAGTTGGCCGATCTCATCGTACTCAACAAGAACCCGCTCGACGACATCCACAACACCAACACGATCCGCTTCGTTATGAAGGACGGAGAGCTGTTTGAGGGCGACACGCTCAACCAGGTATGGCCCGTGCAGAAACCGCTGGCTCCCCTGTGGTGGTGGAACGAAAAGCCGTAAGCACTTAAAGAGGATCGAGCCGTTCGATCGCGACCCGTCCGCTGATCTATTGGAACCCGGCGGAGCGCAGCAGATCGTCTAGCCCATCCAGCATTGCGTTCGCGCGTTGCGGAACAGGTCCGTCCGGCAGAGCTGACAACAGCCCAGCCACCCGCTCCGCCATTCCCGTAGGCAGTTTCGGGCACAACTGCTGCGCGAAACGCACCAAGCGTTTTTCCCCGGGATGCGGCTGGTCGTTCACCGCAAACACAATGTCAAAATAGCTGGCCAGCATGGCAACCGTGCGGTGATTCACGCTGACCGTATCGCCCCGCCGCAGGGCGCGTTCGATCTGATGCAGGTAGGACGACATATTCTTCCGCAGAATGGGATGATTCTTGGCGATGATCGCCCTCTTCAACTCCTCCGGATATGGCTGACTGGCCCTTTGTTGGGTCGCATGAAACCATCCCGACCGGTCAAACAGGGGCTGCGAATTGCGCACGTTGTACCAGAAGCAGGTGGAATATCCAACCGATGCTTCATGCCGCGTGAGCACGCGGTCCAACTGATCCTCGATCCATCGCGTCGTGCGGAACATGATGTCCACACACATGCCGGTTTGGGAGTCAATCCACTCGTCGCCTGGCTCCCAGAACCAGTTCCCGATTTCCGAGGTCGTGGCCCCGCGTGCGATGCCGGCGCGAGCCGGCACTGGAACAATCTCGCTGGCATAGACGTAAAGATCAACGTCGGATTGGTCATCGGCAAACGGCGATGTACGGGACCCGGCCAGCACGACGGCTTCGACCTCGGGGATGGCGGCAAATTGGTCCGCAACCCGATGGGCCACGGCTGAAGCCGGAGATGAGGGGTAGTTCGCGGTCATAAGCGGTGGTGGGAAGAGTATAGACTTCGGACAAATAGTGTGCCCTTTGGGACGCAATTGTCCGCCGAGCATTTACAATGCTCGGATCGAGGGCGTGCCCGTGAAGACTGTTCGCCGGTTCCCTGCCGTTGTCGTTCTCCTGTGTCTTGCCCTGCTTCTGCCGGCCTTCGCTCAGCAGCCTGCGGCGCATCCGGTCGCAGACTGGATCAAGTCCGGCGTCATTTACGAACTCAACCCGCGGACATTTTCCGCCACCGGCGACTTTCGCGGGATCGAGCAGCGCCTTGATTACCTGAAAGACCTCGGTGTCACCATTGTATGGATCATGCCCATCCACCCGGTTGGGCAGGCAAAGAAAAAGGGCAGCATCGGCAGCGCCTACGCCGTGCAGGATTACTACGCCATCAATCCTTCTTACGGCACCAAGGAAGACTTCAAGCGCCTCGTCAACGAAGCGCACCAGCACGGCTTGAAAGTCATCATTGATATCGTCGCGAACCACACCGCCTGGGACAGCGTGCTGATGAAGCACCCCGAGTTCTACAAGAAGGACGCGCAGGGTAACATCATCCCTCCTAATCCCGACTGGGCTGATGTCGCCGGGCTCGACTACCGGAACCCCCAGCTGCGCGCCTACATGACCGACATGCTGAAATACTGGCTGAAGGATTTTGATCTGGACGGGTTCCGGTGCGACGTTGCCGGGGAAGTCCCCACGGATTTCTGGGAAAATGCCCGCGCGGAATTGATGAAGATCAAGCCCGAGATCGTTATGATTGGCGAGGCCAACAAACCCGAGTTGCTGACCAAGGCGTTCGATCTCGATTACGCGTGGCCGTTCCACAGTACGATGACCAACGTGCTGGAAAACGGCACGCCGGCACAAGCTATCATCTTGAACTGGACCACGGAGCATGAGCGGTATCCGAAAGACGCGCTGGAGATGCGCTTCTCCGACGACCACGACGAAAAGCGCGCGATTGCCCGTTTCGGCGAGCGCGGCGCCCTGGCTGCGTCTGCTCTGGTCTTCACCACGGACGGCGTGCCTTTGCTGTACAACGGCATGGAAGTCGGCGATACGACCGAGTCCACCGCGCCGGCATTGTTTGAGAAGCTTCCCGTCTTCTGGCCCATCGTGGAACGCCGGCCCAACTTTCTGCCGTTCTACAAACAGCTCATTGCGCTGCGCCGGGCTCATCCCGCGCTCCAGCAGGGCGAAACCGAGTGGGTACAAAACGGGGCGCCTGACCGCATCCTGACGTTTTTCCGCCGCGGCAGCGGGGAGGAATATTTCGTTGCGATCAACGCTTCGAACCAGCCCTACGCCGGAGTGGCTGATGTTCCCAGCGGCGAATACGTTGACGAAACGCCCGGTCTGGATGAGGCGGCGCGGAAAAAGGTCAGCCTGCCCGCGATCGCCTTGAATGCGTGGGATTTCCACATTTATCGCAGGGTCCGCTAACCTGGCCAGAGGACGCTCCCCTTGCGCCTCACGCGGCAACTAAGTATGGTTCTGGAATGAATTTTCCGCGGTCCAGCGGAGTTTTGCTTCATCCCACGTCTCTGCCAGGGCCTCACGGGGTGGGTGATTTCGGTCCGGAGGCGTATCGCTTCGTGGACTTCCTCCGCTCCGCCGGACAGAAACTCTGGCAGGTTCTTCCGCTGAATCCCACGGGCTACGCGGACTCGCCGTTTCAATGCTTTTCCGCCAGTGCCGGAAATCCGCTGCTCATCAGTCTCGCCCACTTGGCTGATCAAGGACTGCTCAAGCGGGACGACCTGCGCGCGGTGCCGAACTTTCCCCTCGAAACGGTTGATTATGGCTCAGTCATTCGTTTCAAAATGCCGCTACTGCAACGCGCCGCGAAAAATTTCTTCGTCGGCGGGTCCGGCGACGATCGGCGCGGGTTTGAAGACTTCTGCAGGGTGAATGCGGCCTGGCTCGACGATTTCGCCCTGTTCATGGCGGTCAAGGAAGCCCACGACCTGGCCGCATGGACCAGTTGGCCTTCTGACATCGCCGCGCGCCAGCCGGAAGCGATGAAACGCTGGTCGGATAAATTGGCGACCTCCATAGCGGCCCACAAATTCTTTCAGTACGAATTCTTCCAGCAGTGGCAGGCTCTCCGTGCCTATGGGATCGAGCGCAACATCCGCATCATCGGGGACATCCCGATTTACGTCGCACACGACAGCGCTGACGTCTGGTCGAACCGCCAGTTCTTTCTGCTCGATGCTCGAAACCAGTCCACCAAGATCGCTGGCGTGCCGCCCGACTACTTCAGCGCCACCGGACAGTGCTGGGGCAATCCGATCTACAACTGGGCCTTGCTGAAGCAGACCGGATACAGGTGGTGGATCGAGCGGCTGCGCTCCGCCCTTCGCCTCTACGACTTCGTTCGCATTGATCACTTTCGGGGCTTCGAAGCCTACTGGGAAGTGCCCGGGGGCGAAACCACAGCCATCAACGGCAGTTGGGTAAAAGGGCCGGGCGCAGGGCTGTTCTCCGTGCTGCGCAAAGAGCTTGGCGATCTCCCGATCATCGCCGAGAATCTCGGAGTAATCACTGCCGAAGTGGAAGCCATCCGCCACGAGTTCGGATTCCCGGGTATGGCCATCCTGCAATTTGCTTTTGGCAATGATCCGCAGGCGCCCACGTTCAAGCCGCACAATTACGGGCGCGACCTGGTCGCATACACTGGCACGCACGACAACGACACCGTCGCCGGCTGGTGGGCCAGCAGCGGCGGCGACAGCACGCGCACACCGGAGGACGTCGCCAAAGAGCACGCGCACGCGCGGGCCTACCTCGGATTCAAAGACGAACCCATCCACTGGGTGCTGATTCGAGGCGTTATGTCGTCGGTCTCGAACACGGCCATCGCGCCCATGCAGGACATTTTGGGCCTCGGCAGCGTCGCACGCATGAATCTGCCGGGCACATCAAGCGGCAACTGGAAATGGCGCATGAAGCCGGGCGCGGCAACGGAAGAAATCGCGGCACAGCTGAGGGAAATGGTTACGCTCTACGACCGTTGAGGTACATCCGGCGTTAAGCAAATAAGGCACGAAAACCCAGCGTGAGGGCGCGGGTCCGAAGCGCACAGGCGGCAGACAACACATGGAAAAGCCCAGCAAAACTTTCTGGCAAATCTGGAACATGAGCTTCGGGTTCTTCGGCATTCAATTTGGCTGGGGACTGCAGATGGCCAACATGAGCGCCATCTACGAATACCTTGGAGCCCGCGCCGACCAGATTCCAATCCTATGGCTGGCCGCTCCGCTCACCGGGCTCATTGTGCAGCCCATCATTGGACACGCCAGTGACCATACTTGGGGACGGTTGGGCCGCCGCCGCCCATACTTTCTGACGGGAGCAATCCTCAGCTCGTTTGCCCTCATCCTGATGCCGCGTTCCTCCGTGTTGTGGATGGCGGCTGGGCTGCTTTGGATTCTGGATGCCTCGATCAACATCAGCATGGAGCCGTTCCGGGCCTTCGTTGCCGACCTGCTTCCCGAGCAACAGCGGACCCGCGGCTTCGCCATGCAGAGCTTATTTATCGGACTTGGCGCCGTGATTGCGTCAGCCCTGCCCTGGATGCTGACCAACTGGTTCCATCTTGGTGCAGGCGCCCCAGGACATGCCATTCCGCTGACCGTTCGTCTCTCCTTCTACTTGGGAGCGGCAGTATTCTTGGGTGCGGTCCTGTGGACGATCGTCACCACCAAGGAATATCCACCCGAGGACATGGAAGCCTTCCGTCGCATGAAGGCCGAAAAACGCGGGTTGGCCGCGAACGCAGCAGAGATACTTGATTCCATCGCCAAGATGCCGAAGACGATGCGCCAGCTTGCTCCGGTGCAGATTCTCACCTGGTTGGGACTGTTTTGCATGTGGCTGTATTTTCCCGTGGCGGTTGCGCGGAATGTTTTTGGCGCGCCCGACACCACGTCTCCGCTCTATTCGCGAGGCGTCGAATGGGGCGGCATCTGCTTCGGCGTGTACTCGGCCGTGTGCTTTGCTTTCGCATTTTTTCTTCCCGCCATCGCCCGAGCGATCGGGCGAAAGCACACGCACAGCCTCTGCCTCGTCGCCGGGGGAATTGGCCTGATCTCAGTCGCGTTCATTCACAACAAATATGCCTTGCTGTTGACAATGGTGGGCGTCGGCATCGCGTGGGCCAGCACGCTCTCCATGCCGTACTCCGTGCTGGCGGGATCGCTGCCCAAGGACAAGACTGGCGTTTACATGGGCATCTTCAATTTCTTTATTGTGACGCCCGAAATCATCGCGTCCCTGTTCTTCGGATGGGTGATGAACCACCTGCTCCACAACAACCGACTGACTGCGGTCGTGGCGGGAGGCTGCTTCATGATCATCGCGGCCCTGCTGATGCAGAGGGTCCTCGATCCCGGGGAAGATCAAATGCGAGTCGAGAAAGCACAAGAAGCGTTGCGTCCCATCGCCGCCAAATAGCGCGATGGGCGAAAGGAGTATCCTGGGAATGTTGAGGATGTCGTTTAGGATCATAGAGTTCCTGCCTTGCTCGCGCGGATGAAAATTGCCGCGTGCTTGTGGGTGGACACGATCACCGAACTACGGTAAAAAAGAGCTAGTTCATTCGGCTCCAAGCGCGACCCTTCGCCTGTGTTTTCTTTGCGGTAGCCGCTTCGCAGTATTGGCAAACGGTGTGCAAGCGACCACCAGACTCACAGCCGGAGGTTCCTCATGCGCTTGTTCAGTGTTCGGCTCATCATTTCTCTCATTGCCGGCATCACGCTCATCTCCCTGGGTTTTTCTTACTACCAGGTTGTTGCGGAGAAACGGGTCCTGCGCAATGAGTTGCAACGCCAGGCCGAGGTCTTCGGGGACAGCCTTGCCGGTAATGTCGAGAAGGCCTGGGAAGGTGGATCCGAGCGCGGCCTGCAGCGTCTGGTGCAGCGCTTCGGCAACCGGGAGCACTTGCTCGGAGTTGCGGTGTATGACCGTTCTGGCGCAAGCGTCGCCATAACTCCTGAGCTTCAACGGCTGGTCACCAAGAGTCCCGACCAGGTCAAGCAAGCCATCGCGGAAGATCACGCGGAGAGTGCATTCGTCCGGCTCGGCGCCGATCCGGTTTACATTCTCGCCTTGCCTGTTCACCGTCAGGACGAGGTGGTGGGCAGCCTGGTCGTGGTCCACGAGGCGGGGTACATTCACGCCCAGAGCCTTCGGGTGTGGAGGGAGACTTTTGTTCGCGTCCTCGCGCAAGTCTTCCTGATCGTGCTCACTACATTGCTGATTGTGCGTTGGAGCATCGCGGGCCCGATCGCGCGCGCGGCGCAATGGATTCGGGCGCTCCGGATGGGCAGAGTCACTTCGCGCCACGGAATGCCAGATCTTGACATGTTTCATCCGCTGGCCCGCGAGGTGGAAACGCTGGCCGCGAGTCTGAGCGAGGCGCGGAATGCGGCTGAGCACGAGGCTCGCTTACGCAATGCCTCCGAATCCATGTGGACGGCGGACCGGCTTTCGGTGCAGGTCCGTACTCACCTCGAAGGCGCCCGCTTGTTTGTGGTGTCGAACCGCGAACCCTACACGCACCAGCGGGAAGGAAAATCCGTGGAAGTGATCGTTCCCTCCAGCGGCCTGGTGACTGCTCTGGAGCCGGTGCTCAACGCCTGCGACGGAACCTGGATTGCCCACGGCAACGGCAACGCCGATGCCGAAGTGGTGGATGAGCACGATTGCCTGCGCGTTCCGCCCGAAGATCCGCGCTACACCCTGCGCCGGGTGTGGCTGAGCAAGGCAGAGGAAGAAGGCTACTACTACGGCTTCGCAAACGAGGGTCTCTGGCCGCTGTGCCACATCGCGCACACGCGTCCAATTTTCCGCGAGGCCGACTGGCAGCACTATCAGGAAGTCAATCGCAAGTTCACCGCAGCCCTGCTCGACGAAGTGGACCATATATCCAGGCCCGTAATTCTGGTGCAGGACTACCACTTCGCGCTGCTGCCGCGGTTGATTAAAGAAAAAAGGCCGGATGCCCGCGTAGCAATTTTTTGGCACATCCCCTGGCCGAACCCGGAGGCTTTCGGCATCTGTCCATGGCAACGCCAGTTGGTGGACGGACTGTTGGGCGCTGACCTCATCGGCTTTCACATCCAGTCGCACTGCAATAACTTTCTGCAGACGGTGGACCGGGTGGTTGAGTCACGCGTGGATTGGGAGCACTTTTCCGTGCTGCGCCAGGGGCATCCGACGATGGTCCGCCCTTTCCCGATCAGTGTGGATCTGGCTGATGAGAAGCCGGAAGAAAACAGCTCAGGATCCAGCTACCTCGAGCAAGCGACCCTCTTGCGGGCTCTGGGCGTGGAGGCAACATTCATGGGTATCGGCGTTGACCGGGTTGACTACACGAAAGGAATTCAAGAACGCTTTCTGGCCATTGAGCGCTTTCTCGAAAAGTATCCTCAATACCAGGGAAAGTTCACCTTCGTGCAGATTGGATCCCCCAGCCGCACCCACATCAAGCGCTATCACGACCTTCTCGCGGAAGTAGAAGCCGAGGCGGAACGCATTAACTGGCGCTTCCAGTCGGGAAAATGGAAGCCGATCGCTTTTCTGAAGCGGCAACACAGCCACAAGGAAATCGCGCCTTACTACCGCTCCGCCGACCTCTGCCTTGTCACGTCGCTGCACGACGGCATGAACCTGGTGGCCAAGGAGTTCATCGCCGCCAGGCGGGACGAACGCGGCGTGCTCGTTCTGAGCCAGTTTACCGGCGCGGCGCGAGAACTGCGGGACGCTCTGCTCGTAAACCCGTACGACATCGATCAGACCGCCGACGCCATCCGTTGTGCGCTGGAAATGGCGCCGAGAGAGAAACAGATGCGCATGCAAAATATGCGCAAAGTCGTTCGGGAGCACAACATCTATCGCTGGGCTGGAAACCTGATCACCGAACTTTGCGACGTCCGGCTGGACGCAACTCCCGACGACGTTCCGGAGGCACTTCGTGCCAGTGCAGCAGTTCTCTAGGGGAGGGAAGATGGCAGCAGCAACTTCAACCCTGCATCGCGTAGCGGCGAAACCTTTTTACTTCAACACCGCCGCCTATCTTCTGCGCATCACGCGGCAGAAGGCTGCCACCCTGGCCGAATTGCTGGAGGCGCTGCGAGAATGCCCCGAAGAATCCATCTTTCAACACACGTTCCGCACTCTGCAGGAACATCACTTTATTCGCCAGGGCTTCTCCAACGATTTTGCCCAGTGGGCTCTGTCTTCCTGTAAGGAACCGGGGCTGGGAGAACGGCTATCCGCCGTGGACGTGCGCGAGTTCACATCCGTGGCCGAACTTAGGGCAACGTTCATGCGGATTGTAGGCGATTTTCTGCAGGCCAACCCGGCCGCGGGGAAGCGAAGCGCACAGGAGGTTTTCTATTTCTGCGCTTCCGATACGGTCGTGATACCGACCAGCTTCGTGGCCGAAACGATGCAAGACTTCGCGATGGGAGTAAGGAGCGTGAGCGTGCACTCGATTCATCACCACTTCATCGAAGCCCGATTGAGACTCAAACTGATGTCGAACGACTTCTCGCAATGGCTGCATGAAGACATGGGGCTAACGGACACGGCCCGGGCCCTGAACCAGATTGATATTTACACCGGGACCCTTGAGGATGTGCGTCGCCATATCGTTCGTATTGTGGAGCGCGCACTGACGGCAGGTGGTAACTGACTTATGAAACCTGCGAAAGGAATTTCCAGGGACAGCGCGCAAGCTACAACGAAAACTCCAGATCCGCCCCGGGTTGCGCCCGTCCGCGTCGCGCCGCCGGAACGCCGCAGGAGTCCCCGCGCCTGGGAAACGCCGCCGGCGCCCGTGCCCCCGCCGCCCCTGGATAACTATCAAAGCATTGTTGGGGCGGCTGAGATTGACGAATTGCGGTTTTTGGCACGCGAGCTCAAGGGTAAGACCGTGAAAATGATTAACTCCACCGCCGTGGGCGGAGGAGTCGCAGAGATGCTGAACCGGCTAGTCCCGCTGCTGAGCGAGCTTGAAGTCATCACGCACTGGGACGTCATTACCGGAGGCAATGACTTCTTTGAAGTGACGAAGGCTTTCCACAATGCGTTGCATGGCAGCGCCTACGAACTCACGCGGCAGGCGCAGGAAATATTCCTGGTGGCCAACGAACAAAACCGCCAGCGCATGCAATTCAACGAAGACGTGATTGTGGTGCACGACCCGCAGCCGGCCGCGCTCATCCGGGCCCGCGCTGGAACGTCGGCGCGCTGGGTGTGGCGCTGCCACATTGACTTGTCGAATCCCCATCCGCAGGTTTGGGGCTTCCTGCGGCCGTTTGTCGAGCAGTTCGACGCTGCAGTCTTTTCTTCGCAGTCGTTCGCCCGGCAGTTGCCGATCCCGCAGTACCTGTTCTATCCCTGCATCGATCCGCTGTCGGAAAAAAACAAAGATCTCGATGACAGCTTCGTGCAGAAAGTCTGTGACGAATTCGGCGTGGACCGGAAACGGCCGATCATCACCCAAGTCTCACGGTTCGACCGGTTGAAGGACCCAGTCGGTGTGGTACAAGCTTTCAAGTTGGCCCGCAAGTATACGGACTGCCAGCTCGTTTTGGCCGGCGGAGGCGCCAGTGACGATCCCGAGGGCGCGATTGTTTTGAACGAAGTCAAGGAAGCCGCGGGCGCCGATCCCGACATCATCATCCTCGACCTGCCGCCGTGGTGCGCGCTGGAAATCAATGCCCTGCAGAGAGCTTCGACGCTGGTGGTACAGAAGTCCATCAAAGAAGGATTCGGACTCACTGTGACCGAGGCACTCTGGAAAGGTAAACCGACAATTGCGGGAGCCGTGGGCGGGATTCCGAATCAGATTATTCACAAGTTGACCGGTGCACTGGTTCACTCGGTGGAGGGATGCGCCTACCAGATCCGCTACCTGCTGACTCATCCTGAGTTCGCCGACCAGCTCGGAAAAAACGGGCACGAGCACGTAAAGGAAAACTTCCTGATGACCACGAACGTCCGGAGATGGCTGCTGCTGTTCCGTATCCTGCTGGCTGGGGTGCGCTGAATCTTCCACGGCGCGACGTCCCGCAACGAGTTCCGCCGTATTTGGACTAGGACTTGATCGCTCTTGACGCCTCGTCCCAGGTTACCGGTTTCTTGCGGAAGAACGATTCGTTCGCCATGTGACACGCGAGGGCGGCGTTATTGCCGAAGACCGCGTCTTCCGTCACCGGCTTGCGCGAGCGCACCGACTCGAAGAATACCTGCAGGTGCGGACGCATGTCGTCCCAGTCGTGTCCCTTGTAAACCGTGTCTTCCCGCACGGGCTCTTTCCCAAGCACGGGATCGTGCTCGGCGTGCCATTGCTTGAAGTACTCTTCCCGCATCTTTCCCGGGAATCCATACGCGTAGTAGCTGGGATCAGTGTCCACGCCGGCCTGGGGCGAGTGCCTCAAGTCATACTCGCCGGCGTCGAGCAGTCCCTTTGGACCCATGAAGCGCGCCAGTTCCGGCGTTTCGCAGCCCAAGTCCAGGCGCACATAAACCGGAATGCCGTGATAGTCGAACAGCACGGTGTGGAAGTCCGGCATGTCGCGCCCGTCGTTAAAGCGGAAAATGCCGCCCAGCGCGCTGGCCGAGCGTGGCACCTCGTTCCATCCCAGCGTGGCCATCATGCCGCTGATGAGGTGCACCATGAGATCGCCCGCAACGCCCGTGCCGTAAGCTTTCCAGCAGCGCCAGCGCGCGAAATGATACTTGTTGAACGGAATCTTGGGCGCGTCGTTCAGCCAGATGTCCCAATCGAGAGTTTGCGGGGAAAGATCAAACGGGGGCGGATACTCCCATGCTCCGGTGGGATCGTTGCGGCCCAGCGTGAGTTCCACCATTTCAACGTCGCCGATGGCGCCGCTCTGATAGAGTTCGCGGGCCGTGGCGCACAACATGGAACTGACCCGCTGCGAGCCGATCTGTACGATGCGATTGTTCTTCTGCGCCGCTTCCACCATGGCGAATCCATCTGCCACGGTGTGCGACATCGGCTTCTCACAGTAGATGTCTTTACCCGCGTTGCAGGCATCCGCGACCACGCGTTTATGCCAGTGGTCGGGTACGGCGGCGACGATGCAGTCAATGTCCTTGCGATCAAGCAGTTCCTGATAGTGCCGCGAGGCAGGCAGGCTAGCGTTGCCGGTAATTTCCCGGGCCAGGGTGTGGCGGCCGTCGTACAAGTCGGCGGCGCCCACGCACTCCACTCCCGGAAGAGTGATCGCGCCGGCGAGCAGACCGGAACCCTGCATGCCGATTCCGATGATGCCGAAGCGAACCCGGTCGCTGGGGGCTACGGCTCGCGGCAGCGGCTGGGCTTCGAGTAAGACAGTCTTTGAAATCAGCACGCCGCCGGCGGCGGCCGCGCTTCCCTGCAGAAATGCACGCCTCGAAAGACGACGTTTCATACGGCTCCCTCCCAAAGAAGTTGACTGCGCCAATGCCGGCCAATTTAACTACTTCTTCAGCGGCTTGATGGCGACTTCCTTGAAGAACACGATGTCGTTGTCGCTATGATTTTGCAGGCCCATATAGCCGAACATAGGCCGGGGGCCACGCTGCGGCTCGAAATCGAATTTTTTCTCCGGCACGGGATCGCCTTCTTTGAAGTCCGTCACTTTGACTCCATTGAGCATGACAACCGTGTGTGGCCCGTCGAGCGTGATCTCCATCGTGTTCCATTCGGGACCGGGCTTCCACGCATGCTTGACCAACGGCTTGGTCAGGGAATACAGCATGGCTGTCTCGTGGTATTCATCTTCGCCAGAGGTTTCGGGGTGGTTGTCAATCTGCACTTCGTAGCCGTAGTGCACTGGCATCCACTCTTCTCGGGGCTCGATGGGAATGCGGATGAAGACGCCGGAATTATCGTTTTCGTCGCGCATCTTGAAAACGACGTGGATCTCGCAATTTCCAATCTTGCCGCTCGTCCAGTAGAGCAGGCCCATGCCGCCATGGGTGCGGATTAGGCCGTCTTCCACCGTGTCGCCGCCCGGGCCGACATGCTTCCAGCCAGTGAGGTCCTTGCCGTTAAACAGCTGCTGCCATTTGTCGGGATCGCCTTTGCAGACGTTCTGGTCTTCCTCGGCGGCAAAAGAGAGCGTTACGGAACATACAAGCACAAATAACCACGCAATGAAACGTTTCAGCATGGGGAGCGCTTTCCCTTCACCAGACTTGAGACAAACCAATCTACTCGCCCGCACGCCGGGAATCAATCGAGAGAGAGTTGGGGGTCCGACTTGCCCAAGCAAAGACGCCGGCTAGTCCATCTCCCGCTGTTCCTGGCTGAAGAACTGCATCCCCGCGCCAGCGCCTGAGCTGCCCTCGGCCTCGCGGTTCTTCTGCCAGTCAGCTTCGGTAAGCACCGAAATAGTGTCCGCTTTTCTCTTTTTCAGTTCGGCATTAATTCCCGGCAGTTCCTTCTGTGTAAGCGTCCGGAACTCGTTGATGACGTCTTCGAGTTCGTGTGCCAGCGAATCGCTGCGGGCGGCCTGATAGTCAGCCGGACGGCCTTCATAGCCATTCACACTGCCGTAGAGTTGGCCGAGGAGTTCGCGAATGCGCTCCTCGCCGGTGACCATGCCGCCCTCCTTGGTGGCTACGATTTTCGATCGCACGCCGTCGCACTTGGCCGCCAGATCCTGCAACTGCTTGCGCAGAGGATCCTTTTCGGGCAACTTGACCGCGCGAGCGCTCGCGGCATCGCGGACGCGCTCGATCGCAGTGACACCGTAAGTCATGTGTTCGATAGTGTGGTAGATCTTCATGGTGAGTTCGAACTGAGCTTTGCGGTCTTCCAGCGTAAACTTTGCCCGCGGATCGAGCGCCACGTCCAGCCGCTCGGTATAGATTTTGTCGCCCTTGGTCATCCGCACGGTGTAAGCGCCGGGAAGGACTCGCGGCCCCTGGGCCGCCTCGAACAGCGCTGTCGCCGCAGGCGGAACCGCCGGCGCTTTTACGTGCATGGACCAGTTGGCGCGATTCAGCCCACGATGCTTGCTGCCGGCCACCGAATCCACCACCTTGCCATTCTGATCGAGAATTTCGATCTTTAGATCGCCGAAAACGTGCCGGCTTTTCTGGTAATAGGTAATCTGCGCCTCGGACGGCCGTTCGGGTCCGTGGTAGGTCTCGCTGCCTTCAGACCAGCCACCAGACGTCTCGAAGTACTGAACGGCGCGGCCGGGAATCAGCGCCGCCTCTGCCGACATCAGTTCCGGCGTAAGAGCCCGCCAGGCTGAAATATCGTCAATAATCCAGATACCGCGGCCGTGCGTCGCCAGCACGAGATCGCTCTCGCGGCCCTGCACCGCGATGTCATCCACCGCAACGGCGGGAAAGTTGCCGCCTTTGTATTGCGCCCAGTGCTGGCCTCCATCCACCGAGATCCAGAGTCCGAACTCCGTGCCCACAAACAGCAGGTTGGGATTGACCGAGTCTTCCTTGATCACATGCGCAAACCCCCGCACCCCGCTGTCCTGCAATGGGAGGGCGATCCAGGACTTGCCGTAGTCCGTGGTCTTATAAGCGTAGGGCCTCAGGTCTCCGTAGGTGTGCCGATCGAAGGTCGCGTAACCCGTGGCTTCGTCGAACCGGCTCGCCTCAACCGTCGAAACCCAGGAGTTCTTTCCCAGGCCGGGGATGTTCCCCACGACGTTGGTCCAGGTCTTGGCGCCGTCACGGGTGATCTGGACGTTCCCGTCGTCGGTTCCCACCCAGATGATCTGTCCGTTTTTGGGTGACTCGGAAATCGAGAAGATGGTCGTGTGCATCTCGGCCGACGAGTTGTCCACGGTGACGCCACCCGATTCTTCCTGCTTCTGCTTCTCCGGATCATTGGTCGTAAGGTCGGGTGAAATACGGTCCCACGACTGACCGTGATCGCGCGAGCGGAACAGGTATTGCGCCCCGATGTAGATCGTTCCCTTCTCGTTGGGGCTCATGTGAATCGGAGCATTCCAATTGAAGCGCAGCTTCTTCTCGCCGTAGTTAGGCAGCGGCTTGATACTGCGAGTCTCGTGGGTGTAGCGGTTGACTCTGCCGATCTCTCCGCCTTGAGCTTCGGCATAGAGGTAATTCGGGTCCAAAGTATCTTCGAACATCCAGAATCCATCGCCGTCGAACATATTCTCCCAGCGGGAATTTGTTACCCCGCCCGGGTAGGAGGAATCGCCCACCCAGGAACTGTTGTCCTGCAATCCGCCGTAAACGTGATAAGGATCGGAATCATCGGTGCTGACGTGGTAGAACTGCGAAATCGGGAGGTTCATCTGATGCTTCCAGCGGCTGCCGCCGTCTTCGCTGCGCCACAGGCCGCCGTCATCGGTGGCAATCACGACGCTGGGGTTCTTCGGATTGATCCAGATATCGTGGAAATCTCCGTGCGCCCCTCCCGAAATGAAGTTAAAACTCTTGCCGCCGTCGGTGCTGAGGAGCAGGGGGCCATCGGGTTTGAAGATTTTGTTTTCGTCCTTGGGGTCAACAATCAGATTGCCGAAATAAAATGGCCGCCACACCACATAGTTGCTGGAGTCAAGTTTGGTCCAACTGGCCCCACCGTCATCAGAGCGGTATAGCCCTCGGCCCTTTTCTGCCTCAATATTGGCGTAAACCACCTGCGGCTTAGCCGGCGCCACCGCGATGGCGACCCGTCCCCAGGGCTTGGGTGGCAGGCCCTTTGCGCTGCTATCGTTGAGTTCAGCCCAGCGATCGCCGCCGTCGGTTGATTTGAAGATTCCGCTTCCCTGCCCTCCGGAGCGGAACGTCCAGCCCTGCCGCCGGAAATCCCACATCGAGGCGTACACGGTCTTAGGCTCCTGCCGGCTCATGGCCAGCAGGGCGCATCCTGTCGAGCCATTGGCGCCCGCCAGAACTTTCTTCCACGTCTTGCCCCCGTCGCTGGTCCGGTACACTCCGCGTTCGTCGTTGTCATTCCAGAGATGACCCGTGGCGCACACCAGGACGTTGTTTCCGTCGGCCGGGTCAATGAGAATCTTCGCGATGTGCTCGCTGTCTTTCAGCCCGACGTTGGACCAGTTCTCGCCGCCGTCGGTGGACTTGTAAACGCCGTCGCCCACCGAAACGCTGTTCCGCATCCATGCTTCGCCGCTCCCCACCCAAACCGTCTTCGGATTTGAGGGATCAATCGCCACCGCCCCGACCGATTGCACGCTCTCCCGGTCGAAAACCGGCCGGTAGGTGGTGCCGCCATTGGCCGACTTCCAGACGCCGCCGCTGGCCGCTCCCACGAAGACCGTGATGCGGCCGTCCTGCTCAATCGCATCCACCGCCGCGACCCGCCCGCTCATGGTGGCGGAGCCGATGTTGCGCGCCGGGATTCCCGACACCGTCGCGGCGTCGAACCTGTAACTGGCCTGGCCGAAAGCCAGGGTTGCAGCGGCCAGCAGCAAAACAACAGCCCACAGGCTCGACTTCATCATCGAACTTCGGCAAGCACGTGCATTCATAATCGCGGTCCTTTTCGATTGAACGTCTTGGGAGTTGTAAATCGGCTCGTGCCGGTTCTGCGTAGCGGCTCGAATCATTTCTTACCCGAATCCGCTTTGGACGCCTGCTTCAGGGATGCCGGCACGGCAAAATCCGCCGGGGTGATGGATACGTTTGCCTCAATCTTCTGGATGGTCGTGGTCTGTGCGTCAGGATTCGTCCGGGAACCCTGCGAAATGGCGAAAGGATACATCACGCCCGCCACCGGCTTGTACGATCCCATCTCGCTCACGCTCTCGTGGATGGCTCCCCGGATGAACTCCTGCACTTCCTCGCGAATCTCCAGAAACGTGTCGGGATCGAGGTAGTAGTAGATAATGTCGCCGTCCTTCAGCGTCACCTTCAGTCGCAGGGCGTCGTCGCCGTCCACGGTGTCATGCCCGAGAAACTCGACGGTATTCCCTTTCTCTTTGTAGTCCACCAGGGGGCCGTCGAAGTCGGCGTCCCGCACCAGGCCGCGCAACTGGTCTTCGCCCAGCAGGGTCGGATCCTTGTGCCCACCGAAGGGCTGAATCTGCCAACCCGCCGCGCCGTCGTAAGCGGTGATGGCGGTCATGCCCTGAAGCGAAAAAGTCTCGCGCACCAGATTTGGACGCTGGCTCTCCGTCCCGACCTTTGCGGTAAATCCCCCACCGCCGTTGAGCATTCCCGTCATGCGAAGCGAATGGATGGCTTTGATCTTTTCCATTCCGCCCCGGGCCTCGATGTTCTTGCGGACCAACTCATCAGCGGTTTGCGCGGGCGCGAAGACGCTCACGCACCACACTACCGCCACCACGATTACTGCGTGACGCATGGGACTACTCCTCTGTTGTAAGGGACTTGAAAAACATGACAAACGAGACGACAAGTACTCTACGTCTTAGTGGACGTTTTTGCCAAGCGGCGGTTAGCAAAGAATCTCGAGCATCGTTTGCCGCCAGATGAGGAGTTAGTCTTCTCCAAGAAAGAGAGCCGCCCTCGCAGGCGGCTCTCGCAAGTTTAACTTCTGTTCCTAATGAGCAAAGGAAAAATTGAGGCCGGTGGTCAAAATGACGTCGTTCTTCTTGGCCCCGGTCGGCGGATTCGATACGTAGATATCGCCGAACTGGTTCTGCCAGCCCAGCCACTTGCTGATCTTGGTCACGGTGCCGAAATTGAAGGTTCCACGGTACTGGCTGGTGTCCTTCAGGTCGGGATAGAAGTAGAAGTTCTGCGTGATCACCGTGCTCTTGCCCAGCTTGTGATTCAGTTCTTCTCCCAAGGTGAGCGCAGCGAATTTGTTGGTCACACCGTAGGACTGAAAGGTTGGTGGACTGGTGACGGGTGTCACCTCCGGACCGTTCGAATACGTTTCGTGCGTGTAGTTAATGCCCCCCAGGAAATTCAGGGTTGTCCTGTCGGACTTGATGGCGTGATAACCGAAACCTCCACCATACACTCCGCGCAAATCCAGGAACTGCAGGGCATTGGCTTGGAAGTCCGCGCCGGCGAAGACAAACAACCGAGGATTCACGTTGCGGTCGTAGCGCAGCCCGCCCTGCTCCACGTTCGCACCAACGGTACCGGGAGCAGGGAGGTCGTTCTTCGTGTAGATGGAACTGGCGTAAAGGGTAATCTTGTCGTTGAGCGTGGGATGCACCGCATTAAACGCAAGCGCCAGGTTTTCCGTCTGGCTGTTTCCCCGAGCCACGGAGAAGCCCACATTGGCTCCGCCATTCCAGCCATGCGCCAGACCGGGATGCAGCGACTTGTCGTAGGCCGCCTGCTCGGCATCGTCGCGGATCAGAGTCACGTCGTCTTTGGCCGCTTCCACCGTGCCGCCGCCCTTGGTGGCGACCTCGATCTTGCCGTCCGTGATCGTGACCGGGCCCACGGCTGTCTTTCCGTCCTTCAGGCTGACATGCAATTCCTGGTCAGTTTTGATGTCTTGAATGGCAGCATATTGAATAGTGACGTCTCCGGTGGCCTCGGTGTGCAGAACCAGCGTCTTGCCGTCCGACTTCACGACGGTTCCGGTCAGGCGATCACCGTTTTTCAACGTAACCTGGTCCGCAAACAGTGCCGATGACAGTCCAAAAAGCGCAATTAGGGTGAACAATTCGAATCTACGCAACACGACCTACCTCCAGATTTCAGAGTTTTTGGAACACAAAATATTTTGGGAACCCGAGGGTACCCTTGAAGCTGGGAAACAGAATCAGGGACAAAGCGGCGGAGCCGTAACCCAGGGATTGGGCAATAATAGAAGATCGCGACTGAGCGTGTCAGCCGCTCCCAGGTTAGCCCTTGGTTTCGGTTTTCTTGTTCTGATCGGTGGAAGCCTGCGCCGGCGGCTGTTCCTTCATGCCGTCCTTAAAGCTACGGATGCCTTCGGCGAGCCCCTTTCCAAGTTCAGGCAGTTTCTTGGGGCCGAACAACAGCAGCGCAATGATCGCTACGAGTAGCCAATGCCAGGGTGAGAACTCTCCCACAAGAACCTCCACAAAATCCTACTCTTCTCGGTGCCACCCTTAGGTTAAGGGAGGCTTAGCCAGAAGTCAAACATCGGTCTCCGCCGGCAGGGCACGAGTACTTGGGCATCAGCCCCAGTTACCTCCGTGACCTTACCGCCGGGTTCGCTGAAGGGCTATGTTGCAGTAGGGGTTTCTGAAGGCGTTGGCGAATTGCATTCCTTCAAAAGCCGCCACCAGCAGGCTAATTCAGGCGTCGGGGAGTCCGGTGAAAGTCAAGGCTTGGCGATTCCTGCTCTTCTTCATCCTTGCGGGCTGCTCCGCACGCTGCGCTGACACCCAGCCCGTGGACCCAACCCAACTCGCCGCCTGGCTGACGGGAGGAGTCTCCAGCGACAGGCTGGTCCGCGTCATCCAGGAACGCGGACTGGCTGCCGTTCCCACCAGGAACGAGCTAGCTCTCCTCAAGGCCGCCGGCGCCGACGCGAAGTTGATCCATGCTTTGCTTCCGGAAAACATGCAGTCCGGCAGCGCAGGCGCTCCCATTCCGGCAGCCCTGCTGAAGGCAGCCAACGAAGCCCACCTCCAGCGCTATCATGAAGCCGAACTCCAACTGCGCGAGGCCCTGCGCTCAGACGAAGAGAATTCAGCTCTGCATTTTGCTCTTGCGACCATGCTCCGCCTCCAAGAGCAGTGGGACGACGCTTTTGACGAAACCACTCTGGCCACGCGCCTCATGCCCGATTTCGCCGAGAACCACAGCGCCCTGGCCTATATCTTCTACCGCCTCGACGACGGCCCGAATTCAATCGCCGAGGCCCGCACTGCGCTGAGCATTGACCCGAAAAACGCGGAAGCTTATCAATACCTTGGCCTCGGCCTTTACTCCAACGGTCAGTATCAAGCCGCGGTCCACGCCTACGCCGAGTCTTTGGCGCGTGATCGCGAAAACGCCGACACCTATTACGACATGGGCATTGCCCTGCACGCCGCGGGGAATTTGCCCGCAGCCATCGGGGCCTATGAACAGGCCATCCGTTTGAGACCCGCCTTCTGGGAGGCTCACTCCAACCTGGGATTGATCCGGCACGAAGAGGGCGAACTCGACAAGGCCGCGGCTGAGTATCGCGAGGCCAAACGCATCGCGCCCGGCGAAGCTTCGATCCGCAACAACCTCGGCAACACTTATTGCGATCAAGGAGACTTCGACGCCGCCATCGCGGAGCTCAAAGAGCTCTACCGCCAGCATCCGGAGTGGCAGCAGGGGCACGCCTGCCTGGCCAGCGCCTACATGGCGAAGAAGAACTACGATGCCGCAGTGGAGGAATTACGCCTCGCTTTGCGCCAGAATCCGACTGGGTCCGCCGAGCACCGCATTCTTGGCCAGGTTCTACTGCTCGACAACCAGCCGGAAGAGGCCTTGCGCGAACTACGCCTCGCCGTCTCGCTCAACCCCGACTCCGATCTTGCCCATCATCTGCTGGGCCTGGCCTTGTTTCAACAGCAGCAACTGCACGCCGCCGAGAAGGAATTCCGCGAGGCTCTTCGCCTGAGCCCTTCCGCCGATAATCACTACTCCCTGGCGGCCTGCCTGATGAGCCTGGACCGCTATGAAGAAGCCCTGGCGGAAATTGACCAGGCTTCCCGGCTTGATCCCGACCGGACGCTCTATCGTGCCCGCCGCGATGAACTGCTGAAGCTTATGAAGGAAACTGGGCGGGCGAACCGGTGAAGCTCCAGGCCGCCCCCATCGAACAGCATCGGTTCATGTACCACAGTGCTTAGGCGAAGCGAACTGACGTACTTACACTAGAGTTGGACTCGCGAGCCGTAGAGCGAGGTGGATTTCCAGGCTGATTTCAGAGGACGAAAGGCGATGCCCATAACCGGTACAGGAACTCAGCAGGCAGCAGCCAACCAGACAGGAGCTCGTGCGACTACCTCACAGGGAGCCGGCGTCCGTCGCGCCGATCCTCCCTCTGCCCCCGGTTCCCCGTCGGATTCGCCGCGCAAGCCCTCCGGCTACGGGCTTCCCTGCTCCAAGTGCCGGCTTTACTATCCTGCCGATCTCGACATCTGCCCCACTTGTCACCACAATGAACGAGTCTCGCCTGTCGTGCCCAGAGTACCAGCGCGAGTGACGCAAACCGTGCCCGATCCGATCCCTGACAGCGCCGTGGTCGAGCAGGAGCGGGAAGAATTCCTGCGTCAATTCAAGTCTCAGCTGCTGGAAGTACACGCCGAAGTCGTGAACGCTCCAGCTCCCGTATGCGCGCTGGGAGACCACCACTCAGGCGAACCGGCCAAAGCCGAGGTCTGCAAGGCCTGCCATGAACGCCTGCAGGAACGCCTGGATGTCTGCGAAGGCGCCCTGCATCTGGACTTGAAGGAAGCCGCTCAGATTATTTACGACGCCGTCTGGGCCGACCCCTCCGACCCCAACAAGACCTATCAAAATGCAGCCAGCGCGCTCCTGTCCGAACTGCGCAAGCGCGCCGGAATGAACTCCCTGCTCGGCCCGTTTCACCCGCTATCGCACTAGAGCGTAATCTACTCCGGCTTGATGCTGACCCATTTCTTGCCCGCGTACAACTTATAGCCTGCGTCGTCCTCCACCAGTTTCAGCGGGACCGCATGTTGTAGCGCCGGATCGGTCTGAAAAGGCGCACTCATTACATCGTGGTTGGCCACATCCATCACCACAAACTTGTCCTCAGATGTGAAACCGAAACCGTATTCACCCGGTGCCAGCTCCGATCCGCCAATCATGAGTTTCGCTTCCGTAATCAGCATTCCCTGATACTTCTGCTGGATGGAGGTCGAGTAACCCGAGGCGTCCACCAGCGCTGCCAGGGCCATTTTCCCGTCGGCAAGCTGAAATCCAACCGCATTGCGCAACTGCACCGGCGCCTTCTGCCCGCGGAAGAAAAATTCAGCCGGAACGCCCTTCTTCAGTTCGTCGCTGCCGAGTATATGTTTCGACGCCTGCTGCGCCGCAGATGCCACCACCAGGCTCAAGACCAGGCCGCTTAGAATCGCCAGACAACTGTTTTTCATGGAATCGTTCCTCGGAATTGAAATGAAAAAATGCTCACGGGAACTGTAATCCTTCCATTTACGCGGCGCAAATCAAAGGCCAGAGCGAAGAACGGGGGCGGCTTCTAACGATTTCGCTTTGCCCGCAAGATTCGGATAGTCCTCTCCGGCTGCTTCGGGTACGCTTTCCTTGCCATGACCACAAGTGCCATACTCGCAACGGAAAGCCTGAAGACGATGCCCACGTCAAAACCCAACCGTTCCGCCCAGCCGCCAGCCAACGGAGCCGACGACCAGCGCTGGGAGGCCGTCATTGCCCGCGACGCCGCCCGCGACGGAGAGTTCGTCTTCGCCGTCTCTACGACCGGCGTCTATTGCCGGCCCTCGTGTGCGGCCCGCCGGCCGCGGCGGGAGAATGTCCGGTTCTTTCCTCAGCCTGAACATGCCGAGCAGGCTGGATATCGCGCCTGCTTGCGTTGCCGTCCCAAGTCATTCAGCGGGAACACGCAGTCTGACGGCATGAAGGCGATTTGCCGCTTCATCGAGCAACACCTGGACGAGCCCATGACCCTCGCTCGCCTGGGCAAGGAGTTTCGTCAAAGCCCATTTCACCTGCAACGCCGCTTCAAGGCGGCGCTCGGCATCACTCCGCGCGAGTACGCTGACTCTTGTCGCCTGCGCCTGCTCAAACGCAATCTGCAGGCGGGAGACTCGGTCACGCGCGCCATGTACGACGCCGGATACGGTTCGAGCAGCCGTCTCTATGAACGCACCGCCTCGCAACTGGGCATGACTCCCGACAAGTACCGCCGCGGAGCCATCGCCGCCGCCATCCGCTACACCTGCGCCGATTCGCCGCTTGGGCGGATGCTGATCGCCGCCACTGATCGCGGTATCTGCGCCATCCAGTTCGCCCGCTCCGACGGCGAGTTGCTCGAAGGCCTGAAGCGTGAGTTCCCCTTTGCCGGCCGCAAGGCCGATGACGGCGGATTGCAGTCCTGGGTTGACGCGCTGCTGAAGCACATGCACGGCAAGGATCTCGATTCCTCGCTGCCGCTCGACATTCGGGCCACCGCATTCCAGCGGTGTGTATGGGCCTACTTGCAATCCATTCCCTTCGGTGCGACCCAGTCCTACAGCCAGGTTGCCAAGGCGATAGGCCGGCCCCGCGCCGCTCGTGCGGTGGCTCGGGCCTGTGCCACGAATCGGATCGCAGTAGCCATCCCGTGCCATCGAGTAGTCCGCGAAGACGGCAGCATGGGCGGCTATCGCTGGGGCATGGAACGGAAGAAGGCCTTACTGGAGATGGAGCAGCAGCCATAGAGACGTAGCTTGCTACGTCTCTGCTTGCGGCATTCTGAATGATGGCTAGAGAGACGTTACAAGCAACGTCTCTACGGTGCCGGATCGGCGCTGCTCCTGCGGCCTCGCACCACCGCCCAGTTCACCAGCGCCAGCGCGATCGTCGCAACCAGAATCATGGACTGGCCGAAGTCCACGCGGGTCACCAGAGCCGCGCACATGAGGACGCCGAGCGCGGCGAAGAGATTCCCGGCGGGCAAACGAAAGCGCGCCTCGCCCGGCTGTTTTCGCCGCAGCACTGGAAGCGCGGCGCAGCACACCCCGTAATAGACGAGGCGCGCGACCGCGGAGAGCGTCACATTCCATTTGAATTCTCCGGTCAGCGCAAAACCCCACACCAGCGCGGCAAACACCAGAATCGAAACGTAAGGCGTGTGAAAGCGCGGATGAATCGCGGCGAAAGCTTTGGGGAAGTCCCCCTGCTCGGCCGACGCGAAGGTCACCCGCGGCATGGCAAGAATTTTCGCGCTCAGATATCCATAGAAGGAAATCAGCGCGCCCACGGCGACCAGGGCAGCGCCCACAGAACCAACCGCGATCCGCGCCACGTCGGCCAGTGGACGCTCGCTGTGCGCCGCGTCAGGCAGCACCCCAACCACCACCAACTGGATGAGGGCGTAAATCGCTGTGCACACCAGTAGCGCAGTGAACAGCGCAAACGGAGCGTCGCGGCGGGGATCCTTGGCTTCGCCCATGGGCGCCAGCGCGGTTTCGAATCCTCCATAAGCGAACACGAGCAGCAACACGGCCTTCAGCCACTGGCTGGTGGTAACTGCGGCGGGCACGCCTGGTGAAATTACCCTGGGATGTGCGTGCAGCACAAACAGCCCCAATCCGATGACCGCGAACAAGGGCAGCAGCTTCGCCGCCGTGAAAAGGTTGCTCACCTGTGTCCCCGCCCGCACCCCGCGCACGTTAATGAAAGCTAGCACTCCAACCAGGATGGTGAGGATCACCGCTCGCGGCAGCGGGTCCGTGGCATGCGGCCAGAATTCACCGAGATAGATCACGAACAGATTGGCATTGGCCGCCGGCGCCGCCACTTGCCCGAGGCACAGCATCCACGCCATCTGAATGCCCATCCCCCGCCCGAAGGCGGTGCGAGCGTAGAGGTAGGGGCCTCCTGCCTGATGAAATCGCGAAGCGACCTCGGCAAAGCAGCCGAAGATCACGCCCATCCCAGCCCCGGCCATGAGGACAGCCAGTGGGCTGAATTTTCCGATGTAACCGGCGACGGTCGAGGGCAGCCCAAACACGCCGCTGCCGATGATGGAGTTCACTACCAGCGCAGCCAGGCTCCAGCGGCCGATGGCGCGCACCAGTCCCTGGCTTGATTGGACTCGGTTCGGTTCGCCTTCCGGGCCAGTTTCAGTCACGGCGAGTTTGTATCACAAACATGGATTCTCTGGCATCGTAGCGCGCTCGGTTCGCCTGGTGACTTTGGAGCGGATGACGATGAACCAAAGTTCGCCGCCGCAGGTTTTGGTTTCAGGGAAACGTGCGGGAGCTGCTCCCGAAGCACTCACTGCCACCGCGCCAAAAGCCGCTCCCATCAAGCCTTTTAGCGGCAGTAACTATTGTGCGGACCAAAGTAACGCAGGAATTACCAAAGCGCATGCCCGTGGGACATCTATTCGCTCGCCGTCGCCGATGAGATGTTGAGACGGCGACCAGAATGGCTAAAGAAGACATGGACGATCTCCACCTTCGCATCGCGCGTGTCACCGACGACTTGCGCACCATCCAGCGCGATCTCAACTGCGCCGCAATGCAGGCCCCCAGCGATCCAGAACTCATGGAAGCGCTCAACTCTTTGTCGGAAACTGAGCCCATCGATACGTTGCGCTCGGCCCTCGACCAGATGCGCCACTTCCTGTGGTTTTATTCGCAGGTGATGAATAACGAACCGGAATTGGGAGACAAGTTGCGGCAGGCCGCTACGGCCAAAACCGCTACCGATGAGCCACCCAAAGTGGAGAGCTCTTTCCTGGACCAACTTTCCCGCGCCGACGAACTCGTCCTGCTGCACCACCTGGCCCAAGCCAAGCAGCGCAAGCCCAACTAAGAAAATGTCGAGACCGTTGTCGTAGAGACGTAGCTTGCTACGTCTCGCTCTTGGAGAAATTTCTCTAATCCACCTAGAAGCCCCGCCCGCGAACGATAGTCTTGAGCACCTCGCCCTGCTTGCTCAGCACGATAAAATCCGCCTGCATTCCGCTGGCCAGAACTCCGCGTTCCGTCGCCAGGCCCACCGACCGCGCCGGATTCAACGTAGCTGCCCGCACCGCATTTTGCAGATTCCAGCCGGCAAACTCGGTTACGTTGCGTACTGCGCGGTCCATCGTCAGCACGCTGCCGGCCAGGCTGCCGTTCGACGTGCACTTGCCGTCCTTGACGTCCACCAGGATGGGGCCTAACTGGTATCGCCCGTCCGGCATACCCGTCGCCGAAATCGCATCGGTAATCAGCACCGCGCGCTCGATTCCCTTCGCCTGCAGGAAAAGCTTCACCACAGCAGGCGCTACATGGATTCCGTCGGCGATGATGTCCGCGCTCAACCGTTCATCGGTGAGCACTTCGGCGATGATCCCCGGATCGCGATGGTCCAGCGGCCGCATGGCGTTGAAAGTGTGTGTGGCGTGCCGGGCGCCCGCATCCACCGCGGCCTGCGCCACTGGGAATTCCGCGTCGGAGTGCCCCATGCTCACGCACACCCCACGTCGCGCCGCTTCCTTGATCACCTCCATCGCTCCCGGAATTTCCGGGGCGATGGTCATCATCCGTATGTGTCCGCGCGCGGCCTGCCACAAACGCTCGAAAATTTCGAGCGTAGGTGCGACCAGATTCTCCGGCGGATGTACTCCGCGGCGTTTGTGGCTGAGAAACGGGCCCTCGAGATGAATGCCCAGCGGCCGCGCCTGAACGGAATCTCCGTTTGCGGCCTGACCCGCTTCGATCGCATCCGCCAACCGCTCCAGCGCTCCACAGGTCGCGTCGAGCGGCGCCGCAACCGTGGTTGGAAAATAACCCGTCACGCCGTGGGTCGTCAGAAATTCACCCAGGCGACTCAACTCAGACGACGCGGCCCGCATGACGTCCAGCCCTGCTCCGCCATGCATGTGAATATCTAGGAATCCCGGCGCCAGCACGACGTCACCGAAGTCCACCAGTTGGACGCCAATGGGAACCTCCTTATTCTTGCGCGAGGCAACCGCGATGATCCGCCCGTCTTCCACGACGAGAAGCGGGCTGACGATCTCCTCGGTCGGAGAATAGAGTCGGCCTGCTGTGAATGCGGTTCTCATGAGGTTGCGGAGCGAAGTCCTATCCTAGCCGCACACCGTTTTTCACACAACACGCGCACAGGAGCAAACCTCAATCGCCTGTCAGGGAAGTTCCTGGCAGGCAGCAGGTCCGCCTCGTGGGAGCAGACTGTCAGAATTTGGTGCCGCACAGAATGCTATAATCTTGTTGCGATTCGGCAGTTTCCTACTGAGGTGCGCAAACCGTTCCGCTTGCGCCCATCGCACCGTCGGGGAGTGGCTCAGCCTGGTAGAGCACCTGGTTCGGGACCAGGGGGTCGGAGGTTCAAATCCTCTCTCCCCGACCATATCTTTTCTTTCACTTACAGACGGCAAAGCATTCTAAATCCGACCACCTGGATTTGCATCAGGTAATCGAGCATGGGGAACCGCGAAAATAGTACATTCCCTATTCCGAGGTGAAGACAGAGACTGTTACAAAATCGCCACCATTTCGATCATAGCTACACCAGACCTGTTTTCATCGCAACTGGCGGCCATGGGATGCCAAGGGAAAGTCGTATCCTATTGAATTACGGTGGCTATCGCCGTGTCTCCTAGGAAGTCTTGCCACTCTAAACAGAACTGACGAGTTTGGCGGAGTTCGCCAGGTGGTTGATCGATTGGGACTTGGCACGTTTGCTTTCACGGATCTGTTCTCTTGTGAACGCCCGTCCACAGACACTGCAGCGCCAACCAGGGGACGGCCCTGCCACAAACCCAGGCGCGGGTTGGTGATCGGGACGCCTGGCTCGCACCAACTCGCTGAGACACTCCGGACACTGTTGTTGAATCATAGTGCGCCTCGCAGATTCTCTCTGACCATCACTAAGAGTCAGTGGCCCTTTGGCTGGACGGAATGAGTCTCTTCCGCTGTGAGTCGGGAAGGATCGCAATAGCCGTACCCTTTCAGACAAGCCGCGTAGTTACGTTTGTGCTCGGCGTCGGCCAGCATCTTGGCTTCGGGGGCAGTCAGTTTCGCGTAGTCACACGTTTCCTGCCCATCCCTGCAGGCCGAGAGGTTGCGCTGGTGTTCTGAGTAGGCGGTTTGTTTCGCTTCCGCCGGAGTAAGTTTGGAGTGGTCACAATCGTCCCAGCCGTTCTCGCAATTCTGCGCGTTGCGCTGATGTTCTGTGTCGGCTACCTCCTTCGTTTCCGAGGGAGTCAGTTGAGAATGATTGCAGAGACCCGTGCCGTTCTTACAGTCGGAGACGTTGAGTTGCTGCCTGGCCGTGTCCACTGCACCGGCTTCCGATGGATTCAGTTTTGAGCGGTCACAGGCGCCCGTGCCCTCTTTGCAGTCGCTGAGATTCCGCAGGTTCTCCGCGACGCTTGAATCCCGCGCTTCGGCGGGCGTCAGTTTGGAGCGGTCGCAGGACTGCATCCCATCGTTGCAATCGGACACGTTCCGCTGGTGATTGGCTATCGCCAATGCAGTGGTTTCCGGTTCGGTGAGCTTTGAATGATCGCAGGAATCGTAGCCGTTGCGACAGTTCGCAACGTTACGCCCGCGGGCGGCGAGAGCCACGTCGGCCGCCTGCGCGGCACTCAACCTGGACCGGTCGCAGGCCTCGCGTCCGGCCTTACAGGCCTCCAGGTTTTGCGCAGGATCGGAGGATTGAGCAAATGCAAGAACAGGCCAAAGAGTAAGGCAGGCTACCCACGCCAAGAGACATTTCTGTCGGCTGATTTTCATGTAGATGCATCCTTCTGGCAATAAGACTTGTCTGCAACGAGAACTTGTTTGGTCGCTACTCGTGGCGCCGGCCGGAGCCAGTAGACGGTTCCGGTCGGCCACCAAGTTAACCTGCCTACAGCTTCCTGATGCAATTACTTCGTGTCTTCTTTTGCTTCGGCAATCTTTGCCTGTTGGCCCGCGTCTGATACAGCCTTGATGAACTCATCTGCGCTTCTCGGCGTTGTCGCTTTACCCGAGAGAATATTGCGGAACATCATGTGCTTGCCGTAAATGGCATGCGTCGAGTCGTTGTCCTGCTCGACTACCGCACCTTCCAACGTCAGGCCGGCAAACACGCCCTTCGAGCGCGAGTAGGTCAGCATTTCGGTGTTCATCTTCCAGTCCGTTCCCGCGGAAGCATGACGTCCCACTGGGCCCGCTGCAACCGATCCTTCTCCGGTGAGTTCGAACTTGCTGGAGAGCAGATGCTGGAAACCCTGATCGTTCATGACCAGCATGACCAGGTCTACGTCTTCAATGCCAATCTGCAAGCCCCAGCTTCCGCCGCCAACCGAGACGAACGCCGGTGCGCTCCAGCCTTCCGCCGTGCGGCAGGTAGCCACACCGCGTCCGTGCTTGCCACCAAAGACGAAGCCCCCTTTAATCAGGTCTGGGACTACGAGAATGCACTTTGCGTTGCTCAGCACTTCTTCCGGGATGCCTTTGTCCGGAGTGGACATGATTGCGTGCAGAACGGTCACAGACCTTTGCATGCGGTCCACGGTATCTTCGCGTGCCGAACCCGCCCACGCGTACGTTCCGACCATGCCCATGACGCTCATCAACAGCAGTGACATTGTTTTTTTCATGAAAGTTTTCCTTTAGGAGCTGCCGAACTAAGAGGAGAGAGCTTCAGATAGCTGACTTAGTTCAGAGGACCTGAAAGAGAGAGAAGAGGTGCTCGTCTCTGAGATCATGATCGCTCAGGCACAAAGCAATAGCTGGTCTGAATTGCTCACTTCGAGTCTGCCCGCCAGTGCAAAAGAGCCCGAATTCTCTCTCCCGGTCGCAAGGATTTGAGAGTCAATGTGAGCAATCCTGCACAGAATCCTTACCCCTGGGTCTGTCATTGTTACCTGTCAGAGAAGCCAGCGCAATGTTCCTCGGCACCCGGCTCAGTCCTGACGGTTCGCAGACTCGCGGGGTAGGCAGCGAAGGTGAAACGATGAAATCTGTTCTTGCTTTCTTCGCCCAGCTCCTGGCGATACTCAGACCGGAGGCGCGGCAATTCCAATCACAAAGAATGTGCCCGTTCTGCGGGTTGATTACACCGCGAGCCAGGCGGTGTTGCCTGGAGTGCGGGAAGCCGCTCAGGGCCGTTCCTGCTGACCCGAAAGATGCAAAGCAAGAAGGATGAAAAGAGGAGACTGACATGCTTTGGACGATTGTCGCTGTGCTTCTGATTTTGTGGCTTCTGGGCTTCACCTTGCATGTGGCCGGAGGTCTGATTCACCTGCTGCTGGTTGTAGCTTTGGTAGTGATAGTCATCAATTTGTTTAGCGGCCGCCGAGGCACGGCCTGAAGGGCCTCACATCCGCCTGCGTCTGGCGAGCGTTGGACATGGCCTGCAGCGCTCTCTGATCGGTCGTTCCTTGATCGAACTTTCCTTGATCAATCTTAGACCGGGGCCTTAACGCTTTGTTCCAAAGTTGCGCGCCGCGCGGCATTCGTCCGGGGTATAGCGGCGCACGATCTGGTCGAGTCTGTTGACCGCAGCTACTTCGCCTCCCCGTGCAGCCTTCTCCAACACAGCCGAGGCCTCTTCCAGAGTGGCGTAGCTGACGCCATCAACCGCGCTGCCATTCCTGTGTATCTGAAAGAACACCGGGTCTTGCGCATTATTCTGCCTGGGAAGCATTCTCTCCTACTTGTGGTGGAACAACACCCGGAGACCGCGGCTAGTAAGAGCCTGCAGGGAGCGCAAAACCGCGCGGCCAGGGCTCTCAGGGCGGGGAGCCTTAGCTGCCGCCCGCGCGCGATCGAGATGTGTCTTGTTCGACGGGTGTCCCGTGGAAAAGGTGCATTTCTCTTTCGGCTTCGCCCTGCAGACAGGGCACCTCACAGACAATATCCGCTTCTGCGAGAGTTGGCCTGTTTCCACACTTCCAGTATTCATCATCGGACTCTTTGGAGATGGTCAATTTTGCTCTTTGGGGTAACGCCTAGGCCCGGGAATCCAATAGCTTAAATCGTCAGTTTCACTGGGGTCTCGATGCAAATGGGCAACATCGCTAAGGACGGGAAGCGGCCTCAAGCGGGAAGTTCAGATTCAACGCCCGGACCGGCTCGGGTACCTTGATTAGAGTTTGACACTCCCATCCAGGATGTTTCTCCACGCTCTTGGCGGGAAAGCCGCATGCCGATCGTCGGTTGCCGGTTGAGGAGTGTTGGCCTGCGAACGGTCGGCCCATTTCCGTGACCGGCCGGGACGACGGAGATGTGCCGGCGTTTGCACCCTCAAGTGTGCCTCAACGTGTCCGGCGGGCTTTGCATTCAGTACAAAATGAATGGTTGCCCACAAGAAGTTAACCCCGTCAGACTTGGTCACGACCGCATCCACGGATTTCAAAGCGCCGTCGGGCAATTCCAGGTGGTCGGCTACCATGACGATTGGGAGATGGGGTTTCACCTTCTTGATCTCGGCCGCAACCACTGCACCATCCAGGAGGCCCAGGTGGTACTCGAGCACAATTGCATCCACGGACCGCGACATCAACAGTCGTAAACCCTCACTGCCATTGGTTGCGGTGATCAGCTCGTATCCGTTGTCCCGCAGCATGCTCATTTGAGCCGGGTCTCGGTGGATGCAGAGGAGAGTGCTGTTGGTAGCCATGCTAGTTACGTATACAGGTCAGGCCTGCCGCAATTCTGTCCAGAATTGCTCACAATTAGGCGGGAGGAGATCCGGGGTTCGAGACCCTGGATCCGAGCAATTGTGAACAGACAGCTCATGCCCGGAACCATAGGATCATGCAGAGTAGCTCTTTCGCCGCCTCCAGAGGATACCAATGAGAAAACAGTACCTTCATCTTTCCACTTACCCTTGCGACGCGTGTACCGGCCCCGTCGTGGCCGGTTCGCTTGCGGTCCGCGAGAACGTAATCTCGAAAGAGACTGAGATCAGGCAAGTGGGAGCAATCTGCCTGTCCTGCGGCCATCGCCAAGACAAAGCGACTGAACCGGCGTGTGCCCGTCATTTGATGCCGATGGAATGGGCGCCGGTGAGTGCGATCAACGCTCGTCAGCAGACGACCGCGCTCGTGGAAGCACTCAATCGTGCAGAACTACATTGAGGAGCGAGCTGTGGACCTGCAAAGCGCCTTCCGTGCCGCCGGCGTAGTGAATAAATCCCAGTTTCCTGAATCGGTTCATGAAGAAGCTGACTCGCGAACGGGTCGTCCCGACCATCTCAGCCAGCGTCTCCTGACTGATCTTAGGAACGACAGTTTCCGGAATACCTTCCTTGCCGAAATGAGCCAGCAACAGAAGGACGCGGGCCAGTCTTTTTTCACTGGAGTTGAACAGTTGGTCAACCAGGTCCTCTTCGTAGCGAATATTCCGGCCCAGCAAATACGCCACAAACATCTCAGAAAGCGCGGGTTCGCGATGAAGTGCTTCCATCATCGTCTTCTTTTCCACCCGCAAGATCTCGCAATCCGTCATAGCCGCCGCGGAGCCCATACGCAGAAGCTGGCCGGCCAGTGAACCCTCGCCAAAGAAGTTCCCCTCGCTCACGATCGCGATCGTCGCCTCCTTGCCGATTTTGGAGACCACGCTGAGCCTGACCTTGCCTTCTTGAACATAGAAGACGGCGTCCGCCCCGTCTCCTTGGGCAAAAATCACTTGCCTCTTTGGAACAGACAGAATCTTCCTGCCGTCGCCGATGGTCGCGAGGAAGGTGCTGGGGTCGAACCCGCCGTTTTTCTTGGCTGCTACCGCGGGGCTCATTTTCTACTAGTATAGTCCGCAAATGGGGCATTTTTCATGAAATCGCGGGGGCCCTCATTCCCACAAAGGTTTTCCTTGCTCCGGCAAGGTCCAGCAAGAGTGGTCACTTTTGAGCAGTTTTCGCCTTGCCGCGGGACTCACAATGGAACTGCAAACAGACGGAAACACCACGATTGATTAGGGGAGCCATGCCACCAACCGTTCAAGTGGGCGCGATTCTGATGAAAGAGTGGCCCGGGATGACGCAGCTTCTCGGGTTGGAGAGCGAACCCTGTTCGGGGGAATGGAGCTTGCTCAAGGTTCTGGACGGGTTCGCCCTGGATCGCAAGATCCATGCCGCCGGGTGGAATTTCTTTTACATGGCGGCAGAAGTCAAAGTGATGTTCTTTGGCTCGGTTGGAGCCGTAAAGATCCAGAAGGCGTTGGAGCGGATTCTAGAGAAAGTAAAGCCGGAACAATTCAACGGCCTTGAGGTAACTGAAATCATTTCCCGGCGTTTCCTCGGCGTGCCATACGTCTCAGTTTCTGCGCACTCGCGGCACATGCAACAGAGCTGCTGCCTCGACGATGCCGCGGCGCGGCGAACCTTCCAAAACGATGCGGAATGGGCCAGAGGGTAAGCACAGCCTCGGCAAGGAGAAGCGACCTATGAATCCCGATGAGAAACAAAGTCTCGAGCAGATGCTCGAGTCGGCAATTGTTGTGTCCTGGGCAGACTTGATGCGTGACGCCCCCACTGGCTTGATTCACATTGAATACGGTTTTGCTCCCGGCGGTACCTTGGATTATCTGAAGGTGTGGTCATCCCTGACACGAGGCCATTGGCTTCTGGCTTGTGAGTACTGGATGTCAGCCTCCACCTTCCACGGCACCGGCGTCCGCTTCGACAATGGTTACGCATCGGAAGGACTGGCTCACATTTTGGAATTTGTGATGCAGCACCAGATCTCGTTTGTGCTTCCCCCAAACCTTGGACGGCAAGGATTGCTCCAGATTTCAACGCCTACGGGAGAAGAGAGCGCGGCGGCCGCGGCATTGGTGAAGGAAACCTTCGACGGCTTCGGTTCACCGCTCGCAGAGCCAGCGCTCGCCTGAGCCTCGTGTCACCTTCACTTTTCCGAGCCCGCCAAGCGCCGATCCCGATGCGGGTCTGTGCGGGGCAGGCCAGTGCTGAGCTCGCATTTTTCCCCCGGTTTTGCGCCACAGGTGGGACAGCGAACCGCCAAGGCTAGTTTCTGTTTGGCTTTCATGGCTACACAGTGCACCGTTGCTCAACAACAAGATGGTCAATAGTGACCAATGCGGTGCACATCGGACCCGGCACTGTTGCGTCTTATGAAAACCCTCCCTCGCCAGTATCCGCAAGCGATAATGGGAGTCATAAGTATGAAGTTCTGCATCCAATAACTGGATGAAAGAGACTGAGAAATCAATTTTCGACGAGAAATACAGGGTCATCGCAGTAGAGGATGACCGCCTGCTCGTTCGAGGAGTTGTCAGCGGGAAGGTGCTGACAATCATGAGCCCCGAACCCGAGACTCCTCTTGACCGGGAATACTATCCGCCCGGAAAACTAATCGCTCTGACTGACCCGTCAACTGCGCCTCCGAATTAACCCTCTATCCCTGCCGTCCTGCTGGCCCCGAGGCGTACTTGAATGTTCGAACTTGAATGTTCAAAACCGAGCAATTGTGAGCATCGCTCCATCCTCCGTGGGGCGCATCATCTCTGTAGTAAGGGGGCAGAGCCCTTTTGCCAGGAGAGAATCTCATGTTCAACCAATCGGCCACGGACAAAAACAAATCCCCCGAACCGCCACTGACTCACCCAGGAGCACCGCCCGACTCGGAGCGCGCCAAACAGCCACCGCTGCCTGAGCCTCCTTACAGGCCTTATGCCAAGGAACCAGGGAAGCTAGAAGCTCCGTATGAGCCTTACAAGGGCATGTAGGCGCTGGGAGAGATATGCCGTGAATCTAAACGAGAGTGCCTCCCGCGGTACGAGCCAGAACTAAACCCGGAACTGGTCAAAATTGCACAGTTTAAGGTGCATCAATCGGGCACCCTTAATAGCTGTTGGAACTTGCTCGCAGTGGGGTTTGCTATGTACATGAACGAAAGGCAAGTTGCACTATCCGTGCTCGAGGGGCTAAGAGAAGACCTGACGTATGCCCACCTCAACAATGGGAGTCGTATCCTCGACGTGGCTGACCTGCGCCAATACATCTATGAACAGATGGGCCGGATCAGGACAACCGCGCATCTCACGACCGTACTGTACGGCAACGGTAGTAACGGGCAAGATATCGCGAAGAGTAACGGCCACAACGGGGAAGTACACCCAGAGCAATAGTGGCGTCGCCTGGGCGGTCGCCGGTAGTGGAGCAACGCTAGTCTTCGCGCTCATGAACGGTGGCTGTGCCACGGCAGTTTGACAACAGCCGCGCAGAAGGCTAGCATTGTGGTTAGGGTAGTTCTCTCTTCTTACCCTTTCAGGTTCTCTGAACTAAGTCAGTCCATCTGAAGTTCTCTTCTCACCCGAGCCAACAGGAGAATCATGATCAATATCAAATTTGTTGTAAGAGTGAGCCATGGCGGTACTCGCGCCCCTGCCTACGTGCAGCGGATTGATAAGACTCCCGTCCAGATGACAACCAACCGCAAGCTGGCGCTGATGATGGGAAAATTTACCGCCGAAGACGCCGCCAAATCCATCCAAAACTCCAAGTGCATCCCGGAATTAGTGCCCGTCCAGGTCAGCGCTTAGTAGGTTCAGAAAATGCCGCACATTGTGCGATCGCGGCTCCGAACCTCTGCCCGCCCGAGGCGCGACTGTTCAATTTTGACCAGTCCGCAAGCCCACTCTCGTTGAATACTGATAAGACGTAAGTTCAACACTGGACGCAAACACCAAACCAAGGGTCGCGAGTGCCTGGACCGGCCATCCTGGTCTCAATGTGCCGGCCATCGCTTGAGACCGAACGGGAAAGCGCACTCTTTCACCGTTTCTCACCAAGTTAGGGACAAATGTCGTTACCAAACGTAGTGTTTCCCAAGAATATCTTGGAAGTCGTCGGCCCCCACCCCCTGGTACGAGAAGGATCTGCACCGGGTCGCGCACGGTTGCACTCCAAGCCATCGCTGCCGAGTCGAATCGCGGTGATTGGGAACTATCTTCCTCGCCATTGTGGAATTGCCACGTTCACCACCGACCTGTGCAGCGCCATTGCCGCGGAGTGCGGTACCGCGCGATTGTTGGCGCTCCCGGTCAACGACACCGAAGAAGGATACGACTATCCCGCACGAGTAAGATGGTCGCTCGCCCAGGACGATGTGACGTCGTATCAGGAAGCGGCTGAATTCCTGAACTTCAACAATATAGACATGGTGTGCCTGCAGCACGAGTATGGAATCTTCGGTGGCCCGGCCGGGAGCCATATTTTGCATCTGCTGCGCGGCCTGAAGATGCCCGTAGTGACGACGCTGCACACGGTCCTCCGCGAACCAGACGCGAACCAACTGGCGGTTATGGAAGAGATCGCAGAGCTGTCCGACCGCCTCATCGTCATGAGCCAGCTCTCCTCCCAGTTCTTGCAGGAAATCTTCAAGGTGCCTGGGAGCAAGATTGACATGGTTCCCCACGGTGTTCCGGACCTGCCATTCCTGGATCCCAATTTCTACAAGGACCGCTTTGGCGTGGAAGGAAAGGCGGTCTTACTCACGTTCGGTCTGCTCTCACCGAACAAGGGAATCGAAAACGTGATTCAGGCTTTGCCGCAGATTCTTTCCAAACACAGCAATGTCGCCTACATAGTCGCAGGCGCGACCCATCCTCACATTCTGCGTCGCGAGGGGGATAAGTATCGAGCCAGTTTGCAAGCCTTGGCGAAGGAAATGGGCGTGGAAGCGCAAGTGATCTTCCATAACCGCTTCGTCAGTCCCGAGGAGATGGTTGAGTTCATTGGCGCCGCCGACATCTACATCACTCCGTATCGTCACGAGGCGCAGGTCGTATCCGGGACGCTGGCTTATGCTTTAGGCGCGGGCAAGGCGATCATCTCGACTCCATACTGGCACGCGATCGAGCTGCTGGACGACCGTCGTGGCGCGCTCGTGCCCTTCCAGAATCCCGCCGCTATTGCGCAAAAGACGATCGAACTCCTGGACACCCCGGCGATACGTCACGCCATGCGCAAACGGGCTTACCTGTTCGCGCGGGAGATGGTCTGGAAGCGAGTAGCGCAAGGATACATGGACAGTTTTGCACGGGTTCGCAGCGACCGCATGGAGAGTCCCAAAGTCCAGTTCTCGGCCCGGATGACTCACAAATCGCTGGATCAGTTGCCTGGGTTGAGTCTGAATCACTTGCATCAGATCACCGACGACACCGGAATCCTGCAGCACGCAATCTTTACGATCCCGAACCGCAGAGAGGGCTACACTACTGACGACAATGCTCGCGCCCTCATTTTCGCGGTGCTGTTGGGTCGGATGGACAAGGAGCAGTTGGATAAGGACCAGCTTGGGAAGTCAGCTCCACCTGTCGAGAATTCAGCTTCCCTTTATTTGTCGTTCCTGGAGCATGCGTTTAATCCCGCGAAAAGCAGATTCAAGAACTTCCTCCGCTACGATCGCCGGTGGAACGAGCCTGTGGGCTCCGAAGACTGTCATGGGCGTGCTCTGTGGGGGCTGGGGACGGTCCTGGGTCAGTCCCAGGATCAGGGATTGAGGGGCGCTGCGGGGCGCTTGTTCGAGTTTTCCCTCCCGGCGGCGGTGGGATTCAGCAGCCCACGTGCATGGGCCTACACCCTGCTGGGAGTTCAGGAATACCTCGGGTCGTACCCTGGAGATCGCGATGCGCAGAAAGTGCGATCCGTCCTCAGCCGCCGACTGCTCGAAATGTACGAGTCGGTTCGAAGGCCAGACTGGAAATGGTTCGAGAATGTTCTCGCCTATGGCAACGCAAGACTACCCCAGGCCATGTTGCGGGTGGGCGCAGCTTGCTCGGATGATCGTATGATCTCAGCCAGTCTCGAGGCGCTGAACTGGCTTACAGAAATTCAACGTTGCGAAACCAACGGCCATTTTGTGCCGATCGGGTCACAAGGCTTCTATCACCAGGGCGGTGAGAAGGCCCGTTTCGATCAGCAGCCGCTCGAAGCCGCCGGCGCGGTGTCTGCTTGTTTACAAGCGTACCGCGTAACTGGTGACAGCCGCTGGCGCAACCAGGCATGGTCGGCGTTCAACTGGTTCCTCGGCGACAACGATCTGCAGCTGCCACTTTACGATTCCGCAACCGGCGGCTGCCGGGACGGCCTGCATCCCGACCGCGCCAATGAAAACCAGGGAGCAGAATCAACCCTATCGTTTTTGATGGCTCTCCTCGAAATGCGATCTCTCCAGGAGTCTGAACCCGTGGATATTCCGTCATGACCATGCCCGCAGAAAAACCTATGAGCCTGCTGAGTACTCGCTTCGAGCCATTACTTCTTCGCCATTCCACGAACCCGATCCTGACCAGCAAGGATTGGCCATACCCTATTAATAGCGTGTTCAATGCGGGCGCAACGCTACTCGCGGATGGCACGACCCTGCTGCTTTGCCGCGTGGAAGATCGACGCGGCTTGTCGCATCTTTGCGCCGCGCGCTCTCGAAATGGCGTGGATGGATGGCTAATCGACAGCGAACCAACATTGATGCCCAGCCCGAAGGACTATCCAGAGGAGATCTGGGGCATTGAAGATCCTCGCATCACGTTCGTCCCCGAACTGCAGCAATACGTGGTCACCTACACGTCCTATTCGCGCGGCGGTCCAGGCGTGTCGCTGGCTCTGACCAAAGACTTCCGCACTTTCGAACGATACGGCGTAATTATGCCGCCGGACGACAAAGACTCCGCACTTCTGCCTCGGAGAATCGACGGATGCTGGGCGTTGATTCATCGTCCCATGACGACGCTTGGGTCACACATGTGGATCTCCTACTCTCCCGACCTGCGCTATTGGGGCAGGCACCGGCTTATGTTAGAAGCTCGCCGTGGCGCCTGGTGGGATGCAAACAAGATCGGGTTATCGCCGCCACCCATCGAGACATCCAGAGGATGGCTGGTGTTCTACCACGGAGTGCGGCATACGCCGTCGGGCTGTCTGTATCGGTTGGGCTTGGCCCTTTTCGATCTCGAGAACCCGGAAAAATGCCTGCTGCGAGGAGATTCGTGGATCTTTGGGCCGGAGGCGTTGTACGAGCGCCACGGCGACGTGGACGATGTCGTCTTTCCCTGCGGTTACACCATGGACGCTGATGGCGACACGATCAACATTTATTACGGAGCCGCGGACTGTGCCATCGCGCTGGCTCGCGCCAGCGTGCGCTCTCTACTCGAGTGGCTAGATACCAATGGAAGTTGCGAACGCCGACATCGAGTGCAGGATTTATGAAACTGCTGCTCGGGGCTTTCCAGTTTGTCTTTGGCTGCCGGCACCGTCACCTCAGCCGTGTGTTCACGATCAAACGCCGCACCTACCGCGTCTGCTTCGACTGTGGACGGGAATTCGATTTGCCGGACGCGCATGGGCCCAATCTCATCTGAGAAGTCACGCGAGCAGGGGCCGCACAGCGGATCCTACCGCCGGGCGTTCCCTCGTTGACCCCGAGGTGGGTTCGGGTCTGCCTGGCAGTAGTGAACATAGTCAGGAAGGAGTCGTTTGAGGTGGCGTTTGTTCAAGGCTCCGGGCAGTGAAGTCAAGCCAAGAAAAGTTCAGGCCTTCCGGGCGACGATTATCCCAAGAACTATAGGCAGGTAGACAACCGAGGCGTGCACAACGCGGCTCGCCAAAACTCTCGATGTGGATCTCGCCAGTTTTGTTACGTGATACAGCAGGAAGATACCCGCCAGGAACATGCCACTCAGGTATATCGCGTCCCTATGAGTGACCAGGGGCAGCATGGTAGCGACTACCAGGATCACGCTGAAGCCGATCACCTCGGCGCGCGTGAAGCGCGAATCGCAATCGAATCGGGGCAGCATCGCGTAGCCAGCCCTGGCGTAGTCGTCACGATACATCAAGGCGATCGCCAAGAAATGCGGGAACTGCCAGAGAAAGAGGATGGCGAACAGAAACCAGGCATGCCGATCGATACTTGCCACGGCGCCCGCCCACCCGATCAGAGTGGGCATGGCGCCGGGAAAAGCGCCGAGCAGCGTGCACAGCGGTGTTTTCCGCTTCAGCGGAGTGTAGATGAGCAAATACGAAAGCAGCGTGGAAATAGCCAGAAACGATGCCAACCCATTGACTGCAACAGCAAGATACAATCCCCCGGCAACGCTGAGCAAAATCCCGAACCGAAGTGCGTCACGAGCATTCAGTCTGCCCGAAGGCAGCGGCCGGCTTGCGGTGCGGCGCATCTGCCCGTCCCAAACCCGTTCCATCCACTGATTCAGGGTTGCCGTACCGCTGGCGACCAGGAGCGTTCCCACGAGTGTGTTGATCAGACCGGCAATCCGAAAAGGTCCACGGGAGGCAAGATAATAGCCCGCCGACGTGGTCATAAGAATCAACAGGTTCACTTCTGGCTTGGTCAGCGTGTAGTAGTCCCGAAGTTTGGAAGTGAAGCGGTCTTTTGGGTCATGTCCTTTCTCGAGATTAGTTTGGCTCACTGCGCCTCCGGTTGGCGTCGCATTACAGGTTCATCCAAAGCATCCAAAGCAGATACAGCCAAAAAATGCCCATGAAATGCCAATATTGCGAGGCCGCTGCTAACGTACTCGGTCGTAGGATGGAACGCTTGAGCTTGCTGACGACGTAAACCAACCCAAACAGACCGCCCAGTACGTGCACGGCATGTACGCCAGTGAAGACATAGAAAAATGAACTGCTGGGGTTTGTCCCGAGATAGAGTCCTGCAGCTTTCAATTCACGCCAGGCCAGGTATTGACAGGCGACGAAAAGCAGGCCCAGCGACAGCGTAATCGCCAGCCAGCGCATCGGTACTGCGATCCGGCTCTCGATCCCGCGAGCGCACCCAGCGATCCGGCGGCGTGCTATCTCCAGGGTGGCACTGCTGGCCAGCAGCACCAGTGTATTTGCGTACAGAATGGGAGGCAGAGGAATGTGCCGCCAGTCCATGCCCGAACCCTGACGAACCACCAGAGCGCTGGTGAGCGCGGCGAATGACATCGCGATCGCCCCCAGCCCAAGCCACATGCCGGTTTTGGCTAGTTCGGGGGAGCGGTCGTCCACCGCACGCAAATTGCCGTCAGCCGGAACCAAATTCCGCCCACCGTTTCCGGGGTGGAGCTCATCCGGCCAGCGGCGAGGGTCAATGTGCGGCGGTTCGTGAACTGTGGTTGCCATAACTTCAGACTCCTTGATGTTGCTAATCGATGCCTACTGGTCCCTTCGAGCAGGATCTTGATTAGGCTCGGTGCCGTGCCCCGAAGTTGTCAGGCCTCGCGGTCTTCCTCCAACTCCTCATTACACAGGTTGCGCCTGCGGTACACGAAACGCGCGAAAGCGCCCGTCATCAGCAGCGGTGGAATAATCAGAACCACAATGCCGCCCTTCAGCGCCTGAATGAGACGTGCCCCAGAGGCGGCAGCGCTCTGGTAGCACATGGGACAGCCCTGCGCGTGCAGGTCTCCGGGACTGATCAAGAGCAAAAACGCCAGACCAGCCAGCGCGAGCTTAAGATACTGCGCACTCGCTTGTCTTGCTGAGTTCACATTCATCTCCTTCGGATGAGGCGCGACGACTTTGACCGCGTCATTTCCCCAAGCTCATCCCCGCCATACGGTACGCGTCCGGCCATACATAGTTCAGGAATGCCAGTACGAAGAGCGTGGCGGGGAATATGGTCCAGAACAAAACCCGGCTCTCGTACTTCACGTGCATCAAGTACATGATGCCCACGAACGCCTCTACACACGCCAGGCACAGCAAGGAGAAGAGCAAGGTTCTAACCGGCAAATGCTGGTAGGTCAGAATCACCTCAATCCCCACGATGACCATCAGCCCGATCACGATCCCTGCGTACGAACCCATTCCCGGTTCTCGATTCGATGACATGGCAGCGGCTCCCTCCGTTCGAAGTTCCCCTCAATGGGCGTTCATCAAATACATCATCGGAAAAACGAACATCCAGACCAGGTCAACAAAATGCCAGTACAGGCCCGCGGTTTCGACGTGGCTGGAATCGTAGCGTCCCTGGTTGTAGCCCCGCATGATCACCAGGAGCGCGACAACGCCGCTGATGACGTGGGTCAAATGGAGTCCGGTGACGCTGAAGAAGCACGCGCCGAACTGCACCGCGCCGCCCGTGGGGTTGGTGAACAGCCCCCATCCCTCGGCGAACATCTTGAACCATTCGCGCAAGTGCAGGATCGCGAAGACCGTGCCCAGAAGCATGGTCAGGCCCAGCCATTTGTTGGCCGACGCTTTCTCACCGGCCTTCACTGCCCGCACCGCCGCAATCATGGTCAGGCTGCTGGCCAGCAAGACAAACGTCATGACGATCCCGTTCAAGATCGTCCCAAACTCGAACGGCGTCCCCCAGTTCTGGCTGCCCACGCGCATGTAGCCGTAGCCAAACAGAAACGTACCGAACGTGCAGGCGTCGGAGACGATAAAGATCCACATTCCCAGTTTCTTTTTGTCCAGAGCGTAAGGTGAAGCCTCCATCAGCACTTCATGCCCGCTGGCTACGGTCAGTTCGCTTTGGCTCACGTTGCCTCCCTCCGAGTGTCGTGCGATCCCGATTGCGCTGAACTGTCAGGCTTTCGCCGATTAAGTTCCCGCGATGGACTTCTCCGGTGAAGTCTGCATCACGCTGGCGTCGCCGTCATACTCCATGGGACCGTGGTGAATCGTCATGTGGCGGCCGCCAAAGTTATCGAAAGGCGGCGGCGAAGTCGTATCCCATTCGAGCGTGGTCGCTCCCCACGGATTGTCGGGAGCTTTGGGTCCCTTGAAGTAGCTCCAAATTACGTTGTACAGGAAGATGAACTGGGCCGCCCCCAGCAGCAACGCGAAGACGGTCATGAAGCGGTTGGTCTGTGCCAGCGGCGCCATGAAGTCGGCCACAAACGAGGAATAACGGCGAACCGCCCCGGTGAAGCCCATCAATTGCATGGTCATGAAAACACAGTACACGCCGACGAAACTCAGCCAGAAGTGCACTTTGCCCAGCCTCTCGCTCATCATGCGGCCCCACATTTTGGGGAACCAGTAGTAGAAGCCGGCAAAGGCCCCAAATACGGCGGCGAGGCCCATGGTGAAGTGGAAATGGCCCACCACGAAGAACGTGCCGTGCAGATAGGAATTGACCGCCGGCTGCGCCAGGAAGAAGCCCCCGACTCCCCCGCTGATGAACAGCGAGATGAAGCCCAGGCAGAACAGCATCGGAGTCGTAAAGCGTATGTTGGCGCCGTACAAGGAGGCTATGAACACCAGCACCGCAATGACCGACGGGATGGTGATGAACAGGGTCGGCACCGAGAACACCATGGCCATATACGGGCTCATCCCGCTCACGAACATGTGATGTCCCCAAACCACGAAGCTCAGAGTGCCGACGGTGAGCATGCACCAGGTAACCACTTTCCATCCGCCCACCAGCGGTTTGCGGATGAACGTCGGCATAATGTGCCCGACGATGCCCAGTTCGGGCAAAAGGATGATGTAAACCTCGGGATGTCCGAAGAACCAGAACAGGTGCTGAAACAGCAGCGGCGAACCGCCGGAGTGCGGCACCAACTTGTCGTTGATCACCAGTCCGCCAGGAATGAAGAAGCTGGTTCCGCCGACGCGGTCGAGCAGCAGAAGAAGGCCAGTCGGCAACAGCACGGCAAACGCCAGCAAGCTCACCCACGCGTTGATAAACCATCCCCAGGTTGACATCGGCAGCCGGTCCAGCGTCATACCCTTGGTGCGCAGATGGATGGTGGTCACGATAAAGTTCAGCGACCCGAGCAGCGACGCCACGCAGAAGGCCGCGACCGCAAGTACCCAGAGGGTTTGGCCCCAGCCTTGACCTGGGCCCGCAGCCTGGCCCACAGCGCTGAGCGGCGTGTACGCGGTCCAGCCGGAAATTGGCGGACCGTCGGGGATGAGAAACGACGATGCGGCAACTACGAAACCAAGCAGCGTGATCCAGAACGATGCCATGTTCAACCGAGGGAAGGCCATGTCCTCCGCCCCCACCTGGATGGGCAGCATGAAGTTGCCGAACCCGGCCATCGGCGCAGCCGTCAGCAGGAAGAAAGCCATAATCGTGCCATGCATGGTCATCAATGCCAGGTAGTACTCCGGCGTGGGCACGCCCCCAGGGGCGCCACCGGGAGCGATCGTGCCCAAGAGGGGAATGCTCGCCGTTGGCCAAGCCAGGTGGATCCTCATGACCCAGGAAAGCGCCATCCCGACGAAGGCCGACACCAGGCCCAGGATCGTGTACTGGATCCCGACTATTTTGTGATCCACACTGAAAATGTACTTGCGAATGAAGCTTTTCGGCGGTGCATGGTGCGCAGCCGCCTGCGCTGACATATCGGGCATGATCTCACCCCACGAGAGATGTTCTTCGCCGCTCCGGTTTAGGAGGCAGACGCACTGCAACTACGCACTGCAGTTACTGCATGGCCGCTTGCTGCTTCAACCAATTGTCGTAATCTGCCTGGGACAGAACCTCGAGATAGGCCTTCATGTTGTAATGCCCCAATCCGCAGAGCTGCGTGCACACAATTTCGTACTTTCCAATCTGGTTTGCTGTGAAGTGGATCGGAATCACGATCCCGGGCACAAAGTCCTGCTGGATACGTAGCTCCCGCACATCGAACGAGTGCCCCATGTCCTTGGAATGCAGGGTGAGCAGCACCGGCTTGTTCACTGGAATCGCCAGGCCCGCGGTCACGATGTCGTCCTTCGAATCCGCATCGTGGTCCCCGTCCAGACCAAAGTAATTCTGGGTGGCTTCGCTAATGAGCTCCGGATGCAGCGGCCCGAATTTGCCATCCGGCCCGGGATAACGGAAGTAGTAGGCAAACTGTCCCGCCTGAACATCAACGCGCAGCGAGTCGGGATCCGGCGGCGTGAAGTAGACCGCGCCCCATGCCTTGGACCCGACGAACGAGAGCACCAGAACTTCAATGCCAACCACGACGCAGGCGAAAATGATGAGCGGTTTGGCGCCGCCGGGAAACGGCTTGGTCCTGCGCGTGCCCTTGCTGTCGCCGTAGAGAAAGGCAAGTCCCGCCAGCACCAGCTGTCCGGCAATGAACAGAGTGCCGGCGCCGAATATGGTCTCTTCGATCTGCCGATCGATTCCCGGCCCGTGGACAGAAATATCCACCGGCATCCACCACACGTGCGCTATCACGCAATAGGCAACTACCAGCGTGACGATCACCACTACGACCGCAAACGCTTTCCCCGGCATGAGAATCCTCGCTTTTGTCGTCGGCCTCGCAGCCGCCTCGTCAAGTTTGCTGGCGGCCGCCACAGTCTGCGCTGTCGCGGCCGCGACCAATGGTCCTCTACTTTGCTTTGAACGTGAAACTGACAGCAGTCGGCTTTCCGGAGGCCACCGTTACATTCTGAGTCTGGGTTCCGTAGGTTTCGTGCCAGGCCGTCAGAGTGTAGTTTCCCGGCGGCAAGTCGAGCTTGAAGGAACCGCTGTCGTCGCTCACTCCGTAGGGGCCCTTCACGACCACGATGTAGGCGCGCATCCAGGGATGAACGTTGCACTTGACCGGAATGACTTCCTCGTTGGCCCAGGTCACGTCAAGAGGCTGGGCTCCCGCCAGTTGCGACTTGTTCCAGGGCGAATTCTTTGCGGCTTGTGGGTAAATGTTGTGCGAAGTCTGGTCGCTATTCAGTATCTTTATGTGCTGACCCGCATCCACGGCCACTACATGCGGGAGGTACTGACAACCTTTTTGCTCAAGCTGGACCGGCTGCGAAGCTGCTGCCTCGTTGCCGGTCAGGCCCTGGCTAACATAAACGACCACGTTCGCCAGCCCCCCGTTCGACCCTACAACTACGGCCTCTCCGGTAACCGGCTTGTCCTTGTGAACCGCGGCGCAACTCGGCTCCTTGGACATGTCAATCGGCTTCTGGTGTGGAGCCGTGCCGTCAAGCTTAACGGTACCTGTGATCTGGCTTGTGGAAGCCGCTCTCACACTTGATCCCGAATGCAACAATCCGAACGCGACAGCCAGTAAGGCTGCTGTCAGTGTTAAGAATCTGTATCCAGCTTTCATTGAGTTTCCTCCTCTTTAGTCAAGCAGCCTGGTGGGTGGGCTCCGGTCGCCGGGAGTCCTTTGCGGAGAGGCAGGTGATGCCGGAGCGCCGTTGACAATAAAGAAGCACAAAGGATGCCTGCGGCAAGAAACCTGTGCGCCTCCGCATGGAAGAGATCAAATGCAGTCGAAGCAAGCGCATTCCCCGAAGAATTCATCCTCGCGTCCCGCTTTGTTGTAGGACCCCGGCAAATCGAACCGAAGGAGTATTGGGTAATATGTTAGGACTAGTCTGTGACTTGGGTCACAGATCAAAGTGATTTGGATCACAACCAAGGAGCCAAGCTGGGGTGTGTTGTTTGGCTTCTTCTGGTATGTAGCCGCGGGGCTTTGCCCAGATGGCGCAAACGCAACCGAAGGTGAATGTGACAAGCGAATCTGTTCCGAAAGACAGAGGGCCAGCTCGTATCGAGGTTGTTGAACAGCACATTCGACTTGAGAGCGAGCATGACCTTAAGGGTGTTCTCCGCACCTTCGGCGATACTGCAAGCTACGATGAGCCGTGGGGCTAACCTTGCAAGGGCTGGAACGGAGTCCGCCTTCTCGTAGAAGTCATCTTCGCTGTACGGACCTCGGCGGGTGTTCTCGCTGAAAGCGTTTCGAGCGTAGACGATTTTGTGGCGGTCGAAGCACCCAGGACCAATCTCGTTCCATAAGCCGCCAAGGCGTGGCTACAACTCGTTCAACACCAAGCACCTGCGATCTACAGAATTCAATAGCGTTCAACAACGCCTGAAATCTGGTTCGGGACCAGGGGGTCGAAGGTCAAATCCTATCTCCCCCACCAATTACATTAAGCTAAGCCTCTCATCATTTCTGTTCTATCGCCCGCGGCGCTGTTCCGTTGCCCCAATCAACGCAAGTCCAACTCCGCGCCGCAGGCGTACGGCGATTGCAGTTGCAAAGCGCTCTTCTCCCAGCGAGAATCTTGGTGTGAGCAAGCCCTCCAGCGCCAGAGCCGTCTCGCGCGACAAGATGCCCGACCCTTTCCTGCCCGGAGCGCTGGTGATTGTGACCCTCAGCAATCCACGGGAGAAATTCTGGGGGATGATCCTGACGCTTGCCGTCGAAGGTCTCAGCCTGAGCGGCGCTGAACTGGCATCGTTCGAGGACCTCGCCTTGATGGTGAAAGATGGCGAGCCCTTCACTCCCGCGGTTGTGTTCTTTCCCATGCATCGCATCGAACGGGTGGAACGGGATCTGCCCGACGGGAGTCTGCCTTCGCTTTCGCAACGTTTCCTCGCGAAAACCGGACTGGAGCCATCAACGGTGCTTGCGCCCTCGGGCCGCGATGCCGGGATAGGCGTTCAAGCTGGCAGCTCGAAACCACGCCCTTCGAAGGAGCGTGCGTGAAGCTCTCCCAGATCTTCACTGCTCCCAACCAGCTCACCTTGTTGCGGATGATTTTCGTCCCCTTCATCGTGATTCACCTGGTCGAGGGCCGCTATCTGTGGGCGCTTGTGGTTTTCGTGGTCGCGGGGTTCAGCGACGGTCTGGATGGGCTGCTGGCCCGCACACTCCACCAGCAAACTCTGCTCGGGCAGTACCTCGATCCGATTGCAGACAAGCTTTTGCTGAGCACCATGTTTCTTGTGCTTTCCATTCTTCACAAGATTCCCTGGAAGTTCACCGTGCTGGTCTTCAGCCGCGACATTTCGATTCTTGCCGCCAGCGCTGTGCTTTTCGCCATTGCCGGGTTGCGGAACTTCCGGCCCAGCATTTTCGGCAAGGCCAACACTTTTTCGCAGATCAGCGCCGTGTTCTTCGTGCTTTTGTTTGAGGTTCAACCTGCACGCTGGATAGCGATCGCGCGGGTCGTGTTTCTGCGCGCGACCTTCATCTTCACCATCGTTTCGGCGCTGCATTACGTCATTCTGGTGCAACAGCGCCTGCGCGAACATACGCATGCATTGCCGCCCGCGCGGACTCCGGCCGCCTGAAGGTAATTTGACCCGCTTTCTCACCGCCCCCTAGAATCTTAAGTTCGCCCCCGAACCCACTATGACGCTTCGTCTCTACAACACCATGTCGTCGCAAATCGAGGAGTTCCACCCGCTTCGCGACAACCAAGTCCGCATGTACGCCTGCGGTCCCACGGTTTACGACTACGGGCATATCGGCAACTTCCGCACTTTTGTCGCAGTGGACCTTCTGCACCGGTTCCTGCGCCAGAGCGGGTACACCGTGCAGTACGTGATGAACATCACCGACGTGGACGACAGGATCATTCGTAACGCCGCGCGCGATGGCGTTAGTGTTCAGCAATTCACGGCAAAGTTTGAGAAGGTCTTCATCGAGGACTCGGCGCTGATCAACATCGAGCGGCCGAAGTTCATACGGGCAACGGAGAACATTCCGCAAATGGCCGCTTTCGTCTCCAGGTTGGTGGAGAAGGGGGTCGCCTACCGCACCGAGGACGGTTCTTATTACTTCCGCATCGCGAAATTTCCCGAGTACGGGAAGCTCTCCAAGAAGGATTTCCAGGGCATGCTCGACGGCGCCCGCGTGGACGTGGACGAGTACGACAAAGACAGCGCCCGGGATTTTGCGCTCTGGAAGTCGCCCAAACCGGGCGAAGCCTCGTGGGACACCGTGATCGGCCCGGGACGTCCGGGTTGGCATCTGGAATGCTCCGTCATGTCCATGCGGGAACTCGGGGACAGTTTCGACCTGCACGGGGGAGGAGAGGATCTGATCTTCCCCCATCACGAAAACGAGATTGCACAATCGGAGTCGCTCACCGGCAAACCCTTCGCTCGTTTCTGGTTTCATGCGCGGTTCCTGCTGGTGGAAGGCGAGAAGATGTCAAAAAGACTGGGGAATTTTTTCACTCTGCGCGATCTCGTGCTGAAAGGACACAAGCCGTCTTCGATCCGCTATTTGCTCACGTCAGTTCCCTACCGCAATCAGTTGAACTTTACGTTTGATGGACTGAAACAGGCCGCGGTGTCGGTAGAGCGCTTGCGAAATTTCCGTCTGCGCTTGAGCGCGGGGAGTTTTCCTGCAGGCGCGAATCCGGCGATGCAGTCGCTCGCTTCCGAGACGGTGGACCGCATGCGCGCCGCGCTCGACGACGACCTGAATACAGCTCAAGCCCAAGCCGCGATTTTCGAGATGGTCCGCCAGGCCAACGTAGCGTTCGATACCGGCGGAGTCGGGAAAGACGATGTCCCGCCCCTGCTCGCCGCTCTGGCCAAGTTTGATGAAATCTTTGCCGTGCTCGACGACGACGATGGCCCGAAGATGAAGGTGGTCTTCGACTGGGCCCTGTCGGAAGGCCGCATCAAGGACGTCAGCGAGGAACTGCGGGACGCGGTCCAGTCCGGGCAAGTGTCGGACGCGGACATTGAGAAGAAAGTCGCGGGAATGAAGGCGGCGCGTGCGGCTCGCGACTTCAAGGCTTCAGACGCGCTGCGCGCTGAACTCACTGCCGCTGGAATCCTGGTAGAGATCACGAAAGACGGGATCCGCTGGCGCAGGAAATAATTGCCCGAAACTCTTACACCGCTTGTTCATAGGCGCGCGCAAGGCGCAGAATCGCGGCTTCATCGAAGTGCTTGCCGAGAATCTGCAGTCCGACCGGCAGTTTTTCCTTCGTCTCGCCGCAGGGGATGGAAATTCCCGGAATCCCTGCCAGATCGGCAGTCACGGTGTAAATGTCGGCCAGATACATGGCCAGGGGATCATTCGACTTCTCCCCCAGCCGGAACGCAGCAGTCGGACTGGTCGGCGTCACGATCGCATCCACCTGGCGGAAGGCTTCGTCGAAGTCCCGCGTCAGCAGCGTCCGCACCTTCTGCGCCTTCAGATAGTAGGCATCGTAGTAGCCGGCGCTGAGCGCGTAGGTGCCGAGCATGATGCGGCGCTTCACTTCTGCGCCGAAGCCCTCGTCGCGGCTGCGCCGGTACATTTCCGACAAGGTCTTCACTCCACGCGCCCGGTGGCTGTAGCGCACGCCGTCGTAGCGCGCCAGGTTCGCCGACGCTTCCGCGGTCGCGATCAAGTAGTACGTTGGAATCGCATACGGCGTGTGCGCCAGAGAGATCGGCACAATCTCGCAGCCCAGGCCTTTCAATTTATCAATGGCCGATTCCACGGCCTGCCGGACTTCTTCGTCCAGTCCTTCGGCAAAATATTCTTTCGCGACTCCGAGTTTCATTCCGCGAACCGGCTTCTCGATCTCGGCAACATAATCGGGCACGGGAACATCGGCGGAAGTGGAATCCATCGGATCGCGTCCCGCAATAGTGCGCAGCACGATCGCCGCGTCTTTCACGGTCTTGGCCAGCGGACCAATGTGGTCGAGCGACGATGCAAATGCGATCAACCCGTAGCGCGACACTCGTCCATAGGTCGGCATCAAGCCCACCACGCCGCAGAACGACGCGGGTTGCCGGATTGAACCGCCCGTGTCCGAACCCAGAGTGACCACCGCCATATCAGCCGCTACGGCCGCGGCCGAGCCGCCGGAAGATCCGCCGGGCACTCGGTTCAGATCGCGCGGATTGCGCACCGAATGATAGGCGGAGTTTTCGTTCGACGAGCCCATGGCGAACTCGTCGCAGTTCATCTTGCCCAGCACTACAGCACCCGCCGCCTCCATGCGCGCGACCGCGGTGCAGTCGTATGGCGGAATATATTTTTCCAGAATCTTCGATCCCGCCGTGGTGCGCACGCCGCGCGTGCTCATCACATCTTTAATGCCCACGGGCACGCCGCCCAGCGGAGGCAGCGCCTTGCCCTCCGCCGCCATGCGGTCCATGCGGTCCGCCTGCTCCAGCGCGCGCTCTTTGCACAAAGTGAGAAATGCGCCGATCTGCCCGTCTTCTTTCTGAATGCGCGCGTAGTGCGCTTCCGTCAGCGCGAGTGCGGTTGTCTTGCGCTCCTGCACGGCAGAGCGGGCGGCTTCGATAGTGAGAGAGGTTAATTCCACTGGTGTTGTGACACTATCCGCGACCTATCGTTCGATGACTTTCGGCACACGAAAGAAGTCTTCGTCCGCATCAGGTGCGTTTTCGAGCGCGACCTCATGCGGCAGCGACTTCCGCAAACCCTCGAGCTCGTCTTCGCGACTCGCGTAAGCGAACCGCTCGCTGCCCTGTTTCGACTCGTCCACTCCGTAGCGGTCCGAAACTTGCGCCATGGGCGGAACGTCGGACGTGTCGAGTTCGTTCAGCCGGTCAATGTAATCGAGAATCGAGTTCAAGTCGCGCAGCATGGCCATGCGCTCCTCGCCGGTGAGTTCCAGATTGGCCAGCTCCGCGACGTAAGCGACGTCTTTGTCGGCGACTTTCATGAAATCAAGGAAACTACGGTTCAGCGCACACGCTGCTTGGCCTTTTCACGGCAGCAATTACGAATTCGATCCTGTGAACCGACTCGGTTGTGTACCGGTTGATCACCGCGAGGTAGCGCGGCGCGAGTGTCTGCAGTTCCGCTCTCCATCCCGCGTCGGCGACTTCCACGCGCAGCACTCCACCTTCAAAACCCAGCGCTCGTGTACGCTGCGCCACGGTTGACCCACAAACCACGGGCCAGGCCAGCAGCGGGCCTTCGGCCGCAGGCGCCTGCCGCAGACACTGCGCCACGATTTTTTCCAGTCCGGCGGCGACATGCTCCAAGTTGCGACTCCTCCTCTAGCGGAACTCCGTTGCGTAACAACGAAGTCAGGGAACCACGATTTTAGCATTCCAGCGGCATCGCCGGGACGCGCCGCAGCGAGAGGTCAAGCGGGAAATTCGCGGCGCACGAAATCAAGCGCCGCCTCCCGCGAGGGCAGGCGGCCCTCCAGTTGCGCGTCTTCCACAGCATCTAAAATCTCGCGGAATTTCGGCCCGGGGACATGACCCGCCGCGATCAAGTCATCTCCGGTCACCAGCGGCGTGGGACGCATCGTCTCCTCTGGAATCTCCTCGCGCTTCTGCCGGACAAATTCATACGTGCCCAGGTTGCGATGGCTGGCCAGGCAGTCGGCGCGATGCAGCGCCAGGTGCTCCTCGAACCCGGGCATGCGTAGAAATTTCTTCAGCGTGGACGGGCTCATGCGCGTAGCATGGCCGAAGCGCATGTGGTTCTCCACCAGGGCCAGAATCTGCGCCGTGTCGTCACTCGAAAAACGCAGGCGCCGGCAGATTTCCTCCGCCATCTTCACGCCCACTTCCACGTGATTGTCGAACCGGATGCGCTCGGCCACGCGAAACGTCGGAGGCTTGCCCACATCGTGCAGCAGCGCGCCCCAGGCCACCGTCAGCGGGCAAGGATGCGGCAGATTTTCCAGCAGCAGCAGCGTATGCACGAACACGTCGCCTTCCGGATGAAATTCCGGTGGCTGCTCCACACCCTTCATGGCCGAAATCTCGGGCAGAACCTGCTGCAGCAGTCCGCCCTCATCCAGCAGAAGAAACGCGCGCCGGGCGTGCCCTTCAGTCAACATACGGGTCAGTTCATCGCGGAGGCGCTCGCGCGAGACCACCTGGATCTGGTGAGCTAGTTTCTGGATCGCGGCAAACGTTGCTGGCTCGATCGCGTATTCGAATCGCGCCGCAAAGCGCACCGCGCGCAGCATGCGCAGCTTGTCTTCCGCGAATCGCGTTTCCGCATCGCCGATGGTGCGGATGAGTCCCGCTTCCAAATCCTTGCGCCCGCCCACGAAGTCCAGAACTTCGCCACTCACCGGATCGAGCAGCATGCCGTTGATGGTGAAGTCGCGGCGGGCCACGTCCTCGCGCGGATCACCGCTGAAGCGCACCTCGTCGGGATGCCGGCCGTCCGAATAGCCAATGTCGCTGCGGAACGTGGCCACCTCGACGGTAAGTGATTTCGCAGGTGCTTTCGTAGAGACGTTGCTTGCTACGTCTCCGTCTGGAATCGGCACGAGCACAACCCCAAACTGCGCGCCCACCGCATAAGTCTCCGGAAACAGCCCCATCACCTGTTCCGGCGTAGCGCTGGTCGCCACGTCGTAATCCTCCGGTTCCCGGCCCAGCAGCAGATCGCGCACGCATCCGCCCACCAGGTAGGCCTGAAAACCATGCTGGCGCAGCGTCTGGACGATGGACGTGGCGAATTCCTTCAACATAGCGGGTGCACAGCCTCTAACCTCCACTCCATCATACCGCTCACTTTTCCGAGCGCAGCCTGCCGACTTGCAACGGGGAACAGTAAGCCGGAAACTAGACGGAGTGCCCGACGCCTACATCCTCGGCATCGAGAGTTCCTGCGACGAGACCGCCGCGGCCGTGGTGCGCTCGGGCGAGCAGGTCGTCTCCAACGTCGTCGCCTCGCAGTTCGCGACTCACCAACCCTATGGCGGGGTTGTGCCGGAACTGGCTTCCCGGGAACACCTGCGCGCCATCGTGCCCGTTGTACGCGAGGCCCTCGCGGAGGCCGGCCACACCTATGACTCCGTAGACGCCATTGCGGTCACTCAAGGCCCGGGCCTCGCTGGAGCTTTGCTCGTGGGCATCAGCTATGCCAAGGCGCTGGCCTTCGCTCTCGACAAGCCGCTGATCGCCGTCAACCATCTCGAAGGCCACATTCACGCCGTGCTGCTCGAGGAACGTCAGAGGAAAGACCGGCAGAAAGGCAACTACGAACTGCAGTTCCCGGTGCTCGCGTTAGTGGTCTCAGGCGGACATACTCATTTGTACCTCGCCTCTCAACAAGAAAACCTGTGGACTTACGAAAACATCGGCCACACCCGCGACGACGCCGCCGGCGAAGCGTTCGACAAGGTCGCCAAGCTACTAGGCCTCGGATATCCCGGCGGCCCGGTCGTTGACCGCCTCGCTCCGCATGGTGATCCGAAGGCGGTAAAGTTCCCCCCGGCGCAGATCAAGCATCGCGACCGCCGTGGCCGCAAAGATGGCCGGGGCAATGACGGCCGGGTGGTCGAGCCCGGTGACGACCATCCCCGCTTTGATTTCTCTTACAGCGGCATCAAAACCGCCATCCTGCGCCACATCGAGGCGCACGACATGCGCGCCGCTGTCGAAGCCCGGCGACAGGCCTTGCTCCACATTCCCAAGCCCAAGCTCGAAGATTACCTCGCCCATTGCGACCGGAACACGCTGGATCTGGTGGCCTCTTTTCAGCGAGCCATTGTGGAAGATCTGGTAGGTAAGACTTTGGCCGCGGCGCAGGCTTACGATGTGGCTACGCTGTTCGTCACCGGAGGAGTTGCGGCGAATAGCGAACTGCGGCAAACCTTTGAGCGTCGCGGGGCAGAGCAAGGACTACCCGTCTACTTTCCTTCGCGCCCGCTCTCGACCGACAACGCGGCCATGATCGCCGCGGCGGCTTATCCCAAGTTCCTGGCGAAGGATTTTGCGGCGATGGATTTTTCTGCCGAGGCTGGTCTGGTCTTACGCTAGAGGTCTTACTGTGGAGATTCTGCGCCGATCCGGCTACTTCCCTGCGCTCTGCCCGCGGCTGGTCTTGCCCGGCAGGGCATCCAGCGCTTTGGCCAGCTGCGCTTCGATATCAATATCTTTGTAGATCGTGCAGCTGGCGCGCTTTTCCGACTCATCGAAGCCGCTGGCACGACCCGCCACAATGATGATCGGAACACCTGCCGTCTCCGGCTTGGCCTTCAGCGCGGTGATCAATTCACTCCCCGACATTTTCGGCATCTGCATGTCGGTCACGATCAGGTCCGGCTGCGTCCGGGCAAGCACTTCCAGAGCCTCCACTCCATTGGTCGCGGATTCGACCGCGTAGCCGCGCTCCTCCAGAAAGCGGCATACGGTGTACCGCATCAACATGGAGTCGTCCACGACTAGCGCAACGGTAGGCATAGAAAGAGGGATGCCGGAAGATACACAGATCCCGCCTGCACTATGGCAGACCTTTTCTGGCCGGGCCAAGGCGAAAGCGCGCCGGACGGTTACATCCGTAATCTGCTGCTGGAGGCCGGTCAGAAATCGTCGCCGGTGCGCTCTTCGATGTTCATGTCTTTGAACTCGCTGGACTCGAAGATCTCGCCGCATTCCTTGCACTCGACGAATTCTGCCTCCTCATCGCGGCTCACGATTTGCACGCGTAGGTGTTTGCAGGGCTGCGGTACTGCGCTTTGCGGAGCGGAGGGCGACTTGAACGTCATAAATCCGCATGCACCCTCGCCGGAGCAGAAGGGCAATTCTTGCGGTGATTTCCGGTCATTTTAGAACGGAGCCGGAACTTGTCAAGTCCCTGCCTGTCGTTCTCTTGTGAATTTACGTCAGGCGCACCGCGAACTGAAAACGGCCCCGGAAGTGACATCCCATCAAAATCCGACCAAAACCATCGCCAGAGCCTAAGCCATTCAATCCTTGATAGTTACCGTTCGTCGGTACTTTTCGACAGCAGAATGGGCGGGCTTGCCAGCGTGCGGCTTCCGTCGTAGTATATAAATACGACGAAAAAGGTCGGCATTCTATCCGACTCTATTGGTCGGGCTTTACGCAAGGCGACGGGATGCTCAAGCTGACCAAGAAGGCCGATTACGCGCTGATGGCGATGAAGCATCTCGCCGAGCGCACCGGCAGCACTTCTCAAAGCGCCAAGGACGTGGCGGATGCCTTTGGCATCCCCCCGGAGGCCCTGGCGAAGATTCTGCAGCGGCTGGCGAAGGCGGGCCTGCTGCAATCGCAGCACGGCAGCAACGGCGGTTATACGCTGGCCCGGCCGGCGCATACGATTTCCGCCTTCGAGGTGATTCAGGCCATTGACGGACCGCTGTTTATCACTTCGTGCATCACCGTTCGCGGGGAGTGCGGCCAGAGCGACCGCTGCAACATCCGCGAGCCGTTACGCAAGGTCAATGACAGCATCGAAGCGGTGTTGAAGCGCATCAAGATTTCGCACATGCGCGAAGAACCGGAAGTTTCCGGGAGCGAAGCTGCCAAGCTGGCGGAACTGGTGACCATCACTTAGACCGCCGCAGACAAGATTCTTGCAAGGCTGATTTCCGAGGCAGGAGAGGCAATCAATGAGCACGGACGTAAAGACCCCTCAGGTAAGCACGCAGGCGCATCACCCCGACGCCAAGGGTGTGAAGCTGCCTATCTACATGGATAACCACGCCACCACTCCCATGGATCCGCGGGTTCTGGAAGAGATGTTGCCCTACTTCATGGAGAAGTTCGGCAATGCGGCCAGCCGCAATCACTCCTTCGGGTGGGCGGCCGAGGAAGGCGTGGAAACGGCGCGCGATCGTATCGCCAAGCTGATCGGCGCGACTGCAAAGGAAATTGTCTTCACCTCCGGCGCCACCGAGAGCGACAACCTCGCCATCAAGGGCGTGGCCGAGATGTATCGCGAGAAGGGCAACCACATCATCACGGCCGTCACCGAGCACAAGGCGGTGCTCGACACTTGCAAACGGCTGGAAAAGTACGGCTACCGCGTCACCTACCTCCCCGTGCAGAAGGATGGCCTGATTGACCTCGACGACCTGAAGCGGGCCATGGACGACAAAACCATTCTGGTCACCATCATGGCCGCCAACAACGAAATCGGCGTATTGCAGCCGGTTGCCGAGATCGGCAAGCTGTGCCACGAGCGCGGAGTGATCTTCCACACCGACGCGACCCAGTATGTGGGCAAAGTTCCAATGGATGTGATCAAACAGAACATCGACCTGGCTTCGATTTCAGGTCACAAGATGTACGGACCTAAGGGTGTGGGAGCGTTGTACGTGCGCCGCAAGAATCCGCGCGTGCAGCTTTCCGCCATCATTGACGGCGGCGGCCATGAGCGCGGCATGCGTTCGGGCACACTGAATGTTCCCGGCATCGTCGGCCTGGGCAAGGCCTGCGCCATTGCGCAGGAGGAAATGCCGCAGGAATCCTGCCGTCTGGCCGGCCTGCGCAATCGCCTGCGCGACCGCATCATGAGCCGTCTGGACGAGACCTACATCAACGGCTCCATGGAGCACCGTCTGCCCGGCAACCTGAACATCAGTTTTGCGTACGTGGAAGGCGAGTCGCTGCTGATGGGCATCAACGACATCGCGGTTTCGAGCGGTTCGGCCTGCACCTCGGCGACGCTGGAGCCATCCTATGTTTTGAAGGCTCTCGGCACCGGCGACGACCTGGCGCACAGCTCGATTCGCTTCGGCATCGGCCGCTTCAATACCGAAGCCGAGGTTGATTACGTCGCCGATCGCGTCATCGAGACGGTCGAGCGTCTGCGCGAACTTTCTCCGCTCTACGAGATGGCGAAAGAAGGCATCAATCTGAAAGATGTGAAGTGGGCGGGAGAAGCGCACTAGGTGCTTGGTTTCAAGGTTGCAAAGTTTCGAGGTTTCAAAGTCTTGGGAAATCGTTGAGTCTTTTGAACCTCGTTGAAACGCGATCATTGAAACCTTGGAAACTTTGAAACTTGAATTGGAGAAAATATGTCATACAGCGACAAGGTAATTGATCACTACAACCACCCCCGCAACGTCGGCTCCATGGACAAGCAGAGCACCGACGTGGGCACCGGCCTGGTCGGCGCGCCCGAGTGCGGCGACGTCATGAAGCTGCAGATCAAGGTCAACCGTGAAACCAACGTCATTGAAGACGCCAAGTTCAAGACCTTCGGCTGCGGCTCCGCCATCGCCTC
>Ga0116223_10000210_pt1 | contig 76235 bp, 58 predicted proteins | sample Sb_taG_3_FD_90092 | JGI IMG/M metagenome (GOLD analysis project Ga0116223, IMG submission 90092) | Peat soil microbial communities from Weissenstadt, Germany - Sb_50d_a_PC metaG | ecosystem: Environmental > Terrestrial > Soil > Wetlands > Peat | place: Germany: Weissenstadt | collected 2010-09-21 | reverse complement strand
TCAGCCAACCGACAACACCTACTGTGCAAGCTGCCACTTAGCTGAGGTGAGAGGAAAAACTCGACGGCAGCGATAATCGCAGCCAAAACTACATTCCGATCACGGACTTTTTCAACAGCCACGAGCCATTACACTCATTGACCTGGGTTGTGAGTGTAATTAGAGATATCACGCCAACAATCCTTTGAAGCCCCGTCGGCACGACGAGAAGTTGTCAAAGGAAAACCGAAACCCGCTTTTCCCCTTTGCGGACCATCCTTATTGCGTATTTGCGGTGACGAAAGAGGGGCGGGTCCGCAACCCGCCCCTCAGGGAATCAAGGACGCGGGGGAGTTCGGACGCTGGCTGTGCTGACCTCAAAGCTTGCCTGGCGGCCCGATGACAGCGACACCTGAATGGTCTGGACCTGCGAGGCTAGCTGCGAGATCTGCGCCTGCTGAGCGCGAATCACCTTTTGCTGACGGCGGATCAGCGCCTGCTGCTCTTTGGTGGCTTCGATCAACAGCGCCGTCAGCCGGCTGTAGTCCACCCCGCGAGCGGCCCACGCTTTCTTTGGCAGCGGCCAGCGGGAATTCTGTTTTCGGCGGCCGGCGAGCTCCAAACGGTTAAAAACAAAGGGGCAAGCCCCCGTTGGCTTACGATTCGACAGGGTATATACTTCGGGGCCAAAGAGATCGCGATTCCTGGGGTAAGTAGAAATGTTCGAGTCTCGATCGGATTCTTTCCTCACTTATTTTTCTTTGCCTCCTGACTTCGAGTGAGCGCGACATGCGGTGTCCTTCCACGCCGCCGGTGGCTCGGGTCATAGCGTTTGAGGGCCTTATGGATATGCCAGATGTAGCCACCCTCCTGGGTGACCTCAATGTCGGAAATGACAAGGCGGTGGCCGAGTTCGTCGTGCTCCTCTACTCGGAGCTGCGGCGTTTGGCTTCCAGTTACTTGCGGCGGGAGCGCAGTGATCACACCTTACAAACCACCGCCCTGGTGCATGAGGCCTATCTTCGCCTGGCCGATCAGAGGGAAGTTCGTTGGAAAAACAGAGACCAGTTCATGGGCGTCGCAGCTCAACTGATGCGCCGCATCCTGGTTGACTACAGCCGTGGCCACGATGCCCAAAAGCGTGGCAGAGACTTCGAGAGAGTTTTCTTGGAAGAAGCGGCAGGCGTTTCCAAGGGAAAGACGGCGGATGTCGTTGCATTGGATGAAGCGCTCACACGACTGGCCGAGTTCGATCCGCAGCAGGCCCAACTGGTAGAGCTGCGTTTTTTTGGCGGTCTGAGCATTGAGGAGGCTGCCGGAGTCTTGGGCGTTTCCCGCACGACAGTGAAGCGCAACTGGAACCTAGCCAAGGCATGGCTGGCGCGTGAGCTGCGCAGAGGCGACCCGAAGGATGCCTGAAAAATGGGACCAAGTGAAAGAGCTGTTCGCGCTCGCTCTGGAACAAGATCCCGAGCAGAGGAGCAGTTTCCTGCGTCAAGCCTGTGCCGGCGATGACTCGCTACGCACCGAAATAGAATCGCTGCTGTCGAGCTTCGACGGTGCCGCCACCTTTCTTGAGAATTGTCCCACCGCTGATCTAGTGTCCAGGCAGTCGCGCGCCCTGGCGGGACAGAGGATTGGGGCATACCGGATTATCCGCCAGATTGGGCAGGGCGGCATGGCGGTGGTTTACCTGGGCGAGCGCGATGACCAGGCGTATCGGAAACAAGTCGCGATAAAGATGGTCAAGCCCGGAATAGACACCGAACAAATCCTTCACCGTTTCCGCAATGAGCGACAGACCCTGGCGGCACTGGACCACTCCAACATCGTGAAGCTCCTGGACGGTGGGAGCGGCGCAGATGGCTCCCCGTATCTGGTGATGGAGTATGTGGAAGGCCTGCCCGTGGACCAGTATTGTGACCTTCACAAGCTTTCCATCCAGGATCGCCTTCGGCTCTTTCGCCTAGTCTGTTCCGCGGTACAGTACGCGCATGAGAATCTGGTCATTCACCGGGATCTGAAGCCGAGCAATGTCCTGATCGCAAAAGACGGTGCGCCCAGACTCCTGGACTTCGGCATCGCCAAACTGTTGAACCCCGAGTGCTTCCAAACCGCAAATATCACTCGAACGGACTGGCGTCCTATGACACCGGAATACGCGAGCCCAGAACAGATTCGCGGGCAAGCGGTCACGACCGCAACTGATGTCTACTCGCTGGGGGTATTGCTGTATGAATTGCTGACCGGCCATCGGCCGTATCGCTCTACGGGTGGGTCTCTGTTGGAAATGGAGCGCCTAGTCTGCGAAACTGAGCCCGAAAAACCGAGTGTTGTCATCAGCAGGGAAGAAGAGAAGGTCCCTGGCAACGGCGACGCGCCAACGGTCATTACTCCGGAGCTGGTGAGCAGCCAGCGCGGCTTGCAGCCGGCGGAACTGCGGCGTCGGCTGCGCGGCGACCTCGACACAATCGTGCTGAAAGCGCTCCGCAAGGAGCCCGAGCGAAGGTATGGTTCTGTCGAAGAGTTTTCTCGGGATATCGAGCGCTATCTGACAGGGGCGCCGGTCAGAGCCCGCAAATCCACCATGGCGTACCGTAGCGGGAGATTCCTTCGCAGGCATAAGGAATCATTGGCTGCGGTTTTGGTCGTTCTGGGCATCATGGCGGGTGGTCTCTATTACCGCTCTCATCAAAACAAACGCTTGACCGACAAAGACAGCATCATTCTTATCGATTTTGCCAACAGCACGGGTGATCCGGTATTCGACGATACCCTGAAGACGGCGCTCAACGTCTCGCTGCGGCAATCGCCTTTCTTGAATGTGCTCTCCGATAGCCAGGTCGCGAATACGTTGCGCGAGATGACGCGTCCGCCCAGCACGAAACTCACACCCGAAGTGGCCCGGGAGCTTTGCCTGCGGGCGGGCAGCAAAGCCTACATCGCTGGAACGATTGGCGGCCTGGGCAGCGAATACGTGCTTGGGCTGAAGGCGGTGAATTGCCAGAGCGGAGACACGCTGGCGCAGGAGCAGATGACGGCAGCGTCGAAAGAGAAGGTGCTGGAGGCGCTGGGCGGGGCGGCTTCCAAGCTGCGCGGCGAACTGGGCGAATCCCTGGCGACGGTACAGAGATTTGATGTTCCGCTAGTACAGGCCACTACGTCTTCGCTCGAAGCTCTGAAAGCGTACAGCATTGGCTATAGGGTCGGCAACGAGAAAGGCTCTGCCGCAGCCCTGCCGTACGATCAACGCTCCATCGAACTGGACCCGAATTTTGCCATGGGATACCTGGAAGTGGGGAATGACTACAACGGTCTCTCGCAGCTAGGGCGGGCCGCCGAGTACTTTACCAAGGCATTCCAGTTGCGGGAGCATGCCAGCGAGCGAGAAAGGCTGGCTATCGCCGCCGACTACTATTCGAACGCAACCGGGGAACTGGATAAAGCAGCCCAGGCGTACCAGGAGCAGATTGCAACCTACCCGCGGCAAAGCGCGGCTTACGGCAATTTGAGCCTGGTGTATGCGGCGCAAGGGCGGTATGAGAAAGCGATGGAGAGTCAGGGGCGAGATCGGAGTCTTACACCGAATGCTGTCGGTGTGTACGTGAATCTTGCCAACGACGCCCTTGCCTTACAACATTTTGAAGAGGCGCGGCAGATTATTCGCGAGGCGCAGACTCGAAAACTGGAGGAACCGGTCCTTCATAGTGCTCTCTATGCTCTTGCCTTTCTCAGTTCGGATTCAGCAGCAATGGCGGAACAGCAGCAGTGGTGGGGTACGGGCGGATCCGAGTTCGAGAACTGGGGGTTTTCGCTCGCGTCCGATACCGAAGCGTACGCTGGTCATGTTGGCAAGGCACGGGAATTGACCAGGCGGGCTATCGCCTCCGCCGAACAAGCTGATAGCAAGGAAAATGGGGCAATATGGCAGGCGATTGCTGCTCAACGGGAAGCCGCTTACGGCAATCCTGCCAAAGCCCGGCAGTCGGCAGCAGCGTCTTTAAGGCTGGCTCCAACGAGTCCCGGCACAGTAGTCGAAGCGGCACTGGCGTTTGCCATGGCGGGTGACACAGCCAGAGCCGAATCCTTGGCCCAAGACCTGGGGAAACGGTTCCCGCTCGATACCCAGATGCAGTCACTTTGGCTGCCTGCGATTCACGCGCAATTGGCGCTGGACAGAAAAAACCCAACTGCCGCGCTCCATGCCCTGCAAACCCCTTCAGCCATCGAGTTGGGGCAAATTCCGTTCGTACTCAATATTTCCTGCCTCTACCATGTTTATGTGCGCGGAGAGGCATACTTGGCAGCGGGACAAGGCAGTGCTGCCGCCGCCGAGTTTCAGAGGATTCTCGACCACGGCGGTATTGTCTGGAACTGCTGGACCGGGGCGTTGGCGCACTTGGGTGTGGCTCGGGCGAACGCGTTGCAGTCGAGAACTGCGCACGGAGCGGATGCCGACGCCGCCCCACCCGGTCGCTCGCCGCCTACAAAGACTTCCTAATCCTCTGGAAAGACGCCGACCCCGACATCCCCATCCTGAAAGAAGCCAAGGCGGAGTACGCGAAGCTGCAATAGCTGAGAAAAATCCTGCCACGTCGCCTGCTGTTTTCCGATGGTTTACGTAACCAGGCCATAGCACTCATTGAGAATTACCGGATCACCTTCAGAGCCACGCGAGACCGCGCTCTTCTGAGACCGGGGGGGAAAGCCCAAGGGAAGCTCTGCGCTTAACCCGCCGCCAGGTAAACATACCGCAGAATAAACAGCGCCGTCAGGATCCAGATCAGCGTGCTGATTTCCCGGAACTTTCCCGCCGCCACTTTCACCAGCGTGTATGAAATCAACCCCAAACTGAGCCCCGTTGCGATGCTGAACGTCAATGGCGTCGCCAGCAACGTCACGAACGCGGGAATCGCCTCGGTGAACTCCCCCCACTCCACCCGAGCCATGGACTCGGTCATCAGGGCTCCCACCAGAATCAAAGCCGGAGCCGTGGCATAGCCCGGGATCGCTGCGGCCAGTGGGGCGCAAAACGCAGCCAGTAGAAAAAAGCCTGCCACGAAAACATTGCTGAGCCCGGTTCGGGCTCCGGCTGCCACCCCGGCGGCGCTTTCGATGTAGCTGGTCACGGTGGAAGTCCCCGTCAGTGCCCCGATAACAGTGCCGATCGCATCCGACACCAGCGCCCGCCCGACGCGCGGAATCTTGCCATTCTTCACAAATCCGCCCTGCTCGCAGACTCCCACCAGCGTTCCGACGTTGTCGAACAGGTCCACGAACAGAAACACAAAGATGATTTCAAGTAACCCGAGATGGAGCGCGCCCCGCAAATCTAGTTGCAGCCAGGTTGACGAAGGATGCGGCCACGAGAAGATCGCCGTCGGCCAACTGCCCATACCGCGAAAAATGCCCAGCACGGTAGTTGCGAAAATACCAATCAGGATGGCCCCGTTCACCTTGCGCGTCATCAGCACCAGCATGATCCCGACGCCCACGCACGCCAGTTGCGCCTCGCGGTTCGAAAAACTGCCCAGGCTGACGAACGTCGCCGGGTTTGCCACCACCAGCTTCGCGTTCCGCAGCCCAACAAAGGCGATGAACATCCCAATTCCCCCGGCCGTAGCGTTCTTAAGGCAGTCGGGTATGCCGTTGACAATCTGCTCCCGCACCCGCGTCACCGTGAGGATGAGAAAAAACACTCCGGAGAAAAAAATGACGCCCAGAGCCGTCCGCCACGGCACATGCATGCCCAGACACACCGAGTAGGTGAAGTACGCGTTGAGCGACATGCCCGGCGCCAGCGCAATGGGATAGTTGGCATATAAGCCCATCACAAGCGTGGCGGCGGCAGACGCAATGCAGGTGGCAAACACCACGCCTTCGACTGGCATGCCAGCCTGCGAAAGAATCTGCGGGTTCACCACCACGATGTACGCCATGGTGATGAACGTAGTCAGGCCGCCGAGAAACTCGGCGCGGACCGTGCTCTGGTTTTCAGCGAGACGGAAGTAGCGAGCGATCAACGCTGGTCCTTTTTGTGCGGAATCTTGCGCGCCGAGTGTTGCACGCAGAATGAACCCGACATTCTACGGCATGCGATCCCCGACCGGGAGAATCAATTGCCGACGAGCTTACAAGGACAGGCCGTCGCTGCCCGCGCTGGTGTCCGGTGACTCTTGCAGGCTCGCAGCCGTGATCGCGTGCAGATCGCCCGCCCGCCGCAGTTCCGGGAAGAGCCATGCCCACACGGCAATCACCACCAGGGTCCCGATTCCTCCCAGAATCACGGCCGGAACGGTCCCGAACCACTGCGCCGTCAGGCCCGACTCAAACTGCCCGAACTCGTTTGACGTGCCGATGAAAATCATATCTACGGCCGTGACGCGCCCGCGCATTTCGTCGGGCGTGGCCAGTTGGGTCAGCGTAGCCCGGATGATGACGCTGATCATGTCGCTTGCGCCCAGCAGCAGCAGCGCGATCAAAGAGAGCGTAAGACTGCGCGACACGCCGAAGATGATTGTGAAGACTCCGAACCCGGCGACCGCCCACAACAGCGTCGGGCCGGATCGTCCCCGCAATGGCCGGTGCGCCAGCAGAATGGCCATCAGAGCCGCCCCGGCGCCGGGCGCAGTCCGCAGCAGGCCCAGTCCCCAAGGCCCGGTGTGGAGTATCTCCCGGGCATAGACCGGCAGCAGCGCCACCGCTCCACCCAGCAGCACCGCGAACAGGTCGAGCGAGATCGCGCCCAGGATGAGCTTCCGCGTCCAGATGAAGTGCAGTCCGGCGAAGACCGTCTTCACCGTCATCGGCTCCCGCGGACGGGCCTTCGCCTCTGGCTTGATGCGGAAACTTGAGATGGTGGCTCCGATGGCCGTCAGCATCGCGATCGCATAAACCGCGGAAGGCCCTCGCGACAGGGCGTAGAGAATTCCACCGAACGACGGCCCCAGAATCGTCGCCGCCTGAAAGATGCTGGCGTTCCAGGCGACGGCGTTGGGAAAGTGCGCCTCCGAAACCAGCTGCGGCAGGATAGACCGGCTGGCCGTGCTGTTAAACGACCGGACCGTGCCCAGCACAACCAGCACCGCATAGATGGCGGTGACGGAATGCACGCCCCGCTGCGCCAGCCCCAGCAGCAGCGCGAAACACAACGCGTATCCGGCGTAGCACGCCGAGAGCACGCGGCGCCGCTCGTAGCGGTCCGAGGCGTGGCCGGAGATCGGAAACAGCAGAATCCCCGGCAGAAACTGCGCCAGCCCTACCAGCCCCAGATCGAGCGGTCTTTTCGTGATTTCGTAGACTTGCCAGCCGACCGCCACCGCCTGCATCTCGACCGCAGCCACAATCAGAAAGCGGGCGATCTGGAAAAGGACGAACGCGTGGTGCGTGAAAGCAGCGCGTCCGGCTCGGGCCTCGGCGGGTGCGGGCATGAACTTCTAATGTGACATAGAAGGCTGAGGATGTGCAGTCAGCTTCAGTGCAAGAGATGAAGAGAACGGAGCGTTGGCAGCAGGTTGGGCAACAAATCGCCCGCGGCATGGACAACCACAACCACGGCAAAATTGCGTGTGCGGGCCCATAACACACCCAGGAAGAAACCGGCCAGCGAGACGATCACAATCGAATAGCCCACTGCCATCAACAGCGAAGGATGCTGAAGACCCTCCTGCGTGAGTCCGGTGCGGAGGTAGATTCCCGGTGCATGCGCGAGTCCGAAGGCCAGAGCCATGACGACGATTCCACCGAGTTCGGATTTCAATACGGCGGACAACCTGGTTTGCAGCAGGACGCGAAAAAAGAATTCTTCCACGACGCCCGCCTCGATCGCCAGCCAAACAAAGGTGAGCGGCAATCCATAGAAGAGAGTGGCAGGTGGAAGATGTGCGCTCGCGATATCCCGCAGCCCGTGTCCCAGAACTGCCTGAAAACCGAGCAGCAACACAGACATGCCGAGAGCAACCAGCAAGTAACCACCTCGCGCCGAGGATGGCGCCAGCTGTCGCAGGCTATAGCCGAATTGCACCTGAAAGATCATTGCCGGGATGACGACGAATAGGATCAGCTTGGCCGTCAAGATCACAACTGCGTTTTCCGGGTCGGTCGGGAAGTAGCGGTGCAGAAATCCAAGGCCCCACGTCACAAAAACGACAACGGGCGCCAGGTAGGCCCCGACGGTCGCGAGTTCCTGCTTTGGACTCACAACCGCGTAGTCGAGCGGAGAAACACGCGCGGTGAGCAGCCAGGCAGCCAGCGAGAATCCAACGCCCAGGATGCCGAAGACCAGAAGCGGCTCGGCGATGTCGAAATTTCCGGTACGCCGCATCGCCAGCAGCATAGCGGCGTACAACCCAAGATAGCCGGCAAGCAGGCCAATTCCGATTGGCCGGTGGGCAGCGTTTGCATTCACCCGAACAGTCATACTGTCAGATACGAAGGTTCCAGTGAGTTTGTTCGTTCCTCACGCCACCAGCGGAGCGTTCGCGGTCCCGGCCGTGCCAAACACGCTGCGGTAGCGCTCGATCTCTGCCGGCGGCCCAAGCGCCTTGGAGTAATTGTCAGACAGTTTCACCGCGGGTCGCCCCTCCGCGGTCGAAACCTTGCAGATCAGTCCGATCGGGTCAAACCCGCCGCCGTCATTCGGATTGCAGCCGCGAAAATCGTTGGTCAACAGCGTCCCCCAGCCCGCGCTGACGCGAATCCGCCGGCCCGCCGTCCACTTATTTCGGTCGTGGAAATCGGCCGCGCTGCGGAAATCTCCCGCACTTACGCCCCGCGCCAGGGTGCCACCAAAATAAGCATGCAGTCCGAGGATCTGCTCCACATCCAGCGTGTCGGAGGCGATCAGCAGCTTCTCGCGCGGATCTCGTCCTCGCGCCTTCAGCCACTCGATGAATTCATCCCCGGCAAGATAGGGATCCTTGCTGTCGGTGCGCTGGCCGGTCCAGTCGGCCACCCAGTCGGGCGCACCGGCGAGAAACTGCGTGGTCCCAAACGTATCCGGCAGCATGACCCGCAGCGCTCCCTCGTAGGTCTGCTGCCAGAGCTCGAGCACGCGGTATTGCGAAGCCTTCAGCGCCACGTCATCCGGCGCCAGTGCGGCCATCACCATCGGAATCTCGTGCGCATTGGTTCCGATCGCCTCCAGATCGTGCTTGTGCGCGAGGAATGCGTTCGACGTCCCCAGAAAGCTGCTCTGAAGGCTGTTCGCCATGGCGACCACCACGTATTCCTGCCACAGGAAACTGTGCCGCCGGCGCGTGCCGAAATCAGCCACGCTCAGCCCCGGCACCCCGCGCAGCCGCTCGATCTTGCTCCACAGCTTGGTCTTGGCCCGGGCGTACAGAATGTCCAGGCCGAACTCGCTCAGCGTCTTCAAATGCGCCCGGGTCTTCAGCTCGTCGAGAATGGCCAACGCATACAGCTCCCACATCGTGGTCTCGGTCCACGCTCCTTCGAACGACAGTTGAATCTGCCCCTCCTGCACCGACAGGTGATAGTCCGACAGCCGGAAGTCGTTCTCCAGCCATTCCAGAAACGCCGGCTCGAAAATTCCCCGCCGCCCGTAGAACGTATTGCCCGCCAGCCACACAAGTTCCGATTTCCGGAAGCGCAGTCCGCGCACGTGCTGCAACTGTACCTTGAGTTCTTCGATATGGATCATGTCGGCCATCCGCACCGCCGGATGCCGGTTGAGCAGCGCAAACTCGACCCGCGTGTTCGGGAAATGCTTCCAGATAAACTGCAGCATCAGCAGTTTGTAGAAATCCGTATCCAGCAGCGACCGGATGACCGGATCCAGTTCCCAGTTGTGGTTGTGCGCGCGTTCGGCCAGGTTAATGATCATCGGGGACAGAAACTTTCACGAACAGTCTAGCAGGATGCTTCAGTTGCGCGGCTTCAACTGCCGTCTCGCTTGACGCGCCCGCTTGACTCATAATCATGAGTCAGATAGACTCATACCATGGCTAAACGATTGCAGGTCATTCTGCAGGACCCGGAATACCGTGAAATTCAGCGCGTCGCCCGCGCCCGGCGCATGTCCATTGCCGAGTGGGTTCGCCAGTCACTCGCGCGCGCCCGCCAGCAGGAACCGCTCGGAGATGTTGAGAAGAAACTTTCTGCCATCCGCGCAGCCGCGCGGCACCAGGAATCCCCGGCGGTGGATATGGAGACGATGCTGGCTGAAATCGAACGGGGATATCATTCGGGCCAGCCGTGATTCTGATTGATTCCAACATTCCGATGTATTTGATCGGCGCTCCTCACCTCCATAAGACTGACGCACAACGCTTGCTGGAGAGGTGCGTGAGCGAGCGCCGGCGCATGGTCACCGACGCCGAAGTCTTGCAGGAGATCCTGCACCGATACGCGGCCATCAATCGCCGCCATGACATCCAACTTGCTTTTGACGCGCTTCTGAACGTGGTGGACGACGTATTTCCGGTGGATCGAACCGTGGCGGAACGTGCAAAGCAGATCGTTCTCGGTTACCGTCGCCTGTCGGCCCGCGACGCGGTGCACTTAGCCATCATGCAGCAACATGGCATCGGACAGATTCTAAGCTTCGATTCGGGCTTCGACGGTTTCCCTGGGATTACACGTCTGTCGTAGCGACGGCGCGCACGCGGACGAAACTGGGACTATCTGTTTTTGCCCGTGAAGGCCGTCGCCTCCAGCCCCTCGAACACTTCCTCCGCCCTTCTCAGCGCCTCCTGCACGTTGTCGCAGATGTTTTCCTTGCCCACGACCTCTTCGAACTCCGCCTGATGAATGAGGTGCGCAGGTTGCTCGCGCGCCCCGCACAAAATCAAAGTGCGCTTCGTGGCATGCAGTTGTTTGGCGACCTCTTCAATGGCGAACAATCCCGTGGCATCGAGCGCGGTCATATTGCGCAGACGCAGGATCACCACCGGCGGCAGTTTGTGCACGTTCTCGATGACTGCGAAAATCTTGTCGGTCGCACCAAACAGAAACGGCCCGTGAATGCGGAAGATAGTCGCGTAATACGGGATGTCTTTATCCTGCAGAATGTGCACCCGCCCGTCTTCGACGTAGTCGTCGGTCACCTGCGAGACGGTCGTGGTCGAGGCCACGCGGCTGATGAACAGCAGCGCGGCCAGAATCATCCCGGCTTCGACGGCTACAGTAAGATCGGCAAACACGGTCAGCGCAAATGTCACGAGCCAGATGCTGATGTCGGTCTTGGTCAGTTTCAGCAGTTGCGGAATCTCGCGCCACTCGCCCATGTTGTAGGCGACCATCATCAGAATCCCCGCCAGCGCCGCCATCGGCACGTAGCTGACCAGGTGCGCCGCAAACAGAAGAATGCACAGCAGGGTCAGCGCGTGGATGATTCCCGCCACCGGCGACTGCGCTCCCGCGCGAATGTTGGTTGCCGTGCGGGCGATCGCCCCCGTAGCCGGCAGGCCGCCAAACATCGGCGAAAAGACGTTGGCCACGCCCTGCGCCACCAGTTCGACATTGGGATTGTGCCGGTCATTGCTCATGCGGTCCGCGACCACCGCCGACATGAGCGATTCAATCGCCCCCAGCATGGCCACCGTGAACGCCGGTCCCAGCAGTCCGTGAATCAGGTCGCTGCGGAAGTGCGGGACCTGCAGATGCGGCAGCCCGGCCGGAATTCCCCCGAATCTTGTCCCGATCGTTTCCACCGGCAGCTTGAAAAAATAAACGGCGCAGGTGGAAAGCACCAGCGCCACTATCGGACCCGGAATCCGCGCCGAGAGCCCCCGGCACACGATCAGTGTGAGCAGCGTGAACACTGCGAGCGCAGTGGCTTCGAACGACAGAGTATGAAAGTTCGCCGCCAGCGCCTCCATGCGCAGCCAGAAAACTCCTGGCACCTTGTCGAGATGCAGCCCGAAGAAATCTTTCACCTGCGTGCTGGCAATCAGCACCGCAATGCCATTCGTGAATCCGATAACCACCGGCCGCGGAATGAACTTCACTGCCGTGCCCAGTCCCGTGAGGCCCATGATCACCAGCAGCACGCCCGCCATCACGGTACACATGAACAGCCCGTCCACGCCGTGCGTCGCAATGATCCCGGCCACGACCACGACGAAGGCCCCGGTCGGCCCGCCAATCTGCGTCTTCGACCCGCCCAAAGCCGAGATCAGGAATCCAGTCACGATTGCGCAATAAATCCCCGCCTGCGGCGTCAGCCCTGAAGTGATGGCGAACGCCATCGCCAGCGGCAACGCCACCAGCCCCACGGTGACGCCCGCAATCAAATCGAGCAGGAATTTGTGCCGGTTATAGTCGCGAAGACAGAGTACAGACTTGGAAGCCAACGATCATCCAAGAAAGCAACAGCCATGATGACATTATCGCTCAAATTCTTGTGGCGCCTGTTGCTTGTAAAGTCTCTGCTTGCGCAACGATTGCCCCCGGCGAGACCGAGATTCTGAATCCGCCTTGTAGAATCACCCCATGCAACTGCTGCGCACCCTGGGATGGCTGGCCTCGGTCGTCTATTCGACGATCCCATCGTTCTGGCTGATGGTCCATCCCCGCGCCCATCGCTGGCGCGCACGCGAAGGCTCTCCCTTCCGTGTGCTTGTACCGGCCTGGATTGTCATGTGGGTTGGAATGGGCCTGCTGACCGGCCCGTGGCGGACTGTCGCCCTCTATTCGACCGGGTGGAGTTGGCTCCCCGCAGCACTGCTGTTGGTCGCCGGCATCTACCTTTATTCCCACGCAGGCGCGCACTTCAGCCTGGCGCAACTCGGTGGCCTGCCTGAACTCCGGAAAAGCCATGGGGACGACCGACTCGTGACCACGGGCATCCGCGCCCACGTCCGCCATCCCGTTTACCTCGCCCACCTGTGCGAGATGCTCGCCTGGAGCCTCGGCACCGGCCTGCTCGTCTGCTGGCTGCTGACCGGGTTCGCCATCGTCACCGGCGCTGTGATGATCCGCATGGAAGATGCGGAATTGCAGAAGCGCTTCGGGGATCAATATGCCGCCTATCGCGAGCGGGTACCTGCAGTCTTGCCCAAGCTGCGTGCCTGAGCAGGACGGATCCGCGGAGGGACACTTTCAGATTTCCTCGCGCGCCGCGAGGCCATGCCCGGAACTCTCCCTGCGCGGCTGATCACGATGGAGTGTGCTTTCTGTCACTGCGGAAAGGACGATTCCCGGAGCTAACCTCGAACATCAAGGGACTGTCAGCAGACACAGGGAGTGAAACCATGCGATCAAGACTCTTTGGTGTTTTGTTTGTCTCCACACTCTTCTTGTTCGGCCACGTCCTGGGCGGGGTTCCGAAGACAGTCGCGCAAACCTCTCCCGTTGGCCGGTGGACGACCGTGGACGATGCTACCGGCAAAGTAAAGTCGGTGGTCGCGCTCTGGGAAGAGAACGGCAAGCTTTTCGGCAAGATTGAAGAGGTCATCAACGCTGATCCCGACAACCCGGGCCACGTCTGCCTCCACTGCGAGGGGGACCTCAAAAACAAGCCTCTGGTCGGCCTTCGCATTCTCTGGGACATGCAGAAAGACGGCGACCAGTGGTCCGGAGGCAAGATACTCGACCCGCACAACGGCAAGGTCTACCGCTGCACCGTCGCCTTGCAGGACGGCGGGAAGAAGTTGAAGGTGCGCGGATTCATCGGCTTCTCTCTGCTCGGGCGCACACAGTACTGGTCCCATAAGGAGTAGTGCTGTCGTTATAATCGCATCTCGATGAGATTCGAGCTGTTTATCGCTTCGCGATACTTGCGCGCCAAGCGGCGCCAGGCCTTCATCGGCATCATCACCGGCATCTCCATCGCCGGAGTCGCCGCCGGAGTCGCCTCGCTGGTCATCGCGCTCGCCATCAACAACGGCTTTCGCCAGGACCTGCAGCAGCGCCTGCTCGGCTCCACGTCGCACATCAGCCTGCAGCGCATTGCCGACGACGGCATCAAAGACTGGCCTGCGCTCATGGATCGCCTGTCCAAACAGCCGCACGTGGTCGCGGCCGCTCCAGCCATCTTCGAGCAGGTTCTGATCTCGCGCGGTCCACGCGCCCGCGGCGCTGTGCTGAAAGGGATGATCCCGCGCTATGAGCGGAAAGTCGGGGATCTGTTAACTACGGTTAAGGAAGGATCGGCCGCGGAGCTGGAAGAAAGTGTGGCGCGGGCGCCCTCGCCAGCGCAGCCCGAATCCGAGACATCCGCCGCCAGTCCCGACTCGCTCGCCGCCGTCGAGCAGCGCGTCGCCGCCATGCCCCCCATCGTTCTCGGCAAAGACATGGCAGACAATCTGGGCGCCACGGTCGGCTCCGTCGTGCTGGTCACGAGTCCGCAAGGCGAACTGACCCCATTCGGCATGGTGCCGAAATACAACCGTTTTCGCGTGGCCGGAATTTTCAACTCCGGTTTCTTCGACTACGACTCCAGTTGGGCCTTCGTCCGCCTCTCCGACGCGCAACAGTTGTTCGGCTTGGGCAATCTGATCTCCGTCATCGAATTCAAGGTGGACGACATCTACCAGGCCGACGTTCTCTCCCGCGCCCTCGAAGACTCCGCTGGCAAAGGTTTCATGGCCACCAACTGGATGGAGCAGAACAAGGCCCTGTTCCGCGCCCTTCGCCTCGAGCGCGTCGTCACCTTCATCACCATTGGCCTCATCGTTTTCGTCGCCGCCCTCAACATCCTGATATCTCTCATTATGATGGTCATGGAAAAAACCAAAGACATCGCCGTGCTGATGTCCATGGGAACGCGCAAGGCGCAAGTGCGCAACGTCTTCATCGCGCAGGGTGTGCTGATCGGCGTGATCGGCACCGCCATAGGCCTGGTCCTCGGCTATGCCATCTCCTATGCGGGGGGCCACTACCACATTATTTCGCTCGCGCCCGAGGTCTACTCGATTGACTACGTCCCGTTTGCGCCCCGCGTAAGCGATGGTGTGATCGTCGCCCTCGTCGCCGTCGGGATTTCCTTTGTTGCGACTCTGTATCCCTCGTGGTCCGCGTCCCGCATCCTCCCGGCCGAGGCGTTGCGCTATGAATAATCGTGCGAGCCAATTTCCACCGTCTAACCCTGTGCCGTCTGTGTTCTCACGAAACAGCCGCCGTGACCTCAGTCACATGAGGGGAATTGGGCTCGGTGTACAGTTTTTGCAACTATGGTTCCTGGAATGGGAAAGGTGGGCCATTGCGTCCTGGTCCACGAGGCAGATACTAGACCAGCTTCATTTCCGTGCCGGCGTGCTGGTGGCTGACAAGCACGGGCAGCAGCGCTGGAACGAAAGGGACCCGAATTGCATCTAACCCAACAAGCACCGATGTTGCGAGTCGAAAGCCTGAAGAAGGTTTTCCCGTCCGGCGAATCGGATCTGGTGCTCTTCGAGAATCTGTCGTTTGAGGTGAAGCGGGGTGAAATGCTCGCCATTGTGGGCGAATCCGGAGCAGGGAAGAGCACGCTGTTGCACATCCTGAGCGCTCTCGATCGCGCTTCCGCGGGCGCCGTTGTCTGCGACCAGGTGCAGTTGAGTTCGTTGTCGCAGGATCAGGCCGCGGACTTCCGCAATCGCCAGACCGGCTTCGTCTGGCAGTTCCACTATCTGCTGCCGGAATTCACGGCGGCGGAAAACGTGGCCATGCCACTGCTCCTGCGCGGGCAGACTTGGGAGCAGACCCAGCCGGAAGCTTTACGCTGGCTGCGCGAGGTTGGACTGGAGCAGCGCGCCCATCACCGTTCCGGCGAGCTTTCCGGCGGTGAGCAGCAGCGGGTGGCTCTGGCGCGCGCTCTCATCACCGGCCCCAAATTACTGCTGGCCGATGAGCCGACCGGTGACCTGGATGCGCGTACGGCTGAGGCTGTGTTTGACTTGATTGCGCGCTTGCATCGCGAGCACCAACTCACCTCGCTGATCGCTACGCACAATTTGTCGTTCGCGCGCCGCTGTCACCGTGTCTTAAGATTGCAGCGGGGATCTGTGGAAGAGATCGCTCCCGAGTCCTTGCCGGTTTGAGCTAGGGGACGCGGGAAAGGGCAACATTAGTCTGACAAAGTGCAAGAAATTGGTTCGTGGATTAGTCGCAGGGAACTGGCTCTCGTTCCTTCGGTAACGTGATCAGAGGTTTAGGCCGTGGTTTCTGTGCTTGGGTTTCGAGGCCCTTTGATTGCATAATGTACAGATAGGGATAATGTACAGATAGGGATAATGTTAGGATCAGGGCGAAAGATCAGGGTGGGACAGAAGCACCAGGTTGGGTAGGGTCGGGCAGTTCTTCCCGGCCGGGGAAGTCAGGGGGAAGGGCATTATGTTCGAACGGTATACGGAGAAAGCCAGGCGCGTCATCTTCTTTGCACGCTATGAAGCCAGCCAGTTCGGCTCGCCTTACATTGAGACCGAGCATCTCCTTTTGGGACTCCTGCGTGAAGACAAAGCCCTGACCAATCGGTTCCTGCGCTCCCATGCCTCGGTCGAATCCATCCGCAAGCAGATCGAGGGGCACACCACCATCCGCGAGAAAGTTTCGACCTCCGTGGATCTCCCGCTCAGCAACGAGTGCAAGCGCGTTCTGGCCTATGCCGCCGAGGAGGCTGAGCGCCTTTCCCATCGCCACATCGGCACCGAACATTTGCTCTTGGGTTTACTGAGAGAAGAAAAGTGCTTCGCCGCTGAGATCCTGCACGAACGCGGCTTGCGCCTTTCCACCATCCGCGAGGAACTGGCCCGCAGCACGCAGGAAAAAGCCCAGCCGCAACGCCAGCGGGAATCTTCTCTGCTCAGCGAATTCTCCCGCGACCTGACCCAGGCGGCCATGGACAGCCAGCTCGATCCCCTGGTCGGCCGGGAAAGCGAAGTGGATCGCGTCATACAGATTCTCTGCCGCCGCACCAAGAACAATCCGGTGCTGATCGGCGAGCCCGGCGTGGGCAAGACCGCCATCGTCGAAGGCCTGGCCCAGCGCATCGCCGACGGCGAGGTTCCGTCGTTCCTGGCCGACAAGCGCATCCTTGCTCTCGACCTGTCCCTCATTGTCGCCGGCACCAAGTACCGCGGCCAGTTCGAAGAGCGCCTCAAGACCATCATGAAAGAGCTGATGGAGTCGCAGAATTCCATCATCTTCATTGACGAGTTGCACACGCTGGTCGGCGCCGGCTCAGCCGAAGGCTCGCTCGATGCCGCCAACATTCTCAAGCCGGCTCTGTCCCGCGGCGAAATCCAGTGCATCGGCGCCACCACGCCCGGCGAGTACCGCAAGTCCATCGAGAAAGACCGTTCGCTCGAGCGCCGTTTCCAGGCCGTGAAAGTTCCGCCGCCGAACGAGACCGACGCCATCAAGATTCTGTTTGGCATCAAAGACCGCTACGAAAAATTCCACGCCGTCACCTACACCGACGACGCCATCAATTTCGCGGTTTCGCATTCCAACCGCTACATCCCCGACCGCTTCCTGCCCGACAAGGCGATCGATCTCGTGGATGAAGCCGGCGCCCGCGTCAAGCTGCGCCAGACTTCGCTGCCCGAGGAGATCACCGAGGTCCAGAAGCGCATCAAGTTCATCGTGCATCGCATGGAAAACGCCATCGCGAACCACGAGTTCGAGAAGGCCCGTTTCTACTCCGACGAAGAGCGCAAGGAGCGCGAGAACCTGCGCGCCCTGCGGGAAAAATACCATCTCGACGAATCCGCCACCGGAGTGGTCAACCGCGAAGACATCGAAGAAGTCGTCTCCCGCTGGACCGGCGTTCCGGTTACCTCGATCAAAGAAGAAGAAACGCAGAAGCTGCTGCGCATCGAAGAAGAACTGCACCGGCGCATCATCTCGCAGGATAAATCCATCAGTGCGCTGGCCCGCGCCATCCGCCGTTCCCGCGCCGGCCTGAAGAATCCCAACCGGCCCATTGGCTCATTCCTGTTCCTCGGACCGACCGGCGTCGGCAAGACCGAAGTCGCGCGCACCCTGGCGCAGTTCATGTTCGGCACCGAGAAGGCTCTGGTCCGCTTCGACATGTCCGAATTCATGGAGAAGCACTCGGTCTCGAAGCTGATCGGCTCGCCTCCGGGATACGTGGGCTACGAAGAAGGCGGCCAGCTCACCGAGCGCGTCAAGCGCGCCCCCTACTCCGTCGTCCTGCTCGACGAAATCGAGAAGGCCCACCCGGATGTCTTCAACATCCTGCTGCAGGTCTTTGAAGACGGCCAGTTGACCGACGGTCTCGGCAACACGGTGGACTTCAAGAACGCGATCATCATCATGACCTCGAACATCGGCGCCCGGCACTTGCAGCGCCGGGAAGGCCTGGGCTTCGCGTCCACCAAGGAAGACGCGATCGCCGACAAGGTCGAAGAACTGGTCAAGAACGAGGTCAAGCGCACCTTCAATCCCGAGTTCCTCAACCGCCTGGATGAAATCATCATCTTCATGGCGTTGAACGAAACCGACCTGATCCAGATTCTCGAACTCATGGTCACGCAACTCAATCAGAACCTGGCGCAGAAGGCGATCACGGTCAGCGTGGCCGACGACGCCAAGAAATGGATCCTCAACCAGACGCTGACCGACCGCACCTACGGCGCGCGCCCGCTGCGCCGCGCCCTGCAGAAATACATCGAAGACCCGCTGTCGGAAGCGTTAATTCAGGGCACCATCACCACCCGCCCCGCCTTCATCGAGGTTTTCCTCGAAGACAACAAGCTCTTCTACCGCCCGGTGGATGCGGAAAAGGCGGAAGGCGTGCTGCTGTACGAGAAGTGAACATGTAGGGACAGCCGCCTCGGCTGTCCAGCCGAGCGCAGCTCGGGAGGGTTTCAAGCCGTCAGCCAGAAGCTGGCGGCTTTTGGTTTTTATCGAAGGATCTTCTCCGCGGCCTTCGCAGCATTTCTTTGCGACCTTTGCGGTTCGATGTGAATCATTCATCTGTCACAAGTTAAGCGCAGGCCATCATGCACAAAGTCAACATCGCCGAAAAATTCTCCAAGATCACCGAATACTGGAAGCCCTACATCGGAGCCGAACTGAACGGCCAAGCGGTCAAGTTCGACAAGCTCAAGGGCGAGTTCATCTTCCACCATCACGACCATGAAGACGAATTATTCCTCGTGGTCAAAGGGCGCTTCCGCATGGAGTACCGGGACGAAGAATTTCGCGACCGCCACGAATGGATCGAAGAAGGCGAGTTCATCGTCGTTCCTCGCGGAGTCGAACACCGGCCTGTAGCCGACGAAGAATGCTGGCTCCTGTTGTTCGAACCCGCTTCCACGCTCAACACCGGCAATGTCGTTAACGAGCGCACCCGGACCGAACTGGAGCGGGTGTGAGTGCTCGTTTTCCTTAGTGTGCCTTAGTGTCCTTCGTGGTTATAGGTTTCTGACTCCCCACGTCCCACAGTGAAGTATCTCCCGTACATCATCTTCAGTACCGTAGCAAACCCGCGCCAGACGGGCGAAGATAGACACTCCAAGTTCTCAGTTCTCCAGCGTTCCCCGCGCAAAAGACTGAAACAGAATGGCTTGGAGCCAGTCCAGGAACAGCGCGACTTCGACCTTCATGGCCGCATCCCAGATCAACGCATCCCAGATCTCCGAATCTCGGACCAGCGAGCCGCCGCCGTCTGGGCTCGATCCGCTTGTCCCACAGGAGCCCAACCCGGTCTGCGACAGCTGGCAGAAGATGGTGCAAGGCGTGTTAGGAGCAGTCATGCTCCTTGGCGCGCTGGCCATGCTGCACTATTACGCGCCTACGGCGCCCCAGGGAGCTCCGCCCGACGATCTGCAAACGCAGCTCCACGCGCTGACCGCCCAAGTGGAGCAACTCAAGCAGGAACAGGCCATGCCGGCCACGGTGCTCGACCGCTACCGCAATTCCATCGGCTACATCTACGGCGTGTACCAGGTCGGTTTCGCCAATCAACGTCCCGCGGTGCGCGCACGCGTCTCCGGCACAGGATTCCTGGTCGGCGACGGCCTGCTGGCCACCAATCGCCATGTGGCCGAGCCCTGGTACGGAGACCAGGAATCCGAAAAGCTGATTACCCAGGGCGCCTCCGCCACGCTGGAGAGTCTGGTGGTCTTTTTCCCCGGCTCGCCTACGCCCGTCACTCTGACGCCCGCTGCACTCTCCAAGACTTCCGATCTCGCGCTGCTGCGTGCTGCAGATCCAGCGGCCGTCCGCGGACTCGCCGTGCTGCCTCTCACCAAGTCGCCCGTCTCTCCCGGACAACTGGTCACCGTAATCGGTTATCCCATGGGCATTGCCGGGATGGTGGCCAAGTCCCCCACCGGCATTTACGAGCGCCTGGCCTACCGCCACAACGACATCAGCGCCGCCAGCGAATTGGCCGCGCTCTCGCTGATCCGTCCCCTGGCCACGTGCGGCCATCTCGGCGACGTGGTCGGCGACAAGCTCATCTACGATGCCCCCACCGCCCACGGCGGCAGCGGCGGCCCGGTCTTCAACGCCAAGGGGGAAGTGATCGGCGTGAACTCTGCCTACATGGACGGATTCTCCGGCGGCACCCTCGGCGTCTCCGTCGAGTCCCTGCGACCTCTTCTGCTAGAAGCCCAGAAACGCAACTAAGGAAACTCTGATAAGTGCAGTGATCCTCTGTGACCTCTATGGTTTAGGCTTTCCTCGGATACTTAATCAGAGTTTCCCCAATTGATTTTGGGTGGCGCAGCGCTTCAGCGCTGCGATCAGCGGCCCGCTTCTAATCGCGGCTTCAGCCGCTGAGGCTATGGGTGGGACTTTTCCCGCATACCGCGGGTAAGATCAAGACGCAGTCAAGAACGCGACTCGGAAGACCGAAAATGCCCAAGCTCCGACCCCACTTTCTCGCCGCTCTGCTCACATGTGCATTCGTTGTCGCCGCCCTCGCCCAGAACCCGCATCAGCCTCCGCCCTACTGGGCCTATGCCATTGATCCGGACACCACGCTGGCCCCAGCCAAGCCCGACAACGCTCCCCGCCATGTTCCCGGCAGCGACGCTGCATTCACCCCGGCGCAGGTTGAGGATTTCTTCCGTCCGCCCGACTGGCATCCCGCCGGTCATCCCGCAATGCCTGAGATCGTCGCGCATGGCAGAAAGCCGGATGTTTACGCCTGTGGCTACTGCCACCTGCCCAATGGTCAGGGCCGTCCCGAGAATGCCAGTCTCGCAGGTCTCCCGGCCGGTTATATCGTTCGGCAGATGGCCGATTTCAAGGCCGGCTTGCGCAAGAGTTCCGAACCGAGGCACAAGCCGGTTGCTGCGATGATCGCAAATGAAACCAAGGCCAACGAGCAGGAGATCCAGGCCGCCGCCGCGTATTTCTCCGGACTGAAACCCAAACGGTGGATCCGTGTGGTTGAAACCAGCACGGTCCCGAAGACGCGCGTTGTCGGTTGGATGCTGGTTCCTTCAGACCCGGCCGGCACCGAGCCGATCGGTCAGGGCATCATTGAGACACCGGAGAATGTAGAACAGACTGAACTTCGCGACGACGCCTCCGGATTCGTCGCCTACGTCCCCGAAGGCAGCATCAAGAAGGGAAAAGCACTTGCCACCACCGGGGGCGACGGCAAAACAGCTCCCTGTGCCAAATGCCATGGCCCGGGCCTCAGGGGCAGCGGGAGTGTGCCGTCCATCGCAGGCCGGTCTCCGAGCTATATCGTCCGGCAGCTCTTCGACATTCAAAACGGTTCTCGCAACGGAGTCCTCACGCGAGACATGCGGGCTCCCACCGCCAAGTTGACGCTCGACGACATGGTGGCGATCGCCGCCTACACCGCCTCGTTGCGCCCATAGCGCGCCGAGTTCGGATTCGCGGATTGCTGTGCGCGACGGAGGCGCGGGGAAAGAGCTGAAGGATTAAGCGCGAAGGGGCGAAACAATACTTACGACCCAGCTTCTGGCGGTTCAACCCCGTACGCATCCAGCACGTCGCGCAGCGTCACCATGCCTTCCAGTTTGTGCACGTCGGCCCGGCTCACGACCGGCAGCACTTCGATGTGGTTCGCTCCCATTCGTTCCAGCGCCAAATCCAGCCCCTGATCGGAGTGCACATGAGGGAAGTCCTTTTCCGGGACGATCTCTTTTAGTTGCCTGCTGGAATGTTCCACCGCCTCTTGTTCGAGCTCGGACAGCTTGACCACCCCGATCACTCCGCGTCCGCTCTCGCCTCGAAGATCATCTCTAGCGTCGTCTTTCTGATCAAGAACCAGCCAGCTTCGGAACGCCGTGGAGCGGGCCTGTTGCAAAGCCTCCCCCACCGTGATCTCGCCAGCCAGCACTGTGGTCGCCGGACGCATCACGCGCGCCACCCGGCGCATCCCCTGCCGTTGCCGGGTCTCGGCCGCAGGCAGGTGGATTCCATCCTGCACCGCGAGCGCTTCGTAGATCGCTTCGTGCTGCAAACGCGACGCCAGGAAAAGGCTCACCAGATTCGCGATCATCAGCGGAACGATGACTGCGTAGTCCTGCGTCATCTCAAAGATCATCACCACTGAAGTCATCGGGGCCCGCACAATCCCCGCGAACACCGCGCCCATCCCCACCAGGGCGTACGCGCCTGGTGTGGCCGTGTAGGCCGGCAGCAGCCGATGGGCAACCGTTCCCACGCTGCCTCCCAGCATGGCTCCAATGAACAACGCCGGTCCGAAAATGCCCCCCGCATTCCCCGAAGAGTAACTCGTGGTCACCGTGATCAGCTTCAGCACGACCAGCAGCATCATCAGGTTGAGCGCCATCCGCCCATTCAAAGCCTCGCCCACATGGCCATACCCCACGCCCAGCACCTGCGGCACAAACCATCCCAACAGTCCCACCAGCAATCCGCCGGCGACCGGCTGAAACCAGACTGTTTTCTTCGGCAGGCGCAGGAACCACTCGCGCATGCCCAACAAAAGTCTGGTGAAGGCCACCGATACCAGACCGCCCGCCACCCCCAGCACCGCATAAATCGCAAATTCGAGCGGATGCACCAATTGATATTGCGGAACCTTGAATAACGGACTGTTGCCGAGCAACAGCCGCAGTACCACCCACGACGTCGCCGACGCCAGAACCACCGAGCCCAGCACCGGCGCGTGCAGGTCTCCCATAATTTCTTCCAGCGAAAACAGCACCGCCGCCAGGGGAGTATTGAACGCCGCCGCGATCGCCGCCGCCGCGCCGACCGGGATCAGCGCCTTTACCTTCGCGGGACTTAAACCCAGAAACCGCCCCAGCACCGACGCGATCCCACCCCCTACTTGTACCGAAGGCCCTTCGCGCCCCAGCGGGATTCCGCTGGCCAGCGTCGCCGACGTGCACACAAACTTCCCCAGCACGGTCCGCAGGCTGATGAATCCCTCGCGCGCAAACAGCGCCGCCTTGGTCTGCGGCACGCCGCTGCCACGGGCGTTGGGAAAATAGCGGTAGAGCAGGTAGCCCATGCAAGCCGAGCCGGCGACCGGAAGCAGCACCCGCCGCCAGGCCGCGCCACCCGGCGGATACAGCCGCATTCCGAGGCGTTCCGTCACCAGAATGAACGCGACCACCGTCAGCCCCGTCAGCGCCCCGATTACCAGCGCCAGCACCAGAAATAGCTGATCCTCCCGCGGCCGCAGCCGGGCCACGCGCTGCAGCAGCGTCGTTCTCCACGCACTCCCGCTGATCGCTAGTTCGCCATCACTCATAGCTACAGTTCCTTGGGGGACGTAACGTTTTCGGCGCTGCGAGACGGGATCCGCTATCGGTGCAGACTACGGTCTCTGAGGCCATCAACCCTCGTGCTCGGCGCAGTATCTCCGCGACGTTTCTTTCTCTTCCTTCATCACCCTCCGCAGCGCCGTCACCAGGCTCGGCGCCGCGCTGCGCAATTCGTCATGATGATGCAGCGCCAACTCGGCCAGCACGCGCTCGCCCTTGGGCGTAAGCGCCAGCAGCACTTCGCGCCGGTCTTCCTGCGCCCGCTCGCGGCGGACATACCCGCCGGACTCCAGACGGTTGATCAACTCCACCGCGCTGTGATGCTGAATCTGCATCCGGCTGGCCAGTTCGCGAATGCGCGGCCGCACTCCCTCCGGCATTCCCTTGATGGCCAGCATCAGTTGGTACTGCCCGCGCTCCAACCCCGCTCCCTGCACCGCGCGCTCGCTGAAATGCAGAAACTTCCGAATCTGGTACCGGAACTCTGCCAGGGCCTGATAGTCCGACAGGGTGAGCCTCTTCATGCGCCGATTCTATCGTGCCGCGATAGTCCCCCGTTAGTATATCGTGAAGCGATATATAGGAGAAACCCGGGTGCCCCATTTCTCGCGCGCTTTTTGCGCGAGAAGTGGGGCTTTCCAGGCCCTCTCAAATCGCCGCCCCCAGCTAGCCTCTTTCCCTTCCTCCATTTAGAATCCTCTGTCCACACATTTCCACCCGCAGCACAGGAGGCGACCGCACCGTGATCCCGCGCTACACCAGCCCCGAGATGGCCCGCATCTGGAGCGACGAAAACCGCTTCCGCACCTGGCTGGCCGTCGAAGTCGCGGCCACCGAAACTCTCGCCGAAGCCGGCCTCGTCCCCAAGGACGCCGCCCAGGCCATCCGCGAGCGTGCCGACTTCAGCGTCGAACGCATCCACCAGATCGAGGCCGAAGTCCGCCACGACGTGATCGCCTTCACTACCGCAGTCGCCGAAATTGTCGGTCCGCACGCCCGCTGGTTCCACTACGGCCTTACCTCCAACGATGTCGTGGACACCGCCCAGGCCCTGCTCATCCGGCAGGCGTCGCAAGTGATCGCGCAGGATCTTGAACGCCTCGCCGAAGTCCTCGAGCGCCGCGCCTGGGAGTTCAAAGACACGCCCATGGTCGGCCGCACCCACGGCATCCACGCCGAGCCCATCACCTTCGGATTCAAGCTGGCCAACTGGTATTCGGAGACGCAGCGCAACATCGCCCGTTTCCTGGCCGCCGCCGAAGACATGCGTGTCGGCAAATTTTCCGGCGCGGTCGGAATCTTCGCCCATCTCACTCCCGAGCTCGAAGAGAAGATCTGCGCCCGCCTGGGATTGAACGCCGCTGCGGTTTCGTCGCAGGTCATCCAGCGCGACCGCCATGCCCACTATCTCGCCACGCTCGCCGTGATCGCTTCCACGCTCGACAAGATCGCCACCGAAGTTCGCCACCTGCAGCGCACCGAAGTCCGCGAAGCCGAGGAATTCTTCAGTGAAAAGCAAAAAGGTTCCTCCGCCATGCCGCACAAGCGCAATCCCGTGACCAGCGAGCAGATCAGCGGCCTGGCCCGCGTAGTGCGCAGCAACGCCCAGGCGGGTTTCGAAAACGTCGCCCTGTGGCACGAGCGCGACATCTCGCACTCCTCGGTCGAGCGCGTCATCCTGCCCGACTCCACCACGCTCACCGACTACCTGCTCTCGAAGACCGCGAACCTGATTGACACGATGTTCGTCTATCCCGACCGCATGCGCGCCAACCTCGAGAGCACGCGCGGCTTGATCTTCAGCGGACAGTTGCTGCTTGACCTGGTCGAGCACGGCGTCAGCCGCGAAGACGCCTACCGCCTCGTGCAATCCCACGCCATGCGCGCCTGGAAAGAGGGCCTCGACTTCCACCAGCAGGTTCTAGCTGACAAAGAAATCACCAGCCGTGTCCCGCGCCCCCAGATCGAACACGCCTTCGACCTGCCGCGCCAGCTCAAGAACGTGGACAAGATCTTCGCCCGCGTCTTCGGGGAGAAAAGCACCTCCGCAAAACCAAAGCCATCGGCAGGAAAAAAGAAGAAGAAATAACGGGTGCCCCGCCCTGCTCGCGCATTTTGCGAGAGGGTGGGGATTTTGACTTCCTCCTGACTCCCCCAGAACTCGCGCCGCCCTGCGGTATACTCCTCATTCCATTGCCATGGCCAGAATCCTCTACGGTGTGAACGGAGAGGGCGCGGGACACTCGACTCGCGCCAAAGAAGTTCTCTCCCATCTCGTCGCCCGCGGACACCAGGTTCAGGTCGCTTCTTTCGACCGCGGCCTGCAGAATCTCCAGGACCAGTTCGACGTCACTGAGATTTACGGTTTTCGTTTTGCCTACGTGAACAACCGTGTGCGCTACAAACGCACCATCGCCAGGAACCTCCTTACAGTTCCCCAGGCCGCAAGAAGCCTTGCCCGCCTTAGGCATCTTGTGGACGAGCAGAAGATTGACCTGGTCATCACCGACTTCGAGCCCCTCACCTGCCACGTCGCCCATAGCAAAGGGCTGCCGGTCATTTCCATTGACAACCAGCACTGCCTCACCAACGCCGTCGTCTCCTACCCGAAGCAGTACCGGCACGATGCGGCAGCCGCCAAGCTGGTGACGCGCCTGATGACCCCGCATGCCAACGCGTATCTCGTGATTTCCTTCTTCAACGCGCCCCTCCGGAAGCGCAACTCGTTCCTGTTTCCCCCGCTCTTGCGCCAGCAAATTCTCCATGCCGTACCCAGCGAGGGCGATCACGTCCTGGTCTACGTGACCTCGCCTGCTCCCGCTCTTGCCAGGTTGTTGAGTTCGGTCCGCTGCCGCTTCATCGCATACGGTTTCCGCCGCGAAGGCAGGAATGAAGAAGGGAACATCCTCTACAAGAACCCCTCGCTCGACGGATTCTTTGCGGACCTGGTCAGCGCCCGGGCGATCGTGGCCAATTCCGGCTTCTCCCTGGTCACCGAGGCCCTGCATTTGGGCAAGCCTTATCTTGCCGTTCCGGTGAGTCACCAGTTCGAGCAGATTTTCAATGCCTACTGGCTGGAGAAATCTGGCTACGGCGCTTACTGGGAGGAGTTGAACAAGGAGCGGGTTGAGGCTTTTCTCTACAACCTGCCGCATTATCGCGAGAATCTGGCGAAATATCCCCGCCAGGGCAACGGCGCCCTGCTGCAGAAGATGGACGCCCTGATAGCCCGCTATACTGGCGCTTAAGACGGACTTCTGGTCGCTTGTACCAACGTAATCAGCGGGGGCAGTGCCTCCGCGGATACCATAATCTGAGCACTCCGTTCCCCGGCGGATGTATGCGGGAGGGTTTCTTTATGCCGCAATCGCGCAGATTATCCGCGCTGCTTTCGGCCTGCGCGTTCGCGTTTGCCCTCGCGGCCCACGCCCAGGACTCGCCCCCGTCCTTGGGAGACGTTGCCCGCCAGACCCGTCTGCAAAAGCAGCAGCAGGAAGCTACTTTTGCGAAAGACGGTCAGCCCAAAGACGGTCAATCTAAGGTCGGCGCGACCAAATCGGCCCAGACTAACGGACAGCCGGCGGTCGCCAAAGACGCGCAGCCGGCCAAGACCACCAAGAGGGTCATCACCAATGACGAGATCCCCGAGCACATCGGCCCCACCCGGACATCAATGTCTCCTTACCAGAGCCCCATGGTGTACCCCCAACCCAGCTACGGGGAAGGCAAGACGCCGGCCGATTATTTGAAAGATCAGATTCTGCTGCAGAAACAAAACATCGCTAACTTGCAAAATGAAATCGAGAGCGTCAATGCCTCGATTCAGTATGCCGGGGGCAACTGCGTTTCCGGCTGCGTGCAGTGGAACGAGCGCCAGAAGCAGAAGCAGGACCAGGTCGAGTCCATGAAGGTGCAACTGGAACAAATGCGGAAGCGCCTGGAGGATGTGCAGGAACTGGCCCGCAAACAGGGCTTTGGCAGCTCCGTCTACGATCCCTAGAAAATTCTCTGCCGAGACACAAGAACGCCGCCCCCTGCCCGTCGGAGCAGGGGCGGCGTTTTTCCTTCTGCCCGGCTAGTTACTCTTTCTTGGCAGTGTACGGATTCGCATACTTCAACACCGTGGACAAATCTATCCCGCGAATGATGCCCACCGAGTGATACAGCAGTCCCCAGGAATCGATCGTCGAATTGTCCGGGAAAACACAGGTCTCCAGCAGCATGTCAATGCCGCCCTTGGAAACCCACGCTCCGCCCGCGGCATCCGTCGCTCCGATTTCAGCCCCGCCCAGCTGGCTGCAATAAAACGAAGCCGGATTGCCATTGCCCTGGCCGTTCCACGGAACCTGCGCGTAATAAGCCAGCGCCGCCAGCGTGGGCTTGGTCGTGTCCAGTGTGAACAGGGAGATGTGAATGCGGGATCCGTCCGAAGCCGTGTACTGGCAGAAATCCTGCACCGCCGCCAGCCGCAGCCAATTCTGCGGCGGATTATTCGTGCCGTACACTGCCTGCCTGTTTTCCACCAGCCCGCCCGATTCCGTGCAGTAAGCTCCGACCCACCCGCCGGGCGCAGGCGCGTTGGCCGCCGATGCGGTGGTCTGGCCCTCCGCGTGAAATGCTGTCCCCAACAGAACCAGAATCATTGCAGCTCTCACCATCGCTTGCGTCGCCCGCATGAACTCCCCCCCGTGATTATTCGATTTGTTGACCGTTTGACTTGGCCAGCGTTTCCGTTGCCGCGTGAGTCTACCACGCAAGCGGCTTCTCCGGCAGCCTTTTTATGTTAGCGGTCCGCCAAACCCGGCTTCCGGCACGGCTTTTGCGAGACTCTGGCGATCACCGGCCCACCGCCTCCCCTGGCCGTTTCGTGCCATTACGTTTTGGCTATTCCCCCCCACCGCCCAGTCATGCGAAATTATCCTGTGCCTTTAGTCGTTCGTCCTTCGCCCATTCATTCCGTCGGCGTCTACACCACGACCCCGATTCGCAAGGGGACTCGTGTGGTCGAATACACCGGTCCTCGGATTACTCCCGAAGAAGCCGACCGCCTCTATGACGGCTCCTCGCGCACCTATTTGTATGGCTTGGACGACGGCAGGACTGTCATTGACGGCGAAGGCCTGGGCGCTTATCTGAACCACTCCTGCGATCCCAATTGCGAAGTGGACGAAATCAAGGGCCGTGTCTGGATCTTTGCCCTGCGGGACATTGCTGCCGGCGAAGAACTCCTCTGGGACTACAACCTCTACGACGACGAAGACCCCGCACCCTGCTACTGCGGCTCATCCAAGTGCCGCGGCACCATGTATTCGCGCGAGTGGATGGCCAAGATGCGCCGCCGGGCCGCAGCCAAGGAGCGGCGTTCGGCCTCCGGGCAAGCCCCAGGCAACTCCCCAAGCAGACAGTCTGCCGGCGGAGAGCTTCGCTAGAGATTGTCGCGGAAGTTGCTTCTCAGGGAGTTTCTTTGCAGTAATCCTTTTCCGGTGGCGGCACCGTCAGCCGGTTCTCCGCAAAGCAAGTCTCGCTCACAAATCTCCGGCCGTAGTGATCTCTGACGTTGGAGGGAACGTCTGCGGACTTCAGTTCGGTAAACTCGAAATCAATCGTCCCGTCGGAAAACACCCGCCCCAGCAGATATCCGTAATCGTTCGCCCTTGATTTCGCCAGGTCCGCTCCCGCTGGCAATACATAGCGCTGCGCTCCTGCCGTGCCCACGATCCAACCCGGCAGGATTCCGCCATTCTTGCGCCAGTGCCCTGTATTGAAAATGTCCATCATGAAGTAATGCGAGTGGCTGGCCAGGACGTAAACCTTCTTTTCCTTTTTCTGCAGGTCGAGCAGAGCCCGATAAACTTTAACGCCGCCCGCGATTCCCTGCGCAGATTCGTTCATGCTGTGGTCGCAGGAAACGCTCCACGGCAGAGCCTTGTGCATGCCGACAACCACTGTGTGAATGTCCTTATTTGCCTCGGCATCCTTGATCACTGCCTGGAACCATTTCCACTGGTTGTCGTCAAACTGCTCGCTGGTGGCGTTGTCCAGGTAGATGAAATCCACCCCGGCCCTGATCCAGTGATAATAAGTCTTCGACTCCACCGGCCCGCAGACTTCGCTGTCTTGGGGCTGGGCAGACTTCTTCTCGCTGGCGCCGGATGGTTTTCCCTTGGAGCTGGCCATCTTGCTGTTGCCTTCGGAGGGAGAGGCCTTGGTTTTTTTCCCTTCCTCGAACTCCGGCCGGTCCAGCAAATCGGCAAAGCGTTTGACGAACTGGCAGCGGTCTCTGGGAGGCATCGTTTCGTGGTTTCCAATCCCGAGGTAAAAGGGAATTGGGATGTTTTGAAAAGGGGCGACCTGGTTCTTGTAGAAATCGTCCCAGGCTGTGTTTTCATAATCGAGGATGGTCAGTTCCTTGCCCGCCATTTTCGACTCTTGCCGCATGTCGTCATCGAAGTCGTAGATCGCACGCAAGTCCCCCAGGTGCCAGTAGAACTGGGCGCCATCTTTCTTGGCCCCAGCGGCGATGGCGGGCATGACCACGTCACCGCAATTACGGGAGTCTCCGGAAACCGCAAAGCGCCAAACCTCGCCTTTGCCACTGGCATCCTGCCCGGGGATCCGAAACGAAGCCGTGCCTACCACCGGGCTTTGACGGCACAGGCAACTGCAGCTCAGGGTCAGGGCCAAGGCTGCGAGAGTCGCATTGGTCGCCAGCGCATTCCACAGTGAATTCCTCATAATCTCCTCCTCCGGGATGGTTTTCCTGTCCCCAAACTCCAGGAAATTCATCCATTGCAGACTTTTGTCGAGGGTTCGGCCTGGTGATCTGCGTTTTTGGAATCGAACGGGAGAAGCGCGGCACAGGGCCGCAGCTTAGCGACACGCATTGTGAAACGTCCACGAAGGGAAAATCAAGCCAAAATGCACAAGGCAGAAACTGCGACTGTTCGATCCCAGGGCGTCAGCGGTGTTGCGGCGCTTTTCCGTGTTCGCGCCAGCCTTCGATGATCAGATACAGCACCGGGATAAAGAACAAATTCAAGACCGTGGACATGATCATGCCGCCGAACACCGTCGTGCCCACCGAGTGGCGCCCGTTTTCCCCCGCACCCGTGGCCAGGACCAGCGGCACCACGCCCAGAATGAACGCCAGGGACGTCATCAGAATCGGCCGCAGACGGATGGTCGCCGCCTGCACGGCTGCGTCCATCAGAGGCAGCCCGCGCTCGCGCAACTGCTCGGAGAATTCCACAATCAGAATCGCGTTCTTGCTCGACAGCCCGACCAGCATGACCAATCCCACTTGGCAGAACACATCATTCTGCAGCCCGCGAATCCACTGCGCTCCGAGCGCGCCCAGCAGCGCCATGGGTACGGCCAACAGCACGATGAACGGCAGCACAAAGCTCTCATACTGCGCGGAGAGCGTCAGGTACACGACCAGTGTGCCCAGTCCAAACAAGATCAGCGACGTCCCGCCGGCCTGCAGTTCCTCCAGTGACAATCCGGTCCAGCTGTAGGAAAAGCCCTGCGGCATCGCTTTCGCCAGATCTTCCATGCCCGCGATCGCCTGGCCGGAACTGTGTCCCTGCGAAGCCGATCCATCAATCTCCGCCGACCGGAACAGGTTGTAGTGGCTGATCACCTGCGGCGTCGTCGTCTGTGCGATGCTGATCAGGTTATCGAGCGGAACCATTGCCCCGCTGTCGGAGCGCGCGTAAAACTGCTTCATGTCCTGCGCCTTCGCGCGGAACTGCTTGTCGGCCTGCACATACACCCGGTACGACCGGTTGTTGAAGTCGAAATCGTTCACATACGCCGAACCCATGAACACGCCCAGCGTGTCCGTGATCTGTGACAGCGGCACGTGCAGACTCTTGGCCTTCTCGCGGTCAATCGTAATCAGATACTGCGGATCGTTGGCCGTGAACGGTGTGTACAGCCCCACAATTTCCTTGCGGTTGGCCGATTGCCGCATCAGGCCCTGGGTTGCGCCCGCCAGTTCCTCAAGTTTGTGCGCCGCCAGATCCTGCACCACGAACTGGAAACCGCCAAACTGTCCCAGGCCCTGGATCGCCGGAGGCAACGTCGCAAACACAATCGCTCCTGAAACCCCAAACAGGCGCGGGCGAACCCGATCCACAATCGCCGGCGCGCTATGCGCCTTACCCTTGCGCTGCTCATAGGGCTTCAGGGGAACGAAAATAAGTCCCTGATTGGCCGCGGCCCCGGAAAAACTGAATCCGGCCACGGAAAAGGTTCCTTCCGCCTCCGGCACGTCCGCCAGCATGTCGGAAACCTGCTTGCCGATCGCTTTCGTGTATTCCAGCGACGCCCCGGACGGCGCCTGAATCACGATGATGAAATATCCCTGATCCTCATCCGGCACGAACCCCGTGGGCACCCGCGTGAACACAAAATAAGTGAGCCCCAGCCCGGCGAAGAACAGCACCACCATCGCCAGCTTGTATTCCAGCAGGTGATGCAGCAGGGCACGGTACCCACTGGTGAGGACAGCGACGCCCTGGTCGAACTTTTGCAGCCACCACCACTTTTGCCGGTGGCCACCGCTCAGAAAAATCGCCGCCAGCACCGGAGCCAGGGTGAGCGCGTTGAAGGCGGAAATGGCAATGGAAAATGCGATGGTCAGCGCAAACTGGCGAAACAGAATCCCCGTCGTCCCGGGAAAGAACGCAACCGGCACAAACACGGCAACCAGCACCAGCGAGGTGGCGATGACGGCGCTGGTAATCTCGGCGGTGGCTGCGGACGCCGCTTTGTGGGAGTCGTGTTCGCCCTCAGCCATATGGCGCTCAATGTTTTCAATCACGACGATAGCGTCGTCAACCACTAGTCCGGTGGCGAGCGTGATGCCGAACAACGTCAGCGTGTTGATGGAGAAACCGAGTAACTTCACAAAGATGAAGGTGCCGATGAGCGAAACCGGAGTGGCGATGAAGTGAATCATCGTTGTCCTCCAGTCGCCCAGAAAGATAAAGATCACCAGGATGACCAGCAGGATCGCCGAACCTACCGTGAACAGCACGTCGCGGATGGATTCGCTCACCGCGTCGGTCGTGTCGAACGCCAGCTTGTACCGCATTCCGGGCGGGAAACTCTTCGACAGCCGCTCTAGTTCGGCAATTGCCCTCCGGTCCACGTCGAGCGCGTTCGCCGTCGAAAGCTGCGTGACCCCGATTCCGACCGCATCCTGCCCGTTGAACTGCAGATCGTTACTGTAGTCCTCGGCTCCCAGTTCCGCCCGCCCCACATCCTTCAGGCGAACCAGTGTTCCGTCGGAATTCGTCTTTAAGATGATGTTGTCGAACTGCGCCGGCTCACTGAGCCGCCCCGCTGCCCGCACGCTGACCTGGTACTGCTGGCCGGCAATGGCGGGCTGCTGGCCCACCTGTCCGGCCGCGACTTCCACGTTCTGTTCCGACAGGGCATTCACCACGTCGGGAGCCGTTAGGGCCCTCCCCGCCATCCGCACCGGATCCAGCCACAGCCGCATCGAGTACTTGCGCTCGCCGAAGATCACCACGTCGGCGACTCCCGGAATCCGTTTCAGCGAGTCCTTTACGTAAACGTCCAGGTAGTTACTCATGAACAACGTGGTGTATTTATTGTTGTCGGCAGTGACGGCCGCGCCGAAGACGAAGTCCTGCGAACTCTTCGCCGTGGTGATGCCCACCGCTTTCACCGCGCCGGGAAGCCGCCCCTGCGCCGTGTTCACCCGGTTCTGAATGTCGACCGTCGCCAGGTCCGGATTGCGGGTCAGATCAAATGTGACGGTGATGTTGCTCGATCCGTCATTGCCGCTGGTCGAAGTGATGTACTTCATCCCTTCCGCGCCGTTGATCTGCTGTTCCAGCGGAATCGTGACCGCGCTCTCCACCGTCTGCGCGCTGGCTCCGATGTAGAAGCTCGAGACGCCCACCTGCGGCGGCGCCAGATTCGGAAACTGCGCGATGGGTAGCGTCGGAATCACCACCGCGCCTCCCAGAATGATCAGCAGCGCGCAGACCGAGGCAAACACCGGACGTCGTATGAAGAACTGAACAAACATGAGAATCCCGCGCTCTTGCGGCGGTTGGACCGCTGCGTAAGGTTCGTTGCTAAGTTGGAATTCTGAGCGACCAGCTATGGGCCGTGAGCAAGCGTGTTCGCTCCCAGCTCATTGCTCACTGCTCATAGCTGTTTAACTGCTAACTCTGAGGAATCACCGGCGCCCCGTCCAGCAGAAACTGCGTCCCGGAAACAATCACCTTATCGCCGGGCGTGATCCCTTCCTGCACTTCGTAATCGTTGCCCACCGTCTGCCCGATCCTCAAAGCCTTCTGCCGGGCCACGAACGAGCCGCCCTTTTGCGCCTCCGCCACGAACGCAAAGTACTGTCCGGCCAGCCGCGACACCGCCAGGATCGGCACCTCCGGATTCAGGTGCGTCCCGAACACCACTCGCGCCCGCACAAACTGCGATTGCCGCAGCGCATCGTTGCCGTTGGCGATCCGTGCCTTCACCAGCACCGTCTGCGTCGTGTTGTCCACCTGCGGAGAGATAAAGCTGACCCGCGTGTCGGCCAGCACCTTGCCGTCGCTGTCGAGTACCTGCACCGGCAGATTCATCTTGAGCTGTGTCGAGTGCTCGATCGGAACATACACGTAGGCTTCGAGGCTGCCCGGCTGGTCCACGGTCGTGAGCTGCGTCGAAGTGGTCACGCGGTCGCCCACTCGCACCGGAATATCTCCTACAATTCCGCCCCTCGGCGCGGTCACCTTGTAATAGTGAAGCTGCACTTCCTGTTCGCGCACCTGAGAATCCAGCGCATCCATCTGCGCCTGAGCCATGTCCAGCGCCGCTTTCGCCTGGTCCAGATCCTGTTTGCTCACCACACCCGCCGCGGCCAGACCCTGGGTGCGTTCATACTGCTGCTTCGCCCAGTTCAGGTTCGCCTGCTGCGCAGCCCGCGCCCCCTGTTGGCTCTTCACCGTGGCCTGTTGTTTCAGCGGATCAATTTCCATCAACGCCGCCCCACCCTGAACCCGGTCGCCGGAATGCACGAAGATCTGCGTGATCTGCCCCTCGACCTGCGGCATAATCACCGCCGAGTCGCGCGATTTCAACGTGGCCACGTATTCCGTAGCCTCGCTCACTGGAACCGCCTTCGCTTCCAGCACCTTGACCGGCATGGCGGGAGGCCCGCCGGCCTGCGCATTCTGCGCCGCATTTGTGGAGCAGCCTACCGCGATGCCGGCGGCCGCCAGACCCGCTGCCAGTAACCCTTTTGCCGCGTACTCGTAAAGACTGTTTGCCATAAAGAGAAAACCCAAACTTCGACCCTTAGTACTCTACCGCGCCGACCCACCAATCCGGAAGCCGCGCCCCATCTTGTATTGGACGTGCGACCCCCCTCCGCGTCATACCCTGATCTAAAGATTCCTCCAGCCCGTTGAGGACGCAAAATAATCGGCCCTGCGCCCGCTTTGTGGATTAAGCCTCCCCAATCATCTTTCCCAGCAACTCCTTCACGATCTTCGCCGCCACAGTCGCCGTAACCCCCGCCACGTCCTGCACCGGGTTGTACTCGACCACATCCGCCCCGACGATCTCTCCCCCGATCGCGTGCAGATTGCCGATCGCCTGCCGCACCGAAATCCCGCCGGGCTCGCGATGCGAAACCCCCGGCGCAAACGCCGGATCCAGCACGTCCATATCGAACGTCACATAGACCGGCCCAACCGCCTTCAACTTGTCATGGGCCGGCAAAGCCAGCATCTCGACCACTTCCACACCAAATCTCTTTGCCTGTTCCCGCTGATGCCGGTTCATCGTACGAATGCCAACCTGCACCAACCGTTTCGCCAGTCCCGCTTCCATGATGCGGGCGAACGGACACGCATGCGACAGCCGGTTCCCCTCGAATTCCTCGTACAAATCCGGATGCGCGTCGAAATGAAAAATCGTGAGTTCCGGATGGCGCTGCGCGAACGCCTTCACGATCGGATAGGTAATCGAGTGATCCCCGCCCAGAGATACCGGCCGCTTGCCCTTGTCGAGCATTGTGCCCACTCCGGCCTCAATCGCGGCGAAGGCATCCCTCTCGTCCAACTCCAGATCGCCTGCGTCCTCGTAAGCCCCCGCCGCGCCCAGATCCACTCCCAACTCGGTCCACGAGTTGGAAGTATCACACCGCAGAGCTTCCCGAATCTTCGCCGGAGCCTCGGCCGCCCCTCGCAGATACGAAGAGTAAGCATCAAACGGGATTCCGATGAGAACAGGAGTGCCTTTGGCCGTCATGTGATCAGCGCGCAGCGCTGACCCAGCAGTCTACACGTTCTTTCCCTGTGTACCTCTGTGCCCTCTGTGGTTATGAGTTTGCCAGTTATGAAGGCGCCCCGAATCCCCCACGCCCGCCCGGCATCCATTATCCTAGTAGCTGCCTTTATGCCGACCCAGACCATCAAGCCTCCCGGCGCTCTCACTTCCAGCAACGGTTCCAACCCGGAGCGCGAGCGCGTCTTCAGCGCCTACCGCCAGTGGGGTTACCTCGAGGGCGACCTCGATCCGCTCGGCTTTCTCCGCCCACGCCCCACGCCCGAGCTCGAAAAAGACGGCGAGTACGCCCGCGAGGCCCGCGCCATCTACTCCTCGACCATCGGCGTCGAGATCAACCACATCTACGCTCCCGAGCGCCGCCGCTGGATCTACGAACGCATGGAATCGGGAGCATACGAGGTTACGGAAGAAGCCCAGCAGCATATCCTCGACCTGCTCATCCGCGCCGACATCTTCGAGCAGGTCATGCAGCAGCGCTATCTCGGCAGCAAGCGCTTCTCTCTGGAAGGAACCACCGCGCTGATTCCCCTGGTGGACGAAGTGCTCGACACCGCTTCCCGCCTCGGTGCCATCGAACTCGTCATGGGCATGAGCCATCGCGGACGCCTCAACATCATCGCCCACGTCGCGCAGCGCGATCCCGCGGAAATCTTCGCCGGCTTCGAAGACGTGGACCCGCGCAGCGTGCTCGGCTCCGGCGACGTGAAATACCACATGGGCGCCACCGGCGAATACGCTACGCGCAGCGGCGGCAAGGTTCACATTCATCTGGTCTCGAACCCCAGCCACCTCGAAGCCGTGGATCCCGTCACTGTTGGCCGCACTCGCGCCAAACAGGACCGCACCGGCGAAGGCGGACGCGAGAAATATCTCCCGCTCCTCGTTCACGGCGACGCCGCCTTCGCCGGACAGGGCATCCTCGCCGAGACCATGAACTACGCCGACCTCCCCGGATACACCGTCGGCGGCACCATCCACGTCGTGGTCAATAATCTTCTCGGCTTCACTACCAGTTATCTGGAAGAGCACTCCACCCGCTTCGCCGCGTGCATCGCGCGCCGCCAGTCCATTCCCATCTTCCACGTCAACGGCGAAGACGTTGACGCCGTAGTCCGCGTCGCCCGCATGGCCGTCGAATACCGCTACAAGTTCGGCACCGACGTGGTGATCGATCTGATCGGCTACCGCCGCCACGGCCACAGCGAAGTGGACGACCCCACCGTCACCCAGCCCCTGCTCTACAAGAAGATCAAAGAACATCCGCCGCTCTGGGAGATTTACGCCGACGACACCGGCGCCGCCGACGCGCAGGCCCGTGCCCAAGCCGTCCGCGCCGAGTTCGAGACCGCGCAGAAGAAAGCCGGCAGCATCAAGCAAAAACCCACCATGCGCGAGCTTCCCAGATATTGGGACAAGTATTTCGGCGGCCGTCACAGTCCCGAATTCGAAGTCGAAACCGGCCTCTCACCCGCGGAACTATCCGAACTCACCGAGCGCCTCACGACCTACCCCGCGGGCTTCCACATTCACCCCAAGGTGAAGAAGCTTCTCGAACAACGCGCCGAGATGGGCAGCCGCAAGCGCCTGGTGGATTACGGCATGGCCGAAGCCCTCGCCTTCGCCAGCCTGGTGAAAGTGGGCACGCACGTGCGCCTCAGCGGCCAGGACTCCCGCCGTGGCACTTTCAACCAGCGCCATTCAGTTCTCGTGGATATCGAGAACGAAAACGAATACGTGCCGCTCGAAAACATCGCGCCCGGCCAGGCCCGCTGCGAAATCTACAACTCCACGCTCTCCGAAGCCGGAGTCCTTGGCTTCGAATACGGCTACAGCCGCGACTATCCCGAATCGCTCGTTCTCTGGGAAGCCCAGTTCGGCGATTTCGCCAACGTGGCCCAGGCCATCGTGGACCAGTTCATTGCCGCCGGCGAGGCCAAGTGGAACTTGCTCTCGGGCGTGGTCATGCTGCTGCCGCATGGCTACGAGGGCCAGGGACCGGAACACTCCAGCGCTCGCATCGAGCGCTTCATCCAACTCGCCGCCAAGCACAACCTGCAGATCGCGCAGCCGTCCAACGCCGCGCAGTATTTCCATCTCCTGCGCCGCCAGGCCCTGCGTCACTGGCGCAAGCCGCTCATCGTCTTCACGCCCAAGAGCATGCTGCGCCATCCCGACGCCGGTTCGCCCATCCAAGATTTCCAGAAAGATGATTTCACCCATAAGAATTTCCTGAACGTCATTCCCGACACCACCGTCGGCGAAGCCGATCGCATCCTGATCTGCAGCGGCAAAATCGGCCACGAACTCCAGAACGAACGCAAGAAAAGAAAAGACACCACCACCGCCATCGTCTTCCTCGAGCAACTCTACCCCTTCCCCGAACAGGAAGTCGTCGCCGAATTCGATCGTCACGGCAAGAACGCCGACATCGTCTGGGTGCAGGAAGAGCCGGCCAACATGGGCGCACTTTTCAACATGCTGACGCGCCTGAAGAGAATCGCCGGCGACCGCCCCATCCTAAGCGTAAAGCGCAGCGCCGGCCCCAGCCCCGCAACAGGCAGCTCGAAAGCCCACGAGGTCGAACAAAAAACCCTGCTCGCGCTGGCCTTCACCACGAAGTAGGAATGTTCATGTGGGGACAGCCGCCCTCGGCTGTCCAGTCGAGCGAAGCTCGGCGAGGCTTGTGTGGGCGGGCACTCTTGCCCGCTTGCTGTAGCCACCGGGCAGCCGTTTTCAACGCGGGTGCCCCATGTCCCGCGCACTTTGCGAGACGTGGGGGTGTCTGCCGGGTGTTAATCTAACTCTCCAATAACTCATGCCCCGCCGCCCCCAACCCCTCCGCATCGCCGTTGACACCGGCGGAACCTTCACCGACTGCGTCTGGATCGACCCCGCGACCCGCCGCTTGCGCATGCTCAAAGTCTTCTCCACGCCTGCCGATCCCTCGCAGGCAATCGTGGAAGCGCTCCACAAAATCGCGCCCGGCAAAGATTTCGTCCTCCTCCACGGCACCACCGTCGGCACCAACACGCTGCTCGAACGCAAAGGCGCACGCACCGCCCTCGTCACTACCGCCGGATTCGAAGACGCCATCGAAATCGGACGCCAGGCCCGCCCCAGGCTCTACGACTTCTTCTTCGACCGCGTCGAGCCGCTCGTCCCCCGCGACCTGCGCTTCGGCGTGAGCGAACGCACGGCCAGCGACGGAGAAATCCTGACCGCACCCACGGCTGAAGAACTGAAATCGCTCGCCGAGCGACTTACCGCGAGGCACCCGCAATCCATCGCCATCTCCCTGCTTTTCTCGTTCGCCAATCCAAGGAACGAACTGGCGGTCGCCGAATCGCTCATCGCACTTGGCGCGCCGCTCTCCATCTCCCATCAGATCCTCCCCGAATTCCGCGAATACGAGCGCACCTCCACGGTAGTCATCAACGCCTACCTGCAACCGGTCATGCAGCGCTACCTGGAGAATCTGGAAGCTCGCTCCCGTAGAGACGTTGCTGGCAACGTCTCTCTAACCACGAGCACGAACCGTGTGGCCGCGGGCGCCTCGCCCGCGCGTCTTGGGGATACGAGCCTTGGGGTGGCGCAGGGCTTCAGCGCTGCGAAACGTGCTCCTGTGGAAGAGCGGCCCTTTAGGGCCGCGAAAACTTGCGGAAAACACGGGGCTTTAGCCCCCGAGGGACGCATCTTCGTCATGCAGTCCTCCGGCGGCATCACCGCTCTTTCCACCGCTGCCCGCGAACCGGTCCGCACCGTTCTCTCCGGCCCCGCCGGAGGCGTCGTGGGCGCCGCCGCCAGCGCCCGCGCCAGCGGGTTCGACCACATCATCGCCTTCGACATGGGAGGCACTTCCACCGATGTCTCCCTCGTCGAAGGCGCCATCACCACCGCGACCGATGCCCACGTCGCCGGCCTCCCCGTCAGCGTCCCTATGCTCGACATTCACACCGTCGGCGCCGGAGGAGGCTCGCTCACTCGCTTCGACGCCGCAGGAGTCCTGCGCGTCGGCCCCGAATCCGCCGCAGCCGATCCCGGTCCCATCTGCTACGGACGCGGCCTGCAGCCCACCGTCACCGATGCCAATCTTCTTCTCGGCCGCCTGCACCCCACGCGCTTTCTCGGCGGCGAGTTTACTCTCGACCTCGACCGCACCCGCCGCATCACCGCCGAGTGGCTGAAGCAGCAAGGCTCAAATCTCACTTTCGATAAATTCGCCGCCGGAGTCATCCGCGTCGTCAACTCCACCATGGAAAAGGCCATTCGCGTCGTTTCCATCGAGCGCGGACGCGACCCCCGCCACTTCGCCCTCGTCGCCTTCGGAGGCGCCGGAGGCCTGCACGCCTGCGCCCTCGCCGAAGCCCTCAGCATCCCGCACGTCATCATTCCCGCATATCCCGGCGCGCTCTCTGCCCTCGGCATTCTCGCCAGCGACGTCGTCAAGGACTACTCCCGCACCGTCCTCTGGCGCGTTTCCGGCAAAGTTCCGCAAGCAGAACTGGACCGTGAATTCTCTGCTTTGGAAAAAACCTCCGCGAAAGATTTCCGCAGCGAAGCCTGGCAGGGACGAGTGCGCTACCACCGCAGCGCCGATCTCCGCTACCGCGGCCAGGGATACGAACTCAATCTCCCGCTGACAAAAAATCTCCTGCGCGACTTCCAGCAGGAACACCACCGCCGCTACGGCTACACCCACCCCAATCGCGAGATCGAAATCGTAACCCTGCGGCTCCGGGCCGTCGTGAAATCCGCGCAACTGGAAATTACCAGAGCCAATGCGGGGAAGATGGACCATGTGGGGGCAGCCGCCTCGGCTGTCCGCCGAGCAAAGCTCAGCTCGGTTTTCCCACCCCAAGCCCCAGTCCTCTTCGATGGCAAGAGACTTCCCACGAAGATCTACTCCCGCGACCAACTCCGCCCTGGCACAAAATATCGGGGTCCAGCCATCATCACCGAATACAGCGCTACCACAGTGATCCCACACGCCAAGCCCTTCCACCTCGACCGCGCCGGCAACCTGATTGTTACAATCCGGTAAAAACCTCTGCTCCAGGCCGAGAAACTCGCACTCTGACTAGGTACTCGGTACTCCGTTCGTTACAATGATTCCGTGAAACCCAGCATCTTTGTTGTTGAAGACGATCCCGACATTTCCCGCCTCGTTCGTCATCATCTGGAAAACGAAGGCTTCACCGTGCGCGTCTATCCCACCGGAACCAACGTTTTGTCCGACGCCGAACGCCAGCGCCCGGCGCTGTTCGTGCTCGACATCATGGTGCCGGGCAAAGACGGTCTCGAAATCTGCCGCACCATTCGCCAGACCGCCGTACTCGCCCCCGTGCCCGTCATCTTCCTGACTGCCAAGAGCAGCGAAGCCGACCGCGTGCTTGGACTCGAACTCGGCGCCGACGATTACATCGCCAAGCCCTTCAGCCCCCGTGAACTCGTGGCCCGTGTCAAGGCCGTGCTGCGCCGCTTCGAGCGCCCGCTTCCGCCCAGCCCGGTCAAAGTCGGAGACATCGAAATTGATCCCTCGGCCATGACCCTCACCGTGCGCGGGGCTCTGGTTCCCACCACTGCCACCGAGTTCCGCCTGCTCGACTACTTTGCCCGCCATCGCGGGCGCGTCTTCACCCGCGACCATCTGCTCGACTCCGTTTGGCGCGATACTTCCTACGTCACTCCGCGCTCGGTGGATGTTTACGTCCGCCGCATCCGGGAAAAAATAGAGCCCGACCCGGAGAACCCGCGTTACCTCAAGACGGTCCGCGGCGCCGGCTACCGCTTCGAAGTCCCCAAATGAGGAGAAGGTGAAGAACCGGATTTTCTTCAAACTGCTGGCCGCTTTCCTGGTGGTGATCGCTGGCACGGCCGCGACTCTGGACCTCATGTTGGGCAGCGCCTGGGAAGGTTCCCTGCGCACTGAGATCAAGCGGAACCTGGAGCAGAAGACGCAGCTTTTTGCTCACCGCGTCGAGACCGATCATACCCACCCGCTCAGCGAAATTGTGGCGCAGGAAGCGCAGGCCGCCGGGGCTCGTGCCACCATCATTGACGCCTCCGGCACAGTGCTCGCCGACTCCGAATCCAACCCCAACGGCATGGAGAACCACGCCACCCGCAAGGAGTTCGCCGCTGCTCTGGCCGGTAAGACGGGCTTGGATGAGCGCCGCAGCGCCACCCTCGGCATTCCGTTTCTCTACGTGGCTGCTTCAGTCTCTGGAGGCGCGGTTCGCCTCGCCTACCCTCTCTCCGACGTCGAAGCCGTCCAGGCCCAGGTCCGCCGCCGCCTTCTTTGGGGGTCGGCCCTGGCCTTCCTCATCGCCCTGCTCGTTGCCGCCCTGGCCTCGGTCTGGACGGCGCACCGCCTCGAACACATTGTGGATGTCGCCGCCCGCATCGAACGCGGCGATCTGCGTGCCCGCGTGGACGACTCCGCCGTGGATGAGATTGGCCGCGTGGCCGCCGCCATTGACAAAACCGCAGGCCAGGTCGAGCGTAGCTTTGCCGCGGTCCGCTCCAGCCAGCGCCAGCTCGAAACCCTGCTCAACAGCATGCAGGACGCGGTCATCGCCATCAGTTTCGACGGCCTCGTGCAGTGGGCCAACCAGCCCATGGACCGTCTTGTGCCCCAGCGCACCCGCCTCAACGCGCCCGTGGTTGAAACCATCCGCGATCCCGATTTCCTCGCCACAGTCAGGGCAGCCACCACCACTAAGGCCGTAAAGACCGCGCGCGCCACCTCCATCGTCCCCGGGCGCGCCTTCGATGTCACGGCTGCGCCTCTGCCCGATGGCGGCGCCGTCGCCGTGCTGCGCGACCTGACCGAAACCGAACGCGTGGAAAAAACTCGCCGCGATTTCATCGCCAACGTCTCCCACGAACTCCGCACTCCCCTCACTTCCATTCAGGGATATTCCGAAACCCTGCTCGACAGCGCCTCCGACAACTCCGGTCCCACGCGCGAGTTTCTCGAGATCATCCGCAAGAACGCCGCCCGCATGTCGCGCCTCACTGAAGATCTGCTAACCCTCGCCCGGGTGGAATCCGGCGAAACTCGCTTCGAAACCGAGCCCGCCCCGCCCATCGAACTTCTGCACGACGCCGAAGAAAGTTTCCGCGAGATCGCTCGCGGCCAGGGCGTGGAGCTGCACATCATGGATGCGGTGGGCGGCAGCGGTTCGGTCGAATCCCTGCCCCTGGTGCTGGCCGATCGCGAAGCCATCCACCAGGTTTTCTCCAATCTGATTGACAACGCCATGAAGTATGGACGCGCCGGCGGCCGCATCGTCCTCGGTGCCCGCCCCGCCCAGCGCGGCATCGAATTCTACGTGCAGGATTTCGGCGCCGGCATTTCCTCCGAGCACCTGCCGCGCTTGTTCGAACGTTTCTATCGCGTGGATAAAGCCCGCTCCCGCGAATCCGGCGGCACTGGCCTCGGTCTCGCCATCGCCAAACACATCATGCTCGCTCACGGTGGCTCCATCCGCGCCGAAAGCGAACTCGGCCACGGCAGCACTTTCCTGTTCACCCTCCCCACTCCCTAGCAAGGTGCTGAAAAAAGTGATCTTGGGTGGCGATAGACTCATGTGGCGACGGCCGCCTCGGCCGTCCAGCCCTGGGCGAAGCCCGGCTGCACCCGGAGGCGCTGCCACCGTGCCCCATTGCTGCCGCGTTCTTTGCGGCTAGGGTGGGGATTTAGAATTTATGAAAAATGACCGAAAATTCACAGCTTTTTAACCACGGTCTCAAAAAGAAAACCTATGCTTAGGCGTTGGCCATCCCATCCCATGAGCGGCAGAACCGCGACGACGGGCCCGCAAACTCCCTTCGCCGCAAGCGTTCCCGCGCGGCGGACCCTGTTATGAGCACCGCGATCAAGACGCCCGATCCCGAACCGGCTCACCAGTACATCGTGCGCCGCACCGTCGAAGCCTGCCGACTGGCCCGGGACGCAGCCGCTGCTGCCGCCGAAGGCATCGCCACCGGCTCCAGCGCCTTGCTCAACTCCTTGCGCCAGCGTGAGCGTGAACTCGACACGCTCGACACCGAAATTGACAACGGCGTCACCACCGCCATCACCGAAGTCGGCCCCGCCGAAGCCCGCGAGCTTCTCGCCTGCATGAAATTCATGATCGGCCTGGAGCGCATCGGCGACCTGCTGCTCAGCTTCGCCAACAGCGCGCAGGCCGCCGGTGGACGCATCGATTCCGAGGACACCCGCGATCTGACCCAGATGGCCACCATTCTTGAGAAAATGCTGACCGACTGCGGCTCCGCCTTCTCCGAGCGCGAAATCGCCAAGGCCATTGACGTCCTCCGCGCCGATGCCGAGATGGACCGCCTGCGCAACATCATCTTTCTGCGCCACATCGAGAACCCCGAGAACATGCACCGCCAGGCCAGCCTGCAGGTCATCTTCATGACCCAGTCGCTGGAGCGCGCCGGCGATCACGCCAAGAACCTCGCCGAGGAAGTCTGCCACTTCGTCAGCGGACACACCGTCCGCCACGTCCTCATGGCCTACGACAAGCCCGTCGAACAAATGTTTATTGACTACCTCCGCCGCCGCGACCAGCACCGCTAGACCCGCACCGCTGAACAGCATCCGAATGTAAACTTGAAAACAAGAAAGCCCATGTGGGGACAGCCGCCTCGGCTGTCCAGCCGAGCGAAGCGAGGCGTGGATTATGTGGAGCGGGCACTCCTGCCCGCTACTGTTGACGCTAGATCGGCTCACATCAATCGCACATCGGGAAGGGCACAGCTTCAGTTTTAGCCTGCCCTGAGCGAGCGCAGGCGAGCCGAAGGGTGCCGTTAGAGCCAACAAGAGATGTGGGCTTGAGCCCTGAGGGACTAGGAAACTCTTCGCCGCAGCGCCGATTGCGCCAACCGGTTGGCTTCGGCATTATTCTCGCGGGGAACGTGCGAGATGGAGAACTTCAGCGCCCGCGCCAGCTTGCGGCAGGTCCAGTGCAGCGAATAAAGACGCGGGCTGCGGCAGGCGTACTCGCCCGTCATCTGCCGCACCACCACTTGCGAATCCGAATACACGTGCAACTTCCGCGCCCCCAGCGAAACGGCGTACTGCAGCGCTTCCATGAGCGCCGCGTACTCGGCTACGTTGTTATCTTGATGGCCAATCCACTTGGCGATCCGGATCGGCCCGTCCTCGCCGCCGTTGATGACCACCCCAATGCCCGAGGGCCCGGGATTCCCCAGGCAACCGCCGTCCACATAGGCAACGAGTTCTGACATCAGTAGGGACTTCTTCCGCCGATCTTCACTCTTTGCAAGATGCGCCCATCTCGTTCCTGCGTCAAGATGATTATTTGGTTCGCTTTCAAGGTTTTGCGGATTCTAATCTGGTTGTGCAACGTTTGTGCAAAAACAGGACAAAATAGAATCCTATTTTGATAACTCTTCGCCCTGCAACAATTTGCATTTTCCGTTATGCACAGCTTTTTAATCAGGCATTGCACCAAAAGTTTGCGTTGACTTTTATGAATGCTCTGTTAACTTTGCTTCGTCGACGGTCGAAAGGGTTGGCACAATAATACTGAGCCGGTCCAAAGTAGACTGAGTGATCAGCCGGGTGGGGTAACCCGCCAGGCCGCCAGACCTGAAAAAACCGACGGCTCTGCGAGGGGCAGTTGGGGTTTGGGACTGCGAAAGCAGTGATCGCATCAAGGGGCTGTGACGGTACATGCCTCCACGCTGTTGGCTCCCTCGCAGGAGCTGGCGGCTAGAGCATAACCAATGTCACGGCCCTTTTAATTTTTTCCCACCTTTTTTGACTCCCCAACAACAAGTAAATCGTTTTACTAACTCCCCCGCTCCTGTGGGATAATTCGTCCCCGGAACTCATCCCAAACTCTTTCGAGGCGAAAACTCTCAATGGCCAAGAATCCCCTGTCTCGTCGTCAATTCATGCAGATCGGCTCCGGCGCTCTCGCAGCCACCACCGTCGCCAAGACTATTTTGCAGCCTCACCTGCTCTCCGCCGCGACGCGGGTCGCGCCCAGCGACACCGTGCGCTTTGCCTCCATCGGCACCGGGGTTCGCGGATGCGAACTCCTCGAGGCCACCACCCACGTGCCCGGAGTTGAGTGCGTCGGCGTCTGCGACCTCTACGACACCCGCCACACCGCCGCCCGGGAAGCCGTGGGCAAACCCACTGTGACGGCCACCCGCGAATATCGCGCCATTCTCGACCGCAAAGACATTGACGCCGTCATCATCGCCGTCACTGACCACCAGCACCGCCACATTTTCGAAGACGCCTGCGCCGCCGGCAAAGACGTCTATTGCGAAAAGCCCATGTCGCACACCGTCGAAGACGGATTCTCCATGGTCGAAACCGCGCACAAGAACAATCGCATCATCCAGATCGGCAGCCAGCGCGTCAGTTCCGTCCTCTACGCCAAGGCCAAAGAAATCTACGACTCCGGTAAGCTCGGCGAAGTCTTCTCCATCAACGCCTACTGGGACCGCAATTCGCCCAGCGGGGCCTGGGTCTATCCCATTCCTCCCGACGCCAGCGAAAAGACCATTGACTGGAACACCTTCCTCGGCGACGCCCCGAAGCACCCCTTCGACCCCGTCCGCTTTTTCCGCTGGCGCTGCTTCAAGGACTACGGCGAGGGCCTGGCCGGCGACCTCTTTGTCCACCTGATTTCCGGCATCCACTTCATCACCGGCGCCAACACCGTCGCCCAGCGCGCGCAATCCAGCGGCGGCCTCTATCACTTCAAGGACGGCCGCGAGTTCCCCGATCTCATCGAAACTCTCTACGACTACCCCAATTTCAAAGTCACCCTCCGCTGCAACCTCAACAACGACGGCGGAGAATTCATCGGCTTCTACGGCACCCAGGGCACCATGATCATTAAAGACACAACCCTGACCTACAAGCCGCAGGACACGCGTCCCGAACCCGAAGGCTACTCGGTTTTCGGCTGGCCCAAGGAACTCCGCGAGCAGTATCTGGAAGAGTGGCACAAGGAACATCCCAAACCGGCGGCCCTGGCGTCGAAACTCGACGCCGAAGGCGAGTCCTACGCCAACCCTCCCGGATACAGCGACACCGTGGACCACCAGGCCAACTTCTTCCACGCCGTGCGCAGCCGCAAGCCGGTGACCGAGAACGAGATTTTCGGCAACCACGCCGCCATCGGCTGCCACCTGTCGAACTTCGCCTATTTCAACCAGTCAGTAGCCGTCTGGGACCCGGCCGCAAAGAAGATCGTGAAAGGATAAAAGCTGAGAAAGCCTAGATAAATTAGTGAGATTGGTTGGAAGATTACTCAGATTGGGTGCCCCATTTCTCGCGCGCCTTTTGCGCGAGAAGTGGGGGTTTTGGGTGGCGCAGCGCTTCAGCGCTGCGAAAAGGCCCTCTGTTTGACCGGCTTTGGCCCCTGAGGGATGCGGGCTACTCCGCTCGGATTAACCCATCCGTCCTCGGGAAATAACTTTACAATCCACACGTTAATGACATACAGTCGAGGCTCTGGCCCGCTTCCCCAAGCGCCGGCCGCGAGGCCCTCCCCCGACCTCCCCAAATGTCATGGCCCGCGCTGAAAGAAGCGCCCTTTTGGGGGTTGAATGTACGTTAGTTCGACGCACCACTTCCTGCGCGCCGCCGCACTCCTGCTCGTCCTCACTTTTCCCAACATCCGCGCCGGCGCTCAGACCGGAATCTTCACCTACCACTACGACAACTACCGCACCGGCTGGAACCAGACCGAAACCGTGCTCACTCCGGCCAATGTCAACAGCAAGTCCTTCGGCCTCCTACACAACGTGGTCCTCGATGCCCAGGTGGACGGCCAGCCTCTGGTCGTTCCCAACGTCCTCATCACTGCCGGCCAGTACCCGGGGCTGCACAACGTGGTTTACGTCGCCACCGAGAACAACACGGTCTACGCCATAGACTCCGACACCGGCGCCGTCCTCCTGAACCCCAATTTCGGACCGCCCGTCGCCCCGAACCCCAGTTGCGGGCCCACCCCCAAGCTCGGCATTCATTCCACCCCGGTGATTGACCCCGGCAGCAACACCTTGTATCTGCTGGCCTACACGCAGACCGCGAAAGGCCCCGTCTATCAGGTGCATGCGCTCGACCTCGGCAGTCTTACCGACAAAACTGCGCCCGAGCCGGTCGCCGCTTCTCATACGTTGACTAATGGCACTACGCTGCATTTCAATGCCCTCTACCAGCGCCAGCGTCCCGCCCTGCTGCTGGCCAATGGCAACCTCTACGCCGCGTTCGGAAGCTTCTGCGATGGCCAGGCTGCCCAGTCTCGCGGCTGGCTGTTGGGCTGGACCGCCTCTTCGCTCGTTCCGCTCACCACCAACGAACTCGTTGACACCCAGTCAAGTGCGCCGGGAGACTATTTTCTTTCCTCCATCTGGATGTCGGGCTACGGCCCCTCCACCGACGATGCCGGAAATGTCCTCTTCGTCACCGGCAATTCCCAGTTCGGCACCTACGACGGCGTCAGCAACATTCAGGAGAGCGTCGTGAAAGTCTCTCCCACGCTGAACTCCGTGCTCGACCTGTTCACTCCGGACAATCAGTATGATCTGGATCTCGACGACCTGGATTTTGGTTCGGGCGGCGTCATGGTGTTGCCCGACCAGCCCGGCTCCATCCCGCACCTGGCCGTGGCCGCGGGCAAAGACGGGCACATGTTTCTGATGAACGAGGACAATCTGGGCAGGTACTCCTCCACCAAGAACAACGTGCTCGGCATTTACACCGCCGGTCCGTGCTGGTGCGGCGAGTCCTATTTCGTGGATCCCGACGGCGCGGCGCGCGTCGTCAGCAGCGGCGGACGAACTGTCAAGGTCTGGAAGGTAATTACCTCTCCCAAGGTAGCTCTTTCCCCGGTGACCCAGTCCCCTGGCATGGGCGGCGGACAATACCCCGGGACGTTCACCAGCATTTCGTCGAACGGCAACTCCAATCCCATCATCTGGGCCGTAAACCGGCCCGTTTCCGGGTCCAGCCCCACGGTCTATCTGTTTGCCTTCAATCCCGATTCCGGCAAGAACCCCATGACGGAGCTGTTTCGTGCCAGCGCGGGATCCTGGCCCAACCCCGGCAATGACGCCAACATCGTCCCCGTAGTCGCCAACGGCCAGGTCTTCGTCGCCAGCGTGAAGCAGTTGCAGATTTTCGGTTTGCTCTCACCGCACAAGAATTCCGCGCAGCATTAGAAGGCGACAACGATGTGGGGACAGCCGCCCTCGGCTGTCCAGTCGAGCGGAGCTCGACTGGGCGCGGGAAAGCCGGGCGCCATTCCCTCTTGTCATTCCGAACCGGCTTCAGCCGGTGAGGAACCTGCTTTTTGCCGTCACTACCACTACTTCTTCTTCGGCAAATACTTCTTCTCAATCGCCGCGACTACCACGTAATTCGGGTCCACCATCTCGTTGAGATGCACCTTCGCCACTTTCGACAACAACTCGTAGGCGTCCATCTCCGAGAGCCCGTAGTCGCGATGAATCCAGTGCACCAGTTCCGTAAACGCAATGCGGAACGCGTCGTCCAGCGGACGATACGCGCCCACCGTCATGATCGCGTCGTCATTTTCAAACTCCGGCCAGTCAATCGTCCGCCCCTTGATCACGCTCAGCTGCACCCGCGCCTTCAACGGCACCTCGATCGCTGATCCCGCCGCTTCGCCGTCTCCCATGGCGGCATGCCCGTCGCCCAGATAGAGCAGTCCTCCCTTTACATTCACCGGAAAATACACCGTGTTCCCCACGCTCGCCTCGGGAGAGTCCATGTTCCCGCCAAACTCCGCCGGCACAATCGAGCTGCGTGCCTCCCCATTCGCCGGCGCCACGCCAATGCACCCAAAGAACGGATGCATCGGAATCTTCACCGAAAAATCCGAATCGAGCGCCTTGAACGTGGCTGTGTTCGCCGCGTGATCAATGGGATAAAGCCACACCCGCTCCGGCAGCGGAGCCTCCAGCACCGGCGTGTAGTGCGTCCCATTCAACGCGCCGAATCCCGGAGAGAACGCCCCCACGCCCGTGTCCCCATCCACCTGCAGGTCGAGGATCTTCACCGCCAGCGTGTCCCCCGGCTCCGCGCCCTCCACGTAAAACGGCCCGGCCAGCGGATTGTCGCCCTTGGCCATGCTCAGCGTATCGCCCGGCTTGCGGATCGCATTGCCGAAGCAGTCGAGCGTGTTGGTGTCGAGAATGTCCCCCGATTTCAGCCGCGCCACCGGCTCCGCCGTGGCGAACAGATATTTCACGTTGGCGTTGGTGGTGGTGTAGTGGACCACGTTCTGCGCGAAGGCGGGCCAACTTGCAGTGATAGTGATGGTGGCAACGATAAACAGCAGAACTGCTCGAAGACGGGCGATCACAAGCATCCTCCGCAACCCGATTCCCATTCAGTTCGTGATTGTAACCGCTAGCATCAAATTCCGCGGCGGTAGGGGAGCGGCGCAGAGCAACGGCAGAACTTTCAGAAAATAAACTTCAACCCGAACTCTCCGATGCGCGGAATATGAACTCCACTGGGATGCAAAAAATTGCTGGGGGCTTCTCCATTATTCGCGTTCCCATTCACGCAGTCGTTCGATCCCGAGTTTGCCGAGCCGGAGTCTGTCACATATCCACAACTGCTATTGTTTACGCCCGTCCACTGCGGGTGGTTGAACACATTGAAGGCCTCGGCACGGAACTCCAGAGCTTTCGACTCTGTAATCCTGAAGCGCTTGAACACGCCCATGTCGAAATTGAGACGCCCTGGTCCGGCGAGAGAATTGCGCCCCGAATCGCCAAAAGTGAGGCCGGTGGGTTGCGTGTAAGCTCCGGGATTGTAAAGCAAGGGACCGTATACCACACCCGGGACCTGACTGAAGCTAGGCTTAGGCCCGTGCGGATCTCCCACCAGATCGGCATAGGAGCCTGAACCGACACTGTTCCCCACCCCGGCGTTGTCGTAAGCCCCCCCATTAACGATGCTGAACGGTTCTCCCGACTGAGCCGTTGTGATGCCCGAGACCTGCCACCCTCCCAGCAGCGATCCCGTCAACCCCTTCGAGTGCCGGAAGATCGGCAGATTGTAAATGTAGCTCACTGTAAAAATATGTCGCTGATCAAACGCGGAGCTCGCGCGATAGGAGTTCAGATTGTAGGAATCGACAAACGCGCTGTCGTAGCGGTCGGAAGAATTGTCAATGGAATGGCTGTAGGTGTAGGCGACCGTGAGTTGAAGACCGCCCGCATTCCGCCTGCCCGAAACTTGCAGCGCGTTGTAGCTTGAGTTTGCTCCGCCGATGATGCCGTAGATCGAATCGTACCCTTGATAAGGCCGAAACATATCGGTATTGACGTTGCCGCACGCCACGTTGAGATTGATCAGGGCCTGACCAGTGACCAGAGTTCCATTGCCCAGCGTGGGAGGTGTGTTGAATATATTGTTGCAGTCCGCGCCGGTAATGTATTGTCCCGGCGCGTACGGGTTTTGGCTGGCCGGAACGGAATGCAACTGATTGCGATCCAACTGTTGCGACAGATGGGTTCCCTTGCTCCCTACGTAAGCAATCACCACCATCGTGTCGCGCGCCACTTCGCGCTGAATGTCGAGGTGGTATTGCTGAACGTAAGGCCACTGCGTTTTCGTAGTGATGGAGGTCAACTGAGAGTTGCCGCCGCCCAACGGATACAGCAGCGGCTGGCCGCTGGGCGAGGTGCCGCCAATGTTGGTATAGCCCGAGATGAATAACTGCACCGGGGCGATGATGCCGGGAGGATTGCCTTCAAGCGATTCGGTATTGGCGTCGTTCCCGTTCGCGTGTTCGAAGAAAATTCCGTAGCCTCCACGCAACGCGGTTTTCCCATCGCCCTTCGGGTCGAAGGCGAAGCCGAACCGCGGGGCCGGGTTGAACAGATGCCCCGACATGCAACTGCTGTGTACGCGGTTGTAACCGCAGTGCACCATGCCCGTCATGGTGTTGACACTTTGTCCCGGAGCAAAGTCGAGCGCTCCCGTATTCGGATCCACCACGGGTGCGTTGGCCGCAACGTAGGCGTTGGGATCAAAATTGTAGGCGTGGCCATAGCGTTCGTAGTAGCTGCCGAACAGGCTCACTCTCACGCCCAGGTTCAAGGTCAGCCTCCGGGTCACATGCCAATCGTCCTGCAGAAAAGGCTCCACCACCTTATAGCGGTTGTAATATTTCAGGTTTTGGTTGGGTTGAGCGAAGTTGTTGATGGCGCCGACCAGCAGATCGGCAAAGGCATTGCCCGTGCTGGAGAAGGGCCCCTTAGATGGGTTGGCTTCACTGTAAGCGGTGTTCGGATTGGCGTAAAAGGTCAGGCTGCCGTTGGGCTCCTCGAGCGCGGGCTCGTTCTTTTCGATGGCCTCGAAATAGGTTCCAATCGCTAAATTGTGCTTGCCTCTGATCCAGGTCAAATTCTCATGGAAACTGTAAGTCGGGTTGGAATTGGTCCACGGCAAATAACCGGGATCCACCGAGGAATAGAAGTTTCCACCGTTCAGCGCAATCTGAGGGATGGTGCCGTTGAAACCATTTTCAAAAATGCCCGTCATGGTCATGCTGGCTGGACGCTTCCACGCGCTTCCCGTATTGAAGAGATGCAAGTGGTTCGACCCATAGCTGAAGACAAACTCATTCATCAGGATGGGAGAAAGCGTAGCGGTCAAATTCATCACGATGCTGATTCCGGGACCTTGCACGGTGCCACCGATCGCCGGAACGTTGGTCGTGTTGCTGGTACCAGGCGAGAAAGGGAACTTTTGCGTCCAGGAATCGTGAATGAAGCGGAAACTCGCCCGCAGTTTAGGATTGATCTGATCGTCAATCTTGATCAGCTCTTCGTGCCAGCTGATGGGCGCGGCAAACGTTCCGATGAAATTGTCTCCGTCATTCGGGAATGGAATATTGGCGACCAGGGGATTGGTGTTGGCGGGATCCATCAGATTCGATGGAATCATGTTGTCGGGAAATCCCTGATAATAGTTGTTCCCATTCGAATCCTGACCCAGCAACGTATAGGCGGGGCAGTTGACGCTCACCCCCTCCTGCCCACTCGGAGTGGAGACGGGAACGACGCCCGCTCTCACAAAGGGAGTGCCGGCCGCCGGACATACCTCGCCGAAATTTCCGCCGCGCTCCGCAGTGTCAGGAAGAAATAGAGTCTGGTTGTTGTACACGTACGGGACGTTCTCTCGGCGAAATTCCTGCGACCAGAAGAAGAACAGTTTGTCTTTCTTGATGGGTCCGCCAATGATGTATCCGAAATCATTCTTGTTGTAGTAGGTTTTCGCCTGCCCAGGTACGTCGAAATAGTTATGGGCGTTGAACGCGGCATTGCGGATAAACTCGAAGGCGTCACCGTGAAATCGATTGGTTCCGGACTTGGTCACCGCCTCGATGGTGCCCGACCCGTTGCGTCCGTACTGGGCGCCGTAGGTGGAAGTGAGGACTCGGACTTCCGCGAGTGCGTCAATGTTGGGGTAAACATTGATGTTTGCGTTACTGCCGGAGTCGAGAACTTCGCCACCATCGATCTGCCAATTATTGAATTCCGTCCGTTCCCCGTTGACGGCATAAGAGACGCTGCCCGCCGGCCCCACCGTCCCGTCATCCTGTCCGGTCTGATCGCTGACTCCCGGAATTAACTTGATGAGCGTGGCAAAGTCCCGGCCGTTCAACTCCAGCTGCGTGATCTGCTCCCCGGTGATGGTCCCGGCGAGTTCCGAGGTTTGCGTCTCGACCTTGCCGACCGAACTGCCTTCCACCACAATTTCGCTGGTCACTTTGCCGATCTGCAGACTGGTGTCAACCCTGATCTTTTCGCCGACGCGGAGAATGAGCTGTTTGGCTACGAATGTTCTAAAGCCTGGCGCCGCGATGGTGATGTCGTACCTGCCGGCGTCGAGACCGGCAACCAGATAGTTGCCATCTGAGTTGGACGTGGCTTTTCGGCGGAGGCCCGTGGAGGGATTGCTGACGGATACTTGCGCCCCCACCACGGCCGCGCCAGTACCATCGGCAACAGTGCCGGTGAAGGAGCCAGAAGTCTGCGCCAACAGGGGAAGCGCGCATAGAACCAGACAGAGCAAAGCCCCTACCGACCTGGACTTCAGAGTCATGCTTCCGTTCCCGCGTGGCGCTTCATAACTCTTGACTGAAGGTGAACCCAAGTCTTCTGCGAACGAGTTGTCCCCGTCGGTCTGCAACGCGGCGTGGGGACTGCAGTCCCCACGCCGCCAGGACAGTCCGAGAATTCAACGCAATTACGAATCATCTCCAATGGACGCATCATGGTGCGTGAGACAGCTCTTCGGCGTCAAGACATAACTGGAACCCCAACGAACTTGAATAGACCGCGAGACAGGAGCGTGCTGCTTTTCTCTAAAGCAAAATCGGGACTGGACAATCGCCGCCTATGCAGAAGCTTTCTTCTTGCGGCTATAAAACCGCTGGAACTTCGCCCGGTTGCCGCACTTGGTCATGTCGCACCAGCGCCGCCGGTGGTTCTTGCTCTCATCGAGAAACAGCCACAGGCAAGTCTGCGACGCGCAGGCGCGAACATAGCCCAGTTGCTCGGAAGCCAGCAAGTCCGCGGCCGAGCGCGCGATGGGCCATAGCGGAGCCTCGAAGTTGTTGGGCACCGCATCGAAGCGCCACTGAAAGCGACCGTTGACCGGCACCAGCCGTGAGTGCTGCGCCGCCCCCTGCAGGTACTGGTTCAGCGTAATCAGCGCCGCCTGCGGCACAGTCTTCTTGTTCACGATAGCGAAGAAAACCGCGCACATCGCTTCCCGCAACTCAACCGCGGCCGCCAGCGCGCGCTGCGCCGCCCCGGCGCTGGCGTAGCCGCGCTCCATCAGCCGGTCCACCTGCGCCCCGTCGAGGATGCCCGTGTCTTCGGCGAATCGCGCCAAGTCCACATAGTGCTTCAGCAGTTCCTTGGGTTCCTTGCTGAAGCGATCGTCGAGTGTGTTGATGAAGTCGAGGCACAGCGCCCCGGCGATCAGTTCAAACCGCGGCGGTCTTCTCTTAGCGATTGGTTTATCGGTGGTGATGTTCCCCATAGTAGGCGAGCGGGCAAAACCCGGCTGCCATGTCCATTATCTAACCATTAAATGGTTCTTGACAAGTTAGATTTCTGGGGCTAGGATCGGCCTAACTACTGAACGTGCATTTGGAGGTTAGGTAATGATCAATCATCAGCCCACGCAAATTATGGCCCTGATCCGCAGCGGCCGGATGGTAAACATAGGAGGCAGGCCCGTGCTCGTGCCCACTTCACCGAAATCGGATTCACTGAAATCGCAGACCGATCGCAGCCGCGGCGAGGCTATCAAACTGGCGCTCGCCTTCGCGGCGATCTATATCGTTTGGGGCTCGACCTACCTCGCCATCCGCTATGCGGTGGAGACGATTCCGCCGCTGGTCGCGGCCGGCATCCGGCACACGGTGGCGGGTGGGATCATGATGGCCTGGGCGTGGGCGCGCGGGTTCCGTCCCACGCGCGAGCACTGGCTTTCCGGCTTGGTGCTGGGAGCGCTGTTCTTTCTGATCGGCCACGGCTCGCTGCACTGGGCTGAGCAGTATGTGGGGTCAGGACTCGCGGCGCTGCTCATCGCCACCGAGCCTATGTTCATTGTGGTGCTGGCGTGGGCCGTGAGCCGGCAGAAGATCAGCCGTCTGAGCGCGCTGGGCCTGGGTTTGGGCGTGATCGGCGTCGGTATGCTCACGGGGGCGGAACTCACGGTGAAGGGCTCGAGCCTGTTGGGATTGCTGGCGGTGCTGGTAGGTTCGCTGTCGTGGTCGGCGGGGGTGGTCATTTCGCCGAGACTCAAGCTGCCGTCTGATGCACTGGGGCGGACGGCGCTGCCGACGATCTGCGGCGCCGCCATGCTGCTGATCGCCGCCGGAGTGACGGGTGAGTTCCAGCAGACGCACTGGGCCAGCATTTCCCTGAAGTCGGTGCTGGGGCTGGGTTATCTGATCACGTTTGGATCGGTGGTGGCGTTTACGGCCTACACCTGGCTACTGCAGCGCTGCCCGCCAGCGTTGGTGGCGACGCACACCTACGCCAATCCTGTGGTCGCGGTGCTATTGGGATGGCTGCTGGCCTCCGAGGCGCTCACTCTGCGGGTGGTGCTGGCGTCGGTGGCGATTCTGGGAGCAATCGTGCTGATCCGCAAAGGAGAGCGCGCGACGCCGGTCAAAGTTCCAGAGGCTGTTTCACCGCCTGCTGGGATCCAAGCCTCAGAAGAATGCGCTTAAAAGGAATAGTTCTCAATTCTTGCCTTAACAAAAGCCCCACTTCTCGCAAAGAACGCGAGAAATGGGGCACCCAGATGTGGGCCGCCCCCCATGTCAATTTCTCGCGAGCCACCTACCCATGAATCGAACCAAAAGGTGCACACTTAGAGCAGCCACCCCATATAGCAGACAGTTAATAGCGACGGAGGATATTGTGATCATGATGGCGCAGGGGTTGAGCGCCAGCCATTGGTCAGCATAATGAACGAAGGCCAGAGCATGTGTCTCAGGTTCGTGTGCCCGAATATTAGAAGCCCTGAAAACCCAAACCACAACAAGGTAAGAATTCCGCCTGAAACGACCAGTCCGCACAGCCCTCCCAAGACGAGCGTGGTCTTCATGGTCACAATAGCCTCCTCGCATTCTCCTAAATCGGTTTATGGCCGGGTGCCCCATTTCTCGCGCCCTTTGCGAGAAGTGGGGACTTCGGGAACCGCCTCAAGGGCGAAGCGCGCAGAACGCCCCACCAAACTCCAGCCGCGTAGCGGCGACAGAAGTTAGCCCAGGACGTAAGTCCTAGGTAAGTCAGATAAAGAGAGAACTGAGTCCCGTAGGGACGGCAGAACCCTGCTTCGCCTGTGAAACGGCGCATCCCACAAAGAATTCTCAAACCAATCCCCACTTCTCGCAAAGAACGCGAGAAATGGGGCACTCGGATGTGGGCCAAGCGCCTCTGGTGCGGGAACCTGGCCCGTGGAAACAGCGACGGTCCACGCGGCGAGTTGGTTAGGATCACGCGGACGTTAACCCCTGCCGATGGTCATGGCGACTATTTTCTCACTATCCGCTCAACAGCCAGGTTCACGTCCTCACGGGCGTTCCTTTTGGCGGCTTCGCGGGTGCCAGTCAGCTTCTTTTCCAAGCGGTCAGATTGACGCTGTGATCTGTCACGCTTGGCTTGTTTCTTTGCCATGCTCAAAGTTTCTCACAGCCAAGGAACCTTAGCTATCCCTGTGGAAAACGAAACTGGCCCACTACCTAGCTGTAGCTGGTGTCGACGCCGTTCCGCCGCGTCAGACTCGTTCTCCGGCTCAGCGCGTCGTAGCCGAAGCCGAACGATCCCGCCCACTTCTCGCAAAGGACGCGAGAAATGGGGCACCCAGGCATTAAGTCTCATGTAGAGTTGACCAGCCCGTGTCCCCTCCAGGAATTGGAACCGAAGAGCTCCGGGGCGCGTATGGCTACAGAGGGAACGACTGCATGGACAACGAGAGTGCAATCTCTAGGCAGAGTCTGGAGTCACCCGTCGGCCCGTCGCGGGCCAACACTGCGATCCTGCTGGCGATTGCGGGGGCGATGGCGCTCGTCCACGTACTGACGAACAATCGCTACGGGTTTCATCGCGACGAACTGCAGACTCTGAGCGATGCGCTGCACATGGACTGGGGCTTTGTGGCGTATCCGCCGTTCACACCGTTTGTGGAGCGTCTCGGCCTCGAAATCTTCGGGCTGTCGCTGGTGGGGTTGCGAATGTTTTCTGTGATTGCGTCAGCCGCGGTCATTGTGGTGAGCGGCCTGATGGCGCGGGAACTTGGCGGCGGGCGGTTGGCGCAGGTCACGGCCGCGCTGGCGGTCGCGCTCGCGCCGCTCGCTCTGTTCGAGGGGACTGAGTTCCAGTACACGACCTTCGATTATTTGTGGTGGGTGCTGATTGCGTACTTTGTGATTCGCCTTTTGAAAACGGAAGATCCGCGATGGTGCCTGGCGATTGGCGCGACCGTGGGCATGGGCCTGATGACCAAGTACACCATGGGTTTTTATCTGGCCGGGATTGTGGGCGGGTTGCTTTTGACGCGGGCGCGACGATTTGTCGCCAGCAAGTGGTTTTGGGCAGGGATCGCGCTGGCAGTGGTGATTTGCCTGCCGAATCTGGTCTGGCAGATTCGGCATGATTTCATCTCGCTGCATTTTCTCCGGCACATTCATAAGCGCGATGTGGGCCAGGGACGCGCGGATGGATTTCTGTACCAGCAGTTCCGCATCTGCACGAACCTGTTTGCCTTGCCGCTGTGGATGGGTGGCCTGATCTGCTTTTTCCGCGATCGGCGGTATCGCATGCTGGGGTGGATGTACGTGATCCCGCTGGTGCTGTTCGCGGCGGGAAGGGACGATTCTATTATCTGGGCGCCGCGTATCCCATGCTGCTGGCGATGGGAGCGGTGGCTGGGGAGCGCTGGGTTGCGTCTTTGTCGCGAACGTGGCGCTGGACGGTCGAGGGCGCGTTGTTCACCGGGCTGGCGGCATGCGGGCTGTATTTCGGCGTGATGATCATTCCGCTGGCGTCGGGCGGTCCGCTGAAGGAATTCGCGCTCAAGAACAACGGCGATCTGCGGGAGCAGATTGGCTGGGACGATCTGGTGAAAGCGGTCGCAGGCGTTCGGGATGCCTTGCCCGCAGAGCAGCGGCAGAATGTGGGCGTGCTGGTGGGAAATTACGGCGAGGGGGGCGCGATCGAGATGCTGGGGCCGGCGTACCATTTGCCGCCTCCGATCACCCTGACAAACTCGGGTTGGTTGCGGGGATATCCCACGCCGCAGCCGGCGACGCTGATCGTCGTGGGCTGGTCGCGCGAGGATCTCGAAGAGGCGTTTACGGCGTGCAGACTGGCCGGACATAACGGCAATCCTTATGGCGTGGAGAATGAAGAGAGCAAGGATCATGCGGATATTTATGTGTGCGGCGGCCCACGCCAATCGTGGCCTGCGTTCTGGGAGGACCACCAGAGGTTTGGTTGATCGGCATTCCTTCTGCGCATCTTCCGCGCGGCAGGGAGCCGTTTCACGAGCTGCACACGTTTGTTCTAGTACCTCTGAGCGCGGAGTTTCTTGACACTGGGCCTGCCGGGAGCGAGACTCCGATTATCGTTAATCTTTAGAGTTGAGAAGAGTTTGCGCCCGCCGGACTGCGCCTGCGGCAGGACTGACTCGCGGCTCGGCTTTAAGAGAAGAACAGGCACGCGCGCCAATGGAACCCTATCCGCATCTCGAGCAGACGCCGGTGGCCGCTGGTGCGCCGGTCGTCGCGCCGATAGTGGCAACGAATTCCGAAGCGCAAACCCAGCCGACAATGCCGGCTATCAGCGCCACCCGAAGCTCGCAGGCCAGCGTCTTGGCAGCCCTGGCGGCAGTGCGCGCGGCCGGGAGCAAAGCTTTCGATGCGCCGCTGCGCTTTCCCGCGGAGGATCGCGGGCATTCGCTGGTACAAATGGCGCAGCGCGATCTGGATGCTGCCCTGCAACTGCTGGCCGAGCGGGCGCAGTACATCACGGGGGCGAACGGGGCGGCCATCGCCCTGCGCCGCAACGGAAAAAAAGACATGCTGTGCCGCGCCAGCGCCGGGGGGAACGCGCCGGAACTGGGCGCGCTGTTTTCGACGGAGTTCGGATTGTCAGGCGAAAGCGTGCGCGCGCGCCGTCCTCTGCGCTGTGACGATGCACAGCACGACCAACGCGTGAATCACGAAGTGTGCCGCGAACTGGGGATTGCGTCCGTGGTGGTGATGCCGGTGGTGCAGGACGACGAAGTGCTGGGCGTGTTTGAACTTTTTTCCGGGAAAGCGAACGCCTTCGGCGAGCGCGACTTGTCGGCGCTGCGCCGGTTGAGCGAGATGGTTGAAACCGCGGTCAAGCTGGCCGGTGTGTCCGATGGCCTGCAGGAGCGGCTCAAGATGGCACAACCGGCCGCGCAAGACAGCGTGGAGGAGATTTCGGCGAGCCTCGGTCTGGCGTTTACCGACGAGGGTGAAGCGGATCAGGAATCCCTTGCGGTAGAAGTGGAGCCGCTGGAAAAAGCGGCCTAGACAATCCAACCAATGCCTGGAATTGCGGGGGACGTTTTGCCGAAGCCGGCGAAGCCCGAACCGGCGAAGAAGCCTCTTTTCTGGTCGGCCGCGGCGGGTGTCGGCAATGAAGTCCAGAAGGCCGCGCAGGCTGAAACGAGCCATATCCCGCCAGGGTTGAGGAACCTGTCGGCGTGCGGGGCGTGCGGCTTCCCGGTTTCGCCGGGACGGGAACTCTGCGTGGAGTGTGAGGAAAAGGAGTGGCGTGGACAGCTCAAGGCCGCGCCACGGCAGGCGGTGCGCCCGGTTTTGGCGGCGCTGGTGGAAGCGAAGACCACGCAAGTTATTGAATCTAAAGATGTCCGATCCTCGGAGAATGTGGTCGCGGTTGAGCCTGCCCGGCAACCTGCGCAGCCCCCAACCGCGCCATTGCCTGAGGTTGTGCTCAGCGGCGGTCTGGAGCCTTCCAGATCATGGTTTTCGGCGAACAAGTACATCCTGGGAGCCATCCTGGTGGTGGCGGCGATTGTCGCCGGCATCGTGATGCTGCACTAGGGGGGCTCTTTCGTGGGGTCTGATCTGGCACCCTCGAGGGCTCCGAAACCCTTGACAACACAGGGAATTCTGCTAGAGTTCGGGAAGATGTAACGCTCCACAAGCCATCGCCCAGGTGCCCCGATGAAGAATGTGTATGAGGTTCTCCGGCAAAAAGAGATGGAACTAACCCGTTTGGAGAAGGAAGTGGAGGCCCTGCGGCTAGTGGCCCCGCTGCTCTCCGAAGAGAAAGAATCGATCGCCGACGCGGTCAAGTCCGCGCTGCCCACGGCGGTGAATGGACCGCAGCCCACGGTGCGGATTCCAGTGCCGGCTTCGCCGTCGATTCCGGCGCCTCAGCCGGTGCGCGCCGCCGGGTGGGATGACGCGGCCAAGCGCTGGCCGTAACGAAATCTTGGGGTCGCTTTCTGCGGCAAGTCACTTCCTTCCAGCCCGGGATGCGTTCCGGGCTGTCGTGTTTTCGTGGGAACTCTCCCCAACAAATTCCTGAATCAGTCGAACTGGTTTCTTAAACTCTTGCGGGGCCGGGCGCGAGGCCCTCAGGGGCTGAAGCCACGTCATTCTTATGTCCGAGCGGCACCCTTCGGCTCGCTGCGGCTCGCTCAGGGCAGGCTGAGAACTGAAGCCGTGCCCTTCCCAAAACCTGTTTATGAAACGAGGCCGCGAACTAAGTTTGCGCATGCCGCGCGGAGGTTTCATGAGAGGTTCCTTAGAAGTTCTCCCAGTGCTATTGCGATCGGCACTTCCTGCCCAGCACGGTGTTTGAGCCCGGCATCCCCCTGACGGGCCGTGAAGTTGTAGCGTCAACTGCCGATGAAAAACTCGACTGCCCTGCCTCAAGCAGGGTGCGCGGGCCCGCCTGCGAAAAGCAGGCAGGGCGCATCCTGCAGTACGGAGTGGAATGCACCAGCCTGAGAAGAGTCGTCCTGAGAACGGTGGGCCGGAGAAGAGCCGCCCGGGGCCGCAAGATCCTGCGCCGGTGAGCAGCATGAGCGCGCGGGTGCTGCGGTGGTGTGCCGGGAATGTGGCGGTGGGCGCGGCGTATTGGCTGGTCGCAGTGTGGGTGAGGTGGTATTTCTCGCGCTATCAGATGTCCCCGGCGCCGATCTGGCTTTCGGCAGGCGTGGCCATGTTCGCGGTGTTCTCCATGGGAGGCTGGGTCTGGCCCGGCATCTTCGTCGGGTCGTGGCTGGCGGGGACGATCAGCTTCGGGGAGTCTGCATCATGGACGGCGGTAGTTGCCGGCGGGAACGCGATCGCGCCGGTGGTCGCGGTGGGGATGATGCGGGGGCGGATGGGCGGGGACCATCCATTTTCCCGCCCCGCTCACGTTTTCTTTCTTGGGACGGCCGCGCTGGTGGACGGGGCGATCTCCGCCGCCGTTGGGGCCTCGGCGGTGTGGTGGAAGTTGAAGGCGCCTCTGCACACGCTGCCCGCACAATGGTCCGCATGGATTTTTTCGGATGCGGGCGCAGTGGTGCTGCTGGTGCCTTTGTTTCTGCTGCTGCGGCACAATCGGGTTTCGCTACGCCGCGTGCGCCGGCACGCGATGGAATTTCTGGGCATCAGCGCGGTCTCGGCCGGCACGGTGATCTACCTGTTGAAGGAGAAGACCGGGCTGCCGGCAGCGGACGCGGGGGCGTCGTTTCTGGTGCTGGTACCGCTGCTGTGGGTGGCAGTGCGCTTTTCCGCCACTATTGCCTACCCAATGTTCGTGACGGTAATGACGGCCGTGATTGTAGCAACGCTGGCCGGCTATGGCCCCTATGCGGGCGTGGATCAGGGCGGGACGTGCTTCATCTTTGCGCAGATGGTGATTGGTTTTGGCGCGGCGGTGTTGCTGCTGGGGGCGGGGTCGGAACAGCAGCGCACCACAGCGAACGCGTTGCGCCAGCTCAATGAGGAACTCGAGACCCGGGTGGAAGAGCGCACTGCCGAACTGCGGAAGAGCAAGGAGCGAATGGAGAAGGCCGCCCTGCATGATCCACTGACCGGCCTGCCCAACCGCCGGCTTCTGGAGCAGCGTTTCGGGGCCTGCCGGGCCGCGGCCGTGCGCAAGCGGGCCGGGCTGGCGGTTCTGGTGATTGATCTGGACCATTTCAAGGAAATCAACGACAACCTGGGTCACGACGCAGGAGACGTCATTCTGGTGGAGACCGGGCGCAGGCTTAAAGCCGCGGTGAGGGAATATGACGTGGTGGCGCGCATGGGCGGCGACGAGTTTGCCGTGCTGTTGCCGGACGTTGAAGATCGCGCCGGCGCGGATCCGGTGTGCACGCGCATCGTGCAGGTCCTGACCGACCGGATCTTTTTCAACGGAAGGCACATCGTAACCAGTCCGAGCATCGGGGTGGCTTTTTGCCCTCAGCACGGAGACTTGTGGCAGGACATGTACAAGGCCGCGGATGTCGCCCTCTACAATGCGAAGCGCGCGGGCCGCTGCCGGTGGGAATGGTACGAACCCGAGGAGGCTGGGACGGTTGCGGCTGCTGCGGCGGGAAGCACGGGCTAGGTTTGCACGATCTCGTGCAAGGCGGCCACAAGGCGGTCCACTTCTTCCGTTGTGTTGTAGTGCACGAGGCCGATGCGCAGGAAGCCGCCGGATTTTTCCACGTTTAATTTCTCGGTGAGATTCAGGGCGTAATAATTTCCGTCCCAGGTGAAGATGCCGCGCTCGCCGAGTTTGGTGGCAAGTTCGAGCGGAGTGTGGCCTGGTTTTCCGTCATCGATTCTTAGAGCGACGGTGCCGCAACGCTCGTGGAAGCGGGGGGGGTCGGTGATGCCGTAAATCTTGAGGCCGGGAATCTTGCTGAGGCCGGTGAACAGGCGTTCGAACAAGCCGTTTTCGTGGGCGTGGATGGCTGCGTAGGCGGCTTCGATGGCGGCGCGGCGTTCGGTTGTTCCACTTGTGGCAGCTTCCGCAGCGGGCGCTTCCAGGCTGCCGTGGTTCCCACCCAACGAAAACCGCGTTGGGTGGGGCACCCTCCTCCCGGATAGCGCTTTCCGTCCTAGATCGGCGATGTAGTCCACGCACGCCGCGATGCCGGCGATGCATTCGTGGTTGAGCGTGCCCCACTCCCAGCAATTCGGGATCGCGCTCGTGTTGGGACGCACTTTGTAAGGGCGAATGCGCTTGAGGTGTTCGCGCTTGCCGAAGAACACGCCCATGTGCGGGCCGAAGAATTTGTAAGTCGAGCACACCAGAAAATCGCAGTCGAGCGCGGCCACGTCAATCAGGCCGTGCGGGGCGTAATGTACGGCGTCAATGTAGGCGAGCGCGCCGGCAGCGTGGGCAAGCTCCACGATTTCTTTCACCGGATTGATAGTGCCGACCGCGTTCGAGGCGTAGCCGACGGCGACCAGCTTCGTCTTCGAATTTATTTTCGAGGCGAGGTCGGCCATGTCGAGGGTGCAGTCTTCTTTGTGAATCTCGGCCCAGCGGACGGTGATGCCACGATCTTCTGCCATTTGCAGCCACGGGGAAACGTTGGCGTCGTGATCGAGGCGCGTGACTACGATCTCGTCACCCGGCTTGAGATCGCGGCCGATGGCGCGGCTCATGGCGTAGGTGAGCGATGTCATGTTGAGGCCGAAGATGACTTCGTCGGCGCCGCAGTGCAGGAAGTCGCCCATGGCGGCGCGGGCTTCGGCGATCATGGCGTCGGTGTGGCGGCTGGTTGAGTAGGCTCCGCCGGTGTTGGCGTTGTTGTAGCGCAGGTAGCCGGAGATGGCGTCCATCACGCGCTGCGGGACTTGCGTTCCGCCGGGGCCGTCGAGGAAGGCGGCGAGATGGCCGTTGACGGTTTGGGCGAGGGACGGGAATTGGGCGCGGATGGAGGTGAGGTCGAGGGCGGGGATCGCAGCACTTTCGGTCGTAGACATGGTCACGTTCCATTTTTATCACGGGAATCGCAACCATGCTGCGTAGGGGGCTACTTGTGCCATAATTCAGCGCCATGGACATCTTTATCAGCTGGTCGGGTCCAAGGAGTGAGGCGGTTGCCAAGGCCCTACACGGTTGGCTGCCGAAAATCATCAACGCCTTCAAGCCGTGGCTTTCCTCGGCGGATATCGATAAGGGTGCGCGTTGGGGCACGGACGTTGCTGTAAGGTTGCAGGCTGCTAAGGCGGGAATTATCTGTGTTACGCCCAGCAACCTCCATTCGGACTGGATACTGTTTGAAGCCGGCGCCCTGTCGAAGACGCTGCAGAATACCTTCGTATGTCCTCTGTTGATCGGACTGGAGCCGACGGATGTTAAGGGGCCTCTGGCGCAATTCCAAGCAACCAAAACCACGAAGGGCGATGTTCTACGCCTGCTAAAGACATTGAACTCAGGCCTCGGGGAACATGGGCCGTCCGACGCGCACATCGAAGAGGCGTTCGAGGTCTGGTGGCCGAAGCTGGACGCGGACCTGAAAAAATTGCCGCCCGAAGAAACCTCGTCTCGCCCGCATCGGACCGATCGCGATGTCTTGGAAGAGATTTTGGGTCTGGTCAGGAATCAAAATCGTTCGTCGACCCGAGAATCCCCCTCAACCGAGCTGCCGGAGAAGAGACGGCGCGACATCGTCTCCGCTGTGTTCAAAGCTATAAACGAGCTAGACCCGGCGGTCGACAGGTTGGCTACGGCCGGGGATCCGTCTGAGCTCCGGTTCGTTGCGTACTCGGACAGGCTGGGAAAGGAGCAGGGACACCACTTAGTCCTGCCTCGCGACATTCCCCTGAGCGAAATCGCAGACAGCATAAAAACGCAGATAGCGACGGCATCAGCCGATGTCGGTGTCCCCAAGAGGTTCGTGCCCAAAGGCAAAAAGGGACCTGGAGATCCCTAGCGGGGGCCTAGCTCGCGGCTCTGACAAAATCTGCCAGCATGCCGTAGGCCGTGGCGTAGAGGCCGGGATTTTCTTCCGTGATGGCCAGGCCGGGGAAGATGTCGGTTTCGAAATAGATATAAGACGACGTGCCGGTGATCTTGCCCATGGGAGAGGCGGCCAATACTTTCTCCGGCGCGACGCTTGCCTTGACGCCATCGCCCACGCGCTGGGCGCGGCAGACCAGCTTGAAGGGCCAGCCGTCTCGCTTGGCGTTGCGCAGGGCTTGCGGGGTCAGGTCGCGGATGCCTTCGCGGGCGATTTCTTCCAGGCGGATGGGCACATCCATCAGAACCGTGATCAGCGCGGCGGTTTTTACGGCGGCGTCCCAGCCGTCAATGTCGTGGGTGGCGTCGGTTTCGGCGACGCCGAGGGCCTGCGCTTTCTTCAGGGCTTCGTCGAAGGTGAGGCCGGTTTCCATTTCGCCGAGGATGACGTTTGTGGTCGAGTTGAGGATGCCGTGGAAGCCTTGCAGATGAACGGCGGGGAGTTGATCGAACAAGGAAAATATGGGGACGCCGTCCATGACCGTGGATTCGAAGAGGAAGCGTTTGCCGCGAGCGGCGGCGAGGTCGCGCAGTTCGCGGTAGGCGTGGACGATGGGGCCTTTGTTGGCGGTGATGGCGTGGGCTCCGTGGTCGAGGGCGGCGCGAATGTGGTCGGCGGCAGGCTGGCCGGTTTCGACGTTGAGGGAAGTGGCTTCGAACAGGACGTTGGCGCGGGCGGCGGCGAGCCAGGAGCGGAGGTCAGCGGCCAAACTGCCTTGCGAACTAGTGTGGCTGCGGCGGAACACAAGGTCTCTCCACTCCGCGTTCACTTCCGCGACCGGAAGAGAACGCTCCGGTCGAGATGACAATGGTATTTCCGGGTCAAGGCCGTTTGGGTCGGCGATCCAGCCCAGGCGGCGGGAAGCGATGCCGGTGATGCGGAAGGCGATGTCGTGGCGCTCTGCGAGTTCCTGTCTGCGGTTTTCCAGCAGTCGGACTAAAGTCCGGTTGACGTTGCCGAAGCCGAGGAAGGAGAGGTTGAAAGTTGGGATGGCGGAGACCTCGTGGGGGCCAAGTTTCAAGGTTTCAGAGTTTCAATGTTTCAAGGAGGAGGCCAAGAACTCCGATACCTTGCAACTCTGAAACCTTGCAACCTTGCAACCTTGGTTTCTTATCCCATCACGGTGGTGTGCTCGGGCTTGATCTTGTAGAGCACGCGGACTTCGCCGGGCTGGGCGTAGGGATACTTGTCTTGGCCGAGATATTTCTTCGACATCTTGTTGATGTGGTCGGCGGCGCCGTCTTCGGTGATCTCGACCACGCGGCCGCGAATCTCGAGATAGCGATAGGGATTGTCCGGATCAATGACGGCGAGGGAAACGCGGGGGTCGCGGCGGACGTTGCGGTCTTTCTGGCGTCCCTTGGCGGAGTTGAAGATGACGTGCTGGCCGTCAAAGTCGCACCAGACGGGCGTGACCTGCGGGCGGCCATCGGGCATGAGCGTGGCGAGGCTGGCAAAGGAACGCTTCTCGGTGAACAGGTCGAGGTACTTCTCGGGGATGACTTGCGACATGAGAGCCTCCAGAGTGGGATTGCAGCAGCATTATAGACGGCGGGGGGCTGTGCGGGGGCGGGCTTCCCGCTCTTCGTGGTCTTTGTTTAGAATTGCGGCCTCGCGGACAGAGGACAGGGGAAAGAAATGAAACCTATGGCTTCATCTTCAAGTTGCTTGAATCGGTCGCTCCAGCGGGCGGTGGTGCTCATGCTGGTGCTGGTGGCGATTTTCGCGGGGCCGGTTGCAAGCCAGAGCGCCGAGAAGTATCCGGCGACGATTGTGTTCATGACCGACTTCGGTGTGGTGGACGATTCGGTGGCGATCTGCCGGGGCGTGATGTACGCGATCCTGCCGACGGTGCGAATTGTGGACCTGACGCACCAGGTCACGCCGTTTTCGATTCGGGATGGAGCGCGGTTTCTTTATGGCGCGACGCCGTACTATCCGGCGGGCACGGTGTTTGTGGTGGTGATTGATCCGACGGTGGGAAGCACGCGCAAGGCGATTGTGGCGCGCTCGAAGCGCGGACAGTATTTTGTGCTGCCCGACAACGGGCTGCTGACGCTGGTCGAACAGCGGGACGGGATCGAGGCGGCGCGGGAGATTACGAATACGGATTGGATGATCGGCACCAAGCTGTCGTCCACGTTTCACGGGCGCGACATTTTTTCGCCAGTCGGGGCGCACGTGGCGCGCGGCGATGACTGGACGAAAGTCGGACCGGAGATGGCGGTGAAGGACCTGGTCCGGCTGGAGTTGCAGGCGGCGAAGCTGGATGAGCGCGGGCTGACGGCCACGGTGATCGCGACCGACGGGCCGTTCGGGAATCTTGTGACCAATATTGACGCGGATGACTTTTTGAAGCTGGGGTACGCGCGCGGGCAGGAGGTTGCGGTGACGGTCGGCGGCAAAGAAATGAAACTCAAGTTTGTGAAGACCTTCAGCGATGTGCCGCTGGGCCAGCCGCTGCTCTACATTGACTCGCGGGGGCATTTGGGGCTGGCGGTGAACCAGAACAGTTTTGCAGCGACGTATGGTGTGAAGCCGCCGGTGGGGGTGTTTATTCCGCGGGCGAAGTAGAGAAAACCCCCACTTCTCGCGCAAAGAGCGCGCGAGAAATGGGGCACCCACTGTCTCAACATGGTTCGTCTTAGCTCCCTAATCCTTGTTCTACGCGGGGCAGGACGGCTCGCAGGAGCGACTCGAAGGTGGTCTTGACCCGTTCTCCGGTTTCCATGACGTCGGCGTGGGAGAGCGGTTGGTCGAGGATTCCGGCGGCCATGTTGGTGACGCAGGAAATGGCGAGGACCTTGATTCCCATGTGGCGGGCGGCGATGACTTCGGCGACCGTGGACATGCCCACCAGGTCGGCGCCGATGCGGCGCAGATACTCAATCTCGGCGGGAGTCTCGTAACTCGGGCCTAGCAGGCCAGCATAAATTCCTTCGTGCAGCGGAATTTTCAGCCTGGCTGCTTCTTCTTGCGCGATCGCTCGATATTCTTTGGCGTAGGCGTGCGTCATGTCGGGAAAGCGTACGCCGAAGCGGTCGTCATTGGGGCCGACGAGGGGATTGGCGCCCTGCAGGTTGATGTGGTCGCGGATCAGGACCAGCGCGCCCTGGGAGTAGGTGAGGTTGATGCCTCCGGCGGCATTGGTGAGGATGACGGCGCGAATGCCCATGCGTGCGAAGACGCGGATGGGGAAGGTGACCTGCTGCGCGGAATATCCTTCATAGAGATGCACGCGTCCCTGCATGGCCGCGACCGAGATGCCGCCAGCCTTGCCGATGACCATGCGTCCGGCGTGGCCGATGGCGCTGGACTGCGGAAACGAAGGAATCTCGGCGTAGGGCACGCGCGCGGCGCCGGTGAGGGAATCGGCGAAACCGCCGAGGCCGGAGCCGAGAACGAGTCCGATCCGGGGGCGAAGAGGAGTACGGGTGAGGATGAGTTGAGCGGCGGAGTCGGCGAGAGTGTAGTGGTCAGACATAGGGTGCAATTGTTGTTGGTTGTAGAGACGTTGCAAGCAACGTCTCTACGAGAGATCACAAATCGCCGTCGGCGAAGAAGCGGCCGTGGCCGTTCTGTTCCAGCCAATCATACAAGAACGTCTGATAGAGAAAAGACGCCACGATTTCCTCGCCTAGTTCGTGAGTTTCGGTGCAGATGAACGGAACGCGGAGTCCGGCGAGGACGGCGATTAGAGATTGGGTGATGCGGTTGGGGTTGGCGCCACGATACGGATACTCGGACTTGATCTCGCTCAGGGGAGCGGTGACGACGAGCAGGCTGTGAGGAACTTCGCTCATGCGCCGCAACCGGCTGATGAATACGGCGCGGTTTGTAGTGAACGACTGGATCAGGTCGGCGAGATCTTTGCGCTCCACCACACAGGAGTTTTCCATGCCTTCGATGGAGTAGTCGCCGAGGGGTAGGGCGCGGTGCTTGATGCCGGCGAACCATCCTTTGAAGCGGCGGAAGGAAAGTGGGTTCTGCTCGCGCGTGTCCACGACGGCGACGGGAAGCGGAGTGTGCAGCTGGGTGCCGCCGCGCTCGGCCACGACCGGCAGAGGAGGAGGAGATACGGGTGCGGGCTGCATCTGCCAGGTCAGAGGCGAGGGGATGAGAGTGCGTTTGCGGGGCATGGGTGCGATGTTGCTTGACAGGCGAGACCCGGAGATAAATTCAGCCGACCGCGCGTTGGGGTCCGTAACGCCCGTTATCAACAGTTGCGCCGGAAGCCACTCGCGAGCGTGAAATTCCTGGGGGGCAGGTCAGATCTTATGGCTTCCGCCATTTGGCTTGTCTAGACCCTCCCCCCAGCCGAGTCCCTCAAACTAGTACTTTACGCTCTCTCTTGTCGGAGTCTCCACTACGCCGTACGCGCACTTTGGCGTTGTACCCGAGGACGCGGGACTTCCTTTCCACGCCGGACTTGCGATCAGGGTCCCGTTCTGGTCGTACAACCGGACGTTAAACGTCAGTCCCGTGTTGGCGGGGAATTCGGTGCACTTGTTAACACCATAGTCCTCAGTCACCGCGCCGAACGCCCAATTCCATACTTGCCCACCCACCGGAGTTTTCGCCAGCGTTGTGGCCTTTCCGGTGGTCACGTCCCTACTCACTACGTTCCAGGTAGAGCATGAACTTGATCCCGGTTTGCAGTTGGAAGTAATCGCCCCGAAGATGGTGTCCCCCGCGCTGACTTGCAGCAGCGGGCTGTACCACGCTTGTCCATTGATGCAGCAATTCCAGCTTTCCATCGCCCAATAGTTGCCACCGCCTCCAGCGGAGGCGCCAAACTGCAACACCGGCTGAACAATGCTAATGACGTCGCTGTAGTCCTCAAAGCCGGGGAAGAAGAACAGCACCTGCCCATCCTGTGCGGTGGGCGCCGGCGGGACTTTCCACATGGCAGAAATCTTTCCGTAGGAGGAAGTCGTGCTGACGCTGACATATTCCAGCCAGCCGCTTATGGTTGGCGGGTCGATTCCGCGCAGGGCTTCGCCATCTCCCAGTACCAGTACTCCTGTCCGCGTATAGTGCGCGTAATTGCAAAATGGAACATTTGCATCCGCCCTGCCGTCCGCGTGTTCGACACGTCCGTCGGCGAGGAGGGTGTCGCCCTCCGTAAGCGCCAGGACACAAGATGGATGGAAGTAGCCGAACGGCGTGATTACGAACTCCTCCGGTACTCCCAGAGGACGGTTACTGGCCTGCCCACTCAGCGAGGCAGCAAGCACAAAAAGCACGGCCAGCACAGCGAAGCGAGCCAGAGCGCGCTCGCGAAACAAGTGCACATTCCTAGTCATGACCAATCTCCTGTGGAGGCTAGTAACAACCGGCCTCAATTTACAGCGATAGTATGTTTCTGCTACAGGGGGGGGACAAAGAAAAATCGGGGGAACAGCTCTCCTCAGAAGCAGGGCGCAACCTCTTCTCGCCAAGTCCCCGCTTCGGGACGGCTACCCAGTATACCCCACTTTCGGCGGGAAAACAGCACACTTCGTCAAATCGCCTTTCCGCTCGCTGACCCGGTCGTGGCGATTTCCCCTGGGGCGTGGGCGATTGATCCTGCCGGCTAGAATGCCTTTTCGAACGCGGCGAATTCGGCTTCGAGTTTCCATTGCTCGCGGGCGCGTGCGCTAGCAGCGAGAAACTTGGCGCATGCATCTGACGGTTGCGCCGCGCCCGCTACGCCGGCGGCGCAGGCGGCCACCGGGCGAAATGCGGGCCTGGTCACGGCCCACAGACTCTCGCCCGGCAGAAAGCTGTGCTCAACACTCATGCGCGTCATGCGCTTCATTTCCGGGTAGGGCAGGTGGAAGTCCTCGACCGCGCGCAGATATTCGTGCGTCATGTCAGAGCGGGCGACGCCTTCGTCGTCGGTGGAAAGCGCAACCGGTACGCCGTATTTCATGTACACGGGCAGGGGGTGATCGTCGCCGCTGATGCCGAGGATCTGATCGTTGGAGGTGAGGTTGATTTCGACCAGCACATTGCGGGCGGCCATTTCTTTCATCAGGCCGATGGGATCGTTTTCCAGCATGACGTCCACACCGTGGCCGATGCGCTCGGCGTGGCCGCGCTCGACGGAAGCGCGAATGTGGAAGGTGAGGTCCTCGGGCTTGACCAGGCCGGCAGCAATTTCACCCGCGTGCAGGCTGATATGCACCTTGGGATAGACTCCGTGCAGGTAGTCGAGCGTGGCCATGTGCTCGTTGAAATCGTGAACGGGCACGTACCAGTCCTCAGGCATGACCAGGTTGAGGCCGACGAAACGCGGGTCAGAAGAGGCGAGTTCGAAGCCCAGCAAAATCTGCGCAAAGACCGCTTCGTGCGGGAGACCGCGCAACACCTGGTAAAGATAGCGGACGGTTACGTTGCATCCGGGTTCGGCCTCGGAGGTGCCGCACTTCAGTTCGGAGCGGGCGCGGGCATCGTCTTCGGCGAGCGTTTTGCTGGTGGCCGCGGCGATTTCTTTCAGTCCCCCGGACAGCAGTTGATCGCGCATTTTGGCGAAGTCGCTGTTCCAGCCCAGTTTCATGCCGAGTTGGGGCGCGGCGCCGCCGTCGGCGGTGTGCATGAATTCGATGTACTGTACGTGCTCGTGGGCCGCGCGGTTGACGACCGTGGCCACGGCTTCGGCGACGTGACCGTGCGAGGCCAGGCCGAATTTGTCAAAGGTGGCGAAGAAATGGTCGTGGCCGGACTCGTCTCCGGGATGCCAGTTACGCATGGACCAGGCGTCAATGATCTGGTTGTAGAGGATGTGATCGCCGTAAGCACAGCGGATGGCGGGCTTGGAGGTGTACTTCTCGCAAGAATCGCAGGGCGGCGCGATCAGATGCGAAGTCGTGCGGTCCACACAAAGATTGTCAGACGCGGCGAAATCGAGGAAATCTTCGGCGTAGACGGCGCCGTCGAGGTGGTTGTGCAGGTCGCCGCCCTTGGGCATTTCGTGTAAGAAGGCCAGCAGCAGCGGGGGCTTCTGGCGGATCGAGTCGAGATAGCGGGCGGTTTTCTGCTCGGCGGTTTGTGACGTGGCTTGAACGGCGGAGAGAGCGGATAGAAGAAGGACAATCAGGCAACGGCGAACGAATTGGGGCATAGTCAGGCTCACGAGCCGGCCTCCGGAGATCGGGAAGGGCATTGTAATTCGTGCATCGCTGTGCGCGCCAATTCAGCGGCTGGTTTAGGGGGATTTACTTGTCGGTGAGTTGGCCCTTCAGCAGTTCTTCCAAATACTTCGCCATTGCGGATACGTCGAGCTTGCCGTCATCCCAGGCACGGTCGGCGGCCTCCAATGCTTCGTAGTAAGGGCGTCGGTTTTCCCGTATGCGCTCGGGCACGATCTTCTTGCCGGGGAGCAATCTGCCATGCTTCATGCAAATCAGGTAGTAGCAGGCAGCTCTGGCCGTCCTCCCGTTTCCTTCGACGAATGGATGAATCCAATTCATTCTCCAGAGGGCATAGGCTGGAAGCCACGTCGGGTGGTCAACAATTGTCCAATTTTCGTGAATGAGGGAAAAGAACCGGTCCATCAAATTGGGGACATCCTCGAAATGTGGCGGGGTGTGTTTGCCGACGTAGATCGGTTCCTCTCGGTACCGTCCGCCAAATTGCGCAATATTGGCGACGGCGGCATAGTTCAACGCCCATAACGTGTATTTATCGAAAGCTTCAATCCCTTTCTCTAGGCCGATCTCAACGCAATTTGACAGCTGATCATACTGCCGCAACAGATTCTGCTCCTGGATCCTCGTATATAACGCGGGATTGTCTTTTTCGCGGACTGACATGAATGGAGTGATGTGGCCCGCGTAGCGGGCCACGATGGAAATCTATGGAAGCAAGCGTATGTGCTCAGACGTTTGCCGAACGCTGTCCTTGGTAATGTTCTTGGCATCAGCTGGGGCATTGCCGAATGCGAAGCTAATCCTCTGCTCGCGCAGTTCATCCTCCGTTACAGGAGTTTGCCGCGATGCCTCCAGCGCTTTCAGTAGTTCGGGGTCAGCCGTGATTTCTCCGAAAAATTGTTTCCGATCTGCCATTATTACCACCACCTTTTCTTCGCTGTTTGTTCGGATAATAGTCCTTCGTTCTCCTGTGTCAATAGTGTACTGGTACATGCCCTGTGAATTAAAGAGGTGCGGCCGGTCTCTACACTTATCAGTTGTGAGTTCCGTGAATTAATTTTGAAACTGAGATGCTCCCTCCCACTCTGCTACATTAGTTTTCTTATGCCGCGGGTTTCCACCAAGCCGACACGCAGCTTTGCCAGCGACAACAATGCCGGGGTGCATCCGGAAGTGCTGGAGGCGATTGCGCGCGCCAACCAGGGACACGTGGTTGCGTATGGCGACGATCCTTACACCCGCTCGGCCGTGGCGAAGTTTGCAGAACACTTCGGGGAAGGAATTGAGGTCTTCTTTACGTTCAACGGCACGGGGGCGAACGTACTGGGATTGCAGGCGCTGAACCGGCCCTACCACGCGGTGCTTTGCAGCGAATATGCCCACATCTATACCGACGAGTGCGGCGCGCCGGAAAAACACACGGGATGCAAGCTGATTCCGCTGCCGCACCAGGACGGCAAAATTACGCTCGACGCGGTGCGGCATGCCTATCACGGCATCGGCGACCAGCATCATGTGCAGGCGCGGGTGATCTCGATTACACAGTCCACGGAGATGGGTACGGTCTATCGGCCGGAGGAGATACAGGCGCTGGCACAATTCGCGCACGAGCATGAAATGTTTTTGCATGTGGATGGCGCGCGGATCGCCAATGCCGCAGTCAGTCTGGGCCAGAATCTGCGCCAGGCCACGCGGGATCTGGGCGTGGATGTGCTCTCCTTCGGAGGGACGAAGAACGGAATCATGGGCGGGGAGGCGGTGGTCTTCTTCAATCGCAGCCTCAGCGCCGATTTTCTTTACCTGCGCAAGCAGGGGATGCAGTTGGCATCGAAGATGCGGTTCATTGCGGTGCAGTTCGAGGCGCTGCTGACCGACGACTTGTGGCGGCGGAGCGCCGAGCACGCCAACCGCATGGCGCGAGTGCTGGAAGCCGAGGTGCGGAAGATTCCCCAGGTCCGGGTGGTGTGGAAGGTGGAAGCCAACGGCGTGTTTGCGCAGATTCCGCGGCACGCGATCGCGAAGATCAAAGAGCGCTACTTTTTCTACCCGTGGATCGAGGAAGAGTGCATTGTGCGCTGGATGTGCTCGTTCGACACCACGGAGGAGGATGTGAAGGCCTTTGCCAGGGTCGTGGCAGAGGCGGTAAAGGGTGGTCCTGCACGCTGAAAGGCAAGAACCTGAACCACGAAGGGCACGAAGTATCACGGGATCAGCGGGATGGCTGTTGCTTTATACTTTACCTTGGGCTGTTTTTGACCGCGCTCCCGCGCCGGATGCGTGGTAGCCTTTAGAATCCAACTCTTAAAGAACTAGGGTTGGTCGAACTCAGGAGTGCTGCATGAACGGGAAGTGGCTTGGCATTGTGGTGCTGATGGCTGCGGCGGCTGTGCTGTTCAGTCTGTCGAGTTGCGGGCACGATCAGCAGTTGGTGTCTATTGAGGTCCAGCCTGGCGTTGAGACGTTCGGCGCTTCCAATATCATGGTGGTTGACGATGCCGGGTTGCAAGTGCAGCTCCGGGCGCTGGGTACCTATATCCATCCTCCGGTGGTCAAGGACATTACGAGCCAGGTCACGTGGTTCTCCAACGACACGCAGATGTTCAGCGTTACTAATGGGGGCTTGCTGACCGCTACCGGCGTCACGTGCGGGGGAACGCTGGTCTCGGCGACCCTGAAAACCAACACCAGCGAGGGCGGAATATCGTCGTCCGGGGCGATCGTGACCGGTTACATGACCGCGAATGTAGTTTGTTTTACGGGTACCGGCGGCGGTGTGGGCCCGGCTCTGGGTTTGACTTTCGGCGGCCAGGGCGCGGGAAACGTGGTCAGTAACCCTAACGGTTTAAGCTGCAACAGTTCGGTGGGTGTTTGTGCCAGCCAGTTCCCAGTCGGCACGGTGGTGACGCTGAATGCGACTCCGACACCTCCGTCTACCTTCGGTGGGTGGACGGGATGTTCCACCGCGAACAACGTTAACCCGTGCATGATCACGCTGGAGGGGAACAGCTTCGTAACGGTGACTTTCAACCCGAACTAGGCGGGCTGAACTATTCCGGCTCGCCCAGCAGTTTGCCCAGGGTGGGCTTGTGTTTTTCCGGCTTCTTCTTTTTTTCAACCACAATTTTCCCGGCGGGAGGCGAGCCTACGCGTTCGCGCGCCAATTCCTTGACCGCGGTTACTGCCCGGAAGCGCTTGATTTTCTTCTTGCGTGGCATCGCGTGGGCCTTCGATTTCAATGTTGCCATAGCTTGCCGGTCACAAACCTGTAATAATCATGGTTCGCGGTCGCGCCTGAGCCCGGATGCAGGGGCTGGGCAACGGCTGGCGACTAACGACCATGGAAGAGCGCGATTTTTTTGACGAGAAGCAAGAGAAGAAAATGGCTTCGCTGAACTGTCCTCACTGCCACGAGTCGGCGGAGTACGAGGTGACCTGGGTGGTCCGGACCAAGAAGCGCCAGCTTCCTGGACGGGCGGACGAGCGCGACCGCGCCCGCTTCGCCAAGGCGCGGTCCTACATGCTGCGCAAAGACGACCTGATGGCCTGCAAGAATATGCGCTGCCG
>Ga0116223_10000209_pt1 | contig 76393 bp, 66 predicted proteins | sample Sb_taG_3_FD_90092 | JGI IMG/M metagenome (GOLD analysis project Ga0116223, IMG submission 90092) | Peat soil microbial communities from Weissenstadt, Germany - Sb_50d_a_PC metaG | ecosystem: Environmental > Terrestrial > Soil > Wetlands > Peat | place: Germany: Weissenstadt | collected 2010-09-21 | reverse complement strand
TCGTGGCGAACTCCGGCGGTTCCTCCAGCACTTTCAGCAGCGAGTTCGCCGCCTCCTTCATGAACGCCGAGTCGGTGAAGATGTACACCCGTTCCCTGCCCTCCGCCGGCCGGTAATAAATCGTCTCAATCACCCGCCGCACCTGGTCCACCTTGATCATCATCTGCGGAGGATCGGGCGGGATCACCAGCACATCCGGATGCGTCTGCACGAACAGGCGGGTCTCTTTCTTGTCGGCCTCGCGCAGATTTTCGCGCGCCTCAACTGCCTCAGCAAACCGCGCGTCAAGATCTGCCGCCTGGGCAATACGCGCACAGTTCCTACACATGCCGCAGAAATCGGGCAAGCCGTCGGTTTCGGTGGGCGAAAGACAGTTCAGCGCCTGCGCCAGCATCAGCGCCAGCGTGTACTTGCCCGATCCCTGACCGCCCGCCAGCACCACCGCATGCGGAAACCGCTCCCGCGCCAGCATGTCGCGCAGGCGATGGACTGTTTCCGCGTTGCCGTGAAAGTCAGCAAAGGGCATAGGCTATGGAGAAGCAGAATCTACCACGGAGGCACAGAGGCACGGAGGCACAGAGAGGTCATTGAGAATCATACTTGGAAGTGTTCTTCTCCGTGTCTCTGTGTCTCCGTGGTGAAATGACTTTCCTACCGCTTCAATTTCCTCTGCACTACTTCCATAATCCGCTGATGCGTCTGTCCGGGCGTCCCGCGCGCGTCTACCATCACTACCCGCGCCGGTTCGCGCTTCGCAATCGCCAGATATCCCTCGCGCACCCGGGCAAAGAATGCCCGCGTCTCCTGCTCAAAGCGGTTTTCGTCGTGGCTGTGCGCGGCCTTCGACGCGCGTTTGTTGCGCCGCCGCGCCCGGCTGACACTCGCGCCCGGATTCGAATCGAGCAGGATCGTCAAGTCCGGCTGCAGGTTCCCGCACAGCACGCGATGTAACTCCAGCACCGCCGCGCTGCCCAATTTCCGCCCACCGCCCTGGTACGCTTCGGTCGAGTCCGTAAAACGATCGCACAAAACGATCTGCCCGTGATCGAGCGCCGGCGCGATCACCTCGGCAATATGCTGCGCCCGTGAGGCGAACATCAGCGCCATCTCGGCCAGCGGCGAAAGCCCAGCCGTGTCCGAATCGAGCAGCACCTTGCGGACTTTCTCTCCGGTGGCCGTTCCGCCCGGCTCGCGCGTCTCCACCACTTTGTGTCCAGCCGCGCGCAGCGCAGCCGCGAGCCTCCGCATTTGCGTGCTCTTGCCCGTGCCGTCGAGCCCTTCGAACGTGATGAACTTTCCCCGCCGCATCTGCCGCATGATAGCAGCGCCGGCCCTTCCCTGTACCGCCGTCCTCGCAGGCTGCTATAGTCGTTATTCTGTCGCGACGTGGGGTTGCGTTCATCACAAACATGGGGGCCCGGGGAATATGAAACTCTCAAGCATCTTGGGAGTAGTCTGCGTTGCAGTCCTGTCAGTTTCGAGTTGGTGCGCAACTCCGCCAACAGTCACGCTTTCGGTGGACGCCACCACCGCGCCGCGCAAGATTTTCCACGCCTCGCTCAAGATCCCCGCCAGCCCCGGCGACCTGACCCTCTACTACCCCAAGTGGATCCCCGGCGAGCACGCCCCCGACGGCCCGGTCATTGATCTCGCGGGCCTGAAGTTCAGCGCCAGCGGCAAGACGCTCAAATGGCGCCGCGACCTGCTCGACGGCTTCACCATTCATGTGGACGTACCCGTCGGCGAAACGGAAATCTCCGCCGAACTCGACTTCCTCTCTCCCGCCACCTTCGAAGGCGGATTTTCCTCCGGCTCTTCCGCCACCGACAAGCTGGCCGTCATCAGCTGGAACCAGGTCCTGCTCTACCCCAAAGGCTGGACGTCCGACGACATCAACTACACCGTCAGCCTCAAACTTCCCGAGGGCTGGAAGTTCGGCACGCCGCTTCCGGTCACGAGCCAGAGCGGAAATGAAATCCACTTCGCCACCGTCTCTCTCACCACGCTCGTAGATTCCCCCGTCATCAGCGGAGAATTTCTCAAGGTGGTCCCGCTGGCCCAGGATCCCCTCACCGAAATGGACATCGCCGCCGACAGCGCCGCCGCCCTCGATCCTACCAAGGAAGTCTGGGACCACTACAAGAGTCTCGTCGAGCAGGCGCAGAAACTTTTCGGCGCCCATCACTACCGCAACTATCACTTCCTCTATACCCTGAGCGATCACGTCGCCCACTTCGGCCTCGAGCATCATGAGTCCGACGACAGCCGCGTTGACGAGCGCGCGCTAGTGGACGACACCGCCCGCAAAATGGCAGCCGGCCTGCTGCCCCACGAGTACGTGCATTCGTGGAACGGCAAGTACCGCCGCCCCGCCGACCTCGCCACTCCCGACTACCAGCAGCCCATGCAGGACGATCTGCTCTGGGTGTATGAAGGCCTCACCAACTATCTCGGCTTCGTGCTGACCGCCCGCAGCGGCCTGCTCACCGCCGAGCAGGACCGGGACGACCTCGCGATCACCGCCGCCCAACTCGATCATCTTCCCGGCCGCGAGTGGCGCAACCTGCAGGACACCGCCGACGCCGCGCCTCAACTTTATTTTTCTCCTGAGGCCTGGCACTCCTGGCGGCGCAGCACCGACTTCTACAGCGAAGACACGCTGAACTGGCTTTGGGCCGACGTCATCATCCGCCAGCAGACCAAAGGCAAGAAAACTCTCGACGACTTCTGCCACTTTTTCCACGGCGCGCCCAGCACCGGTCCGATGGTCAAAACCTATACCTTCGACGATGTGGTCAACACCCTGAACCAGGTCGCACCCTACGACTGGCGCGGTTTCTGGACCGAACGCCTCACCAGTCACGGCCCCGGCGCGCCCCTCGGCGGCATCCAGGACAGTGGGTGGAAACTTGTCTATGACGAAACGCCTTCGGAAATGCTGAACAACTCAGCGGGGATGTACCACTTTGTGCCGGCCGCCTTCGCCCTCGGCCTCGAACTGCGCGACGATGGCGGCATCACCGACACTGTCGAAGGCGCTGCCGCTGCCAAGACCGGCATTGGCCCCGGCATGAAAGTGGCCGCAGTCAATGGCCGCCGCTTTTCTCCCGAGATCCTGCGCGAAGCCATCAAAGCGGCAAAGACCAGCAGCGCCCCCATCGAGTTGCTGATCGAGAACAGCGATTACTACAAGACCTACAAGATTGACTACCACGGAGGCGAAGGCTATCCCCACCTGGTACGCGACGAGTCCAAGCCCGACTTGCTCAGCGACATCTTGAAAGCAAGATAGGTGGTCCCGAAGCAATTCGCATGTCATCCTGAGGAGGGCGATAGCCCTCCGAGGGACCGTACGAAAGTCGTGAACTGGCAATGCGGTATGGGGAACCCTACACGCTTCCGACACACCGGGGCGTCCAATCTATGCCATCACGGGGTTCCGCCGCCGTTCAGAATGACAACACCCACGTCCGCTTTTGGACCTTCCACATCTGTTTGTGACGTCTGTCACAGATGTCAGCCCGTTACATATGCGTTCCTCAGATATGCCCAGGACCTATTACGTTTACATTCTGAGCAGCCAGCGACGGGTTCTCTACATCGGAATCACCAGCAATATTGAGCAGCGCGTCTTCCAGCACAAAACGCATGCCTTCGGCGGATTCACGGCAAAATACAACGTGACCAGCCTCGTCTACTTCGAACGTCACGGTTCAGTAACGACTGCCATCCGACGAGAGAAAGAAATGAAAGCCTGGCGGAGGAAAGAAAAGGTCAGTCTGATCGAGTCGTCCAATCCCAGGTGGCGAGACCTCAGCTACGGATGGTATCAACGCCACCGCTATCAGCCCGACCGAAAAGTGGGTTAAGCAAGCACCTCGCCCTAGCATGTCATCCTGAGGAGGGCGATAGCCATCCGAGGGACCTTACGAGGTGTGTCGATCGGCAGTACAGCAGCCGAGATCCTCGAAGCGGCATGCGCCGAGAGCACTCCGCTCCACGGCATCGGCGCTTTCCGCCGACGTACGGTCCCTCACGCCGGCTTCGCCGCCGTTCAGGATGACGATCACAGCACACCCGCAACGCCTGTTAGGATGTGTGCGGCCTCACACCCAAACATGACCCGCAAACACGCTGCGCTTTTCTCCCTCGCCGCTCTGTCGCTCTGCACAATTGCCTCCGCCCAATCCATCCAGGGGTTCACGCCCGCCTCGTCAACTCGCGAAGCCCAGGTCGAAACCAAATTCAAATCCATTCCCACCCCCGACGAAGAGCTCCGCCAGCATCGCATCTTCACCGCCGAGCCGCACGTCGCCGGATCGAAGCGCAACAACGAACTCGCCGACTACATAGCTGCCGAATGGCGCAAGCAAGGCCTCGAAGACGTCATCATCCGCCGCTACGACGTCTACGGCACCAATCCAAAGTCCGCCTCGCTGGAAATGATCGCGCCCACGCACTATCAGGCCGCTCTCCGCGAGGCCCCGCTCGACGCCGATCCTGACTCGAAAAACCCCGCCATCAGCGGCGCCTGGCTCGGCATGTCCATCTCCGGGGAAGTCACCGCGCCCGTGGTTTACGCCCACAGCGGCAATCCCGAAGACTACGATCTGCTACGCAAGAACGGAATCAGCGTGAAGGGCAAAATCGTTCTCGTGCGCTATTCGAATCCCTACAGCTATCGCGGATTCAAAGCGCTCACCGCGCAGCGCGAAGGCGCGGCCGCGATCTTGATCTACAGCGATCCCGCCGAAGACGGCTATAAAAAGGGCAAGGTCTATCCCGACGGCCCCTGGGGCCCCGAATATAAAATCCAGCGCGGAGCCATCACTTACGACTTCATTGTTCCCGGCGACCCGCAAACGCCCGGATGGGCCTCGGTGCCCGGCGCAAAACGCATTCCGATCGAACAAGCCGCCTCGGCGCCGAAAATCATGGCTCTCCCGCTCTCCTGGCACGACGCCAAGCCGCTGCTCGAAAACATGGACGGCCCGCCCGCGCCGGAAAGCTGGCAGGGCGGATTGCCGATTCGATATCACCTCGGCCGCGAGCGCGTGAAGGTCCATCTGAAAATCGAGATGGAGAATGGCACACAGCCCTACTACGTCGTCGAAGGGCGCGTTCGAGGTGCCGACTTGCCCGACGAATGGATCGTACTCGGTAATCATCGCGACGCCTGGGTCTTTGGCGGTGTCGATCCCTCTAGCGGCACTGCCACGATGATGGAACTCACCCGCGCCCTCGGCCAACTCACCAAAGAAGGCATGCGCCCGCGCCGCACCATCATCGTCTGCAGTTGGGACGGAGAAGAAATCGGCCTCACCGGTTCCACCGAGTGGGGAGAGCAGTTCGCGGACGAACTGCGGGCCAAGGCCGTCGCCTACATCAACGTTGACGAAGCCACTTCCGGCCCGAACTTTCACGGCCAGGCCGTCGCTTCGCTCGCGCCCATGCTGATCGAAACCACACGCACGTTGCAAGACCCGTCCGGCAAAAGTCTCTATACCGCTTGGAAGGCAGCGGCCGCGCGAGAAAAAGAAGAAGGCAAGCAGTCCGGCCAAATGAACGACTCCGGCGTCAGCGACGGCACTTTGGCCGACACCCGCATCGGCAGCGGCTCCGACCACACCGTCTTTCTCAATTTCGTCGGCATGCCCGTCATCGGCTTGCAGTTCGACGGAGACTACGGCGTCTATCACTCCGGCTACGACGATTTCTACTGGATGAACCACTTCGGCGACCCCGGCTACAGATATCACACGCTCATGTCGCAACTGTGGGGCGTAACCGCGCTGCGCCTCGCCAACGCCGACTTGCTCCCGTTTGACTTCGCGAGTTATGCGAGCAACATCCGCCAGTTTGTAGATGAATTAGCGAAAAATAAATCTGTCATCCTGAGCGGAGTGGCGGGTTCGCGAAGCGAAGCCGCCGCGGAGTCGAAGGACCTTGCGTCCTCTCTCGATCTCACTGGAGTAGAGAAAGCCATCAACGCCTTCGAAGCCGCCGGCCAGCACCTGAACGAATCCCTGGCCGGCAAGCTCGCCTCAGGCCAACTCGACCCCAAACTCGCCACAAGCTTGAATCGCGGCATGATGCAGGTCGAGCGCAACTGGCTCAATCCCGATGGCATCCCCGGCAGGCCCTGGTTCAAGCACATCCTCTACGGCGCCCGCTTCACCTACGCCCACCTGGAACTGCCGGGCCTGACCGAAGCGGTGGAAGCGCAAGACTGGCCGACCGCCAAGCAGCAAGCCGAAATCCTGCAGCGCGCGTTGGAGAGAAACACGAAGCTAGTGAATGAACTGAATGCCGCCGCAACTCAACCCTGACACGCCTTCTCAAGTCCTGTCATTCTGAGCGAAGCGAAAAATCCCTAACACTGTGCACCAGCGAGTTCAAAACGAACCTCCAGGTACCTTGATGTCTGCCATCTGTTTCACCGTCCATAGCGCGTGCTATCATGCCTGCCGTGCGTGAATACCTGCCCAATCCGGCCATCGTACTCTTGTTTCTGAGTATCCCTGGCGGCATCGCCAGCCAAACCAATCCGCCCGCCGCGGCAGCCGCATTGCCGCCCATGTCGAAACTCTGGACGGAGGTCGAAAAAACCGAGTTTCAGGGCTGCTTGTCCCGCTTAACGGCCAGCAGAAAAGACGAGAAGAAGACACCCGAGGTAGATGCTGGCATCTGTGAAGTCTGGGTAGAGCGCCAACATTGGCTGCGGGCTCACCCAGAGATGTCTCAGGCAAAAGAGGATCAGAAGAAATTTCGCGCTTGCAACCACGGACACTCATCCCAGGTCAACGGAACACCCGAACAGGCACGCGCCGCGCTGGACCTCTGTTGGTGCCGGGCCTATGGACTTCCCGATCCCCCTGGGGCGCCCTAATAGGCCGGGTGCCCCATTTCTCGCGCGCTCTTGGCGCGAGAAGTGGGGAAGTTGACTATCCCGCCGCTTTCATCTCCCGCTCCATCACCTTGCGCAGCGCGCCGTTGATGCGCGTCTGGTAGCGCCGTCCGTCCTTTTTGAACCAGGCAATCACGTTGGCATCCAGACGCAGCGTAACCGGCTTTTTCAGCGGACGATAAAAGTCGGCAATCCTCATCGTGTGCAGCGAAATCGCCAGTCGCTTAGGCTGTCCCGATAAAGCGCCCTGATCCACCGGTTTGCGGCGCCGCATGCTTCGCCGGGCTCTGGAGCGTTTCGGTTGGGAAGACTTATTCCTCGTAACTTGTTGTCGTGGTTTCATTTGGGTATGTACGCATTCGAATGTGCGTACAACATTGTACCTTGAAACGTTCCTTCAGGAACACTGTGGAAATCTTGGCCGGCGGCGCTAACCCGCCAGATCCTCAGGAGTTATCTCTTCTTGTAGATCGCCCCCGTCCATAAAGGCAAAGACCTCCTGGTTCTGCCACACCGGCGCGAACGACCGCCGGTGCATCGGGGTGGGACCATGCTCGCGCAGCGCCGCCAGATGCTGCGGCGTGCTGTATCCCTTGTGCGAGGCCAATCCGTACGCGGGAAACACCGCGTCCCACTCGCACATCATGCGGTCGCGTTCCACCTTGGCCAGAATGGACGCCGCAGCGATCGAGGCTGAGAGCGCATCCCCATGAATGATGGCGTCCTGCGGCAGTTCGCAGTCGAGGCGCATGGCGTCCACCAGCAGGTGATCCGCCGCGGGCGCAAGCTGCATCGCCGCGTCGCGCATCGCCACCCGCGACGCCTGGTAGATGTTGATCTGATCAATCCGCTCCGCATCTACCGCCGCCACCGCCCACGCGATGGCATGCTGGCGAATGCGTTCGGCCAGCACCTCGCGCCGCTCCGGCAACAGCAGCTTCGAATCGCGCAGACCACGCACGCGGTAACCCGGGTCAAGAATCACGGCCGCAGCCACGACTGGTCCAAACAGCGATCCGCGGCCCACCTCGTCCACGCCCGCAACCCGCACCGCTCCCGCTTCCCAGGCCTTCTTCTCATAGCGCAGCGTGCAGCGCAGCCTCTTCAGCAGACGCAGTTTCGCTGCCGACGGAGACAGTGGCCGCTGAGGCAAAGTCAGGATCGCAGACGCCTTCATTGAAAATGAAAAGAAATCGCCAAACATCTTCGTCGAGAGCCGCGAATCCTGCAAGAGAAGATTTCCTTCCCGCCGAAAACTCTGCTCCTCGCGTCCCTCCGTCACCGCAGGCGCGTCCCCTCCACTTCAGTAACACCACCCGGTAATCACCCATCGGATTACGGACGTACATTGTCCGGTAGGACATGTACTGGTAACTTCGTCCCATCACGAATTCCACCCGAGAGGAGCAGTGTTGGAAGACGAGACTCGAACCGAAAGCGGTCTGTTGACCGGAAAGATGGTGCATCTGGCGCTGCCCGTGCGCTGGAGCCCCGTCGCGCAACAGGGACGCGGCACCGCGGAGATGGCGTGCACCTATGACATTCATCCGCATGGCGCGCGGCTGCTCAGCGCCCGCGAGGTCAGCGTTGGCGATCTGGTGATGGTGGAACGCGGCCGCCACAAGGCAATCTGCCAGGTAGTTTGGGCCGCGGACCCGGACTCGGCCTTGCGCGGGCAATTTACCGTGCAGTGCGTTGAACAAGGCAGGACGCCCTGGGATGACGAACTGCGGCAAATGGAAGAACAGTACCAGCCCGTCATTCTGGATGGGCAGATGCTGAGGCGGGGCCGTGGAATCAGCCGCTCCGATTCCAACCGGCGGCGCCGCCCACGCTTCGAGGTGGAGGGCGAGGCCGAGGTGGTCGGCGGCAAACAGCGCGTCCAGGGCGAGGTACAGCAGATTTCCGAATTTGGCGCCCGCATCCTGGCCAGCGAACCGCTACGTCTGGGAAAAGATTTCCGGCTGATGCTCAACCTGCTGGGCGTCAGCGTCGCCCTCAAGGCACAGGTCAAATATCTGGTGGACAATCTTGGGGTAGGCGTGGAGTTTCAGGAAATCCGGCTGGGCGACCGGCCGCTGCTCAGCTACGTGCTCAGCGAGCTGAAAACCAGACGCGTGGAAGAGTTCTGTCCGGTAGAAGTGGTCCACGAGCCGCTGGTGGCAGCGGTCGGATAGTCTTCAAGCTCTCGACAACCTGACATCGGCAGTCCGTTGCGCAGTTCCACCCGCGGGACAGGCGGCAACAGACGCGAACTTCTGCATTACGCCTTTTCCACGTCGCGCAGGCGGGCGGCTTTGCCCCTCAGGCTGCGCAGGTAATAGAGCTTGGCGCGGCGTACCTTCGACGATCGCACCAAATCCACCTTATCAATCACCTTCGAGTGCAGGGGGAAGATGCGTTCCACGCCCTGGCCGAAGCTGATCTTGCGCACGGTGAAGCTGGCCTGCGGACCGCTGTCGCGCTTGATGACGACGCCTTCAAAAGCCTGCAGACGTTCCTTGTCGCCTTCCCTGATCTTCACGTGAACGCGCACGGTGTCGCCCGGGCGGAAATCGGGGATATCGGTGCGTTTGGTCTTGGCCAGCAGTTTTTCAATGATTAGGTTTGACATGTCGTTATCCTTCGTCTCGTTCGATCGTCTGGTTCGATTCTAGTCGCCGCCGCGCTTCATGCGGGCCAGCGTTTTCTTGTCTTCGTCGCTGAGTTCCACCCCCTCCAGCAAGTCGGGGCGGTTGCGCAGCGTTTTCTTCAATGCCTGCTCGCGGCGCCAGCGGCGGATTTCCTGGTGGTCGCCGTTCAGCAGAACCGCCGGTACCGCCTTCCCGCGAAACTCGGCGGGGCGCGTGTAATGCGGATAATCGAGCAATCCGCCGGAACCGCAGGTCGAATCCGCCGCGCCCGGCTCCGTCTGCTCGTGCGCGGTAAATGATTCCTGCCGCGTGGAGGCTTCGTTGCTCACCGCACCCGGCAGCAAACGCGTCACCGCCTCGATAATTACGGCGGCGGCCAGTTCCCCCCCGCTGAGCACGTAGTCGCCGATGGAAAGCTCGCGATCAGCAAGGCATTCGGCCACGCGCTCATCCACGCCTTCGTAGCGTCCGCAGATCAGTACGATACGGTCGAGCGCGGTCAACTCCGCCGCAACTTTCTGCGTAAAGCGCTGGCCCTGCGCCGAAAGCAGAATCACGCTCTCCTTAACAGCGCCAGTCAGGCGCTGCTCCGCAGACGCAAGCCCGAGCCGTTCTAGACAATCAAAGATCGGTTCCGGCTTCAGCACCATGCCTTCGCCGCCGCCGAAAGGGCGGTCATCCACCGTGCGGTGCCGGTCGTGCGTAAACTTCCGCAGATCGTGGACTTCAATTGCCGCCAGCCCCATCTCGCAGGCCCGGCGGGTAATGCCGTGATCGAGCGGTCCGCGAAAGAAGTCCGGAAAAATCGTGACAATGTCGGCCTTCATCGGCGAACCCGAACACCCTTATTCACCACAGAGACACAGAGCGCACAGAGAAACCTCTTTGACTTGGCGCTAATGCCCCTTCTTCCTTTTTCTTTCTTGCGACTGCTGCTCCAGTTTTTCTTCCACTGTTACCGGAGCATTGATTTCCAACATGCCTTCCGGCAGGCTCATGCGCACTTCGCGGCGCGCTGCGTCCACCCCTTCCAGATACGCCTCAGCGAACGGCACATCGTACCGATTACCCTTACCACCGCCCGCGTCGTTCACCACAATCAGCAGCGGCGCCTCTCCGGCTCCGAACTGAACGTCTTCGATGCGGCCGATCTCGCGGCCGTGATCGAACACCGTGCAGCCCGCCAGGTCGCTGACATACGTCCAACCCGGCTCCAGTTCGGCACGCTGGCTGCGCGGAACCTGCAGTTCCGATCCGATCAGGGCCTCGGCGTCGGACATCGAATCCACGCCGCGAAATTTCAGAACTAACAAGCCCTTGTGCGGCCACAAATCTTCAACTTCCAATTCGCGTCGCGTGTCTTTCTCCGAAACCCGCTCCGCTTCTGAAACCCGCTCCACACTTCGGCCCGGCAGCGCCAGCAACTTCATGCCCACGGCGAAGCGCTCCGGAATGTCGCTGTGCAGTTCGGCCGCAACCTCGCCGTGGCGGCCCTGCGTCTTAATCACGCGCGCCAGCGTGATGAAGTCGCCTGTCGTTTCAGGAGTCACGGCCGGTTCTGCTACTCGATGATCTCGAGCTGATAGCGTTTGTTGGCACGGTGCCCGGCAGCGCCCAGCAGAGCGCGCAGCGCGCGAGCCGTGCGGCCCTGGCGTCCGATGACCTTGCCCACGTCGGTTTCGGCGACCTCGAGCTCGATAACATCGTCGTCGAACTGCTCGACGAAGACCTCGGCCGGCGCGTCCACCAGCGACTTCGCGATCAACTCCACCAAGTGGCGCACATCTCCAGTGGGTTCAGTCATAAGTCGGCGTTCTCATCGTGGAAAGAAAGTACCTCAGGGGCTAAAGCCCCGGAGTAGTCGGCGCTGGACCGCAGCGCTGGAAGCGCTGCGCCACCCAAAATCCGCGCCCTAGGCGACGGAACCGGCGGCGGCCGGGGCCGGAGTCTTGGTGACCAGCTTGTTGACCCGCTCCGACATTTGGGCGCCCTTCGACACCCAATACTCGACGCGGTCACGCTTCAGTTCCACGCTGGCGGGGTTGGTGCGGGGATTGTAGGTCCCGACCACTTCCACCGGGCGACCGTTGCGCGCGCGCGCCTTCTCAATGACCACAATGCGATAGTGCGGTTGTTTGCGCGCACCCATGCGCGACAATCGAATCATTAACACGAGACGTATATCCTTGTTCCGGAAGAGTCCGGCGAGATCGAGACAAACTCTTATTATGCCGAAGGTTAGCCGGAATGGCAAGGGGCTCTCGATACAGAGTGGACATCCAATGTCCTGCCTGTGCTAAGATACTCATGTGGGGAAGAAGCCCAAGAGCCCCGTGCCGATCAGATCGACGGTCAACATTGGTCATTTGACGGGTAAACGGCGAGGGGCGATTGTGAGAGAGGAGATTGTCCACCGCGGCGCCGAAGTGGTGAAGTACAGTCTGGCTTATATCAATCCGCGTATTTGCGGACCCTATAATGGCCGGGTACTCGGGTATGACAATAGCCATGGGCAGCACCATCGGCATTCCATGGGGAAGGTTTCTTCCGTAGATTTTGCTGGATACGAAGCGCTCCTGGACCGCTTTGAGCGGGAAGTGAAGGAACTCTGGAGGCACGAGGATGAGCAAGGAAGCTAAAGTGCGGGTTGTAACAGATGGCGTCGACGGATTCTTCAATCGCGCCCGCGAGCATGCCCGGAAGCTGGATCGCAGCGAGAAGTTGGAGGCCGAGCTGGTGATTGCTTTTGAGGACGCCAGCGCAATGATGAAGGTGTTGTCCGCGGAACGTTTGCGCGTGCTCCGGGCCAGCAAGCAAGCGACTCCAGTATCCGTTCTCGCTGGAGCGCTGAAACGCAACCCGCGTGCGGTCAGCCGCGACATCAATCTACTGGAGTCTTTCGGCCTTCTGCGCACGCGGTACGTTCCCAATCCGGGGCATGGACGGCGGAGGATCGTGGAATCAAGCGCGAAGACCTACCAACTGATTGCGAGCATTTGAGCGGAGTGCGCGTTCTGGAGGTGCGCACGTGCAGGCTGTCTATATTCTTTCGGGAGTGCGGACGCCAATTGGGAAGTTTGGCGGAGGGCTGGCTTCGCTCACGGCGGCGGACATGGGCGTGGTGGCGGCGAAGGCTGCGATGGAGCGGGCCGGAGTGCGTCCGGAGCAGGTCGAGGAAACCATCTTCGGCAACGCCCGCCAGGCTGGCGGCGGGCCGAATCCGGCGCGGCAGATTTCGGTGCGTAGCGGCGTGCCGCAGGAGGTTCCGGCCTTTACAGTGAACAAAGCTTGCGCGTCGGGGATGAAGGCGATTGCGCTGGCTTACCAGGCGATTCTGCTCGGCGAGTCGAGTTGCATTCTGGCCGGCGGGACGGAATCCATGTCGCGGCTTCCTTATTATCTCGACGGAGCGCGGTGGGGATACCGGCTGGGCCATCAGGAATTGGTGGATGGAATGTATCGCGATGGATTTTTCTGTCCGCTGGCGAAGATGGTGATGGGCGAGACGGCAGAATTTCTGGCCGGGCAGTACAAGATCTCGCGCGACGAACAGGATGAGTTTGCGCTGCTGTCGCAAACCCGCGCGGCGCGGGCGATTGCGGCGGGGCGGTTTGATGCCGAACTCGTTTCGGTGACGATCGAAGGGAAAAAAGGCGCGACGATTTTTGCGCGCGATGAGCATCCCTTCCCCGACGCGAGCCTCGAGAAGCTCGGGAAACTGCCCCCGGTGTTTTCGAAGTCCAAAGAAACGCCCGGAACGGTCACCGCTGGGAATTCTTCCGGTATCACCGACGGGGCGGCGGCGGTGGTCGTGGCCAGCGAACATTTTGTGAAGCAGAACAATCTGAAACCGCTGGCGCGGATCGCCGCGATCGCATCGGCGGGAGTAGATCCGCGGACGATGGGGATTGGGCCGGTGCCCGCGCTGCGCAAGCTCGAAGAGAAACACAATCTCAGGCTGCACGATTTCGGGCTGATCGAGTTGAACGAGGCGTTTGCGGCGCAGGTGCTGGCCTGCGACCGCGAGTTGAATTTCAATCGCGAGCGGCTCAACGTGAATGGGGGAGCGATTGCGCTGGGGCATCCCATTGGCTGCACCGGGACACGCATCACGGTCACGCTGCTGCACGAAATGCTGAAGCGCAACACGAAGCGCGGCGCGGCCACGCTGTGCGTGAGCGGCGGCATGGGGATGGCGCTGGCTCTGGAAAACGCGGTGTGAGCACACAAATGTGAACTTCCGGCATTCCGCGCGCGGTGAGAAGAACGGCGACTTCTGCTATGCTGGCCGCGTTTCCCCTCGTGATCCAAGATACGTAGCTGAAATTACTTTGGAGGAGATTCCATGCTTCGATGGATGGTGCGTACCGCAGGTTTCATGGTGTGTCTGATGGCCGCGCAGGCGGCGCTGGCACAAACCGAATTCTCGGCTGACATGGTGAACACAGCCAAAGACGGCAGCCCGGTGCAAGGCAAGATTTACTTTGCCAAGGACAAAATGCGGTTCGAGTCTGCGCAAACGAATCAGCGCGGCATGGGCGGGGCGATGATCATGAATCTGGCCACGCAGACGTCCATGGTGATCATGGACCAGCAGCACATGTACATGGAAATGCCGGCCCAGATGGCGAGCCAGCGGGCCGCGTACAACTTCTTCCGTACCGGCGATGCGGAGGCCGCTTGCGCCGACTACCTGCAGCAGGCGCGCAACAAGGGCGGAAGCTGCCACAAGGTGGGCAGCGAGACGGTGAACGGGCGCAGCACCGTGAAGTACGAGGGGACCAACGCCAATGGTGAGAGCAGCACGTTCTGGATTGATCCGAAGCTGCGTTTTCCGGTGAAGTGGCAGGGCAAGAATAGCGGTGGGGAGCTGCGCAACATCCAGGAGGGAGCGCAACCGGCCAGCTTGTTCGAAATTCCTGCCGGCTACACCAAGATGGATGTGGGCGGGATGATGAAGCGTCCGCAGTGAGCAAAACCCGGAACCACAGAGGGCATAGGCGGCCACAGAGGAAAGCCCTTTTCGACTGCTGAGTTGCCTGGTCACTCGCATTGCGCTGGCAAAATCAGGGCACTATACTTTGAGCAGCGGTTTTCTTTGGCGTTGCGAACAGAATCGGGAGCAGGAATGCCTCTATCCGCAGTGATCGTGGACGACGAGCAGCTCGCCCGCGATGAGCTTGCCTACCTGCTGAAGAATGCGGGCGACGTGAACGTCGTGGCCCAGGGCAAGAACGGGCTCGAAGCCGTCAACCTGATCAAGGAGCACAATCCCGACCTGGTTTTCCTCGATGTGCAGATGCCCGGGCTCGACGGCTTCAGAGTCATCAAGAAGCTGCTCGACAAGAAGCTTCCCCTGCCCAAGATCGTATTCGCCACGGCCTACGATCAATATGCGGTCAAGGCCTTCGAAGTGAATGCGGTGGACTACCTGCTGAAGCCGTTCGACAAGAAGCGGGTGGCGCAATCGCTGCAAAAGGCGCGGGCCAAGCAGGAGGCCGACGCGCTGCCCGCGGAAAAAATTGACGCGCTGGTGCGCATGATCGAATCGCAGAAGCAGCCCTCGGCGAAGATCCTGCTGAAAGCGCTGGGCCGGATGTTCCTGGTGGACCAGAGAGATATCTGTTATGCGTGGATCGAAGACGGCGTGATTTCGGTGGTGACCGGCGGACCCAACAGCATGGAAGGCCAGTCGAACTGCCGGACCCTGGAAGAGTTGCTGGGCAGTTTAGACGCGAAGCTTTTCTGGCGGGCGCACCGCTCCTACCTGGTGAATATCAACCGCATCCGTGAAGTCGTTCCCTGGTTCAAAAGTTCCTACCAGCTGCGCATGGACGACAAGAAACAGACCGAAATTCCGGTCAGCCGGGCTCAGACGAGGCGGTTGCGGGAACTGTTCGGACTCTGAGCTTTTCGTTTTTCTCGTCTTCTCTTTCTTCTTGATTGCCTTGCGTGGCGCCGGGCGCGTCTGGGTCGGGGCTTCGTGGCGCGACCGACTCCTCCGCTTTTCTTACCGCGGCGAACAACTCGTCCATCAGCGTACCGGTGTGCATCAGTGCATCTGGCTCATGGGCCGGCGGACCAGTTCCGGGAACAGTTCCGCAAACAACTCCGGAGGACGAACGGGAAAAGAGTTCGTCCTCCGGTTCCTGGGGGAAGGTCAAACCGCAAGGGCCTCCAGCGCGTCGCGATCACGGATCACCAGGTTGGGCCCTTCCAGATGAATCAAGCGCTTTTTACGCAGGTCGCTCAACAGCCGGGTCACGGTCTCGCGAGAAGAGCCAATGCGCTGCGCCATCTCCTCGTGGGTCATAAAGGAAGGCCTGCGAGTCTCCCCGGCCGCGCGATCGGGGGCCGGCGACTGCGAGAGCAGCAGTCTGGCCAGCTTGCCGGCGGACGAACGCGTGAGGACAAGATCGTGGATGTCGCGATAGGCGGAGTGGAAGTCGCGGCTCAGACAGTGCGCCGCACGCATGCTCACTTCGCTGTGCGACTGCATTAAATCGAGCAGGTGTTCGCGGTCCACAAAGTTTATCTGGCAAGGAGTAGCGGTTTCGGTGGTGGTTTCATAACCCGAGCCGCATATGGCGGCGCTCAGACCCAGAGCTTCTCCGGCTTCCGCGGTCTTCAAAATCAGAACCTTGCCTTCGCGCGAGGTGGTGGAAAGGTTCACGCGGCCCGAGCACAGCATGAACATGCCGCGGGGAGTCTGACCTTCCACAAACAGGATCGCGCCGGCAGGGAGAGTGCTCTTGTGGCTGACCTGGTGGAGAATCCGCAGCACAGGCGGGGAAAACGCACAGAAGAAACCGGGGCGGGCGCAGAAGCACGCCGTGCAGTTTTCGATGATGGGAAGTCCATAAGGCGTTTTCATCTCTGCCACTCCGTCGGATCGTTTGTGTTTCGCGGGACAGGGCGGAGCCGGGGCCGCACCGACTGCACCCAAATCATGTGAACTGGCCAGCAGGGCGCGAGCGTGGGCCCGGGTGTCGGCATGCGAACTCTGCGCGGCTGCGATCAGTTCCCAGGCTGGGCTGGGCTCTTCGCGCTTTTCCCATTGCACATGGCAGGCAAACAGATAGAGGGGATCGATTTCCTGCAAACCGGGCCCTGAAACGGCTTGGGGGAGGGCCTCATCTGGTGAGGTTACACTCGGTTCGCGGGCGGGAGGGCCATATTCTGCTGCAGAACGGCGGAACAGGGGTTGGGATTCCTGCTCCACGGTTCGCAATACCCGGCCGAACATGGTCGAGACTGAGGGTGCGTACCTGTTTGCAACAATCACGGCTCCGACTCCATGAGCCCCGGCAAGTATCCTCTCGGAGGGCTGGTATCTTTTCGCAAACGGGTCGGAATTCGTCCGGCCAGAGGCGAGTACCTTGAAGATGTGCACGTCGCGTTCCGTAATGGAAAGGGAACGGGAAATGTCGGGATTTCCCTATTTTGGAACGAGTTTCGAAATAGAAAGCCCGGCCGCCGCTTTCCGGAACCTGCCGAAGCGTCGTCACGCTGCCCATTAGCCGTCAAGCCCTCTCTCGCTGGCGATCATGCGCGCCGCCTGCGGAGGAACTAGGTTTTTGTGGGGCCAGGGTAATCCTGACGCGTAATTTTCAGACGCTGCATCTTCGATTGCAGGGTGGTGCGCTTCAGGCCGAGACGATGAGCCGCTCCGCTGGAACCAGACAAGACGCCTCCGGTTTCGCGAAGCACGCGAATGATGTGTTCCCGCTCGGCGTTATCGAGGGTGTGATCGGTCTTGCTGGCAAGATGCGGCTGCTCGGTGCGCAGGTCGGTCAGGGGGACGCGTAAAGCGGGGCCATCGCTCAGAATAACTGACCGTTCCATCAGGTTTTCCAGTTCGCGAACGTTGCCCGGCCAGGACCATTCCACCAGCGCCTTCATGGTTTCCGTGGGAACGCTCTCGATATGACGCTTCATGCGGGCGGCGAACCTGCGCACGAAGTAGCGAACCAGGAGCGGGATATCGTCGCGGCGTTCGCGCAGGGGCGGCATGCGAATGGGAAACACGTTAATGCGGTAGAACAGGTCGTTGCGGAATTGACGCTCGGCAACGCTGCGGGCAAGGTCGCGATTGGTGGCGGTGACCAGACGCAGATTCGCTTTGCGGGTGCGGTTGCTGCCCAGGCGCTCGAACTCCTGGTCCTGCAGCACGCGCAGCAGCTTGGGCTGGAGTTCGAGGGGAATTTCGCCGACTTCATCGAGGAATAGGGTTCCGCCGTCGGCCAGCTCCATGCGCCCGATTTTCTGGCTGACGGCGCCGGTAAAGGCTCCCTTCTCGTGGCCGAAAAGCTCGCTCTCCAGCAAGCCGGTAGGAATGGCGGCGCAGTTGACCTTAACGAAATTGCGGCCGTGACGGCGGCTCAGGCGGTGAATGGCGCGGGCGATCAACTCCTTGCCCGTTCCGGTCTCGCCCAGAATCAGGACAGTGGCGTCGCTTTCGGCCACGATGTTCACCTGATCCAGCACCTGCTTGAGGGCAGGACTGTCGCCCACGATTTCCACGAAGGGGCCCTCCCGGCGAACGTCCCCCTCCAGGTGCTTACGATCCGTGGCCAGGCGCTGGCGGAGCACGTCAATCTCCGCGGCGGAGCGGTAATTTTCGATGGCGGCGGCAAGCTGGGCGGCAACCTGGTTGAGCAGCGTCAAATCATCGGGCTGAAACGCGTTGCTGCGAGTGCTGCCCAACACGAAAACGCCCACCGGACCCTGCGGACGGAGCAGGGGAACACAACACAAGGACCGAATTCCTTCCGCCAGAAGCCCCCTGGCAACCTCGGCATCAAAGCCCTGCAACTGTTCTTTTGAATAGATCATCGGGGAACGCTGCTGCAGGGCCCGGCCTCCGGGGCTATCCTGGGCATGGATGGGCGCCTTCCACAGCAGTCCTTTTCCGAGGGGGAAGTCGGAGGCCTGGCGGATCAGGAGGCCGGTGCTGGCGTCGTGCAAGGAGAAGCCGGCGTATTCCTGATGGAGCAGGCGGCGAATCCGGGCCGAAATCGCCGGGAAGACCTGCTGCACGTTCCAGTTTGAGGCCAGGATTTTGCTCACGTCCTCGAGCACCTGCAAACGGTTCATCTCCCTTCCAAGCTTCTCGGCGAGGAGGCGGTTGGATTTTTCCAGTTTCTTGTGCTCGGTGGTCTCGATGACAATGACGCCGATGCGGGTGACGATGCCATCGGCGTCTTTGATGGGGAAATGGTGGCCGATCCAGTGGCCGGCATCGGCGCGTCCTGGGAACTTTCCAGAAGCCTCAAAATTCAGGATGGGCTCGCCGGTGGAAAGCACGCGCTGCAACTGAGGCTCGACCAAACTGGCCACTTCCCCCATGATTTCGCGCACGGTCTTGCCGAGGCTGTCAGCGGCAGGGATACCATTGATTCCCGCCAGCTTGTGGTTGATGGCAAGAATACGCAGCTCGGAGTCGAGGATGCAGACGCCCACGGCGGGCGAGTTGAAATAAAGGGCGAACAGTTTCTCGGGCTCGCGGAGCGCGTCGAGACTGGCAAAAGGAATCGAATTGTGCGAGTCCGGGAAGTCCGAGTCAGGCACCATGGCAGGACCTCGGCCTGCGGTATGGAATGCCCACTCTGATTCGGATCGCGAAGTGGTCCGCCAGGAAAACTGCCGAAAATGCCAGCCGCGCGGCGTGACAGGTTATCGTTGCGGGAGAAAAAATCGCTGGCGTACCTTGCGGGAAGGCGCAAAGCGAGGAGCGAACAGTCGGGTGTGGCGAACCCAAGGGGTACACGTATACTCCAGCGGCCGCCCCCCTCAGGACAGTTCCACCAGCCAGCTAAACTCCGGCGAAATTATACTCACCACGTCAAGCGGCGCCGCTTTGCTCCAGCCTTTTCCGTATTTCGTAACAAGGCTGCACTCGCACCGCTCGCCGGGCGTTCCGGTTGGCGCCCGTGAGAAACCGCGTCGGGCGGGAGACTATAATCGCGACCGTGGCGCGGGGTTGGGAAAGCAAGTCGGTGGAAGCACAGCAGGCAGACGCCCAGGAGAAACCCGTCCGCCCCCGGAGTCCGCTGAGCGCGGAAGAGGCCGCCCGCGAGCGGGCGAAGGAAACCCTGCGGCTGGCGCGGCGGCAAGTGCAGCAGCAACTGGAAACCAGCGCGCATCCGAGGCATCGCAAGCTGTTACAGGATGCCCTGGCAGAACTGGAAGAGAAGCTGAGCGGCCTGGAGACCTGACTTATGCGCGGAATTCCTGGCGGAATCCCCCGGCAAGTTTCAACGTCTCTACTGGCCGTTCCTGCTGTGGGTAGAAAAAAAGTCCCACACAGTGATCTGGGTGCCCGCCGGCCAAGTGTGCGTCCCTCCGATTTTGCGAACCGCCTTGACCTCAACCCCGCCGGTGCAACTGACGGCGTCCAGTCCGTCCACGCCCACGGTCGGCTGCCCGCTGGTGCAAAGCTGCGGAACTGAGTCCGTACACCCGTTGGACTGTCTCCAGTAAGTTGTGGTCTGGTCCAACGTAGCGATGTTCCAGTTCAAGCCCCAAAGCCGGGTGAGGCCTCCGCAATAAGGCACGGTCGTATCGGCATCTCCGTTCAGGGTGAGGACCGAAACCGGCGTGGTTGGCGAGGGCAGAGTATAGGTTCCTTTGGTGGGCGCGAGTTCTACTTGTCCTTCGGCGGAAGCAATGGCCGCCACCTGGGCCGAGAGTTCAATGCCGGCCCGATGCGCCATGAAACCGCCCGACGAAAAACCAGTCACAAAAATGCGATTGGGATCCAGCGTGTACTGTGAAGTCAAATTCGTGATCAGAGAACCCAGAAAACCGATGTCATCGGGCGGCGTCGGGAAGGAAGAGTCGGTGAAATACGCTTCCCAATACCAGAACTTCGAGTGCGCGTTGTAGGTGCTGATGGGCCACACGAGAATAAAACCGTTCTGGTCAGACAACTTCTCAAAGGGCTTCACTTGAAACAGTGTCGGCGGGGCCACGGTAAACACGGTGGGGTGCAGAACCATGACCAGCGACGTGTTCGCGGCGACTTTCTTGGGAACGTATACCCAATAGGTCCGGGTGAGATTGTTCCACACCATGGTGTTTTCTGTGAGCGTACCCGTCTGCGCCGACATGGAAACGGCGACGAAAAGAAAGACGAAAAGAAAAGCGATTGCGAGCTTCTTCACCATAAAGTTCCCCTTCGGCCTGGCCCATATTACGCTTCCCGCGCGGCATCTAGCCATTTCGCTCTGCGATCTCACTGAGAAAAACGGCCTGGGAATCAGGGCTTTCTCAGGTGACTTCTGCCAGTCGTACAAAACCAAAGTTGCCCCAAGGAGCGCCGCCGACTGGAGATGGCCGCGCCCCGGTTCACCCCTAATCCCAGTTCACCCTAATCGTCGTCGGGTGGTTCGGGTGGTCTCGTGTCATGCAGGAAATAGTCCGCGCTCTTGGGAGCGGCAATGCTGGTAAAGCTCCGAGGCGCCTGGTACAGACGGAAAAACTTGCCGAAGTCCGTAGCGGTTCGGCGATCCGCAAATCCCAACTGTCCTTCCGTGAGCCCGAGATTGGCAAAGTTGAACTCGACGAACCGCAGGATGCTGCCGAAGTCGAACTGGGTGTTATCCACATAGCCTTTGGCGGTGTAGGCGGAGACGATAATCATAGGAACGCGAAATCCATACTGATAGTCGCCTTGCACCCCCGCCAGGATCGTCGGGGGTTCGTGGTCGTACCAGCCACCCCAGTCATCCCACGTAATGAAGATCGCCGTGTCCTGCCAGTAGGTAAGGGTCCTGTGGTCCACGGCGTCGGTGCATTTGCTGTTGCCAATCGCATTCACCACCGCAGCCACCCACGAGGGCCCGCCGCCGTCGTTGAGGCCGGCGTGATCGGAATTCGGCGCCGTCGGAGTAACCCAGGTCAGATCGCCGAAGACGCATTTGCCGAGATCGGTCAGCACCTCAGCCGGGTCGGTCGAGACGTGCGCGCCCCAGCCGGTGCACTTTCCTTTAGTCGGCAAACAGAGGTGTTCGATCGCGTTCGGCCCGAGCCAGAGGGAATTCGGGCCGGCCGCATAGTACTTCCAGTTGGTCAGCAGGTCCGCCATAGTCTGATGCTCAAAACACGGAAACATCGAGGACGTTTCCACGCCGTACGGGGGCGGGGTGGTATTGGGAGAAATCAGCGCGACGACCGTGGTGGAGGCGGCGTTGCACCCCGCTGCGGCGCCGTCGGGATCCATATTTTCCGCCGCGAAAATTCCATTGGCGTCGTCCGCCTGCGTGGGCGCGGAAGTCCCGCCGAAAAGGAACTGATGTGCCGGGAAGCTCGGTCCCTGATTGGTTTGAAACATGTAATTGGCCCAGCCGTACTGGGTCGCCAGCGTGAGATAGGGATTCAGAATCCCAGTCGAATTGTCCACATACTTGAACTGCGGGTCAGCCGGGCATTTGGTGCCCTTGTTCGGACCGCACTGAATACCGGCAGCGCCATCCATCCGGCACGTTGGCGGGTTGCCTGCGACGATGTCGCACATAGTGTTGAACGCGGCGTGCGAGTGAGCCAGACCGTAAGTACTGGCCAAGGGTACGCTCGAGGGAGCAATCGTCCCATTCTTGGTCTTCCAGTTCGAAGTCTGAATGTTGTAAGGCGCGGAGGGAGTCGTAGGTATAGCGCAGGCGCCATAGGGAGCGGCGCACAATCCCTGAAAAAGATTGTCCGGAGTGCGATTTTCCTGGACGATGACCACGATGTGCTGGAAGTTTGAGATCTGGGCCCGGGCGGTCACCGCCGTCAGCCCCACCAGAAATAACAGCGATCTAGATATAAGTCTCATCGTCCTGGTCATTGGTGTACAAGGTCCTTACCTGTCTGCCTTAGTGGGGGGAGATCGCTCAGGGGAGTTGGTGTGCGCTGCGAACAGACCGATCACAAAATCGTAGCACAAATGGAGGAAGGTGGAAGCCTTTTCCTGTGGCGGGGCGGGGGGTTCCGCAGGTTGATGGAAAACAAGCTCTTCCTACGAACCGAACGGTCGTTCGCCTAAGTTGGGAATGGCCGCTGGGACCGCCCTCCGTCACCGGCAAGCTCCTGACGTATAATGACTTCTTTATGACTGCCTACGTTTACGTGTCTCTCAAGAAAAGCGTGCTCGATCCCCAGGGCAAAACCATTCAGGGGGCGCTAAAGAAGATGGGCTACAAGGGTCTGGAGAGCGTGCGCCAGGGAAAGTATTTCGAGCTTACGCTGGACGGGGGACTTTCGCGGGAAGATGCGCAAGCCGAGGTGGAGCGGATCGCCCGCGATGTGCTGACCAACCCGGTCATTGAAGAATTCCGTTTCTCTCTGGCGGACTAACCGCCGGATCCTTTGAGGTCACTTCCATGTGCGGCATTGTCGGCTACGTCGGTAAGAAAAGTGTCGTTCCCGTCATCCTCGAGGGTTTGCGGCGGCTGGAGTACCGGGGCTACGATTCCGCCGGCATTGCCGTGGCCGGCAACGGGGCTGGGCTGCAGATCCGGCGGGCGGAAGGCAAGCTGCGCAATCTGGAGGAGGCTATCCGGCTAAGGCCGCTCGATGGCACCTACGGAATCGGGCACACGCGGTGGGCCACCCACGGACGTCCTACCGAAGAGAATGCCCATCCTCATCGCGACTGCACCGGCAAGATCGTGGTGGTGCACAACGGGATCGTCGAAAACTACCTCAGCCTGAAGAAGAAGCTGATCGCGGAAGGTCACACGTTCACCACCGAGACCGATACGGAAATCATTGCCCATCTGGTGGAGAAGTATTCCGCGAACCCGGGGAATGGCCATCGCGTCGCGCTGGAAGACGCGGTGCGGCAGGCGGTGAAACAGCTGACCGGGGTTTTTGCACTGGCCGTGATTTCAACCGAGGATCCCAACAAGATTGTCGCGGCGCGCAACGGGCCGCCGGTCGTGATTGGCCTGGGCAAGGAGGAGTACTTCGTGGCCTCGGACGTGCCCGCGATTCTGTATCACACGCGCGACATTGTCTTCCTGGCCGACGGCGATCTGGCCGTGGTGACACCCGACGGCGTGCGGCTCACAGATTTCGACGGCAAGCCCCGTCCGCTCCAGGCGCAGCATGTGACCTGGGACCCGATCATGGCGGAAAAGGGCGGCTTCAAGCATTTCATGCTCAAGGAAATTTACGAGCAGCCGCGGGCGGTGCGGGATACCACGCTGGGACGGGTGTCGCAGGAAACCGGGCACATTTTTCTCGAGCAGATGGAGATCAGCGAGGCGGAGTTCCGCGCCGCGGCGAAGATCAACATCATCGCCTGCGGAACCAGTTGGCACGCCGGGCAGGCGGGCAAGTTCATGATCGAAACTCTGGCGCGCGTTCCGGTGGGAGTGGATTATGCGAGCGAGTGGCGCTACCGCAATCCGATTGTGGATCCGGACACGATCACGCTGGTGATTTCACAGTCGGGGGAAACGGCGGACACGATCGCTGCCCAGCGCGAGGCCAAGTCACGCGGCTCGAAGACGCTGGCCATCTGCAACGTGGTCGGCTCCATGATCACGCGCGAAGCGGCGGGGACGATCTATACCCACGCCGGGCCCGAGATCGGCGTGGCTTCAACCAAGGCGTTTACCGGGCAACTCACGGCGCTGTACATTTTTGCCATGTATCTGGCGCAAGTGCGCGGAGCGATGGCGCCCGAGCAGGCACGCGCTGCCATGCTGGAACTGACGCGCATTCCGGGAAAGCTCGAAAACATTCTTACTCATGATGAGGCTTGCGACGAGTTGGCCAAGCGCTACCAGAAAGTTCATGACTTCCTGTTCCTGGGACGCGGCATTCACTATCCCATCGCGCTCGAAGGCGCGCTCAAGCTGAAAGAAATTTCCTACATTCACGCCGAGGGCTATCCCGCGGGAGAGATGAAGCACGGCCCCAACGCGCTGATTGACGAGAACCTGCCGGTGGTCATTATTGCCACGCGAGACGTGAATAATCCGGGCTCCATGGTGCGCTACGAGAAGACGATGTCGAATCTGAAAGAAGTAAAGGCGCGCTCAGGAGTGGTGATCGCGCTGGCGACCGAGGGCGACGAAGAGATCAAGGAAGCGGCGGATCACGTGCTGTATATTCCAGCCGCGCCGGAAGAGTTGTCGCCGATTCTGGAGATCGTTCCGTTGCAGTTGCTGGCCTATCACATCGCAGTAAGGCGCGGCTGCGATGTAGACCAACCGAGGAATCTGGCCAAGTCGGTGACTGTGGAGTAGGCTGACCGCAATACTCATCGCGGACCTCACCTGGATCAAGTGCTGCCGGGCATCAGGCCTCGAGCACTTCCATCTGAATCATGTCCGCAAAGGATCGTCTTAAATCCGATCACTGCCGGTTCGTTAGCTTTGACTGCGGCGGCTGAATGTTGTGTTTTTTGATGATGTATCGCCGAAGCTTCTCGCGCAGAGTCTCCGCCAGTGATCTATTGCGCATCAGATTCTCGTCGAATTGGAGGCGGTTCCTGTAATCTGAAAACACCACCTTCTCAATCATCGAGACGGTCAGCAGAAGAGTAAACGTCTCCGGCTCCCACTCTCGATCTTCAACGCCCGTATAGTTCAGTTGATAGTGGATATCCTTGTCGGTTTCCTTGATTTTGAACCTACTGACAACGGCTTGCGGCGTCGAATGCGCCCCGGTCTCACACAGATGGCCCCACTGTTCGTACAGTTCCGGCAAGCCCCTGAACGATCTGTTGTTTTTGTCCTTTTCAAAAGCTTCTTTGAATTCCTTTGCAGCTTCAAGACCGTCGTCCTTGCTCCACCACATTTTCTGGAGCTTTGGATCGTCGTGCATGTAGTGGGCGTAAGCGGCGGTTTCTATCGCATCTCTCAAGATGGACCGCGCCTCTTCCATGCATCGCGCAAATGCGAGTTCCACGCTGATGCGAATTTTCGCGTGCGCATTGAAGAAAAGCGCGAGCGGAAACATCCGGTTGGGGTCGTGGGCTGTCGCCATGTCCTGAAATTCTTCAAGGAGGACCTTGTCCAGCAACTGGTAATACCGCCAAAGATCCGGCGACCCCTGCAGGCCCGCGAAAAAGTTGCTGCGCTTTGCGAAATAATATGGGCGGTAGTGTTCCGCGATATTCTTTCGCTCTACGGGAAAAAGCAAGTCATGCTGATTGGAATCAAGTCCGGCCATACTCTGAAGCTCCTTCAATCGCATCCAAAGCTGTTCTCAGCCTCCGCAACACCGCGGCCAGCGCCGCAAGCGCGGCACCCCACACCACAGTGGCAGTATTGATCACCCACCTGGGCGCGGCGCCCACTCTTCGCAGCAAGAACGGCAGGAAATTCCACGTCGTAATGTGGACGTAATCCCAGTGGTCGTAGGTCATTGCGTCAGTGTTCAGACCCCAGGCGTCCATTTTTCCCAGCGCGAAGGCCACGATGTTTTTGCAGCGCAGGGCGATCACGAACGTGGGATGCCCGAGCGTCTCCATCTGGTAAATCTCCAGCGGAAGCCAAAAGGCCAGCGAAGCCACCTGGATCACAAAGCTGGCGGCGAGGACGGCCAGGCCGGCGCGCCAGACCATCGGGCTTATGTTTCCCCGATAGCGCAGGAGCAGCGGGACGGCAAGCAACGCGGCGAGTTCGGCGGCCGTTGAGACATAGCGATCACCCCAGGCAAAGTCGCCGGCCCAGTAGGTGTAGCGCGCATAGAAGCTGATGTAGGCAACCAGCAGAAGAAAAGAAGTCACCGCGTAAGCGCGCACTTCCGGGCTGAGGCGACTCCACAGAATCACGCAGAGTACGAGTGCGAGAACCAGGAGCGGGTCAAACAGGAAGATGGATTTCTCGGGCTGGAAGAGCGCGCCCAGAAGTCCTTCGTGGAAGGGAGTGCTCCACGGAAAGTTGGCGGGCAGAGTCGGATCCTGCAGGCGCTGCTCCTTGGCGAAAATGGGGAGATAGGTCTGGGTCCAGGAGCCAAACCGGTAGAAATTGTAGAAACGTTCCAGCAGCACAAAAACGGCGTAGACCGGCGCGGCAGTCTTGCAGTAGGCGAGAAAACGTTGCCCCAGCGCGCGCCCGCGCACTCGCTCGAACCACAGCGCGGCCAGCAGGAAGACGCCGCCCGCCATCAGGTCGAGGCCCGCGGTCAGCCGGGTCAGCAGGTTGAGGCCGAGTGCGGCCGAGCCGAGGAAGAGTGCCCGGCGGCTGTCCGTGCGCAGCCACTCGTACTGGAAGGAGAATCCCACCAGCGTCAGAAGCAGGATGTAGTTGTTTTCCTGCAGGTTCTGGGTGTAGTGCAGGTGGGTGGTGCAGAACAGCAGCGCCAGGACGCCGGCGATTGCCTCCTTCCGATTGAAGCGCAACTGAGTAAGCAGGCGGAGAGCGATCAGAGCGGTCAGAACGTTCACCAGAATACTGGTGCTGTAGCTGACCACGATGCTGCGGACGGCGGGATCATCCTGATATTCAGAAAAAATGTGCCGGTGGGCCATCCAGGTGCCCACCAGATCGGCAGGCAGCATGAGCAGCGACTGCCCCATGCCATACCAGCTATAGATTCGGCCGCCGCGGCCGCGCAGGCCGAACTCTGGGTATTCGTTGGGGAAAACCTGGGGCTCGGAAGTCCAGAGCCAGTGCGTGGTCTGCAGCCGGTGCATGGTGTCGGCGGTGCCCAGTTCGCCGGATTGGACAACGAAGGCGAGCAAAGCAGCCGCCAGGCACAGAAGAACGCGAGGCTCCAGCAACCAGCGGCCCAAGCGCGAGGTCATTGCAGGGATAGTAATACAAAGCGGCCGTCGGCCGAGGTCTGAGGTCTGAGGTCCGACGCCGTCTGGAGTAGACTGTATCGGGAAAATTTCATGGCCAAGTGCTCTTCTTGCGGCGCCGAGATGGCGAATGAAGTACGGTTCTGCTCCTCCTGCGGGGCCGCGGCGAATACGGACGACGTGCCGACGCTCGATTTTCCCACTGCAACGCCGCCCCGGCCTCCGCGGCCGCCGTCACGGCCCCCTTCCCGGCCTCCCAGTTCCGCCGAATTCCTGCTCAATGAGGGCCGTTTTCTTCCTGGGCGGTTGATTGCCGGGCGCTACCGGATCATCGCGCTGCTGGGAAAAGGCGGCATGGGCGAGGTGTACCGCGCCGACGATCTGACGCTGGGCCAGCCGGTGGCCCTGAAGTTTCTGCCCGACGAAGCCGCGCACGACGAAGGAATGCTGGAGCGTTTCCGCAACGAAGTGCGGGTGGCGCGGCGGGTTTCCCATCCCAATGTTTGCCGCGTGTACGACGTGGGCGAAGTGGAAGGGCACACGTTCTTCACCATGGAGTACGTGGATGGCGAAGACCTGGCGTCGCTGCTGCGGCGCATTGGACGCCTTCCGCAAGATAAGGCCCTCGACATCGCCCGGCAGCTCTGCGCGGGCCTCGCGGCAGCGCATGCCAAAGGCGTGCTGCACCGCGATTTGAAGCCGGCCAACATCATGCTCGACGGGCGAGGGCAGGCAGTGATCATGGATTTTGGCCTGGCCGGATTGGCCGACAGCATTCGCGGAGCTGAAGTGCGCAGCGGAACTCCGGCGTACATGGCTCCGGAACAGCTCGAGGGCAAGGAAGTCAGCCCGCGCAGCGATATCTACGCGCTGGGACTGGTGCTGTATGAGGTGTTCACGGGCAAGCGGGCCTTCGCCGACAAAACTGTGGGCGCGCTGCAAGGGCGCAGCGACCGCACCCCGAGCCGGCCGTCCTCGGTGGTAAAGGATCTCGATCCCATCGTGGAGAAGGTAATCCTGCGCTGCCTGGAGGCGGAGCCTACGGCGCGTCCTGCCAACGCGCTGGCGGTAGCGGCAGCGATGCCGGGCGGCGATCCGCTGGCGGCAGCGCTGGCAGCGGGGGAAACGCCCTCGCCGCAACTGGTCGCGGCCTCCGGAGAGACTGTCGGCCTGCGCCCTCGAACCGCGGTCGCCTGCCTGGTCGCCGTGTTAGCGGGGCTGGCGTTCGCAATCTTCCTTTCGATCCGCTATGGCGCGCTGGAGAGAATGCATCTGGAGCAACCGCCGGAAGTACTGGCCCAGAAGGCTCGGGAAATCATTCGGGCCGCCGGCTACACGGAACCGCCGGCTGATTTCGGATTTGGCTTTTCCTCGAACGATGATTTTTCCGCCCACGTGGAGCAGCAGGACAGCAAGAGCCGGCCCAGTTGGGACGAGATTCTGGCCGGGCGCCCGACCATTCTCGAATTCTGGTACCGGCAGAGTCCGAAGGACATGTCGCCCAACGGCTACGTAAACTCCACGCCCGGAATTCTGCAGGAAGACGATCCCGCAGCCGTGGTGTCGGGTATGGCGAATGTGAGGCTGGATACCAGAGGGCGATTGATCGCGTTCCAGACAATTCCGCCGCAAGAATATGGCGATGCAACTCCCACAGGGCAGCCGAACTGGACACCGCTCTTTGCGGCGGCGGAGCTTGATCCTGCAGCGTTAAAGGAAGTTGCACCGCGGTGGAATTCCCTGGCAGCCGCTGACTCTCGCTCCGCGTGGACGGGAACCTGGCCCGGAACGAAGTGGCCGCTGCGCGTAGAAGCCGCCGCCTGGCGCGGCAAGCCGGTATATTTCCGGCTGAGTGGGAGCTGGACCAAGCCTGGACGCATGGTCGTGGAAGACTCTGCTGCCGACAGAAAAAACAAGCTGAGTCAGATCATTGCCTTGCTCCTTTTTACCTCGTTGCTCATTGCCGGAGCGTTGCTGGCGCGGCGCAATTACCGCCGTGGCAGCGCGGACCGTGAGGGCGCATTCCGCCTGGCGGTCGTAATTTTTGTGCTGGAAGTCTTGTTGTGGCTTTGCCGCGCCCACTTCGTCCCCGGTTTGGATACGTTCGGCAACCTGATGGTTTGTCTCGGCTCTGGATTATTGACCAGCGGCATCGCCTGGATGATTTATGTCGCGCTGGAGCCCTGGATCCGCCGACGCTGGCCACACGCCATCATTTCCTGGAGCCGATTACTGGCCGGCCAGTTGCGAGATCCACTGGTTGGCCGCGACCTGTTGTTTGGCGTTATTTTTGGGGTGCTGTGGATGGTGATGATCACGGTCGGCTTCATTCCCCTGGCGCGCACTGGCGCGGCCCCTCCACTGGGCGCCACCACTTATTTGCTGGGAGGCCGTCCAGCCCTTGGTCAATGGCTGGGCCAGATTCCACAGGCGATTACCATTACTCTCGCATTCTTCTTCCTGCTGCTGGGGCTGAAGGTATTGCTGCGCAAGGATTGGCTCGCAGCGCCGGCGTTCGTGGGAATTTTCGCGATCATCAAAGCCCTCCAGAGCTCACACGTCTGGGTAGACCTGCCAGTCATCGTGATGATCTATGGGGTTCTGGTTCTGGTCGTCTTTCGCTTCGGTCTGGTGCCGCTCGCCGTCGGGGCATTTACCGTAGACATGCTGATCAACGTGCCTTTCACCGCCGACTTCTCGGCGTGGTACATGCCGACTTCCGTGCTGGCGCTGCTCAGCGTGGTCGCGCTGGCCGGCTGGGGCTTCTACCACTCGCTGGGCGGGGAGCCGGTGTGGAAAGAGGAGATGGAGTAAAACCCGGCCCGGATCAGCTCTCGTCCTCGGCGCTCCCGAACCCGAAAAACTACGCGCAACTTCTTTGGGTCCAGCTACATCTAAACCTTGACAGTGACTCACTCAAGTCTTATCATGTGCTTGATATTAAAGCACTTCGAAGCAGTAATCCGTTGCTGGTAAAGGACTTATCAAGTTCAGGAGGACAGTTTTATGGGAAAGATTATCGGAATTGACCTAGGGACTACCAATTCCTGCGTGGCGGTGATGGAGGGCGGCGAGCCCAAAGTGATCGCCAATGAAGAAGGAGGGCGCACCACGCCTTCCGTGGTGGGGTTCACCAAGACCGGAGAACGGCTGGTGGGGCAGGTGGCCAAGCGCCAGGCCATCACCAATCCTGAGAACACCGTGTATTCGATCAAGCGGTTCATGGGACGCCGCTACAACGAAGTCAGCGAAGAAATGAAGATGGTGCCATTCAAGGTCGTACAGTCGGGCGACCATGTCGCGGTAATGGCACAGGGCAAGGAGTACACCCCGCCGCAGGTGTCGGCCATGATCCTGCAGAAGCTGAAGAAGGCGGCAGAAGACTATCTCGGCGAGAAAGTGACCGAGGCGGTCATCACCGTCCCCGCGTATTTCAACGACGCGCAGCGGCAGGCCACCAAAGACGCCGGGCAGATTGCCGGCCTGGAAGTGAAGCGCATCATCAACGAGCCCACCGCGGCCGCGCTGGCCTACGGACTCGACAAAGGCAAAGACGAGACCATCGCCGTGTATGACTTCGGCGGCGGCACCTTCGACATTTCGATTCTCGAAGTCGGCGAGGGCGTAATTGAAGTCAAGGCCACCAACGGCGACACGCACCTGGGCGGCGACAACCTCGACCAGCGTCTGGTGGACTGGCTGATTGACGAGTTCAAGAAGGACGAAGGCCTCGACCTGCGCGGCAAGGGCAACGAGATGGCCCTGCAGCGTCTACGCGACGCAGCCGAGCGCGCCAAGATCGAACTCTCGACCACGATGGAGCATGAGATCAACCTGCCCTTCATCACGGCGGACGCGAGCGGCCCCAAGCACCTGGTGAAGAAACTGACGCGGGCCAAGCTCGAATCCATGGTGGAAGACATCATTCAGCGCTCGGCAGGTCCGTGCAAGCAGTGCCTGAAAGATGCGGGCGTGGACGCCAGCAAGATCAACGAAGTGGTGCTGGTCGGCGGACAGACGCGCATGCCGCGCATCCAGCAACTGGTGAAGGAACTGTTTGGACGCGAAGGCCACAAGGGCGTGAATCCCGACGAAGTGGTCGCCGTAGGAGCAGCAATTCAGGGCGGCGTGCTGGGCGGCGAAGTGAAGGATCTGCTGCTGCTCGACGTGACTCCGCTGTCGCTGGCGATTGAGACGCTGGGCGGCGTGGCGACGCCGATGATCCCGCGCAACACGACCATTCCGACGAAAAAGACGGAGACGTTCTCGACCGCGGCCGACAGCCAGACCTCGGTCGAGGTGCATGTGCTGCAGGGCGAGCGTCCCATGGCGGCGCAGAACCGCACTCTGGGCAAGTTCCATCTGACCGGGATTCCGCCGGCTCCGCGCGGTGTGCCGCAGATCGAGGTGACGTTCGACATTGACGCCAACGGCATCCTGAACGTGACCGCCAAAGATACGGCCACGCAGAAAGACCAGAAGATCACGATCACGTCGTCTTCGGGTCTGTCGAAGGATGAGGTTGAGCGCATGGCAAAGGAAGCCGACGCGCACTCGGCCGAGGACAAGGCGCAGCGCGAGTCTATCGAGGCCAAGAACCAGCTCGACAGCATGGTCTATAACATCGAGAAGATGCTGCGCGAGCAGGGCGACAAGATCTCCGGCTCGGATCGCGGAGATGTTGAGAACGGGCTGGCCGACGCCAAGAAGGCGCTGGAGTCGAACGACAAGGCCACCATGGAGAAGGCCCGCGAGAAGCTGACGCAGGCTTCACACAAGCTGGCCGAGCAAATGTACAAAGCAGCGCAGGCGCAGCCGGGTGCGGCACCGGGCGCAGGCCCCACGCCGGGCGGAACCGCCGGCGACGGCCCCAGCGGCAATGGACAGGGTCAGAAGAAAGACGAAGGCGTGATTGACGCCGAGTACGTGGACGTAGAAGACAAGAAGTAACGCGAAAGAATTGCCACGGATTCTCGCGGATGGGCACGGATCAAGACAATCCGTGAAAATCCGTGTGATCCGTGGCTGTTTTTGGGGGAGGGAGAAGTGGATTTCAGGTCAATGGGGAAACGTATTTCTTGAGCCTCTCCGACGATGAGGCGCGGTGGCTCGTTTTTGTGGAGAGCGCCACGGGAACGCGGCCCGTCCCCGTCTATGTGGACGGAGCGGAGTCCGAGGATTTGAAGCTGGTTATAGAAGATAAAGAGAGGCGGAAAATCCTGAATTAAACTCGCATCGTCCGTGATTCGATTTAAGATTGCGCTCAATGCCAACTACCACCAAGAAGGACTATTACGAAATTCTCGGCGTGAAGAAAAGCGCCTCGGCCGAGGACATCCGCAAGGCGTTCCGCAAGCTGGCGCGAAAATACCATCCCGACGTCAATCCCGGCGACAAGTCGGCGGAGGAGAAGTTCAAGGTCCTCTCCGAGGCCAATGAAGTTCTCAGCGATCCCAAGAAACGCAAAATCTACGACCAGGTCGGGTTCTACTCCGACAATATTGATCCGGCAACGGCCGAGGCTTACGCGCGCGCCGGCGGTCAGGCGGGCGCGGGCGTTCCGGGAGGATTTCCCGGCGGCGGCTTTCCGGGTGGGGGCGGCGCCGGAGCCGGCGGGCAGGGCGTTCCCTTCGACTTCGGCGGCTTCGATTTTTCCGACCTGATGGACAATGCCGGCCGCGCGCGCAAGACCGGCGGGGGCGGCGGCTTCCGCGACATCTTCTCCGGGATTTTCGGGGGCGGGCGCGGCGCGGCGGCCGAAGAAGGCCCCGAACCGGGGAGTGACCTCGAATATCAGGTCAATGTGCCTTTCTGGACCGCAATCCGGGGTGGGGTCATGCGGCTGAACATTTCGCGGCACGACATCTGCTCCCATTGCCACGGGCAGGGATTTCTTGAGTCCCCGGGCAAATGTCCCGAATGCAACGGGACCGGTCAGATCACGCAAACCGGCGGCCGGATGAAGTTCAACGTGCAATGCCCTCGCTGTCACGGTACGGGCAAGAATCTGGCGACCTGTCCCACCTGCCACGGCGAAGGAACAGTCACGAAGACCGAACCGCTCGAGGTGCGCATCAAGGCCGGGACGCGCGACGGGCAGCGCATTCGCGTTCCCGGCAAGGGCAATGCCGGAGCGCACGGCGGGTCGGCGGGCGACCTTTACGCCATCATCCGCACCGGAGACCATCCGCTCTTCCGCCGCGACGGGGATGACATCTACCTCACCGTACCGGTGAACGCGAGCGAAGCGGCGCTGGGTGCCAAGATTGAGGTGCCCACCATTGACGGCCGGGCGCTGCTGAAGATTCCTCCCGGGACGCAGTCGGGGCAGAAACTGCGGCTGCGCGAAAAGGGCGTGCCCTCAGCCACGAAAGACGGCGTGCGCGGCGATGAGATCGTCGAGATCACGGTGACCGTCCCCATGCCGCGCGACGAGCGCACCAAAGAACTGCTGCGGGAACTGGCCAAGCTGAATCCGGAAGACCCGCGTGCGGAACTGTGGAGCAAAGTCTGATGCCCGGTCAAGGCCGACCCGGAGATCCGCTGTGGACGGCGATCGGTTTCCTCATCGGCGTAATTCCCGGAGTCGTCTTTCATCAGGTAGGACTTGGGCTATGTCTGGGCCTCGTGCTAGGCGGCGCTTTCGGGCTCATTCGAGAGGACCTCAAGCGCGGTTATCGCCGGCCTGCCAACCCGCTGTGGTTTGTGATCGGCCTGACGATCGGCCTTGCCAGCGGCGTCTGCCTGCACTACCTCGGGCTCAGTTGGCGGATGGGCATTGGCCTGGGGCTGGCGCTCGGGCTGGTTCTTGGCGCTGTTGCCGGAACGATTCGAGCTGACCGGCGCAGAGCTCAGGAGCGGGAGAGTCTGAGGTTTCGCTGAACGGTTATGGGATCCAAGTAGGGCTCGGCATTTCAGCCGAGCCCCCTTTTTTGGCTACTTCTTCATGCTGGGATCGTCCGCCGGATTGATGTAGTTGAACTGCGCCGGCGACATGCCGTGGATCTGGACCACGGTTTCCCCAGAAGCCGCCGCGTAATGGTGCATGGTCGGATCGAGGTAGGCGAAGCTGCCTGTCCCGAAGCTCATCATCTTGCTGGCGTCGAACTGATCTCCCATGCCCACTTTGAGAGTGCCGGAAAGCACCGTTACGTTCTCCCGGTGAGGATGGGTGTGGGGCGCGATCTTGTAACCGTCGGGCATTTTCAGGCGGATGGTGAAGTCGCCGGTGGCAGCCATCGGGTCGCCTTCGAGCACGGCGAGTTGCGCACCGGCCGGAATAAACGGCGGCGCCGGGCCCCACTTCACCTGATCGGGCGTGAACGCGTTTTGCGCTTGCGACGGCTGTGCCGCGACTAGCGCAAAGGCGGATAGAACAACAGCGAGAAACTGCAGTTTCATAGAACCCCTCCAAACTGCGCTGCATGATAAACAACTTCCAGGCGCCTCAGCAAGAGAAAATCCCTCCTCGCCAGAACCTCGTCGGCGCTCAGTAGTCGCAGTTCGGGATTCATTACCTTCGTGCCAGAACGCCCGCTTACAAAAATTTGCAAAAAAACTCAAAAAAATCTTGCATCTGTGGAAAATTGCCGTAATCTCTAACTGCGAACTAACTTCGCCGAAATGCCCGGGAAATCGCAGGATTCCGGGAGCCGCGAGCAGCAGGCAGTTCAAGGGAGACGCGGTGGTGAGAGTGAGTCGCTCGAGGAGGAAGCCATAGAAATTGGCAACAGCTAGCGCCCCGCGTCAACAATCCGAAAATCCCCAGCCTCTCGCCGCTGTCCCCAACCGGAACCCAATCGTCAACAAACGATTCGTCCGCCTCACGCTCTGGCCTTTGGTCGCCGCCACCTTCTTTATGGTGTCGGGCGGAACCTATGGCACCGAAGAGATCGTGCACGGCGCCGGCTACGGACGCGCGATCCTGATTCTGCTCATTACGCCGCTGCTCTGGAGCCTGCCTACGGCTTTCATGATCGGCGAGCTTTCCAGCGCGCTGCCCTTCGAAGGCGGTTACTACGCCTGGGTGCGCCGCGCCATGGGCAATTTCTGGGGATTTCAGGAAGCCTGGCTCTCGCTGGTCGCGTCCATTTTCGACATGGCCATCTATCCCACTCTGTTCGTGGCCTACCTGACCCGCATGTTTCCGTGGTTTCAGGAGAACAATCGCGGATGGTGGGTGGCGCTGTTCGTGGTAATCGCGTGCGCCCTCCTCAACATTGCCGGGGTGAAGGTGGTCTCTCTCACCTCGCTGTGGCTGTTCCTGGCTCTGTCCGCGCCGTTTGCGGCGATCGTTGTACTCGCGCCGTTCAAGCTGGGCGCACTGGCCAACGCGGTGACCAAGCCGACCACCTCGACCGTGGACATTCTGGGCGGGCTGCTCATCTGCATGTGGAACTACATGGGATGGGACAACGCCTCGACCATTGCGACCGAAGTCGAACGCCCGCAGCGGACTTATCCGCGGGCCATGCTGGTCGCGGTGGTAATCGTGGCTTTGAGCTACGTGCTGCCCTTCGCGGCGATGTGGATGACCGGCCTGAAGCCGACGGCCTGGGAAACGGGCTCGTGGGCCGATATCGCCGGCCTGATCGGCGGACCGCTGCTGCGTGTCGGCGTGGTGCTGGGCGGCATGATCAGCGCCTTCGGCATGTTCAACGCACTGGTGATGAGCTACTCGCGCCTGCCTCTGGCGATGGCGCAGGACGGTATGTTGCCCAGCATCTTCGGCAAGCTGCACAAGAAGTCGCGGGCTCCGTGGGTCGCCGTCATCGCGCTGGCCATCGGATGGGCGATGTGCCTGGGCTTGGGTTTTGCCCGGCTGGTCACGCTCGACATCCTTCTCTATGGCTTCAGCCTGCTGCTGGAGTTCGTGGCACTGGCCGTCCTTCGCTTCCGCGAGCCCGAACTGGCGCGTCCATTCCGCGTACCGGGCGGGCTGTTTGGAGCGATCGCCATCGGCATTCCTCCCATGTTACTGCTGGGCTTTTCGGTGGTCCGCAGCGAGCATGAGCAGATCTGGAACATGAGTTCGTTCGCCTTCGGGATGATCCTGATCGCGGCGGGCTTCGTGGTGTACTTCGTCAATCACGCGCTGAAGCCGGCAGGATGGACGATTCCGCCGGAAAGCAAGACACAGCCCGCAGCCTAAGAACCTTTGGCCACGGATTTCCACGGATCAACACGGATCATGAATCCGTGAAAATCCGTGGTGATCCGTGGCCATTCTGTTTCTGCTATAAATGAGGCGCGATGACCAAACGCAAATCCAAAGGCGCCTACATGATCTCGGCCGTCGCCGAGATGTATGGCATCCATCCGCAGACGTTGCGCCTCTATGAGCGCGAAGGCCTGCTCAAGCCTTCACGCACCGAAGGCAATACCCGCCTCTACACCGACGAAGACCTGCAGCGGCTGGAATTCATCCTCTCCCTGGCGCGCGATTTGGGCGTGAACATCGCCGGCATGGCCATCATCCTGCAAATGCGCGAGCGCATGGAGGAGATGCAGCGCCAGATTCAGGAGTTCGTGCAGTACATCCAGCAGGAAGTGCTCGCCCGCGCCAACGCGGCGGCGGACCCGTCGAAGGGCGCGATCGTGCCGGTGCGTAGGCCGATGGTGGCCCCGACGGTACAGCCGGCACGGAAGAAGTGAGTGCTCGCAACCGGTTGCGGGCCTGTTGTTCTTCGAGCTTTCCACCACAAATAGGAATCCGGCCTGCCCGCGTTTAGAGCGGCCCTACCGGGCCAAGTCCCCGCTGTTTGCGTTGACACAAGCTCGTTTGGGACGTTAGACTTAACAGTTTTCATAGCCCTCATTATTCGGTCTGTAGCCGCACATCCATGGATCAAACACTTCATCAACTAGGCGGATTACTGCTCGGAGCCGTGCCGACAGTGATCCTGGTCGCTCTGCTCTACGCGCTCTATACCGCGATTGTGCACAAGCCTATGCGGCGCGTGCTGGAGGAGCGGCGCAGCAAGACCGAAGGCGCGGTGGCAAAATCGCGGGCCGACATTGCCGCGGCCGAAGCGCGCACCTCTGAGTACGAACAGCGGCTGCGCGAGGCACGCGGCACGGTCTTTCGCGCACAGGAAGCGCGCCGGCAGGCCGCGCTGCAAGCTCGCACCAACGCCGTGAATGAGGCCCGCGGCAAGGCCCAGGCTCAGGTCGCGACGGCCAAAAAGGATATCGAGGCCGACCGCGCTGCAGCGCAGGCGAATCTGCAGGGCGAAGTGGCGGCGCTGGCGCAGGAAATCGTCCGGCGGGTGCTGCAGCCGGCGGGAGCGGGACGCTAAGTTGATGACCTCAACGGGAAAAATCTTCCGGACATGCTTGCTGGCGATCCTCATGATCGTCTGCGTTGGCCTTGTGTCTGCCCGCGCCCAGCAGCCAAGTGACCCTGCTCAGCAATCCGTGAGCGCTGGCCAGGAAAGGACGCAACCGAGCCGCGAAGCCGGCGAGAAGAAGGCAGAGGAAGAAAAAGATGAGACGGAGGAGTTCAAGCAGTCCGCTTCCGTCCGACTGATCTCGAAGTGGACGGGACTGAATCTGCAACAGTCCTACTGGCTGAGCGTGCTGCTGAATTTTGTGGTGATCGCCGCGGTCATCGTGTGGGCCGCGCGCAAGTACATGCCGGGAATATTTCGTGCCCGCACCGCAGCCATCCAGAAGGCGATGCAGGAAGCGCAGAAAGCCAGCGAAGAAGCGCGCCGCAGGCTGGCCGAGATTGAATCGCGCCTGATGAAGCTGGATGTTGAGATTGGCATGATGCGCAACGCCGCCGAGACCGAAGCAGCCGCGGAGGAAGCCCGCATCCAGGCCGCCGCGCAGGAAGATGGGCGGAAGATTGTCGCCGCCGCCGGGCAGGAGATCGCGGCCGCCGCCAAAGCCGCCCGTCGCCAGTTGACGGCACACGCGGCCGATCTGGCAGTCGCGCTGGCGCAAAAACAGATTCGCGTGGACGCCGCCACCGATCAAGCTCTGGTGCGCAATTTTTCTGGACAATTGGGCACAGCCTCGGACAATCCTGAGTCCGGCAGCCGAAGAAAGGACGGGAACTAGACCGTGGCTTCCGTCGCCAGCACCTACGCCCGGGCCTTCGCCGATGTGGTTCTCAGTGCGCGTCTCGATGCGAATCGTGCGATTGGCGGATTGCGCGGCATCGCGGAGAATTTTGCCGGCAGCGCCGATCTCCGCCGGGTGTGGGAGAATCCCGCGGTTCCCGCCGATCAGAAGCGCAAGCTGCTGGACGCGATCGCGCAGCGGGAAGGCATTGACAAGCAGGTGCGCAACCTGGTGGCCGTGCTCATTGATCACCGGCGCGTGCAGTTCCTGCCGCGAATCGTTGAACAACTGGAGAAGGAATTGAATGCGCGGCTGGGATTTGCCGAGGCGCAAATCTGCAGCGCCCGGGAACTCGGCGATCCGGAAAAGCGCGCGCTCGAAGCGCAAATCGAGAAAGTTACCGGCAAGAAGGTCCGCGCCCAGTACGGCCTGGATGCGTCGCTGCTGGGCGGCGCGCTGGTCCGCGTGGGCAGCACCATTTACGACGGTTCGGTGAAGGGGCAGTTGGAGAAGATTCGAGAGGCTATCAGCTCTTAGCTTTTGGCTCATGGCTTTTGGCTTGAACCGTTCAGGCAAGCCAGAGTCAGCAGCCGACACAAGGACAAGCTAAGAGCCAAGAGCAGATTCTATGGCACAAATCAAAGCAGACGAAATCACCAAGCTGATCCGCGAGCAGATCGAGAACTACGAAACCAAGATCTCCGTGGACGAGACGGGCACCGTCATCACCCTGGGCGATGGCATCGCGCGCGTGTATGGACTCGACAAAGTCATGGCCGGCGAACTGCTGGCCTTCCCGCACGGCGTGGCCGGCATCGCCATGAACCTGGAAGAAGACCAGGTGGGCGTGGTGCTGCTCGGCGAATACACCGAGATCAAGGAAGGCGACGAGGTGAAGCGCACCGGCCGCATCATGAGCGTGCCCGTGGGCGACGCCATGATCGGGCGCGTGGTCAACTCGCTCGGCCAGCCCATTGACGACAAGGGTCCGATCTCGACCGACAAGTTCATCGCACTGGAGCGCATCGCGCCCGGCGTCATTGACCGGCAGCCGGTGCGCGAGCCCATGGCCACCGGCCTCAAGGCCATTGACAGCATGATTCCGATTGGCCGCGGCCAGCGCGAGCTGATCATCGGCGACCGCCAGACCGGCAAGACCGCGGTTGCGCTCGACACCATCATCAACAGCAAGGGGAACGATCTGATCTGCATTTACAATGCGATCGGGCAGAAGCGTTCGTCCATTGCACAGGTGGTAAAGATTCTCGAAGACGCCGGCGCGATGGAATACACCATCGTCGTGGCGGCGTCGGCATCGGAGCCCGCGCCCATGCAGTACATCTCGCCCTACGCGGCCTGCGCCATGGGCGAGTACTTCCGCGACAGCAAGCGGCATGCGCTGGTGATCTACGACGATTTGTCGAAGCACGCGGCGTCGTACCGCGAAATCTCGTTGCTGCTGCGGCGGCCGCCGGGACGCGAAGCCTATCCCGGAGACGTTTTCTATCTCCACTCGCGGCTGCTGGAGCGCGCCTCCAAACTCAGCGACAAGATGGGCGGCGGATCGCTCACCGCCCTGCCGATTATCGAAACCCAGGCCGGCGACGTTTCGGCCTACATTCCGACCAACGTGATTTCGATTACCGACGGCCAGATTTATCTGGAAACAGATTTGTTTAACCAGGGTGTACGTCCTGCAGTTAACGTAGGTTTATCGGTGAGCCGCGTGGGCGGCAGCGCGCAGATCAAAGCCATGCGGCAAGTCGCGGGCACGCTGAAACTGGAACTGGCGCAGTATCGTGAACTGGCGGCGTTTGCGCAGTTCGGCAGCGATCTCGACAAAGCCACGCAGGCGCAGTTGAATCGCGGGCAAAGGCTGGTGGAACTGCTCAAGCAGAATCAGTTTTCGCCGCTGCCCTTCTCCAAGCAGATTCTGATCATCATGGCGGGCACAGCAGGATTCCTTGATGACCTGCCGGTGGCGCAAGTTCGTGAGTTCGAGGCGGAACTTTATAAGTACGTGGAGTCAACCAATCCCGGCCTGCTGCGCGCCATCATGGAGAAAAAGATTCTCGATGACACGCTGAAGGGCGAATTGCAGAGCATCATCAAGGAAGCGAAGCAGCAGTTCGTAGCCGCCCGCGAAGCAGTAGCGAAATAATCCGTAGAGACGTAGCTTGCTACGTCTCCTGCGTGCAGCACCTGTGGTAAGTGCGAGACGTAACAAGTTACGTCTCTACGACATGGCAAACATTCTCGACATCCGTCGCCGTATCCGCAGCGTGATCAACACGCGGCAGATCACCAAGGCTATGAAGATGGTCTCGGCGGCCAAACTGCGCCGCGCGCAGGAGCGGGCGCTGGCAGCCCGTCCCTACGCGCACATGCTGACCAACGTTCTGAAGTCTCTGGTGTCGCGTGCCGAAATTTATGATCCCGAGACCGGCTTGCCGAAGCATCCTCTACTCGCGCAGCGCGAAGAGAAGAACATTCTGCTGATTGTGGTCACCGGCGACAAGGGACTGGCCGGGGCGTTCAACGCCAACATCACCAAGGCAGCCCTGCGGTTTCTGGAATCGAAAGCGGGCAAGAACATTGACGTGGAAGCGATTGGCCGCAAGGGGCGCGACTTCTTGCGGCGCCGCTATCCCGCGGCCACAGTGCAGACGCGGAGTCTGGCAGAACTCGCGGAATCCATCGAGGCCCAGCCGGAAGCCGCGGAACGGTCTGGAGCCACGCAAGTCACCGGCGAGCACGTCGGCATTCTCGGCAAAGTGGAATTCGCGCAGGCGGCGGCGCTGGCTGAGAGTGTGATCGCGCGCTACCAGCGCGAGGAAATTGACGCGGTTTACATAGTATTCAACGAATTCAAGTCAGTGATCTCGCAGCGGCTCATTGTGGAGCAGGTTCTTCCCATCGAGCAGATCGGCGAGCAGGCGGTGCGCCTGGTCGAAGAGCCGACGGAAGCAGAAAAGAAACGAGCCAAAGAGGCCGCGATAAGCGCTGGCGTGGGCCTGCGGGGCACGGAAGGCGCGGGGGAAGCGGCCTCACAATTCGGCGCCGCCCAGGTGGATTACATCTACGAGCAAGCGCCGGAAGACTTATTCCGCGCGCTGCTGCCGAAATATGTGAGCATTCAGATCTTCCGCTCGCTGCTGGAGTCGGTAGCCGCCGAGCACGCGGCCCGCATGACCGCGATGGATTCGGCCACCAGCAACGCGACCGACATGATCGATTCGCTGACCCTGATCATGAACCGCGCCCGCCAGGCGAAGATCACGAAAGAGATCATCGAAATCGTCAGCGGCGCGGCGGCGATGTAGTTCGTAGAGACGTTGCTTGCAACGTCTTCTGTGCGCGGGAAGGAGAGACGTAACAAGTTACGTCTCTACGAGAAGACTATGGCTGAAAACGTAGGACATGTCATTCAAATCGCGGGGCCGGCGGTGGACGTGCAGTTTGCCGATGGCACGCTGCCCCCGATCTACCAGGCCGTGAAAGTTGTGAGCGACGGCTTCACCGTTCCTTCCCCGATCAACGTCATCCTCGAGGTGCAGCAGCACCTGGGCGAGGGGCGCGTGCGCTGCGTGGCCATGCAGCCAACCGACGGCATGGTGCGCGGTATGAAAGCCATTGACCAGGGCGGGCCGATTTCCGTACCGGTGGGCCGGGGCACGCTGGGCCGCGTGATGAACGTGATCGGCGAACCGGTGGACCAATTGGGCCCAATCGAGTACACCGAGCGCATGCCGATTCACCGCCTGGCGCCTGCCTTCGATGAGCAGGCCACCACCGCCGAGATGTTTGAGACCGGCGTCAAGGTCGTGGACCTGATCCAGCCCTTCCTGAAGGGCGGCAAGATCGGCTTGTTCGGCGGCGCGGGCGTGGGCAAGACCGTCGTCATCATGGAGCTCATCAACAACGTCGCCAAGAACCACGGCGGCTTTTCCGTATTTGCCGGCGTCGGCGAGCGCACCCGCGAGGGCAACGACCTGTGGCTGGAAATGTCGGAGTCGGGTGTGATCAAGCCCGGCAAGCCGGCCGAGTCCAAGGCCGCGCTCATCTACGGCCAGATGACCGAGCCTCCCGGCGCGCGCCTGCGCGTGGCGCTGACCGGGCTAACGGTCGCGGAATATTTTCGCGATGCCGAAGGCGCCGACACGCTGCTCTTCATTGACAACATTTTCCGTTTCACGCAGGCGGGCTCGGAAGTGTCGGCGCTGCTCGGCCGCATGCCCAGCGCGGTAGGCTATCAGCCGAACCTGGCCACGGAGATGGGCGAACTGCAGGAGCGCATCACATCCACGAAGAAGGGCTCGGTCACTTCGGTGCAGGCGATTTACGTTCCTGCCGACGACTTGACCGACCCGGCGCCGGCCACCACGTTCGCTCACCTCGACGCGACCACCGTGCTTTCGCGCGCGTTGACCGAGATTGGAATTTATCCCGCGGTCGATCCGCTGGCTTCGACCTCGCGCATTCTCGATCCGCGCATCGTCGGCCAGGAACATTACGACGTGGCGCAGATGGTGAAGAAAACGCTGCAGACTTACAAGGACCTGCAGGACATCATCGCCATTCTCGGCATTGACGAGTTGAGCGAAGACCAGAAACTCACCGTGGCCCGCGCCCGCAAGATTCAGCGCTTCCTGTCGCAGCCGTTCCACGTCGCCGAGCAGTTCACGGGCGCCGCCGGACGCTACGTCAAGATCGCCGACACGGTAAAGGGTTTCAAGTCCATCGTGGAAGGCAAGTACGACGACATCCCCGAACAGGCGTTCTACATGAAAGGCCCGATCGAGGAAGTTCTGGAAGCAGCAGAAAAGATGAAAGCGGCAGCGTAGAGACGTTGCTTGCAACGTCTCTGCCGACAGAGGCAGGTCTGCATGTGGCGAGAGAGACGTAGCAAGCTACGTCTCTACGAATCAGGCGGGAATGACTGACACTTTCCAACTCGAGATCGTCACGCCGGAAAAGAAAGTAGTGGAGACGGCGGCGGCGGAAATGCAGATTCCCGGCAAGAACGGGTATCTGGGCATTCTGCCTGGGCACGCGCCGCTGATCACCGAACTGGCGGTCGGGGAAATCACCTACCGCGAAGGCGCCGCCGAGCAGCGCCTGGCCGTGGCCTGGGGATTCGCCGAAGTGCTGCCGAATAAAGTGACGATTCTGGCCGAGACAGCGGAACGCCCCTCAGAAATTGACGTGGACCGCGCCAGGAAAGCCAAAGAACGCGCCGAGCAGCGCCTGACCAGCGGCGACACCACAGTGGACGTCGAGCGCGCGCTCGATGCCCTGCACCGTGCCGAAGCGCGCCTGGACGTTGCCGGAAAGAACAAGTAGCACCTTCCAACCAATATCTTCCTACGGGACGTTGACCTGATCCCGGTTCTCCGCCGGCACGTACTTCACCGCCGCCGTGCGCTCCAGTTTGTCCCACGCAAACTTGCGGCCTTCCAGCGCGCGCTTCAGCGTCCTGAATAGCACGATCGAAAATAGCTGACGATACGCGAAGCGCTGCAGCCAGACCTGGCTGAGCAGCCAGACGTCCTCTTTGTCGTCGGGCCGGCGGCGCTCGAGGGCGAAGGCAATGGCTGACGCGAAGAAATCAATTACCAGGAAGGCAAAGAAGAAGAGCACGAGTTTGTGGAAGCTGGCGGGATCGGTCGAATCCGGATGGAAATGTTTTTGGATGAAGTACCAGATCGTACCCACGGCAAACATGATGTCAATGAGCGGCGACACCAGCGGCAGCAGAATCTGGAAGATCACAATATTGGGCAGGGCCACCCATCCCAGCGCGCCCTTGCGGGCGAACACTCCGCGATGCTTGTACACGGCCTGCAGAATGCCGAACGACCATCGGAAACGCTGTCGCATCAACGCATTCGCATTGGTGGGAGCCTCGGTGTAGGCGAGCGCCATGTCTTCATATTCCACGCGATATCCGCGGCGTAGCAGCGCCATGGTGAGATCGGCGTCCTCGGCGACAGTGTCAATGTGATAGCCCCCCGCTTCACACACGGCGGAAACGCGCCAGGCGCCAATTGCTCCCGGCACAACGCTGACCGCGCCCAGAACGTCGAGGGCGCGCCGTTCGAAGTTCTGGCTGGTGATGTATTCGAGAGCCTGCCAGCGCGTCCAGAGATTCACCCGGTTCCCCACCTTGGCGTTGCCCGCGATGGCGCCGACTTTGGGATTGATGAAATGCGGCACCAGGCGTGAAATCGCGTCCCCGGCGATGATGGTGTCGGCGTCAATGCCCACAAAAAGTTCTGCGTCCCCGATATGCTCGATGCCGTAGTTGAGCGCCTCGGCCTTGCCGGAATTCGGCTTGCCCAGGATCAGCACCTTCCCCGAGGCCGCCTCAGCGGCAAACGCGTTGCGCGCGACTTCGAGCGTGCGGTCCTTGGAGCCGTCGTCAATCACGATGACGCGCAGATTTGGATAGTTGGAGTTCAGCGCCGCGCGCACCGTGCGCTCGATAACTTTTTCTTCGTTATAGGCAGGGATCAGCACCGCAACTTTCGGCCGGTAGGAAGCGATCTCGGCAGGCTTGCCGAAAATTTTCTCATGCACGCGGTCATAGACCGCCGCCGCTCCGATGAAGATCAGCCGCCCGGTCATCAGCAGGTCGCCCACCAGAAAAATCCAGGTGATGCCCATAACGCCGGCGTCGAAAAGCCAGAATCCCAGGCTGTCCAAGCGCGCGGCCCAAAGCTCTCCGGCGGGCAGCGGCGCCATCACATCCGCCTTGCTCTTGCCCAGCAGTTCGTAAACCGGCGCGATCTCGTAACCGCGGGCGCGCACGCCGTCAATGATCATGGGTAAGGCGCGCACCGTCTCGGCGCGATTGCCGCCGCCATCGTGCAGCAGCACAATGTTGCCGCAACGCAGATCCTCCACCCGGCACGGCGGCAAGTGCGCCAGCACGTACGATGCGATCTGCTCGGCGGAGCGCCGGGGATTCTCGCTCCAGTCATTGGGATCGATCCGGTTCCCCACGGTGATGTAGCCCATCTCTTGTGGGATTTCGAGCGGGCGTACCTGGTCCGATGTATCAGGTTCTTCGTCTATGGCGTAAGGCGGCCGCATCAGGAGGGAGCGCACCCCCATCAGGCTGCCAAACAGCCGTTCGGTCAGGTTCAGCTCGACCTTCATTTGGGCCGTCGAGATGTTGCTCACGTCGGGATGCGTGAAGGTATGGTTCCCGATGATGTGGCCTTCCTCATAAATCCTCTTGGCGATGCCAAAAAACTTATCGGTCTGGATACCAATGAGGAAGAAAGTAGCGGAAGCGTGCTTGTCCTTCAGAACGTCGAGAATCTTGGGCGTCCACTCCGGGTCCGGGCCATCGTCAAACGTGAGGGCGACTTTGTTCGGACTATACCCATAGCGGCCGACGCGGTAGGGCTCGGGCAACGACTGGAAAACCTCGTCGGTGATCAGCCGCGTGTTCGGATCAGTGGTCAAATCGCGGGTGCCATGGGCCGGCTTGTCTTCGATGCGCAGGATTTCTCCCTGGCCTTCCATGTCCACGGAGGCGCCGGGCGGCACGTCGCGCAGTTTATCGGTGGCGCCGCCGTCGCCGGGCACGTCCCAAACCCGCCACAGCGAGCGGTCTTCGCCGCCGAGTCGCCAGAGGGCGAAAGTCTGAATGCCCAGCGTCTGCGCCGCCCGCATGTGATTCAGCGCCGTCACCGCATCGAGAAACCAGATATCGTGCCGAAAGTTGCGCTCGTCCAGATAGCTGAAATGAGGATTCAGCGCATCATCATCGAACGTCACGTCTTCGTCGGAATCGCGCGCCGCCAGCCACGCGTCCTGCACGGTGACCGTCGAGTCATGCTCCCCCGGCGGCAGGTTCCCCTTCTTTGGCTTGAGCACCCAGTCGTAGCCGTAGTTGGCGATCGCGCAGATGATTTTTTCCTGTGGGATGACGCTCTTGGCAAACGTCAGGTTCTGCACGAACCAGTCCTGTGAGGCCACCGGGCCGGACGTCGCGCCGGGATAGTGCTCGTCGTAGTTCATAAGAACGACGCCGTCGGCGGCGGCCGCGACCGCGGCGTAATCGTACTCACTGTTGTGCGGCGGCACGGCGACGTAGAGCTTCATGCCGCGCGTGTGCAGGTCGGCGGACAATTCGTTCAGCAGCGCCTTGTACCCGGGCTGGCCTTTGGCCGGGAAGGTTTCAAAGTCCACCATCAGGCCGTGGTAGCGTCCGGACGCCAGAAATTGTCCAACCTGCTGCCGGAAAAGCGCTCGCGCGTCAGGATCGTTCAGGAAATTCACGATTTCTCCGACCCATTGGCTGCCGTCGAAGTTGTTGACCATGGGGAATACTTCCATGCTGGCGTCTTCCGCCTTGAGCAAGGGCATGACACGGTCATCCACGGAGCGCACGGTGCTTGCCTGCACCACGTCAAAAAACTTGTTGGTCTGGTCGTCCACGCCCTGCAGGCGGCCGTCGGCCGTCAGCACATGCAGCCAGTCGGGATACAGAAGGTCAATCTGGCGGGCGTAGTCGCGCAACGAAGAAAAACTTGCGGCGTCCCAGGGCACGTAGAAGGCGGCCCGAATTCCTTCTTCCTCATTCAGTTTCACCTGCGAAGCCGCTACTTTGGATTTGCGATGGGAATGCGCGGCGGCTTTCTTCTGACGGTCGCGCGCCTTGTCTTTTTCATTCTCCTTGAGCGCCTTGAAGGCGCGTTTCTGGGGCGAAAAAAGAAGTTCCGGCAGGGGCTCATTCCGCAGCGCGCTGTAGACGAAGAAGATGATCAGCGCGGAAACTACGACCGCGACCACGTCGAACAGGCGCCGCAGCCGTTTCCAGCGGGCGCGTCGCGGATCATAGAAGACAGGGCCTGCCATGGAGGATGGTGCCTTTATGGTAAGCCGCGCAAGGCACACGGTCAATTCTCAGGCGGCAGATTACAGGCGGGTTGGCGCCCCTGAGTCGGTCACCGCGCCGTAGCCGCAGGACAGCCTTAAACGCGCTATATTCGCAGGGTGCGGGAACTTGTAGGGAAGAAGGCGCGGTTCTTTTTCGCCGCCAGCCTGGCGGCGCTGGCCCTGCGCCTGCTGTTTGTCCTGCGTTTTCCCGGCATTGTGGACGATTCCCGGCTCTACGCCAACATCGCGGAAAACTGGCTGCGGCACGGCGTTTACGGCATCACGAACTCGGGCGTGATCACGCCGACCCTGTCGCGCCTGCCCGGATACCCTGCCTTCCTCGCCGTGATTTTCTTCCTGTTCGGGGTCGAGAATTTTCGCGCCGTTCTACTCGTGCAGTCGCTGGTAGACCTGGCGACATGTTTCCTGATCGCCGACCTGGCGCGGCGGTGCTTTTCGGAACGGGCAGCGCAGGCGGCGTTTCTGCTGGCAGCTTTCTGCCCGTTTCTGGCCAACTATGCGGCGACGGCTCTGACCGAAACTCTGGAGATTTTCTTCACCTCGCTCGCGCTGGATCTGGCGCTGCGCAGCCTGGCCGCAGGCAACGGCGATCTCCGCAAGAGAAAAGGACATCTGGTCTGGCTGGGCTGCGGACTCTCCATCGGAGCAGCCATCCTGCTGCGGCCCGACGGCGGAATCCTCTTCGCGGCCGTGGCCGGTTATCTGCTGTTCTTGCTTCTGCGCCAGGTCTGGGACAAGAACAGCGCACCCCGCACATCGCGATCCATGGTGTGGGCGATCGCGCTGATCGCCGCCGGCGTCGCCACTCCCCTGGTCCCGTGGACGCTGCGCAATCTGCACACCCTGCATCGTTTCGAGCCTCTCGCTCCACGCTATGCTAACGATTCCGACGAGCCGATCATGCCCGGCTTCAATCGCTGGGTGAAGACCTGGACCGCCGATTATGTCTCCGTGCAGGAAATCTACTGGAACGTCCCCGGCGAACAAATTGACGTCGCGCGCCTGCCGGCCCGGGCCTTTGACTCCGAGCAGCAGCGAAGACTCACCAGCGATCTGTTCGCCGACTACAACCGCGACCACGACATGACTCCCGAACTCGACGCCGGCTTCGGATCTCTGGCGTCCGATCGCATTCGCTCGGCGCCCCTCCGCTATTACCTGTGGCTTCCGGCCCTGCGCATCGCCGACATGTGGCTGCGTCCGCGCACCGAACTGTTCCCTTCCGACCCGCGCTGGTGGGAGTTCAATGACGACGGCCGCTGGCTCGCCGTCAGCCTCGGCTTCGGATTGATCAACCTGTTGTATGTGGCGATGGCTGCCGCGGGCCTGCTCCGCGCGCGCGAATTTTTCGGCATTGGATTATTGGTTTTGTTTCTGCTGCTCCGCTCCCTGTTCCTCGGAACCCTGGAAAATCCCGAACCCCGCTACACCCTGGAATGCTATCCCACAGTGATTTTTCTCGCCTCCGCCGTGTTTCATCGCTAGGCCGAGGTGTGCCCCCTTCCAAATGGCCTATCGGTGCCACGTCAGGATGCATCTCTTAACGTGTGTCCCAGACTGGAATACCTTGAAAATTAAGCTTGAAAGCCGTGGTCCGGCAGTTGCACAATTCGCCCCATAAGGTCCCCAGGGTCTCGCCTGTTGGCTTTTGTTTCCCTGGGTGAAGACAAAATTCAGACTGTAACGCCCTCGTGGGTAAAGGAGCTTCCCATGCGTTCTAGCTCACGTGTAGTTATTTTGTTGGCTACATCCCTCCTCGCTTTGCAAGGTTTGACCTTTGCCCAATCGGCGACCACATCGCTGCGTGGAACGGTCACGGACCCAACTGGCGCGGCCATACCCGGAGCCAAAGTGACGCTGAGCAGCGCCGAGCGTGGCATTGTGCACACTGCGACCAGCGGAGCCAGCGGCGGCTATGAGTTTCTTCAGCTGCAGCCAGGAACTTATCAGCTGACCGTGGAGAAGGCCGATTTCCGCAGGTACGAGTACAAGAATATTTCCCTGCTCGTGGATACTCCGACCACCATCAACGTGAAGCTGGAGTTGGGCTCGAGGACAGAAGTCGTCGAAGTTACGGCGGCGGGCGCAACCATCAATACGACCGACGCCTCCATCGGCAACGCCTTCGATGAACGCCAGGTCAAAGAGCTTCCCATGGAAGGGCGGAATGTTCCCGATCTGCTGACGCTCCAGGCGGGGGTGACTTACATAGGGAACCGGGAAACTCCTAACGAGCTCAACGTGGACACGCGCGGCGGAGCCGTCAATGGCGCCCACAGCGATCAAAGCAATATCACTCTGGATGGCGTTGATGTCAATGATCAGGTCAACGGCTACGCCTTTACGGCCGTCCTGCCGGTCACTTTGGACTCGATGCAGGAGTTCCGTGTGACCACGACCAACTATGGCGCCGATGCCGGGCGCTCTTCGGGAGCGCAAGTGTCCCTGGTTACCAAGAGTGGCACCAATAAGTTTCACGGATCGCTCTATGAATACCTCCGGAACACCTATACCAGCGCGAACGACTATTTCGTGAAAGCTTCGGAAGTAAAAGACGGGTCACCGAACATACCGCCCAAACTGATTCGCAACATTTTCGGGGGCTCTCTCGGCGGGCCGTTCATGAAGAATCGCTTTTATTTCTTTGTGAATTATGAAGCCGCCCGCCAGCGGGAGGGGGCGAGCGATCTGCGTATCGTGCCGAGCGATGCGCTAAGGGCGGGTTTTCTTACCTACCAGTGCGCGGTCCCCAGTCAATGTCTGGGAGGGTCAGTGCCCGGTGATCCAACTCCAGTACTGGGGGGCTACTACGCCCTCTCGCCGACGCAGCTCGTCTCCATGGATCCAAACCATGTCGGTGCCGATCCGGTGATGCTGAGTTATTTCCAGACTTTTCCCCATGCCAATGATTTTTCCCAGGGCGATGGTTTCAACTTCCAGGGCTACCGTTTCAGTGGCCCCATTCCTACCAACAAAAACTGGTACATTGCGCGACTTGACTACAAACTGAACGACAGCGGAACCCACACCCTGTTCTGGCGCGGGGCCCTGCGAAATGACAATCATTCCGATGCGCCTTACCTTCCCGGTACTCCTCCTCTGTCTAGCTTGCTGGATTTCAGCAAAGGGTTCACGGTGGGCTATACGGCCACCTTAAGGCCGACGCTTCTTAACAACTTCCACTACGGTTACACGCGCCAGAGCTGGGGCTTGCCCGGCAACAACGATAATACGCCGGTGATCTTCTTTCGCGGCCTCAACGATAACGGCACGCCGAACAATTCCAGCCAGGCCATCACGCGGGGTGACGACTTCCGGTCCATCGTGAACAATCTCGTGGACGACATATCGTGGTCGAAAGGGAAGCATACAATCCAGTTCGGTACGAACCTTCGATTTATCCGCAGTCCGCGGAACAACTTCATCAACTCTTTCCCCTCGGGCACGACGAACGTTTCCGCGCTGGATACGGCCGGATTCGCCAACACCAGCAGTCCATTCGACCCTGGCAACAACCATTTCCCCGCCGTCGATCTGGGCTTTAACAATCAATACGACTATCCGGCGATCGCCCTATTGGGGATGGTTACGCAGTACAGCGCCAGCTTCAATTTCCAAAAAAACGGAACCGCGTTACCTGTGGGCGCTCCGGTGAGCCGGCATTGGGGCGAAGACGAATACGAGTTCTACGTGCAGGATTCGTATCGGATGAAGCCGAACCTGACGGTGAACGTTGGCCTTCGCTATTCGCTGTTTTCGCCGCCCTGGGAGACGACTGGCACCGAAGTAGCGCCCACATTCAGCATGGGGCAGTGGTTTAAGTTGCGCGCCAAGGACATGCTGGAGGGCATCGGCTCGAACCAGGATCCGACCGTGACCTTCGCTCTGGCGGGGGCGGCTAACGGGAAACCGGGATATTACTCATGGGACTTCCATAACTTTGGCCCACGCGTATCTTTCGCCTACACACCGCGCCCCGATGGTGGATGGCTGAAAAACCTGACCGGCGAAGGAGATAAGACGGTGATCCGGGCTGGGTTTGGGATCGTTTACGATCATATTGGACCCGGTCTGCTCTCCAGCTTTGACCAGAATGGGTCGTTCGGTCTCTCCACGCAGTTGACGAACTCCGTGCTTCCTTCTGCAGCCACCTCCCCACGGCTGACCAGCCTGACCAGTGTGCCCACAACCTTGTTTGACGGCGTAACACCCTTTGCTCCCCCAACTCCGACGGGAGGCTTTCCCTATACCCCGCCGCCCTCGGGATCGGGCTTGGGCATCTATTGGGGATTGGACGATCAGATTAAAACCCCTTATTCCTACGCGTTGGACCTTTCCGTGGCCCGCGAACTGAGCAATGGCCTGAGTTTGGAGGTCTCTTACGTGGGCCACCTGTCGCACCGTCTGCTGGCCCAGGAAGACTTGGCCATGCCTCTTAATCTGGTTGATCAGAAATCAGGAATTTCCTACTTCGCGGCTGCCAACCGTTTCTCTCGGTTATCTGCCGCCGGCACGCAGACTTCCGCGATAACGCCGAGTCTGGTGGGCCCAACGGCGGCCTACTGGAAGAACATGATGGCTCCCTTGAAGGCGGGGGATCAATACAACCTCTCCTGCACTGGAAACGTCAACCCCAACATCAACTCGACCGGCGCACCGCTAGCGTTCACCACAGACCCGTTGATGGCAGCCTACGATCTGTTTAGCTGCTTCACCTATAACGAGACCACGGCATTGTCAGCGCTTGACTATGCTGGCTCCGACTTCAACGCGGCTGGTGTGGCCGGAATCGCCGGCATGTTGACTGGAGGTAGTGGTTGCGGTTATGCAAACTGCCCCGCCAACTACTACCCGAGCATTCTAGGACAGAATGCGTTTTTCAACAGCCAGTTCCACTCGTTGTATGCCTGGCGATCGATCGCCAATGCGAACTACAACGCATTGCAAGTCAGCCTGCGGAAGAGGATGTCACACGGCTTGCAGTTCGACGTGAACTACGCCTACTCCAAGGCCATTGATCTTTCCTCCAGCGCTGAAAGAGTCGGGCCGTGGGCCGGAGTGGCGCAAGGCAGCAACATCGTCAACTCATGGAACCCCAATCAATTGCGGGGTGTTTCTGACTTCGATACCACCCACCAGTTCAACACCAACTTCATCTTCGAATTGCCCGTTGGCAAGGGAAAGGCCATCGCCAGGAACGCCAACGGCGTTGCCAACGCGATCATCGGAAGCTGGCAACTTTCCGGCTTGGCTCGCTGGACGAGCGGATTCCCAGTCAGCATCAATAACGGAAGCACCTGGCCGACCAATTGGCAACTGGAGGGGAACGCGACGCAAATCGGGCCGGTGCACACAGGGCTGCTGAAGCAGAGCACCTCCACAGTACCCGTCGCAGTACCTAATCTCTTCCTTGATCCTTCGGGACCAACCGGGAGGGGGGCCTTCCGGCATGATTACCCGGGCGAATCAGGCGGGCGTAACCCAGTGCGTGGTCCAGGTTTCGCTGGCCTGGACGCAGCGCTCAGCAAGACTTGGAAAATGCCCTACGCCGAGTCGCACTTCCTGAAATTCCGCTGGGAGGTGTTCAATGTACTGAACCACACCGAGTTCGACGTGGCTTCAATCACTAACGGGATTGATCAATCGGGTTCGTTCGGGGCGTTCAGCGGCGTGCTCACCAACCCGCGCGTGATGCAGTTCGCGATGCGTTACGAGTTCTAGATCCGGTAAAATCGGTTCCGCGAAGAACCAGTTTTGCGGGGGCGGAGAAATTCGCCCCCGTTCTTTTTGCGGACCATCGGCGTCAGTTGCTTTTGTCTTTAGCGTGCACCTCGCGGACGAGGCAGCCGATTCCTATGGCTGCCGGATTCAGCGCCCTAGCCCAGCGGCGAGTCGCTCATGCGGAAGCGCGTGCGGACGTGTTCGGAGAGGAATTCGATGGCTGCGCGGTTCTTCACCGGATCGGCCTGCGCCAGATACTTCATCGCCTCTACCAGCAGGCGTTGCCCATCTACGTAACGAGGGTCCGTGGTGCGTTCCCGGCGCTTGTTTCCCAGCTTAGGAGGGACTGTAATCGTAAAAACCTTGGCCATTTATGAACCCGACTGAAGGTGGGGCCAGTATATCTCCCCCGGTGCAAATCTCAGCAGAACTTCTTATTCTTTAGATTCAACAACTTAACCACGAGGCGAGATGGTTTGCGTCTTGCCCGTCGTCTTCAGCTTGAAAACCTCATCCGGGATCTTCCTCCCGTTCACCTGAATGGACGAGTACTTGGCCAGGCGGTAATCCCCCTGCGGATCAAAGAACTGCTGCTGCCTCGAGATGCCTGTCTCGAGATCAATCCACAGCACAATCTTGTTGAAGTTGCCCCGCACCCGCTCCGATTTCGGGATGAGTTGCAATCTGGCCGTGGCGACGCCGCCAACCGTATCCGGCCCGAGGTAGGTCACGTCGAAGGCTTTGCGCAACTCCTGCCCGCTGCCTCCGAAGCCGAGGACGAGATAGCTCTCAAAATCGGCGTTGTTCTTGCCTAAATCGTAAACCGTTACCTGGTCCGGCTTGGGCTGGTACATTCGAAACTTACCGCCGCTGAACAGCAAGTACTTGGGCTCGGGCTTCAGGTGGTCGGGACTGCTTCCGGCCATCCGGATGTCGGCCTTCATCTCGATGTCTTTGCCGGCGCGGCGGTAGTAGATTGTGCCGGTCTGGATGTCATCCACTTCATCAATGACTTTTTCGTACCGATCCCACTCGAACTCGGCCTGGGTGCTGCGGAAACTGGCGGCCGCCGCGTCCATGGTCTTCAGCACAGCGTCCAACTCGCCGGGATCTGCGGGCTTCTGCGGCGGGCCGAAGTGCAGAAGGCTCCAGACCAGCGCGATGGGCAAGATCGAAGAGGGGACGATCAACGAGGGCATAATCAACGACGAGAAGATCGGCGAAAAACTTTTCATCTGCATTTCGATTTCGAACCGCTGCCCCGAACTAGTCTCTTTTCACCAGCACCTTGTAACTCTGCACCTGTCCCTTGCGGTCTGCCACAGTCTCGTAACTCACGATCGAGACGGCCCCCGAAATCGGCTCGATGATGCGCAGCAACTGTTCCCGCACCGCACGATCATCGCCCGGCGTTACGGCCGTGGCCGTAACCTGGTAGAGCAGCCGCCCTTCCCCGTCGGTCGTCACCCACACGTCGGTGGGATGCGAATTGCGCGATACAGGTTTGTCGTTGAAGTTGATCACGCGCGGCGAGAACAACACAAAGATCAGGATCAGCGTGACCATGATGTCGTAATGGAGCGTGCCCCGCTCATACTGCCACAGGATGTATCCACGAATTGTTCGCCAGACGGCGTTCATCGGCAGGGGCGCGCTGGGCGCGGCGGTCGTGAGTTGTGCTCTCTGCAAGTCTAGTGACCAGTCCTTGTCTTGGCAATCCGAGCGCAGCGAACTGCGGGCAGTGAGATTTGAGCGGTGAGCCAAATCACTCCGGAACAAGCTCGCTCACTGCTCATCGCTCGCCGCTCATAGCTTCCTGGGCGTAATCCGCTCCGCGCCAATATAACCCCGCAGCGCCTCGGGAATCACCACGCTCCCGTCGGCCTGCTGGTAGTTCTCCACAATCGCCACCCAGGTCCGGCCCACGGCCAGCCCGCTCCCGTTGAGCGTGTGTACCAGTTCGGTTTTGTTCTTGCCCTCGGGACGATAGCGAATGTTGGCCCGCCGCGCCTGGTACGACTCGAAATTCGAGCACGACGAAATCTCGCGAAACAGTTGCTGCCCCGGCAGCCAAACTTCGATGTCGTACGTCTTCGCCGCAGCCGCGCCCATATCTCCCGTACACAGCGTGACCACACGATAGTGCAGTCCGAGCTTCTGCAGCACTTCCTCGGCGTCATGCGTGAGTTTCTCGTGTTCTTCGTAGGAATTCTCCGGCCGCGCGAACTTCACCAGCTCCACTTTCTGAAACTGATGCTGCCGGATGATGCCGCGCACATCCTTGCCGTACGACCCGGCCTCGCTGCGGAAACACGGCGTATAGGCCGTCAGCGAAATCGGCAGCCGCGCCGCATCGAGCACTTCGTCGCGATACAGATTCGTGACCGGAACCTCCGCCGTCGGAATGAGCCAGAGATCTTTCTCCCCGTGCGGCACGCGGAACGAATCGGCGGCAAATTTCGGCAGTTGCCCGGTCCCATACATGGAATCGGAATTCACCAGATACGGCGGCAGAACTTCGGTGTATCCGTGCTCGCGCGTGTGCAGATCGAGCATGAAGTTCATCAGCCCGCGCTCGAGCTTCGCCCCCAGATCCCAGTACACGGCGAACCGCGCACCGGTCAGTTTCACCGCCCGCTCCAGGTCGAGGATGCCGAGTTCGGCGCCCAGGTCCCAGTGCGGCTTGGGCGCGAAATCAAACTTGGGCGGCGTGCCCCAGCGGCGTACTTCCACGTTGTCGTCGGCGCTGTGGCCGACCGGCACGCTCGCGTGCGGCAGGTTGGGAATACCCACCAGAAGGTCGCGCAGGCGGGCATCCAGATCGGTGGCCGTCTTTTCCAGCGTCTGAATTTGCTCGCGCAGGTCTTTGGTCTGGGCCATCGCCGCGCTGGCGTCCTGGCCGGCCTTCTTCAGCTTGGCGATCTCTTCGGAAGCCTTGTTGCGCTGGGCTTTCCGGCTCTCCGCCTCGGTGATGGCGTGGCGGCGCTCGGTGTCCACCTCGCGGAAGTCTTTGAGCACGACAGCCGGATCCATGCCGCGCTGGCGCAGCTTTTCTTCCACTAGGGGCAGGTTTTCGCGGACGAAATTCAGATCGAGCATGGGAACCTAATACTGTATCGGAAATAGGGCGGGGTGTGCACGCCGGTCGCCGCCGCAAAACCTTGAACTACGAAGGACACGAAGGTGGTGAATGGGGTTCGCTACTTCGCCGGCGCCAGCGACTTCAAATAAGCCACGATCGCCTCGGCATCCGGCTGGTTGTAACGATACTGCGGCATTGGTGGCCGCGCGGGAAGGCCGTTGGAGGCTATCCCTGTCATGAAGAACTTGATGGCCGCGTCCTTCTCCCATCCCGGGAGTCCAGCAATGTTTACCGACTTGTCCGCCCAGACGGGCATCGGGACAAGCGGCTTAAACGGCAGCGTAGTTCCCTTGAGCCATTGCTCCTTGATCGGTTCTCCTTTTTCATCGTGCGGCGTGTGGCAGTCGCCGCACATGCCGATACCTTCGACCAGATACTTGCCGCGAGCCACAGTAGCGGCCGAGGCTGCGTGGGCCTTCGGCTTCTGCCCCGCCAGAATGGGAACCAACAACAGCACGGATGCGATGACACCGAAGAAGATTTTCTTCATGGGCTGCGCCTCGTTTTTCATGGGCTGCGCCTCCTGCAACTCAAGAATGAGATAATCGGCCAGCCATACTAGCACTCCACGCCGCCGGCTGGGAACAGGAGCTTTTGGCGTATTTCCCCCGCCTGTGTAAACTAACTTCGCGATGAGATCTTCCCCCAGATCCTGCGCTGTGCGGCTGTTTTTCTGGCTGGCCTGCGTCGCGGCCGTGGCCGCGCTTTCTCTTTCCCTGTCCGTTCCCCTCTTCGCTTCGGCCTATAACGGCCGGCCCAAGCTGGTCGTCGTCATTGTGATTGATCAGTTCCGCGGCGACTATCTCGATCGCTATCGCGACCAGTTCGGAGACGCCGGGTTTCGCCTCCTGCTCGACCACGGTGCCTACTTCCCCGACTGCAACTACAACTACGCCAACGTGCGCACAGCGCCCGGGCACGCCACGCTCTTCACCGGCGCCTACAGCAACGGCCATGGCATCGTCGCCAACGAATGGTGGGATCAGAATAAGAAGCGCGTGGTGACTTCCGTCGAAGACGACGCCACCAAGCTGGTCGGCGTGGCCGCGGACAAAACCGGGGCCTCCCCCCACAACCTGCTCGCCGACACGCTCGGAGATGAGCTCAAGCTGGCCACGCAGGGCAAGTCTCGCGTTTTTGGGTTGTCCTTAAAAGACCGCGCCGCCGTTCTTCCCGCCGGATTCGCCGGAGACGCCTACTGGATCGAGCCGAAAAGCGGCGCCTGGGTGACTTCCACCTACTATCGCAACGAGCTGCCGCGCTGGGTGCAGGATTTCAACTCCACTCGCCCCGCCAAGTATTGGGACCGCGACTGGAAAGACGCGCAGGGCACTCTGCTGCGCTCGACCGCGCATCGCAAGAGCAAAGACGGCTCGGAAGCCGGTTTCTACGAAGTGATCGGCCCCACGACGTTCGGCAACGAGTACGAGTTCGAGTTCGCCAAGGAACTGGTGGTCTACGAAAACGTGGGCCGCGGGCCGGCCACCGACCTGCTTGCCATCAGCCTCTCGCCCAACGACATTCTTGGTCATCAGGTCGGGCCCGATTCCCCCGAAATGCAGCAGATGGCGCTCGATCTCGATCACGAACTGGCCGATTTCTTCGCCTTCCTCGGCCACCAGATCGGGCTGGCCGACGTGTGGATCGCGCTCTCCGCCGATCACGGCGTTTCCTCGCTGCCCGATCAGGTCAGGAAGTTACGCATCCCGGCCGCCAATCTCGACGGCGCGAAAATGGACGCGCAGATCAACGCCGCGATTACGGCAAAGTTTTCTCCCGGCCACCCTGCGACCTATGTCAAGCTGGATTATCCGATGGCCTGGCTCGATCAAGATGCTTTCACCATCGCCGCCCACGTGCGCGAGCGCGACGCCGAAGCCGCCGTCGGCGAAGCCATGAAGCAGGCCGGCCTGCGCGACTACTACACCAAGTCGCAACTAGCCGCCGGCGAAGCTCCCAACACCGCCCTGGGACGAAAATATCTCAACAGCTATTCCCCGGAAGGCAGTTGGTATGTGATGGGCGTTCCTGACATCTACACGGTCGGAGGCATCAAAGGAACCGACCACGCTTCGCCCTACAACTACGATACGCACGTGCCCCTGGCCTTTTACGGACTGCCGTTCCAACCGGGAACGTACCGCACCAGCGTCGAGCCTGTGGATCTCGCGGCCACGCTCGCTTCGCTGCTGGGAATCAACGCTCCCACGCATTCCGTGGGGCGGGTGCTGACCGAAGCTCTGGCTCCGCCTCATCATGCGTTGCATCCAGGTGCGCGGGAGAGCCAGCCATGACCGCCTCCTCTTCCAACCCGGGCCACGCAACTCCTGACCTTGGAGTCAGCTTCGCGGGCATTCAGCTCAAGAATCCCGTCATTGCGGCCAGCGGTACGTTTGGTTACGGGGTCGAGTTCGAAGACGTGGTTCATCTGGCCAAGCTGGGCGGGCTTGTGGTGAAGGGCCTCTCCCGGGAACCGATGATTGGCAATCCTCCGCCCCGTCTCTGGGAAACTGCCGCGGGCATGTTGAACGCAATCGGCCTGCAGAACATCGGAGCGCAGGGATTTCTCGAGGAAAAGCTTCCCCGCCTGCGCCAGATCAAAAACATCGTGGTCATCGCCAACGTTTTCGGATACACCCGCGAAGACTACGAACGGACCATCGAGATCCTCAACGATGGCGAGGGCATGGCCGCCTACGAGTTGAACGTTTCCTGCCCCAACACGGCGCACGGCGGACTGCAATTCGGCAGCGATCCGCGCTCGCTCGACGAAATCGTCACCACCGCCAAGCGCGTGGCGCAACGGCCGCTGATCGTGAAGTTGTCGCCCAACGTTACCAGCATCGCGCAGATGGCCTACGTCGCGCAGGAAGCCGGAGCGGACGCGCTCTCGCTGATCAATACCTTCGTCGCCATGGCGATTGATCCGGAAACGCGCAGGCCGCGCATCGCCAACGTCACCGCCGGATTGTCGGGCCCGGCCATCAAGCCCATCGCGGTGCGTATGGTCTACGACGCCGCCCAGGCGGTAAAAATTCCTGTCATCGGCATGGGGGGAATCTCAACCGCGGCGGACATCATCGAATTCATGCTGGCCGGAGCGACCGCAGTGCAGATCGGCACCGCCAGCTACTGGGACCCCTGCGCCACCGAGAAAATTGTGGACGAACTTCAGGAATGGTGCGCGGAGCACGAAATCATGCGCCTGGCTGACCTCACCGGCGGAATGATTCTGGAGTAAGCCCCTCAGACTCACGAGGACGCCGCCTCAGCGGTGATGTCTGCCGCCGCCGTGACCGCCAGAATGACCGCCTGCATGTCCGCCAAAATGACCACCGCCACCCGAGTGTCCCCTGCTGAAACTTTTCCCGCCGCCGAAGCCCTTCCCACTGCTGAAGCTCTTGGGCGCACGTCCGCCCCCACCAGTTAAGTGGAAGCGCCCCGAGTTCCCGCTGCCGAAGTTTTTCCCGCCGCCGAAACTCTTCGGCCCATGCTCACCGCCAAACAGATGGAATCCGCCCGAGTGCGCCGTCTTGCCCGAAGACCCGAATTCGCCGCGTTGAAAGCCTGATGTCTGGGCGCGATAGCTCCGCGGCGAATTGCCATAGGCTCTCTCCGCCCTCCTGCCGTAGCCTTCTCCGGCCCCGCTGGAGAAACGCTGCCCGTAGGCCGCACGGCTTTGCTGCTGCAGCCTGCTTGCCATCTGGTTATGGTTGTAGGCCTGCTGCGGCCGGCCGTAGCCGCCTCCAAACGGCCGGAAGCCCTCACTGGAGCGTTCTCTAGACCGATTCTCCGCAAATCGGTTGTCCCCAAATCTGTCCGACGTTCGGCCGAATCCCTGTCCGTGGCCTACATATCCACCGCCGCGCCGGTCGAAACTCCTCCACCCCCGGTCGTAGCTGTTCGCCATCCCTCCCCGTTCCGGAAAGGCGTGAAACCCTCTGTGCCGGAAGCCCCAATCGGCCACCGTGTTACTGTGCGAATCGTAGTTCGAATCCTGAAAGAGCACAGCATGGGCCAGCCAGTTCAGTCCCCAGGCCAGCCAGCCCCAGGGGGTGTGACTGAAGGCCGTCATTGCGATTCCGAGCCCATAACTTATCGGCGAGGAGCCGAAAGACGAGCCGAAAAATGAACCCAGCGCCCCCAGGAGCGAAAATCCCGGATAGGGTGACACCGGCTCTCCGTAGACAGCCCACGGGTTATAGGCTGGCACATAAATCACCTGCGGATTCACCGGCGCCAGTTCGATGTTGCCCTGCTCGTAGCGCACTTCTTCCTGCGGTGTGCTGCGCAGGTTTCCCGCTGCCTCAGCACGCCGCCGCATCACCTGCACCGCCTCCAGTACGTCTTGCGGCTGGTTATAGTAGGCATTGCCCAGGTCGGTGGTCCACTGCAGATTCCGATCCATCTGCTCGAGCACCTGCGGAAACGCGGCCAATGCCTTCAGGCTCGGGTCCCAGGGCTGGACATCGGCGCCGGCTGCAATCTGTTCAGGATAAGCATTGCCCTGCGCTTGCCTCCAATGGTCGGCCTCCGCCACCTGCGCCGGGTAGGTTGATGCGGCCAGCACTTGCGCCACCAGCGCATCCGGATAGAGCGCGATCGGCGCCACCAGTTGCTCGAGCTGCATCGCATTCAGTGGCTGGGCCGGCGCTTGTGCCTGTACATAACCCCGCTGCTGCTCAGGCGCGTGCGAATCGTTCTGCGGCCATCCCTGCTCCGCCTGCTGCGCCCAGAGCTGTCCCTGGCCCAGCAGAAGCAGAAGCGGAATCAACCCTAGCGCGACCAGACGTTTGGCGATCAAGACCACATGAACCATGGGAACAACCTCGTAGAACGCTCAATGGTTAGATGCATGCTTTGCCAACCCTTCTAGAACAACCTTCTCCCGGTCGGCAATGCACGGTGGGTAAACAGAAGGTCATCCGCTAACCCCATGAATCCAGATTCGTTAGGAAGAGAAGTCAACTGCTCCAATGCGGGACGTGGATTCACTCTCGGCCATCGGTTTCATTCCCTGACGGCTCAGTGAGTGGAAATATCCACAGCTATCGGCCACGACCTCGTTCTGCAATGCCGAAGTAGTTGCGAGTTTCCTAAACCGAGCGGGCCGCGGCTGCTTCGGTGGAAAGCACCTCAGGAAAGAGTTCGCGGTCGGGGTCCACTTGTAACCAGAGCAGCGCGCCCAGGCACGGCAACGCTACCATCGGGACGAACGGGGTGTTGTAGTTGCGGCAATAGCCCCCACATGTAGCCAAGGACCAGAGCGGAAATAGCGGAAGCTGCGTTGCTTGCCAGCGACGCTGACGCAGACGCGGTCCAGATAGGTGATCACGGCCAGCAGCCACAGCATGCCGAGCACCCGGTGCTGATATTTCATGAACCTTTCAAATGCTCAAGCCCACTGCCCGCGACGTGGTTGTTTCCCGCAATCAGTATATAGATCGCGCTATTTCAGTCTCACGAAAAGCAACACGAAAATCGCCCATACTCCGGCGGTCATGGGAAACTGCACCAAAGAGGCGTCCCGCATCGCGCCCCCTCTGGGCAGCAAAAACGTCGCCGCCATCATGGCTAGAGCAGTGAAAACTCCAAGAGCAAATCTGCTTTTCGGGTTCATGTCTGTTCGTCCTCCCTTTCCGTTTGGGACTTCAAGAAGCGGCAGCGATTGTACACCGCTTTTCGTCCGGGGCGGGAGTTCTGAGTGTAATGGCCTGCTTGCGACAGTTACGCCTAGCCAGCAAGAGACGAGGCGGATTTTTCCAGCTACTGCAGCTTCGCGTAGTCGGCCTTGGCTTCCTTGAGGATGGGAATGTTCGGCTCAGCGTCTTTCCAGCCCCTGCATGCTGACTGCGGGGATATAATCCACAGCCGTGAGCCGTAGATAGACTAGCCCGTTCTTGGGAACGGGAGTGATCCTTGGCGATGTTGGTCGGAGATTGAATGCAAATTACGCAACGTCTTCTCTGTCATGTAGTGCTTGTCAGCTTCATTTCAGTTTTAGTCGGCTGTGGCTCAAGCGGCTCTGGAACACAACCCCCTCCGCCACCTCCGGCGTACTTGTTTGCGTATTTGAATCATGTGGGCATGAACCTGTACCAGATCAAAATGATGAAGACCGATGGTACGTCTCAAACATCGGTGGGAAGCCCCGACAACTTCACCTACGTCCGGCTCTCGCCTGACGGCACGAAGATCGTCTTTTCTTACCTGGACAGCTCCAATGTCTCTCAGGTCGGTCTGATCAATGCCGATGGCTCGGGACGAACGAACCTTACTCTGCCTCCCCAGCAAAACTATCCTCAATATCCTCAATTCACGCCGGATGGCACAAAGATCATCTACCAGTCGCTAAACGGCTCCCTGGATATCGTCACGGTCAGTCTGGATGGAAGCAATCCCACTTATCTCACCCATGGCGGGGGAAATCACTTTTGGCCAACCGTCTCGCCCGATGGCCAACTGATCGCGCTCGTGACCGATCCCGCCTACTCCCTGGCAACGATGAACAGCGACGGCTCCGGCCTGAAGGTGATCGGAAACGGCCAGGACGCTCGTTATCCAGCCTTCAGCAGCGATAGCAAGACGATTTTTTTCAACAACAGTACCAGCCAAGCGGGCGAGTACATTTACAGCATCAGTGTTGACGGCACAAATCTCAAACAGCTCACGCAATCCAACTATGATTATTGCCCCCTGGTTCTGGGCAACAGCGTGCTGTTTCAGTCCACTTCAGACTACCAGGTCTTGGATAGCTATCAGGTTTTCGACATGGCGGAAGATGGATCAGCCGTGACTCAACTGACGCACGACGTTGTCTTCGATGGGTTCTGCCCTTGAGATCGTGATTTTCAGCAATGAGGCAGCGTGTAGCGGCCATGAGTCTAAATCCTGTCACAAGGCGTCAACTGGCGCAAAATCCCGATATAGCACTCATTGACCACCGATTATAGGGTGGGTTCCAGCGGCTCGGCTCTACCGCCCGCGGGTGTACCAGATCGAGCCAGGAGACTTGTAATCGCGCCCTTCGCCCCACACGGCGTGGGTTGCGCCCTCGTTGTCAATGGCAATGCCGAAGTAATCGCCAAAAGGGAAGCGGAAGCCGCTGGGCAGGATGTAGTCATAACCGCGGGCTGGTCCGGAAAGCTGCAACTCCGCGCTCCAGGTGGCTCCGCCGTTGGTCGAACTGCGATAGAACGTGTTCCACAGCCGGCGATCAGGGTGGTCCGGATCGGCCGCCCTCGCATCCATCCAGGCGATGCGCACATCGCCGGAGACGCCCGCCGCAATCGCCGGGAACCCGTGCTCCACGCCCGCCGCCGCTGACGATACTGCGGTCCGCGGCGACCACGTCACTCCGCCCGTAGTCGAGGAGGAGAAGTAAATCCGCTCCGGCCCCCCGTTGCTACTGCCGGAGTTCCACAGCGCGTACAACGCGCCTGCGGCATCCGAAGCCAGCGCAACCTGCGCCCCCAGATATCCAGTCTCGCAATTCTGCGCCTCGCAGCCCGGAGGCGCGCCGGAAACGCCCAGCAGAGCCGTACTCCACGTCCGCCCTCCGTCGCTCGAGCGGCTTACATAAACCCCTACCGGGCGGCCAGATATTTCCTCGCGCGCGTATTCGGTCCAGCCAAAATAGGCGTTGCCCGCGTGATCCACCGTGGCCCCGCCCGCCAGCGACCATCCCGGCGCGGCGTTAAGATTCACATGAGTTGTCGCGAACGTCTGTCCCGCATCGTGGGACGCGGCGACGTAGAAATTTTCTTCCCGGTTGAACCCTACATAGACATCGGCGCCCCGCACCGCGAGCACCGGCTTGTCTGCTTCTTCCCGGGCATGCGCGGCCACGGAGAATGACCAGGTTCGCCCGAAATCCAGCGACCGCGCTACAACCACGAGGCGCTTGCCGTTCTGCAACCAGGAGGCGTAAACGGTTCGCCGGTCGGCAGGGTCCACGACGATCTGCGCGTCGAACTGGCCCGTCGGGAAAGCCAGCAGCACGCGCGAGGGTTGCCAGGAAATCCCATTGTCGTTGCTGACCAGCAGCGCCATCGTCGGAGCCGTGCAGTTCGGACAATCGAGAACGGTTCCGTACTGCGGATACAGGATGTAGATGTGCCCGTAACCGTCCGCCGCAATCGCCGGCTCCCACTGGTCTCCGTTGTGATAGCCAAGACGTGTTTGCGGCGTGAACCCCGAAACCGCCAGCGCCGCCTGCGACACCGCCAGACAAAGAAGAACGAAGAGTGCAATTTGTTGCACAGTCCGGGGCGCGGCTTGTGAACGGCTGACGGGAGACACAGAACTGCTCCTGGGCACAACTCTGCCCGCAAATTTATCCTGATTCCTAGGGGCCGTCAATTGCCCAACCGGGCGATGCAAGAATTTGCAACTTCGTGACTTTCCCGTGTTTCGGTCATCTAATATCCACTGAGAGATATAAAGACATATTAAGGAGAGACAAGAATGGCGAAGGCCACGTTTGCAGCAGGATGTTTCTGGGGAGTGGAAGCGACTTTCCGGCAGATTCCGGGCGTGATCTCAACCCGGGCCGGCTACATCGGCGGAAAAACTGAAAGCCCGACTTACAAGGAAGTCTGCACCAACGGCACCGGCCACGCCGAGGCCGTCGAGGTCGAGTTCGACCCCGCCAAGGTCGCCTATGCCGATCTGCTCAAGGTTTTCTGGGAGAATCACGATCCCACGCAACTGAACCGCCAGGGCCCGGACTGGGGCACGCAGTATCGCTCGGCGATTTTCTTCCATTCGCCCGAACAGGCCGCCGAAGCCCAGGCGTCGAAGGAATCACTGGAGAAGGAGCACCGCTACTCCAAACCCATCGTCACACAAATTGTTCCGGCAGTGACTTTCTATCCCGCCGAGGACTACCACCAGCAGTATCTGGAGAAGCGCGGTCTAGCCAGTTGCCACATCAAGTCGTAGAAGCGCTGACCGGCTGCCGCGGCCGGAAAAAGAAAAGCAGGACGAACCCTCCAAAATAAAAGGGCAAGCTCTGCTGCAGGTTGCTCCCCAAAAAACGCAGGATCAGACCAAACAGGGCCAGCATCTCGCACAGCGCGTAGGTCGCAAGGTAGCCGGTTCGCCAGTAGCCCAGACTCAAATCGTCATCGGGGTGAACCGCCAGACTTTCGGCGGCGCGCAACACCAGCGTGCGCCGCACCACGAAGATCACGCCTACGATCGCCACGCCCGCGGTGGTAAACAAATAGCTGAGCGTGGGGTCGACCGCCCGCGATCCGGGCGCGGCGATTTCTCCGAAGACGCTGTACAGCAGAATACTCACCAGCATCAACCACTGCACCGCCCGCAGTGTCTTCAGGGCCCGCACCATTTGCCTAGATTTTCTCGCGTTTCGACCCTGTGGAGAAGAGATTTCTTGGAGGGCGGAATCCCGCTGCGCAATACCGCCGCTCTCCGGGAGTTTTTCTCAGTGCGCATGGTGCTGCCGCGATAGCGCAGGCCGCGCCCGCAGGAAGATCTGGAATGACACCGGATGGCTTCCATAGGCCGCGTCCAGCGCGCCCGGCTTTGAATAGAACGTCATATCTCCACCCAGCCCCAGCTGCCAAGCGTGGTCATGGATCAGATCCCGGACGCCGCCCAGCGTGTACGCCCCAATGCGATACGCCGGATGGACTGGGGCCTGCGGGAAAAGTTCGTCCTTGTCCACCAGCTCGAAACGCGAGAAGACGTAGTTTCGGGAAAGAAAATTCAGCGTGGATTCGAGCAGATATCCGTTCAGGTTCGCGTTCGTGCCCAGCTTGTGTACGCGCCCCCAAACCAGCGTGGTCGCCCAGTTCCCCGCCCCCAGCGGCCGGTTGTACTCCGCCGACGCCGTCTGCCGCCACTGGCTTCCGGGTTCAAGCGCTTCCGGACGCTCCAGCCGCCCAATGCTGTATTGCCCCGTCCAGTTCCGCGCGGGAGCCACGGTGGCCCGCCCCGACCAGGAATCCAGCGGCCCCAGCTGAATGCTCCAGCGCTCTTCGTTCGGCTCGCGCCCGTTGAAGGCCGAAGCCTCCAGCCTCACACGCTCAATTACCAATCCCGTGGTCACCACCCCGAAGCTGGTGTGGGTCGAGTCCTGCAGATGATGGCTCAGCGGAGCCATGGGCAACTCCGCCGCCGAAGCGCGGTGCAGATACGTCACGGGCCCCAGTGTCGGCTCGGCCGACGGGCCACCGTACAGCTCCCACGAGAGTTTCTCCGTCAACGGCAGCGTGTAGAGCGCCGACAGCTCGCCGAACACGTTATGCGGGTGCTGATGATCTACCAGCGCCTCGCCATGATAAGTCTCGCCGGTCTGAAACAGCTCCGGAAACCCCGGATGCGGCGAGGTCAGCGACTCAGCCGAGAACATCTGCCGGAAAAGAATCGTGCCTCCGCCCAATTTGTGCTGCTCCATCAGCATTCCCCAGTTGACCGATTCGGCCTTGCCTTCCCCGCGCGGCCCGCCTTGCTGGTTGTAATCGGCGAAGATGACGCCATGCGCCATCAAGTCCCACCCCTCGCGCCTCCACATCCATTCATAAGCCGGAACCGAAGCCGGCTGCCACGCCGTGCCCGATCCGGCATGAGGAGATGGCCGCCAGCCGGCAGCCTCTTCCATCTTCATCCCGGGCATTTCCATTCCCGGCATCTGCATTCCGGCCATGGACGTATCCTGCTCCGCCTGCGCCGCAGCCGGAGTCCGCGACAGCACGGCCAGCATCACCCCCGCCAGCAAAAAGGTAGTTTTCACCTCAAACCTCGCAGCATGTTTTCAAACAGTGGTCGAATTCCCGCGCCGTGCGCAGGCACAGATCGCAAGATTGAAGAACCTAACCAGGAGAAAGGTGAATTCTAGATTCGCAGTGGAGCAGCGCCGGGAGGACTGTCAGAAAGAAGAATTGAAACCACAGAATCTGGGCCGGGTAGAATGACCTGAGCGGCACTTTCAACACTATCCCGAACAACAAGCTGAATCCCGCCGGAAGAAAACGCAACCGTTGGCATCGCCGCCTGGTGACCGCTCACGCAGCACTGATGGTTGACCGGCGCGGGAACTGGAACGAGCGGCCGGTGGCTGTGACATCCCGCCGGATGTCCTTGCGCCGCTGCGGGCAAGCCCACCGCGTAAACCGAGGACAAAGCCGCAACCACCGCGGTCAGCAGCACAACAGCAACGACTCTGGATGTGCCTCTCATCGCGCTTAAGTGCCGGTAATCTTGATGCGGAGTTCTTCGGGGAGGCGTTGCCGGATCTCCTCCGGCAGGCGGTCATGCACCCGCCGCGCGCCTTCTTTGGCCGCGTCGAGTACAGTTACCGGCGCCGGAGTCGCCACCGCCACCCCCAGCCAGATCAGCGCCGACAGCGCAAACCCAGCCAGCGCCACGATCTCCAGCCAGAAGGCATGCCGCGGTCCAAAATGCCGGATCACTCCGAACGCCAGCAGGAAAACCGCAGCCGAAATCGAGGCCAGCGCAATCAGCCCTACATCAATAATGCGGTGCATTTGTTGCCGGCTGTGGCAGCGCTGGCAGGCCGCCAGGTGGCTTTCGTAGTCGCCGCGCATCTCCGGCGCCAGGCCGGAAATGTCGTAACGCCAGCCCGCCAGAATCTTGCCCACGATTGGATCAACGCACTGCTGACTCATGAGGTAGTAGCACAAACCCGGCCCGGCTACAGGCGAATCGGCGGCAGCGCCTCGGTCTGCGCCGCCAGCAGCACGCGGTTGTGGAACAGGCCGCCCCGCGCCGACAGCGCCTTTTCCGCCTCTCTCCGGGCTATTTCCGGGTGATTGTTCTGCTCTGAGAGATGCGCCAGCACTACAAACGTTGCACTATTATCATAGTCGTTAATAAAGAAATTCGCGAGGGCCTCGTTCGACAGGTGCCCTACGCGGCTCATCACCCGCTGTTTCACCGACCACGGATACGGCCCCACCCGCAGCATTTCCAGATCGTGGTTCGATTCCATCACCAGCACATCGCAGCCCCGCAGGTGATCGCGCACGCTCACCGGCAGATATCCCAGATCGGTGGCGAAGCCCACCTTCACCCCCTCGGCCCGGAAAGTGAAGCCCACTGGATCGGCCGCATCGTGCGGAATGGTGAAAGGCTTGACCTCAATATCGCCGACTTGAAACCTGTGCCCGGACTCGAAGCGCTCAAATTTTTCCAGTTTCGGCTTCTCACCGCGCTGGTCGCGCAGCGCCCGCGCCCAGGCCTGGTGCGTGGCCCCGGTCATGAACACCGGGATGCGCAACCTCTTGGCCAGCGTTGCCAGCCCGTAGATGTGATCGGAATGCTCGTGCGTAATTAGAATGGCCGACAGCGAGTGCGGGTCCTCGCCCAGCGCTTTCATGCGCTTGAACGTCTCGCGGCCCGAGATGCCGGCATCCACCAGAATGTTCGTGCTCGCGCTCGACACCATCGCGCAATTACCCCGGCTGCCCGAGGCCAGCATCGAGACACTCATGCCCATGCTCGCAGCATACGCGCCCGCCCTGTGGAATCGGGAGTAACTTTGTGGTTATCCGATACCAAAGAGAGGCAACCGGCTCCCGGCGTCCGGAAATTAGTCCTCGGAAGTTAACTCCGGAACCCGGAAGCCCGAAGCCGTCCCTACTTCCCCTGTCGCAAATTGTCCATCACGCTGCGCATGATGGCGCCGCCATACGCACCCGCGATTCCCGGCAGACACGTCAGGAACGATCCATACACCTGCGCCCGCGACGGCTTCACGGATTGAATGAGGTAAGCGGCAAGTTCGGTCAGCGGAATGAATACGCCCACCACCAGCACCCATCGCCACGGCCAGCGCGGCCGCAGCAGGCCCAGCAGCATGCAAGACGCCAGCGCCAAAAGCGCGGTGAACAGCAGATCGTTGACGGTAACGTCGGCCAGGCCCGTGCCAATGCCGCAAAGCGCGGCCAGGAAATAATAGAGCCAATCTTTTTTTCTTGGCTCTCCGGGCCTTCCGGGCGGGGGGTGGCTCTGATCCTGCAATCAGTTCCTCACAAGGCTACAAGTTTACCTGCGCGACGGTAGTTCCCATGCGCTCGCTCTCGCGGACTCCCGCCTTCGCGATTTCGCCAACAAACGCCACCGGATCAACGGCCTCCGCCAGGTAATGCACTCCCGCCCGAGCGCCGCCATTCGAGGCCGACCGAACCGCCGTTGCCATCATCACTCCGTGGATCCAGTAATCCTGGCCCGGCTCGAACGTAGCCTGCACGGTCAGCATCTGCCGGGATTCGCCTGCGTGGCCCAGGACCTGAGCGACGACAAATCCGCCCACGGGCAGGCGATTTCTGCGAAACACATTGCGGAACATGCGAATCCCGACCCGCTCCGGCAGCGGGAGCACCGCCATCAGCGTTGTCGCCAGTGCAGTTCGCAGGCCCGATAGATAGGTATAGGCAAAGACGTCATACTCCCGACACCGCCGTCCGATCTCTTCCATTTCGTCCGTGAAGTAGAGGGCAAAACGTCCGGCCGCCAAATTCTCGCCCAGGTTGACTTTGCGGAAAGCCACCGCCGACGCCGCCCGTGTCCATTCACCTCTGCGGAAATAGCCGGCACGGCTTAGGCCGCGCCGGTGGACATACCACGCGGCATCGCGCAACGCACTGTCCGACCATTCGCCGCCATCGGCGAAGTACACCGTCAACGACTCGATGGTTTGCATCCTGGTTTTTGCCACGGCAGCGGCATAGGCAGGCAAAAGTTCGCTGAGTCCCGGCATCCATCCCGCCGAAATGACAAACGACAAGCCCAGCTCTTCGATCTCGCGCTGGCGCGGAAGCAGGCGTTCTTTCACCAGCGAAAGCCCCGCCGCGTCCACGTAATGGCAGCGCGCGCGAAGGGCCGCCTCGGCGACGCGCTCGTGCAGTCCCGACACTGGCCCAGCGCAGTTGACGATCGTAGAGCACTGGCCACAGAAGTTGTCTAGAGACTGCGCGTTGAGCACGTCCAGTTGGGCGGCCGCTGTTAGGCTCCCGAACTTCGCTACCGCAGCCTGGCTCTTGGTCAAATCGCGACCGCCAATCAGGATCCGTCCGGAATTCGACTTCAACAGTTCTGCCACCACCACGCTGCCCGTGGCGCCATACCCGCCCACAACGCCGTAAGTAATGGACCGACTCAAGCTCACCCCCGCTGCCCTTCCGCCGCGAGTGTTTCAATCAACAATCAAAAATCAACAATCATCAATATTTGTAAAACCCTCTGCCGCTCTTGCGCCCCAGCCAGCCCGCGTCCACCATCTTGATCAGCAGCGGGCATGGCCGGTACTTGGGATCGCCCAGCCCGCCCTGCATCACGCGCATGATGTCGAGGCACACATCGAGTCCGATAAAATCCGCCAGCGTCAGCGGGCCCATCGGATGCGCCATCCCCAGCTTGAACACTTCATCCACCGCCTCGGGCCTGGCCACGCCTTCCATCACGGCGTACATGGCTTCGTTGAGCATCGGCATCAGCACGCGGTTCGAAACAAAGCCCGGCGCGTCGTTCACCTCTACCGGCGTTTTTTCGAGCTTCACCGCCAGATCCCGCACCGCCGTAAACGTTTCCTGCGAAGTCGCCAACCCGCGGATCACCTCCACCAGCTTCATCACCGGCACGGGATTGAAAAAGTGCATCCCAATCACTTTCTCTGGCCGCTTCGTCAGCGCCCCCAGCTTGGTGATGGAAATCGAAGACGTATTCGAAGCCAGCACAATCTCCGGCCGCGTCAGCCGGTCGAGGTCGCGGAAAATTTCCGTCTTGATCTCGAATTTCTCCGTCGCTGCTTCGATCACGAAATCGCAATCCGCCAGCTTGCCCCGATCCTTCACCGGCTGAATCCGGCCCAGCGCCGCGGCCTTCTCGTCGGCCGTAACCTTCCCTTTCGCCGCCTCACGTTCCAGGTTCTTGCCGATCGTGCCCAGCGCCCGCTCCAGAAACTTCTGCTCCACGTCGCACAAAACCACGCTGTATCCGCCGCGCGCGAACACGTGCGCAATGCCGTTGCCCATCGTCCCCGCGCCCACCACTCCCACTCGCTGAATCTCCATAACGATTGCCTCTCGGAAAACGTTCGAGTCTACCACCGGAATGAGCCGGCGCCGAAATATCCATGTGGGGACAGCCGCCTCGGCTGTCCGTCGAGCGAAGCTCGACCCTGCGGAGGTATCATAAGGAGTTTCATTATCCGGGAATCCTCCCACGAACAGCCGCCATGCCCATCAAAACCATCATCGAACCCTTCCGCATCAAGAGCGTTGAACCTATCCGCTGGACCACCCGCGCCCAGCGCGAGCGCCTGCTCGAGGCCGCGCACTACAACCTGTTCCTTCTGCCCGCGGACGATGTTCTGATTGACCTGCTGACCGACTCCGGCACCGGCGCCATGTCCACGCACCAGTGGGCCGCCATTATGGAAGGCGACGAAAGCTACGCCGGCAGCCGCAGCTTCGACCGCTTCAAGAATTCCATTCAGGAAATCTTCGGCTACCGCCACGTCATCCCCACGCATCAGGGACGCGCCGCCGAGCGCATCCTGTTCGGCGTGACTTGCAAGAAAGGCGACGTCGTTCCCAACAACACCCACTTCGACACCACTCGCGCCAACGTCGAGTTCGTCGGCGCCGAGGCCGTTGACCTGGTCATCTCCGAAGGCCGCCAGCCCGCGCTCTCGCATCCCTTCAAAGGCAACATGGACGTGCCCGCGCTCGAAGCTCTGATCCAGCGCGTGGGCCGCGAACGCATTCCGCTCGTCATGCTCACCGTCACCAACAATTCCGGCGGAGGCCAGCCCGTCTCCATGGAAAACGTTCGCCAGGTCAGCGCCGTCTGCAAGCGCCACAAAATCCCGCTCTATTTCGACGCCTGCCGCTTCGCCGAAAATGCCTGGTTCATCAAACTGCGCGAAAAGGGATACGAGAATAAAACGCCCAAACAAATTGCCCAGGAAATGTTCCGCCTCGGCGACGGATGCACCATGTCGGCCAAGAAAGACGGCATGGCCAACATCGGCGGCTTCCTCTGCACCAACGACGACTTGTTAGCCCAGCAGGAAAAAGATCTCCTCATCCTCACCGAGGGATATCCCACCTACGGCGGCCTCGCCGGACGCGATCTCGAAGCCATCGCCGTCGGCGTGCAAGAGGCCCTCGAAGAAGATTACCTCCGCTACCGCATCGCCTCGACCGCGTATCTGGGCAATCACATCGCGTCCCAGGGAGTGCCCATCGTCCAGCCCCCTGGCGGCCACGCCATCTATCTCGACGCCCGCGCCTTCCTGCCGCACGTTCCCGCCGACCAGTTTCCCGGCGTCGCTCTAGCCGCGGAGCTTTACTTAGAAGGCGGAATCCGCTCCGTAGAAATCGGCACCCTGATGTTCGCCTCCGCCGCAAAGATGGACCTGGTCCGCCTCGCCATCCCCCGCCGCGTCTACACCCAGAGCCACATTGATTATGTAGTCGAGGTAATTCTGGAAGTCTGGAAAAACCGCGCCCAAATCCCAGGCTTGCGCCTCACCTACGAAGCCCCGTTCTTACGGCATTTCACCGCGCATCTCGAGCCGGTAAAGGTAGAGGTAGCCACGCGCTCGTGAGTTGTGCACACGAATGATGATTGAAGGCCCGAGGGTGCCCCATCCTAACGTCGCGCCCTTTGCGACGTTAGGGTGGGGACTTTGGGTAATGATCTTCAATATCTGCCACGTCGCCAAAGGCCAGGAATCTAAGGCACTCTCACGCTCTGAAAGCGGAACATAAATTCCGGATCCGTCATCGACCCCTCAAGGCTGATGCTGTGTTCCTCCACACAGTCTGTGCCACTAGGAAAAAACGTTCCCGAGAAAACGACTTCGTCACGCTGCTTCATTTGGGACAGCGCGGCAAAGAGCGGTGACGTAGGATCGATCAGCGTGCGATCCGAAGCATCCGACAAATCGTTATTCCAGGTCTCGACTCGAATCGAATCGGCGATGGATATTTCGAGCACGCCCCTGCCGTCGCTGTTGGATGAAAGCTTTTCTATTTGGCCAACCCACCCGGAAATTGACAACCCCGTGAGAATTCGGCAGATCGCCAGTCGCCGTTGTGATCGGGTGCCTCCCCGCGCCATTTCGTTGGGGGCAGCTCGAAAAGCGGCCTGACCTTGCTGAACGGCTCGAATGAATTCGATCTCATCGGCCGGCATTGCGACCCGAGGCTGCGGCTTGGAAGCGACCTCCGGTGCCGCCCCGCTTTCGACGCTGGTCCTGGTGGCGTTTGGCGTCGCGCTGTCGGGTTTGGCGACCTCGTTGTAATTGGGGCCTTTGATTATCGTTGCCGGTTGGTTCGGCCCGGAATCGGCGACTCGTCCAATCACAACGACAAGTGCCAAGACTCCAACCCCCGCCAAACCCGCAACAATGAAGCGAGCAGGCCGACCCGATTTCCGAGCAGCCTCGATCGCAACCTCGTGTCGTCCCTTCTCTGTGTGGATCGTCGAGGGTATGGGATCGGGCGCCCCGCTCGGCCCCACGCGAGCACCGCAGGCCGAGCAGAATGCTCCGCCGTCCACGAGAGTAGAGCCGCATGAGTGGCAAAACATCGGCATCGGGGCGCTCGGTGTCGCGGCAAAGTATACCGCAGCACCCGTCCGCCAGTAAGTGCGCCAAGCGCACAAAATTGCCGGGTGCGGGCGACGAAAGTCCCGCCGACCCTCACCGCGTTTCCCTTTTCCACAGCCCTCCATACTCCTTCTGTGACGAACAACCTTTACCGAGAAATCCTCAGCAATATTTTGCCCGCAAGTCCTTGCGCCTCAAGATTTTGCCCGGATCACCCCATGTCAAAAACCAGCAAGTCTTGTAGAACCAATATCTTGGCGGTTCCGCGCAAAAAAAATCTCGATGCCATATCCCCACCGGGTGCCCCATTTCTCGCGCGGCCCTTTGCGCGAGAAAGCCTGCCCTGAGCGAAGTCGAAGGGTGGGGGGGGGGGCGCGCGGGCCTGGCCACACAGACTTACCGGAAGCCGGATGCCGGGAGCCGGAAGCCCCGAGGTGTAAAATGTCCCTGCAAACCTACTTTCTAATCTCCCGAGTTCGAAAGGATTCCTCCCATGGCAACGCTAGAAGCCCCCGTCCGGCCGCGCACCAGCCTGCATCAAGGTCCATTCGTCACCGAGCCCTTTTACGATTTCCGCAATGAAGAGAACGCGCGCCGCATGCGCGCCGCCATCTCCAAAGTCCGCAGCCAACTGGGGCGCGAGTATGACCTCATCATCGGCGGCAAACGCGTCAAGACCACCGACAAAATCAAGTCGCTGAACCCCGCGCAGCCGTCACAAATCGTCGGCATCCATCAAAAGGCCGGCAAAGACCACGTGGAGCCCGCCATGAAGGCCGCGCTCGAAGCCTTCGCGTCTTGGAGCCGCACCACGGTCGAAGAACGCGCCGGCCTGGTCTTCCGCGTCGGCGATCTGATGCGCCAGCGCAAGATGGAATTTATGGCGTGGCTGGTCTTTGAGGTCAGCAAGAACTGGGCCGAGGCCGACGCCGACATTTCCGAGACCATTGACTTCTGCGAGTTCTACGCCCGCGAAGCCCTGCGGTTTGCGAAGGCGCAGACACCCATCCAGTTGCCCGGCGAGCGCGATACCCTGATGTACATTCCGCTGGGCGTGGGCGCGGTGATTCCGCCGTGGAATTTTCCCTGCGCCATCATGGCCGGAATGACCCTGGCCTCGATCGTCAGCGGCAACACCGTCATCCTGAAGCCGTCGAGCGATTCGCCCACCATCGCCGCCAAGTTCGTCGAGTTGCTTGAAGAAGCCGGCATGCCCGAAGGCGTGGTGAACTTCTGCCCCGGCGCCGGAGCCAGTTTCGGCGACGCCGTTGTCGCCCATCCCAAAACGCGCTACATCGCCTTCACCGGATCGCGCGAGGTTGGCTTGCACATCAACAAAACTGCCGCCACGCAGGCCCCCGGCCAAATCTGGATCAAGCGCACCATTCTTGAGATGGGCGGCAAAGACGCCATCATCGTTGACGCCGACGCCGACATTGATTCCGCGGTCGAAGGCGTCGCCCAGGCCGCGTTCGGCTTCCAGGGCCAGAAGTGCTCCGCCTGCTCCCGCGCTATTGTGGACGAGCGGGTTTACGACAAGTTCCTCGAACAACTCAAAACCCGCGTCGAGAAGATCCAGGTCGGCGATGTCGCCGAAAACGCCGCCATGGGCGCTGTCATCAACGAAGGCTCCATGAAGACGATCCTCGAATACATCGAGCAGGGCAAGAAAGACGGACGCCTCATCACCGGCGGCGAACGCGCTCCCGGCGAAGGCTACTTCATTCAGCCCACGGTGATCGCCGACATTCCCGCCAAGTCAAAACTCGAGCAGGAAGAAATCTTCGGCCCCGTGCTGGCTGTGATCAAAGCCCACGGCTTCGACCACGCGCTCGAAATCGCCAATGACACTGAATTTGGCCTGACCGGCGCCATCTACACCAAATCGCGCGACAAGATTGACCGCGCCATCCAGGAGTTCCACGTCGGCAATCTCTACATCAACCGCAAGTGCACCGGAGCGATGGTGGGCGCGCATCCCTTCGGCGGCTTCAACATGTCGGGCACCGATTCCAAGTCCGGCGGCCCGGACTACCTGTACCTGTTCACGCAAGCGAAGGCAGTGGGAGAGAGAATCGTCTAAACAGACACATGTGGGGACAGCCGCTCCGCCTGTCCGGCCGGGCGCAGCCCGGCAGTCTGGGCTACGCTAACTCTCGAGCAAGCAAGGCCGCCCTCGCGGGCGGCCTTTGGTTTTCGTTTCGATTTCGCAAGCTTACTGCGCCACCCCGGCCGGCGGTTGCGGCGCCGCCCCGGATGCAGTCGCGGCGGCGGCCTCGTTCAGGATGCGGTGGTGAATAGTGAACAGCGCCAGCTCCAGCCGGTCCGACACTCCGATCTTGTCGTAGACGTTGCGCAGGTAGTTCTTGATGACCTGCTCCGTGGTGCCGAGCTGCGTGGCGATTTCCTTGTTCTTGTAGCCCTGCACGATCAGCGCGACGATGCGGAGTTCTTTCGCGGTGAGGCGGTCGCGAACGCGCAATCCGACCATGTCGTTTTCGGTGAGCTCGCTGGGCACGGCGACGTCCTGCACCCAGGTTTCGCCGCGCGACACTTTGCGCACACAGTCCACCAGCGCGGCGCTGGTCACGTTGCGGTAGACCACGCCGTGCGCGCCGTTGGTCATGTGCCGCTGCGCGCTCTCGCCGGTATCGGCCAGCAC